>JADMIO011113591.1_pt1 | contig 19414 bp, 22 predicted proteins | sample 8958161 | NCBI WGS metagenome assembly JADMIO01 (sample SAMN16585339, study PRJNA669376) | soil metagenome | isolation source: Crop rotation soil | place: USA: Cullars Rotation, Alabama | collected 2011
GGGTGCAGCTCGGGGCGTTCTCGGTCGCGGGCAATGCGCAGCGGCTGTGGGCGCAGCTGAGCGGCCGCCCCGAGCTCGCCGGAAAGCAGCGGCTGATGGTGCCCGCGGGCGGGGTGACCAAGCTGCAAGCCGGCGGCTTCGCCTCCCGCGACGCCGCCGAAAGCGCCTGCCGCGCGCTGCGAAGCGGCGGGCACGACTGTCTTGTAACCGACGGCTGAGCGGCTATCCTCGTCTGCGGGAAGGGGCGAGGTCATCGAAGAACCATCTGCCAGCTTCGCGCCGGTCGCCGAGAACGAGCGGATCCTCACGCTCGATTTGATTCGCGGGTTGGCGCTGCTCGGCATCCTGTTCTGCAACATCACCGATTACGCGCAGCCGAGCGCGGCGTATAACTGGCCGCGCGCAATCGTTGGCGGGATGACGGCGGGCGACCAGGCGGTGTGGCTGATCCAGTTCGCGCTGGTCGACGGCAAGTTCCGCGGCCTGTTCACGCTGCTGTTCGGCGCCGGGATGTACCTGTTCTACGAGCGCAGCCTGAAGCGTGGGGCGGGGCGCGGCCGGCTGGCGCGGCGGCTGCTGGTGCTGCTCGCCTTCGGCCTGGTGCACTATTTCCTGATCTGGCGCGGCGACATCCTGACCCTCTACGCCGTATGGGGACTGGCGGCGCTGCTGCATCGGTTGGGACGCGGACCGCCAGTTCGGCGTCGGCGCGACGCTCGCGCTGTTCGGCAGCCTGGCGACGCCGGTGATCATCGGGCTGATGTGGAGCGGGCAGCGCGGCGCGGTTACGCCCGAGGCCGCGACGCTGAAGGAGGCCGCGGGCGAATTGCAGCTCTACACCCACGGCAGCTACCCACAGATCGTCGCCGACACGGTCACCCGGCACGGGGGGAACCTGATGCAGGAACTGACCTTCGTCGGCATGTTCGAGACCAGCGGCCTGATCCTGCTCGGCATGGCGTTCTACCGGCTCGGGCTGTTCACCGGCGGCTACGATGCCGGCAAGCTGTGGCGGCGGGGCTGGGCGGCGATTTCAGTGGGGGTGGCGCTGGCATTCCTCGCCGGGTTGTGGCCGGTCGCCAGCGGTTTTCCGCGGATGATGACGATGTTCACCTTCATCGGCCTCGGCGCGCTGCCGCACCTGGTCACGCTGATCGGACTCGTGGCGGTGCTCGCCGCGTGGGCGCCGCGCGCCAGCCGGGGATGGCTCGGCCGGCGGCTGGCGGCAACCGGGCGGATGGCGTTCAGCAACTACCTGGGCATGTCGGTAGCGATGATGTTCGTGTTCCACGGCTGGGCGCTCGGGCTTTACGGCCGTTTCCACCGGCTTGAGCTGATCGGCTTCGTGCTCGCCGGGTGGGTGGTGATGCTCGCGTGGTCGCCGTGGTGGCTGCGGCATTTCCGCTACGGCCCGCTCGAATGGGTATGGCGATCACTGACCTACGGCCGAGTGTTCGCCTTTCGGCGTCCGCGCCCCGGCAAGGCCGCGCCCGCGCAGGCGTGATTTCACTTGCTATTGCAAGCCATTCGCAGTAAGAAGCTCGCGATGTACGTGTGCATTTGCAACGCGATTCGCGAGCGCGACTTCCGGGCCGCCGGGCGCCGCAGTCCCGGCGATGCCGAGGCGGTCTACGCAACGCTCGGCAAGCGGCCGCAGTGCGGGCAATGCCTGGAGGAGGCGAACTGCATCCTCGACGAAGAGCGTGAGCGCACGTCGCACCTGACCTTGGTGGCCTGACTCCGGCTGTTGCGTTTCATTCGCAAACCCTAGGATTTCCGCCATTTCTGGCCAGAATCCGCTTGCCATCACCGCGCGCGCTAGAGCATTGCCGCGGCACGATTGGGCAGCTGGAGACGCGCGATGCAGGGCGATGCGAAAGTCATCGAGTTCCTCAACAAGGCGCTCACCAACGAGCTGACCGCGATCAACCAGTACTGGCTGCATTACCGCATGCTCGCCAATTGGGGCGTGGCCAAGCTGGCCGAGTTCGAACGCCACGAATCGATCGACGAGATGAAGCACGCCGACCGCCTGGCCGACCGGGTGCTGTTCCTCGACGGGCTGCCCAACTTCCAGCGCCTCGACAGCCTGAAGATCGGCGAGAACGTCGAGGAGATCCTCAAGGCCGACCTCGCGCTCGAGCTCGAGGCGATCCCGCTGCTGCGCGACGCGATCCAGCACTGCGAGAGCGTGCGCGACTACGTCAGCCGCGAGCTGTTCGAGGACATCCTCGCCAACGAGGAGCAGCACGTCGACTTCCTCGAGAAGCAATTTGACCTGATCGCGCGCATGGGTCTGCAGAACTACATCCAGCTCAACAGCAAGCCCGCCGGCGAAGGCGATCAATAACCGGCGTTACTAGCGGCGAATTAACCAACAAAATGAGGTGAGTAGCCGGCCGGCAGGGCACTTCCGCCGCGGCGACTCGTTTAACCTAAGTGACTAAACGCATCCTGGTCATCGAAGACGACCTGCTCAACCGCATGTTCCTGTGCGCCACTCTCGAGGGGCACGGCTACCGCGTGCGCTCGCTCGAGGACGGGCGCCACGCGCTGGCGATGGCGCAACAGTTCAAGCCGCACCTGATCGTCACCGACATCCAGCTGCCGCACGTCTCGGGCCTCAAGGTCGTCGCGACGCTGCGCAAGGACCGCGAGTGCGCCGAGGTGCCGGTGCTGGCGGTCACCGCCTACGTCGGGCCCGGCGAGGAAGCCCGCATCCGCCGCGCGGGGGCCAACGACTACCTGCCCAAGCCCGTCTCGATCCGCCCGCTGATGGACGCAGTCGAGCGGCTGCTCGGCAACGAGCCCGCCGTTCAACCGGCGCTTCACACGCCCGGCTAGGCTGCTAGGCTCCAGCCAGAGCCGCCAACGGCCTGGGAGGGAAGCGAAGCATGAGGATCACGCGCATGGCCGCCGCGGCGGCGCTGGCATCGCTGGCGGTGGGGCAGGCCGCGGGGCAAACCGCCGCGCCGTTCGTCCCGGTCACCGATGCGATGATCCAGAACCCGGACCCGGCCGATTGGCTGAGCTGGCGGCGCACGCTCGATTCCTGGGGCTACAGCCCGCTCCAGCAGATCACCCTCGCCAACGTCGCCCAGCTGCGCCTCGTCTGGGTCCGCCCGCTCGACGCCGGGCACCAGGAAGGCACGCCGCTGGTCCACAACGGGGTGATGTACTTCCCCGGCCCGAGCGACCGGATCACCGCGATGGACGCGGCCTCCGGCGACGTGCTGTGGACTCACACCCGCGAGCTGCCCAAGGACATGGGCCAGTTCCTCACCGTCCCCGACACCAACCGCAACCTCGCGATCTACGGCAACCTGATCATCGCGCGCGGCAGCGACGATCACATCTATGCGGTTGATGCGCAGACCGGCAAGCTGGCGTGGGACACCACGATCATGGACTACCACAAGGGCGCCAAGCAAAGCAGCGGCCCGATCATCGCCGACGGCCTCGCCATCACCGGCCGCAGCTGCGAGCCCGAGGGCGGCCCCGACGCCTGCGTGATCACCGCGCACGATGCCAAGACCGGCAAGGAAGTCTGGCGCACCAGCACCATCGCCCGCGGCGACGATCCGAACGACGCGACCTGGGGCGGCACCCCGCTCGAAAAGCGCATGCAGGTCGGCGCCTGGCTCAACGCCAGTTACGACCCGAAGCTGCACCTGCTGTACATGGGCACGTCGGTCAGCACGCCGGCGCCCAAGTTCCTGCTCGCGGGCAACCAGTACACCTACCTCTACCACAACTCGACGCTCGCGCTCGACGTGCGGACCGGCAAGATCGTGTGGTACTACCAGCACCTGGTCGATCACTGGGACCTCGATCACACCATGCCGCGCATCCTGCTCGACGAGCAGGTCGCGCCCGATCCGCGCGAAGTGACGTGGATCAACCCGCGCATCGACCGGACGAAGACCTACCAGGTGGTCACCGGCATCCCGGGCAAGACCGGCATAGTCTACACGCTCGACCGCCGAACCGGGGAGTTTCTGTGGGCGCGGCCGACGATCAAGCAGAACGTCGTCCAGTCGATCGACGGCGCCACCGGCAAAGTGACCGGCAACCCGGCGACCATCTTCACCGAGATCGGCAAGCCGCTCGACATCTGCCCGTCCTCCACAGGCGGCATCGTGTTCCAGTCGCCGGCCTACAGCCCGCTGACCAAGACGATGTACTTTCCCGAAGAGAACCTGTGCGAGACGGTCAGCGCGACGCCGGTCAACTGGGCCAACCCCGGCTATTCGGTCTCCGCGCGGATCACCATCCCGCCCGAGGCCAACGGCAAGCTCGGCGTGATCCACGCGATCAACGCGGTGACCGGGCGCACCGCCTGGACCTTCCCGATCCGCGCGGGGATGATGTCGCTGCTGGCGACCGGCGGCAGCCTGCTGTTCGCGGGCGACGCCTCCGGCCGGTTCCGCGCGCTCGACCAGGCGAACGGCAAGGTCTTGTGGGAGATCAACCTCGGCTCGGCGGTGACCGGCTATCCGGTCACCTTCATGGCGGGCGGACATCAGTACCTCGCGGTCTCGACCGGTTTCTGGCTGGGCGACAGCTTCACGCCCGAGCTGGTCCACGGCACCCAGGGCACGCTGTTCGTGTTCGCGCTGCCCGACGCGGGGATCGGCCGCCAGGGCCCGTACCGCGCGCCGGTCACGCCGCAGCCAAGGCAGAACGCGGTCGACCCGGCTCCCGGCGCACAGGCGCCTGCGCCTCGTCCGGCGGCGGCGCCCGCAAGCGTAGATGGCGGCGCGCGCGTCTACGCCGCCAGCTGCGCCAGCTGCCACGGCGCCGACATGGCCGGTTCGGGCGGCGTCCCCCCGCTCAAGGGCGCGCCGTTCCTCGCCAACTGGCGCGGGCATCCGTTCGCCGAGCTGCTGGCGAAGGTCCACACCATGCCGCTCGGCGCGCCGAACTCGCTGCCGGAGGCGGATTACCGCGCGGTGACGGCGTACCTGCTGCGGGAGAACGGGCTGCCGCCGGGATGAGAGAGGGTGGATGCGCCCCAGGCTTTACGTCCGAACCGAGCTGCCCCCCAAGGGCAGCGCCCGATGTCCACATCCAAGGACGGTATAGCGTACTCGTCCACTCTCGTCATTCCCGCGAACGCGGGAACCCAGTAGGCTCTACCTGCGCAACAGACGCGACTGGGTCCCCGCTTTCGCGGGGATGACCATGGGTTTGGGTTGATACCGGGACGGGTCCCCGGCATTCTCGCAGCCGAGGGGTGCGCATGACCAACACGCTCTACTACGGCGACAATCTCCACGTCCTGCGCGAGCACGTGGGAACCGAGAGCGTGGACCTGATCTATCTCGACCCGCCGTTCAACTCCAACGCCAACTACAACATCCTGTTCAAGAGCCCCGAGGGTCACGACAGCGACGCGCAGATCGAGGCGTTCGAGGACACCTGGCACTGGAACGAGCGCGCCGAGGTCGCCTTCGACGAGGTGATGCGCAGCGGCAACGCCGACGCGTTCGAGCTGCTGCGGGCGATGCGCAGCTTCCTCGGCGACAACGACATGATGGCCTACCTGGCGATGATGGCCATCCGCCTGATCGAGCTGCACCGGGTGCTGAAGCCGACCGGCAGCCTCTACCTGCACTGCGACCCGACCGCGAGCCACTACCTCAAGCTGCTGCTGGATGCGGTGTTTGGGGCGGAGAACTTCCGCAACGAAGTGATCTGGAAGCGCACTAGCTCATCGAACAATCCTAAGCGCTGGGGGCCGGTGCACGACACTATCCTTTTCTATTCCCGCTCGGCTGCGCTTCGCTGGAATGACACGAGGATGCCGTTGTCGCAGAGCTACGTGGACAGCAAGTATCGACACTCTGACGAACGCGGAACGTATCGCTTGTCTGACCTTACGGCCTCAGGCACGCGGTCGGGGGATTCCGGTAAGCCGTGGCGGAGCTTCGATCCCACTCCAATCGGCAGACACTGGGGAGTGCCAGGAGCCATCTTGGCTCCGCTGACCGAGGAAACGGGATTAACGACTCAGCAAAAACTCGAACTGTTGGACGAGCACGGGTTTATCTACTGGACGCCCGGCCGGGGCGGAAAGCCGGGCTTCCCGCAGCTGAAACGATACCTGACATCTGGCCAGCCGGTTCAAGATATCATTGATGATATCCCGCCCATCAACTCGATGGCCCAAGAACGCCTCGGCTACCCCACGCAAAAGCCGCTCGCGTTGCTCGAGCGCATCATCGCCGCCTCGTCCAACGAAGGCGACGTGGTGCTCGACCCGTTCTGCGGCTGCGGCACCGCGGTCCACGCGGCGCAGAAGCTCGGACGGCAGTGGATCGGCATCGACGTGACCCATCTCGCCATCGGCCTGATCGAGAAGCGGATGAAGGACGCGTTTCCCGGCATCCGCTTCAACGTCGAAGGCCGCCCGCAGGACCTGGGTTCGGCGCTCAACCTCGCCGAGCGCGACAAGCACCAGTTCGAGCTGTGGGCGCTGTCGGTGGTCGATGCCGTGCCATGGAAGGGCGGGCGCAAGGGCGCCGATACCGGCATCGACGGGATCATCTACTTCAAGCCCGACGGCAAGCGCACCGAGAAGGCCATCGTCGAGGTCAAGGGCGGCGGCACCGGGGTCAAGGACGTCGGCCGCCTGGCCCAGGTGATGGAGCGCGAGCGCGCGCCGTTCGGGGTGCTCCTCACCGCGCAGGCGCCGACCCGCGCGATGGAAAAGGATGCTGCCGCTGTCGGCCTGTGGGAGAACGATCTCACCGGCCGCAAGCACCCGCGACTGCAAATCCTCACCCTAGCCGAGCTCTTCCAGGGCAAGCGCCCCGACATTCCGTGGGTCGATGCCAGCGTGCTCAAGAGCGCCAGGCGCGAGGAGCAGGGCAAGCAGGGAAGCTTGCTCTAGCCCCTCCGTCAGCCGCTCGCGCGGCTGCCACCCCCCATTTGGCTTCGCAAAATGGAGAGGACCTGATCCTCCCCGTTTTTGCGCAGCACAAACGGGGAGGGGGACCGCGCCGCGCAGCGGCGTGGTGGAGGGGTCACCCCCGGCAGTAGCGCACGAGGGACTCGGCGACTGCCTCGGGCGACTTCAGCACCTCGGCGGCCGGGACGCGCATCACCTCGATCCCTTGCGCTGCCAGCCAGGCATCGCGCCGCGTGTCGCGCTCGGGCCTCATGCCGGTCTCGTGCGACCACCCGTCGATCTCGATGCACACCTTTGCCTCGGCGCAGTAGAAGTCGAGCACGAACGGGCCCAACGGGTGCTGGCGGCGAAACCGGCCGCCGTCCGGGGCTCCGCGAAGCAACTGCCATAGCAGGACTTCGGGCAGGCTCATCTCCCGGCGCTGACGCCGCGCCCGGCTCACGTCCCGATCCTGTTTCCGGCGCGGCATCACCCCTCCGTCAGCGCTTCGCGCTGCCACCTCCCCGTTTGCGCTCCGCGAAAACGGAGAGGATTATTCGCGTAGCCGAGAAACGCCTTTCCTACACGTTCTTTTTCTGTTCCAAAATGCCGGATGTCGCACGCATCGCCCGCCGCTTTGGTCCCAAGCCCCGACAACACGCGCCTTCGCGCCGGAAAAGTGTCACCCTGTCACCCCGCCCGCAAACCCGCGGAAATCCTGGGCTTTCAGCTGACGGCGTGGGTGACAGGGAGTCACTTTTGTCACCCGGTCCACGCTCACCATGGCCAGTGCGAACATTGGGACCATTCGCACTGCGCCGCCGTTCACAACACCGTTACACCTCTCGGCTAAAGGGCGCGCCGGTTGCAGAGCCGGCGGGGCTCACCATATGCAGCCGCCGGCACGCGGGCGATGGGACCGCCGGCGTGCTGCGACGAGGAGGAATTTCGATGCGTAACTTCGCGACCACTCTCGCGCTGGCGCTCGGCGTCGTGGGGACCGCGGTTGCTGCGGCCCAGGCCCCGGCCGAATCGCCGATGTACGGTGTGTGGCTCAACCACAAGGGCAACGTGAAGGTCGAGACCAAGCCGTGCGGCCAGTACATGTGCGGCACCGTGGTCTGGGCCAGCCCCGACGCGCTGAAGGAAGCCAGGGACCAGGGCACCGACGGCCTGGTCGGCATGCAGCTGATGCGCCAGTACCATCCGACCACGAAGGGCGAGTGGGAAGGGTCGGTGTTCGTGCCCGACCTCAACCGCACGTTCTATTCGCGGCTCTACCGCCTGTCGGATAACAAGATCCGCATCAGCGGCTGCATCCTGGGCGGGCTGATCTGCAAGTACCAGACCTGGACGCGGCAATAAGCAAGAAGCCCGGCCTTTCGACCGGGCTTCCCACTCGTTCAGTCTGCCGGCGCCCTTAGTACGGGCTGCTCAGGCGGATGAAGTTGCCCTGGGTGTCGTAGTAACCCCAGACCGTGCCGCGGTGCCAGCGGCCGTACTGGTCGTAGTAGCCCGGCTGGGCATCGGCGACCCAGTTGCCGTTGCGGTCGCGGTGCCACGCCGGCGTGCCGCTGACCCACCGCCCGCGGGCGTCATAGTGGCCGGTCACCGGGCCGGCGACCCAGCGGCCATTGCTCCAGTAGCCGGCGAACGTCGGCGGCACCGGCTGGCCGTTGGCGCCGTAGTAGCCGTAGGCCGTGCCCGGGACCCAGTAGCCGTTCGAGTCATAATAGCCCGAGCGGGCGGCGTCGCCGGTCGTGGGCACCCAGTTGCCGTTGCGGTCGTAGTAACCGCTCGGGTGACCGGCCACCCAGTTGCCGTTACGGTCGTAATAGCCCTGCGGCGGCTGCGGGTTGGGGGTGCCCACGTGCCACACGCCGTAGCTGTCGTAGTAGCCGTAGGCGTTCGGGCGGTTCTGCACTTGGTCGTACGGTACACAGGTGGTGGTAGTGCCGCCGGTCGCGCTGCGGGCAATCGCGCCGAGGATTTGCCCGGTCACGCCGCCGACCGCGCTGCCGACGACGCTGCCGACGGTGCTGCCCACGGAGTTGGACGGGACTTGGTAGCAGACCGGCTGGGCCTGCGCCGCCATCGGCGCCGCAAACGCGGTCGCCGCGGCAAGGATGAGGAACTTACGCATCATGTGTCTCCACAAAATCATGGATATGCGCAGGCAACGGAGCGGGGTTCCTCACGTTCCGGAATGTTAAGATCGCCCTGCGCGGCCGCGACGGCCAGCCGTGCAGGGACTGCGGTCAGTCGTTGGCGAAGGGGTTCTTCGGACTGCGGAAGGTCAGCCGCACCGGCACGGCCCCGAAGCCCAGCTCCTTGCGGATGCCGTTGACCAGGTAGCGCTCGTAGCTCGCCGGCAGGTCGTCGAGCCGGGTGCCGAAGACCACGAAGCTGGGCGGGCGGCTCTTGATCTGGGTGACGTAGCGCAGCTTGATCCGCCGCCCGCCGGGCGCCGGCGGTGGGTTGGCCTCGAGCGCCTTGTCGAACCAGCGGTTGAGCGCGGCGGTCGGCACCCGGCGGCTCCACTGCTCGCGCAGCTCGAACGCCGCGCCGAGCAGCTGGTCGAGGCCCTTGCCGGTGCGCGCCGAAACCGCGAGCAGCGGCACGCCCTTCAACTGCGCCAGCCCTTCCTCGAGCGCGGCGCGGATGCCGTTGAACAGGGCGCTGGCATCCTCGGCCACGTCCCACTTGTTGATCGCGACCATCAGCGCGCGGCCTTCCTCGAGCGCGAGATTGGCGATCTTCAAGTCCTGCACCTCGAGCCCGCGGGTGGCGTCGAGCAGCAGCACCACCACCTCGGCGAAGTCGACCGCGCGGCGGGCGTCGAGCACCGCGAGCTTCTCGAGCTTGTCGTCGACCTTGGCCTTCTTGCGCATGCCCGCGGTATCGACCAGCCGCACCGGGCGCGGGGTGCCGTCGAGAGCGGTCCAGCTCCAGTCCACCGCGATGGCGTCGCGGGTGATCCCGGCCTCGGGCCCGGTCAGCAGCCGGTCTTCGCCCAGCAGGCGGTTGATCAGCGTCGACTTGCCCGCGTTGGGGCGCCCGACGATCGCGAGCTGGAGCGGGCGGGCGGGATCGTCCTCGCCATCCTCTTCGGCCTCATCGCCACAAGGCTGCTTGTCGGCGACCAGCGGGACCAACGCTTCGTAGAGCTCGGCCATGCCCTCTCCGTGCTCGGCCGACAGCGGCACGGGCTCCCCAAGCCCCAGGCTGTAGCTTTCGAGGATGCCCGCCTCGCCGGAATTGCCCTCGGCCTTGTTGGCGACCAGCACTACCGGCACGCTCTGCTCGCGCAGCCAGCGGGCGATCTCCTCGTCGAGCGGTGTCAGGCCACTGCGGGCGTCGATCACGAATAGCGCCGCATCGGCGCCCTGCAGCGAGACCTCGGTCTGCGCCCGCATCCGGCCGGGCAGGCTCGACGGGTCCTCGTCCTCCCACCCGGCGGTGTCGACCGCCTGGAACATCAGGCCCGACAGCCCCGCCTCGCCGAACCGGCGGTCGCGGGTGACGCCGGGGTGGTCGTCGACCAGCGCCAGCTTCTTGCCGACCAGCCGATTGAACAGCGTCGACTTGCCGACGTTCGGCCGGCCGATGATGACGACCTGGGGGAGCGGGGCTTTCGCCATGCCCGGCACGTGGCGGCAGCCGGCGCGCTTGGCAAGCGGCGAACGGTGTCGATGCCGCGACGGAATCTCAGATGGCAACCCGAAATTAACCGCCCAAGCGCATGAATTTCGGGATGAGGGGTTCGCTAATTCTCGCTGCGCTATCGCTGTTTGCCGTCCCGGCTTGGGCCGAAGCGCCGCTCGGGCTGGACCGAGCCGCAGGGTCGTCGAGCGACGCCGAGTTGCCGCCTTACCTGCAATGCGTTCCCGTCGCGCGGCAGATCAGCGGCATCCAGATCTACGGCGACGCCTGGACCTGGTGGGGCCAGGCCGAGGGCCGCTATGCCCGCGGACACACCCCGCGCGTCGGCGCGGTGATGGCGTTCCAGCCGCATGGCAACATGACGCTCGGCCACGTCGCCGCGGTCAGCCGGGTGGTCGACAACCGCACGGTTCTCCTGACCCACGCCAACTGGTCGCCGATCGACGGCCGCCGCGGGCAGGTTGAGCGCAACGTCAAGGCGGTCGACGTCTCGCCCGCGAACGACTGGAGCCAGGTGCGCGTGTGGTATGCGCCTATCGGCGACCTGGGCGGCACCGCCTGGCCGGTCGAGGGCTTTATCTACCCCGACAAGCCGTCGACGCCACGCCTCGAATATGCGAGCCAGCTGTTGTCTGCGCCGGCGCCGCGTCAGGACCGTCCCGCGTCGCGCCGCGACGTGATCGGCGACATCATCCGCGCCGCCGGCTGAACTCTACCAGCTCCCGCAATTCGCCATGCTTGCCCACGGCTCGGCCGGGGGCAGCGATTCGCCCTTTTGCAGCAGCTCGATCGAGATGTTGTCGGGGGTCTTGATGAAGGCCATGTGCCCATCGCGTGGCGGGCGGTTGATGGTGACCCCGCCGTCCTGCAACCGCTGGCACACTGCGTAGATATCGTCGACCTGATAGGCGAGGTGGCCGAAGTTGCGCCCGCCGCCATAATCCTCCGCCGGGCTGCCGTCCTCGGGCGGCCAGTTATAGGTCAACTCTACCTCGGCGACGTCTTTCTGGCCCGGCGCGGCCATGAAGATCAGCGTGAAACGTCCCTTCTCGCTCTCCATCCGCCGCACTTCCTCGAGGCCGAGCAGCTTGAAGAAACCCACCGTGGCCTCGGGGTCGGCGACCCGGATCATCGAATGAAGGTAGCGCATCGCGTCAGCTCCCGTGTTGCGTCGACCTCTTGGTGGCCTATACGCGCTCCCCATGCGCACCGGGCGGATCGAACGCAAGACGGCGGAGACGCAGATCCTCGTCGAGGTGAACCTCGACGGGAGCGGGACCTATGATGTCGCCACCGGGATCGGCTTCCTCGACCACATGGTCGAGCAATTCAGCCGCCACTCGCTGATCGACGTGACGATGAAGGTCGATGGCGACCTGCACATCGACCAACACCACACCACCGAGGACAGCGCGATCGCGCTCGGTCAGGCGCTGGCGCAGGCGCTCGGCGACAAGGGCGGGATCGGCCGCTACGGCGCCGCCTACTCGCCGATGGACGAAACCCTGGCGCGCGTGGCGCTGGATATCTCCGGCCGGCCGTTCCTGGTGTGGAAGGCACGCTTCACCCAGGAGAAGCTCGGCGAATGGGACACCGAGCTGATTGAGCACTGGTTCCATTCGGTTGCGCAGGCGGCCGGGATCACGCTGCACGTCCAGCTGCTCTACGGGCAGAACAACCACCATGTGTGCGAAAGCATCTACAAGGGCTTCGCCCGGGCGATGCGGCAGGCAGTCGAACTCGATCCGCGCAAGGGCGGGGCGGTGCCAAGCACCAAGGGCCAACTCGGTGGCTGAAGCCATCGCGCTGATCGATTACGGCGCCGGCAACCTCCAATCGGTCCATAACGCGCTACTCGCCGCCGGCGCTGAGCGGGTGACCGTGACCGCCGATCCCGAGCTGGTGCGCGGCGCGCGCCGGATCTTGTTGCCGGGCGTCGGCAGCTTCAAGGCCTGCGCCGAAGGTTTGCGTGCACAGGAAGGACTGGTCGAGGCGCTCGAGCAGCGGGTGCTGCAGGACGGTGTCCCGTTCCTCGGTATCTGTGTCGGCATGCAGCTGCTCGCCAGCCGCGGGCACGAGCACGGCGTCACCGACGGTCTCGACTGGATTCCCGGCGACGTGCGGCTGATCGAGCGCACCGATCCGGCGATCAAGGTGCCGCACATGGGCTGGAACGACGTGCAGCCGACCGGCCACGCCGACGGCGCCGGGCTGATCGAGCCGGGCGAGGCCTACTTCCTCCACTCGTACCATTTCCAACCCGACAGCGGCCGTGCAATCGCGGCGATGACCGACCACGGCGGCGGGCTGGTGGCAGCGGTAGCGCGCGACAACCTGGTCGGCGTGCAGTTTCACCCTGAGAAGAGCCAGAGCTTCGGCCTCGGGCTGCTGTCGCGCTTCCTCGCCTGGAATCCGTGAGCCGTCCCAAAACATCGATCAACAACGGAACCGCCTCCGCCGCCTGATCGTCTCCCCGCCGAAGGAGACTGTCATGGCCGAAGCCGATCCCAAGAACCTTGCCGACGCCCATACGGAGATGCCCTCGCTGAAGGGACGCAAGGCCATCATCACCGGCGGCACGACGGGCATCGGCCGGGCGATCGCCGTCCTGCTGGCCTCCGAAGGGGTGGAGATTTTCACCTGCGGGCGCGACGAGCAGCACCTCAAGGACGGGCTCGAGCGCATCAACGAAGTCGGCAAAGGCGACGGCATCAGCGTCGATCTGGGCGAGAAAAAGGGTCTGAACCGCTTCTTCGACGAGGCCGAGAGCAAGCTTGGCGATTACGACATCGCGATCGTCAACGCGGCGATTCCGGTAGGCGGTGTCACCGACACCTCCGAGGAGGATGCCTGGTACGCCGTGGCGGTCGATTACACCGCTTATGTCATGAGCGCGTACAAGGCGGCGCAGCACCTCAAGGACAAGGGCGACCTGATCCTGGTGGGTTCCATGGCCGCGCATAGCCTTGGCGCCAGCTCGTCGGTGTATGCCGGCATGAAAAAGGGCATCCAGGGCTTCGCCGAGGCGCTGCACAAGGAACTTGGCAAGAAGGGGATCAAGGTCGGCCTGGTGGAGCCGGGCAAGACTGGGGCCGACTTCCAGTACCCGGAATTCCCGCCCGAGAAACAGCGCGAGATGATCCACGCCGACAAGATGTTGCGTGCCGAGGACATCGCGGTCGCGGTGCACTTCATGCTCACCCAGCCGCGGCGCGCGGTGATCAATCAGATGGTTGTGACGACCCGGATGCCCGAAGAGTGAGCTTCGCCGAGGACCGCCTGGTCCTGACACCGGACGACATCGACCTGTCGCGCTCGCCGATGGCGGGCGCGCTGGGGGTCGAGACTTACGTGCTGGGCGCGTTCAATCCGGCGATGGCGCGGCTACCGAATGGCAACCTGCTGTTGATGGTGCGCGTGGCCGAGGCACTGCGCGAGCCGATCTTCGACGGCCAGGTGCATTGCATCCGCTGGGATTCGAAGCAGGGCTACGTGCTCGACGGCTGGCCGCTCGAGCACGCCAACACCGCCGATCCGCGCAAGTTCGAGCTGCATGGCTATGGCTGGAAGGTCATGGCGCTGACCTCGCTCGCCTGGCTACTGCCGGTCGAGCTCAGCCCTGACGGGCTGGAGGTGGTCGCGATCCATTATGACAGGGCCATCGCGCCGCAAGGCACCTATCAGTGCTATGGCCTGGAGGACGCCCGCATCAGCCGGGTCAACGGGCGTTTCCTGATGACCACCTGCTCGGTTAGCCCCGAGCGCCATTCGACCACGCTCTACACCTCGGACAACCTACTCGACTGGCGGTTCGAAGGCATCGTGCTCGACCACCAGAACAAGGACATGCTGATCTTCGAAGGGCTGATCGGTGGGCAATATTGGGCGCAGACGCGGCCGCTGGGGCAGCTGTTCTTCGCCTATCCGCCGGGCAGCCCGTGGCATTCGGGACCGTCGATCAACCACGCCACCAGCCCGGACGGCCTGCACTGGAAGCCGCACATCGAACCAGGCATCCGCCCTCACGCCGGCACCCCGGCGACCGCACGCATCGGCGGCGGCACACCGCCGATCCTGACCGAGATCGCCGGAAAGCGCGGCTGGCTGACGCTGTGGCACGGGGTCGAGCCGTACCAGATCGTCGGCAAGTACCGGACTTACTGGTCGCTGCTCGATCCCGACGAACCATGGAAGGTGCTGGCCACCTCCCATCTGCCGTTGCTCGAGGCCAATCCCGAGCTGACCGCGCCGTTGGCGGAGCAGATGTACTTGACCGACGTGGTCTTCACGACCGGCATCGTCGAGGAGGATGACCACTTCATCGTCGCCAGCGGCGAGGCCGACCTCGCCTGCCGGATGACCCATATCCCCAAGGATGCCTTCATCCCGAGCGAGCATCCCGGCGCACAGTAGCGCACCGCCGCCGGCAGTGTTAGGCGCGCGGCGATGATCGTGTTCCCCGCCATCGACCTCAAGGACGGCCAGGTCGTGCGCCTGGCCGAGGGCGATATGGCGCGGGCCACCGTCTACGGCGACGATCCGGCGGCGCAGGCGCTGCTGTTCGCCGAGGCGGGCGCGCAGCATCTGCATGTGGTGGACCTCGACGGGGCGTTCGCGGGGGAAAGCCGCAACCGCCAGGCGGTCGAGGTGATCGTCGAAACCTTTCCGGGCTACGTCCAGCTAGGCGGCGGGATTCGCACGCCGGAAGCGGTGCGCAAGTGGTTCAACCTGGGCGTCGCGCGGGTGGTGATCGGCACGGCCGCGCTCAAGGACCCGCAGTTCGTCCGCGACATGGCGCGCGAGTGGGAAAACGGCATCGTGGTCGCGGTCGATGCGCGCGACGGGATGGTAGCAACCGAAGGCTGGGCCGAGGTCTCGGACGTACCGGTCGAGGACATGGCCCGCCGGTTCGAGGACGTTGGAGTTGCCAGCCTGCTGTTCACCGACATCGGCCGCGACGGGCTGCTCAAGGGGTGCAACATCGACGCGACTGTGGATCTAGCTCGCCGCACCAGTTTGCCGGTGATCGCCTCGGGTGGCGTGAAAGGCCTCGACGACATCCGCCTGCTGGCGATCCATGCGAACGAAGGGATCGAGGGCGTCATTACTGGGCGGGCGCTTTACGACGGGCGGCTGGACCTCGCGACCGCGATCCAGATGGCGGAGCGCGCCTAGCCGGCCTGCGTCAGCTGGTCGGCGATGTGGATGACCTTTGCCTCCCCGGTTTCGGCCGGAGACGCGGGCTGGGCCTGTTCGGCGGTCACGGCTTCTTGCGCTGCCTGCTGAGCCTGCTGCGCGGACTGCTCGATCGCCGCGTAGTGCGGGATTTGCACCTCCTGGTAGCGATCGAGGGTGTCGTCCGGAACGTATTGCGGCACGGCCTGCGCCGCGGGCAGCGGAGGTGGTGCGTAATTGGCGTCCCGCGGCTGGCGCAGATCGGCCGGCCACCACTTTAGCGTCGTAAAGGCGATATCCGGCGCATAGCGGTCGGGGATGTACACTTCCTCCGGCGGCGAGGAATAATAGCCGTAGCTCTCGCCAGCCTGGATTTGCGGGTGCAGCATGCCTTCCCACGGCGCCGGTTGGGGCTCGATTGGCACCGGGCGCGCGAAACTCGCCAGCGCGGACCCGAGCAACACGCCGCCTACCACCACTGTCGAGGCAACCATCGAAATTCGGCCAGCCTGGAACACGGAAACCACTCCCAATTCGCTGCTTGCCTATCCAATGCGGCAGGGCGGCCGAAGGTTCCTAACCCACGTTAAAGGCTTGGCATTTGGTCGCAAAATGCATGGTACCGAGCGGAACAACCTGAGCGTGGTCCGGTTCAGCCTGTGGGAACCTCCCACACAAGGACACGACCCCGATGAAACCACTCCTGGCACCCGCCCTGTGCGCCGCGCTCGCGCTCGCGGCCTGCAACAACAAGAGCAACGACACCGCGACCGGCGACACGGCGGTCGTCGTATCCGAAACGCCGAGCGCCGCCCCGACCACCACCGCCGCGCCGAGCACGCCGCAGGCGTTCGTCGACACCGCCGCCTCGAGCGACATGTACGAGATCGAAGCCGGCAAGCTCGCGCAGCAGATGGGCCACGGTGAGAACGTCAAGGCGTTCGGGGCGATGATGGTCAAGGACCACACCGACTCCTCAAAGAAGCTCAAGGACGCGGTTGGCCAGGCCGGCAATGGCCTGAGCGTGCCTATCGCGATGGCGCCCGCGCAGCAATCACAGCTCGACGCACTCAAGAACGCCGGCGACAGCTTCGACATGACTTACGCCCAGCAGCAGGTCGCGGCGCATCAGGCGGCGCTGACGCTGATGACCGACCAGTCGAACAGCGGCACCGTTCCGCAGCTGAAGAGCTTCGCTGCCGGCGTGCTGCCGGTGGTGCAGCACCATTACGACGAGGCGAAGAAGCTGCCCTAGGGCCAACGCGACGGGGCGAGCCGTACAATCTGCTGCTCGCCCACCGCGCTCCACCCGTGCGCGGCGATCACGTCGTTGCTCTCGACCGGCTTGCGGCCGGGCTCGAGCGACCAGGTGATGTGATAGGTGCCGCCGGTCGGCCGGTCGGTGCTGCCGCCCAGCGCGACAACCAGCGCTTCGACGCCCTTGCCGTCGTCGGCGCGGCCGACGACCTCGGCGATCTCAATGTCGGGCAGCTGGAGGTTGCGGCCGCGGCCAAAGGTCACGTGGTCGGCGACCGTGCGAGCATAAGTCGGCAGGAAGCGCCGTAGCAGTGCCTCCCGGTCGCGAGGGTCGATCTTCCAGCCGATGATAGGGTCCGCCATGAACCGGCAACGGGCGCGCTTGCGCGGCGGTTCCATGCCGCTAGGAAGCCGCCATGCGTCTCGTCGGCATCGCAGGCTTGCTTGTTCTTGCCGGCTGCCACTCAGGCAGCGATCAAGCCGCCCGGCTGCCCGGCGGCGAGGCAACCACGCCGTGGGCGGGCGTCGGCGCCGCAGAGACGCTTCATTTCACCGGCACCGAGCCGTTCTGGGGCGGCGAAGCTTCAAACGGCTCGCTGACCTGGAAGACCCCCGAGGATCAGAGCGGCGCGACCATCAAGGTCAGCCGCTTCGCCGGACGCAATGGGATGGGGCTGTCGGGCACGCTCGCGGGACAGCCGTTCGAGATGGCGGTCAGCGAAGCCCAATGCAGCGACGGCATGTCCGACCGCAGCTATCCCTTGACGGTCACCGTAAGCGCCGGCGGCAAGACCCTGCGCGGGTGCGGCTGGAGCGACAAGCATCCGACGACGGAGCCGCCGCGCTAGCGGTTCCTTTACCGAGGCTTGCTACCCGCAGGCGCATGGGACAGTCCGTCTTCTCGCCTGCCGCGACCGCCGCTTTCGCCGAGGCCTATCCAACCTCGCCGCGGCACCTGGCGCATGGGCTGACCGGGCACCCGCTGCTCGAGATACCCGCGCTGCTTGCGCTGGCGGAGCGGATGCGGCCCGAGACGCTCGAGCACAACGCCGCGGTCGACTTGCCGCTTGGGATCAGCAATGCCGAGATTCCGCCCAACGGGCTCAGCGTCGCCGAGACGATCGAGCGGATCGGAGAGTGCGGCAGCTGGGTGCTGCTCAAGACGATCGACCAGGACCCGCTCTACGCCGCGCTGATGCGCGAGGTGCTGGGCGAGATCGAGCCGGTGGCCGAGCGCAGCACCGGGCCGATGATGCGGCTCGAAGGCTTCATCTTCATCTCAAGCCCGGAGGCGGTCACTCCGCTGCACTTCGATCCCGAGTACAACATCCTGTTCCAGGCTCGCGGCTCGAAGACGATGACCGTGTTCCCGACCGCCGATCCCGACATCATCGGCGACGCGTTCTTCGAGCAATACTTCGCCGGCGGCCCGCGCAACCTGCCGTGGCAGGACGATTGGGCCGCGCGCGGCACGCCGATTTCCATCAAGCCGGGGGAAGCGATCTACGTGCCGATCCTCGCCCCGCACTGGGTCAAGACCCACGGAGAGGTTTCGGTCTCGCTTTCGCTGACCTGGCGCAGCGAGTGGAGCTTCCATCACGCCGATGCCTGCCGCTTCAACCGGCGTCTGCGCAAGATCGGGCTGCGCCCTGCCTCGCCGCGGCTCTATCCCCGTGGCAATCGGCTCAAGAGCTACGCCCAGCGCGCGCTGGCGCGGGCGGAGCGGCTCACCGCGCGTCAGTAGGCGCCCGGCAGCTCGCGCTTGATCGTGCTGGTGCCGCCCTCGGGCACCAATAGGCCGCGCGGCGCGACGCCTTGCGGGGCGATCGACGGCGGGATCGGGGTGCAGCTGCGCCCGGCGAGGTAATCGAGCGCAGCCTTGACCATGGCTTCCGCCGGGTCGCCGAGCTGGTGCGAGATGTCGTCGTTCGCGCGGCATGTCGTCGGGATGACCGTGGCCAGGCCGTTGAAATACTCGCCCTGGTGGTTGGCGTTCTCGGTCTTGAACGCGATCACCCGGAAGCGGTCGTCGCACTGGCTGCGGTCGATGGCGATCTGGCCGACCGGCTTGCCGTAAGTGTTGGTGCCGATCAGGGCCATGTTGCCGGCGAGGTAGGGCAGCATCGCGTTCATCGTCAGCTCGCTGGCCGACGCGGTGCCGTGGGTGCCGATAAAGGCCACCTTGGTCGGCGCGATCGATTGCGGCTGCACGCTGAAGAAGGTGGTATCGTTATACTGCGCAGCCTTGGAATCGCGGAAGGTGGTGTAGCTCATCACCTGGCCGCCGTGGTTCAGGCCCATCAGGTTGTCGAACAGTTCGGCGATCGCGACCAGTCCGCCGCCGTTGTAGCGCAAGTCGACGATCAGCTGGGTCACACCCTGCGCCTTAAAGTCGGCGAATGCGGCACGCAGGTCCGGATCGGCGGT
>JADMIO011126998.1_pt1 | contig 19414 bp, 13 predicted proteins | sample 8958161 | NCBI WGS metagenome assembly JADMIO01 (sample SAMN16585339, study PRJNA669376) | soil metagenome | isolation source: Crop rotation soil | place: USA: Cullars Rotation, Alabama | collected 2011
GACGCTCTTCCGATCTATTTTAAATACTAACGGTACAATATAAACGCTAACTGTTATCCTGATATTTTTATCCTGAAATTGCCACTCAATTTATGAGACACATGGTTTGCATCGAAATAATCGACGGCGAACCAGCCTTCCATGATCCCGTTCACTACCCCATCATTCCTGTAAATCGTCAGTTCCGGGTCGGAACCATAAGTGCACGCCACTCCATTCACCATCAGCGGGCTAGAACCAGAAAAATAGCCAAAATAATCACCTAGTATCCACATATCAAAAGAGATTCCTTTTGAACCATCCAATATACTCACTGCAATATGCCCAGGAGCCGGTTTTGCCGTCAGCATAGGTGTTGATTTATTAACGCTACCAGAAAAAGTTTGCGCTTGCCCATCTACCTGGAAATTACAATATAGGCTATCCGCGTTGGGACAAGCATAGAAGTTTTCGTTCAATCTTTTTACATTTTTTTTATACTGGGAACCCAGGCAGGTGCTTATCCTGAAAGCGGTGTCTCCTGCAGCATGCAGAAAGGATAGGGTAGATACGGAGAAAGACACGTTTAACCAGTTGGCTGTTTTAAATTTCCCGTTTACTACCGGTACCACATAGTCGTCTTTAGCATCTTTCTGTGAAATCACCAGGCTGCCGTTCCCAAAGGAACTCCCATCGCAATTATAAACTTTGCCTTCCAATGTGCCCACGTCACTCCTGTCGGGTAACGGCACTTTTTTGGTGGATGACTGGGAAAAGCTGCCCAGGTTTTGGTCGGGCAGTTGAATATTTGAATAATTGAAAAAATGATCGTTGATGATATTGAAACTGAGGTTTTCGTTTACGGGTAATAATACCAGCGCATTCCCCTCCATATCCGTTCTGCCTTCTGTAATTTCAGTATTGCTGTTCCTGATGACAAATCTTGTATTGGGTAGTGCAATATCATTGCTTGTTCTTAACTGAACGGTGATATAGACGGCATCTTTTGGTATGGCAAAATTAATCGCGCCAAAATCCCTGGTGCTGGTTTCATAAAAACCATTTTTCTTATAGGCTATCCCGTTCCTTTGCCAAATTAAGGCACCTGCGTGTAATAAGCCACCGGGATCAAGATGGAGGTGCCAGGTATCAATACTATCTGGCGCGGTACTCAAGCGATCAGCCGGGATCGGCATTTTTAAAATTACTTCTTTCGCAAAACGTGCGGCCGGCGAAAGAACATTACAATTGCAAGAAGTCAGCAAAGGATTTATCTGATATACGCCATACGATTGAAGAAATAAACGCCGGTTTTTTTCGTCTGCAAAGGGTAGGCTGGGTAAGTTCAATGCAAATTCTTTGGCAGATGGATCGAGATAATTTACCAGGAAAGAATAGTTGATGGCAAGACCCGAAGCGTCAAATGGTTTTTCAGGAAATTGCAAGGTCCCGTTTCCCGGAAGCGTTAATGTAGCAGCCCCACCCAGGTTGGCAACATTCCCAGCATTCACAAAATGCGAATACCTGAAATTTACATAATCTTTTATGCTACCTGCAGCGTTAAATCCTTTGTACTGGACGGGTTCGTACGGAGCAGCTGTCAGTGTTGTTTGTATTCCCACATGAGAAAGATACTTGTCAACCATTTGCGAACCAGCGCAGAAAGATCCGAATGCAGGTTGATACGCTGCAGCAAACCTTTGGTCGGCATAGTAGCCCATCATCTGCAAGGGATTGCTCGCCTGGTCGTTACCCACCACATATACCGCAACATTGGTTCTGACCAGTTCAGGTGGCGTGGCAGTTGTAAATGGAGGGTTGTTGTTTTCTGCGCGATCGTTATTTTTTTTGCAGGAGAAAGCAGGGAAGAGCGCTATAGAAATGAGAAACGCATAAACATTATAGTACTTTATTTTCATATGGTAATAGCGGAAGTTATAAAGGTATAACGAATGAAATGGTCCTTAGCGTGCGTGCTTATTTTTATTTATTTTGGAATTCGTTCCACGTACAGCTCAATCGGGTTTCGGAATATATTTTTTAATTTCTGAATATAAAATTTGTCAATATGATGAGGACTGTCATGGAGTTCGGTAATAAAGAAAATTTTTGTAGTCAACCCGATCTTCCTAAAAATATTGGAAGGTGTGAATTATGTTTTTGGGGCCTGGGAAGGAAATAGGGAAGTTTTACAAAGGGGGGAACTTAAATATTCGGTTCGGGCATTTGTTGTATTCATAGCGAAAGGAATTTTTTTTACGATCCAGTCTTTGATGAATAGACCGATTTATCAAAACCAGGCCTGACCTTTATCATCATTACACAAATTATGGAGTGATGGGAATGGTATCCTGTAATTATGAACTTATATCCCGGCATGACTCCAGTATCTTTACAATTAAATCACCTGCATATGACCAAATTTGTTAGCCTTTTTGGAATGATCTTGTTGGCCACTTTCGCCAATGGTCAAACGACTGAAATTCGGAAATTAAATTCCTTCGATAAAGTATATATCAGTGGCGTTCTGGATGCCTTGCTGGAAAATGGAAACGAGGAGTCGGTGAAAATCGAGTCCGCGACGATTGAAACCTCGAAGATCATCACGGAGATAAAAGGGAATTCCCTCTATGTATATATTGATCCGAAAAACGAAAATGTCCGCAATATCCGGGTGAAGGTATTGATCAAATGTAAAAACCTTGTGACGATCCACAAATCCGGGTCAGGTAACCTGTCCGGTGGGGCTTCTTTTAAGGCCGATGATTTTGATTTGGACGTGAGCGGGTCTGGTAATATTAATTTGGACGGGTCTATACAGGGTAAAGGTGTACGTGTTAATAAAAGCGGCAGCGGGAATATAAAAGTGGGTAGTGTTGAAGCAGAAAATTTCACCTTGGTTTTTTCTGGTTCCGGCAATACGGAAGTTACCAAAGGTAAAGTTAAGATACAAACCATCCGTTTGTCCGGATCAGGAAATATTAATATGCCTAATGTAGATAGCGAAGTATGTACGGCGTCTATTTCCGGTTCGGGTGATATCGAAATTGGCGTGAGTAAAAGCCTGGAGGGTACAATCTCCGGTTCAGGAAACATCACGTATCACGGTAACGCACAAGTGACGCGTTCTTCTTTTGCGGGGTCGGGGAGGATACATCAAAAATCGTAAAGCTTCTTCATTTTTTAGACGAAACTAAAGCGTAATAGAATTCCCTCGAATTGTATTATATTCAGATGAGCTTTCACCCCCATGAAGTATATCCTTAGCTTTTTTTTTAGCCTGTCTTTTTTCCAAGCCTGCCAGGCTAAGAAAATGAAAGTAAACACTTTTCTGATTTTCCCACTGCACTGTGAAAAATGTTATTAATCCCTATTCATCCATCAAATTGCCTATGCGTTGACTTTGTCTTACCGACATTCCTTGCCAACTCTTCTCTTCCGATTGCCAAGTGATCGTTTTTGTAAATTTGAGGGACGATATTTTTATTCCTTCAACCTTCTGACTACGCCAATGCTCGGTGAATGCATTAGTTGGTTTTCTAATAATCAGTGATGTTATTTAATGTCAACGCCCTCATACATCCGGATACCCAAAGCAACAATTCCGTACCGAGAGCTCCCGATAAATAATTTTAGTTGAGGGCCTACTTTAAGGTCTCTTTTTGTAAAAAGAAATTAGAAATTCTATTCTACATTATAACAATGTCGAAAATTCCTTTAAAATCCCCTCATCGCTAAATTCTCTTGCTTTAAAGATTTGATCGAGATGCTGAATAGTGCGTCCACCTGCCAGCACAGTAGAAACACCAGGTTGATGTAAAGCCCAGGCAAGTGCCAATTCAACAACAGGATAGCCCGTTCTCTGGGCTAATAGTTGCAAATTTTTTAGTCGCTCAAAACTAATTTTATGGAAATAAACCTGCTGATGACCAGGGATAATATCGAATCTTGTTCCCGCTGGAATTGCGTCATTATATTTACCCGTTAAAAAACCTGCGGCCAGGGGGCTATAGGTAATGATTGAAATATTATGAGCTTCGCAAATTTGTTTTAGTTCAGGGCTAACATCCCTGACAGCAAAATTGTTATTGTTCTGAATATATCGAAGAGGTGACAAACCGAGACTCAATTGCTTGCTGAGAATAGATTCAAGTTGTTGTGCAGTAAAGTTGCTGCCACCCAATTCACCCAATTTCCCTTCTCTAATTAAATTTTCTAATGTTTCAAGTATGATATCTGTTTCACAGGACGGATCCCACCTGTGAAAATAAAGTATGTCAATCGTATCCACCTGAAGTCGCTTGAGACTTTGTTCTATTCCCTGAACAATCAGGTGCGGTTCAAAGGGCGGAATTATTTTGGTAGCTACTGTAAGCTTTTCACGATGTTTTTGCTGTTTGCTCAACCATAAACCTACGATGCTCTCTGAACTCCCGCCCCCATATGCTGCAGCTGTATCCAACATCGTTAGCCCTCTTTCGATAGCATAATCGATTAATTTAAATGAAAGTTGCTGATCGATCTCCCGGCCAAAAGTTACACATCCAAGGCCAATGTTCGCGGTGAATGTTGTTGTTGTCAAGGTATAAAAATCTGTTTATTATGCGCAAATTTTTCAATGTTTGAATTATCGCCTGGTCTGCTCATGAATCAAATATCTTATTTTTTTCCTACAGTCCTGCTATTGGAACAGAAGGGACTGTTCAGCCAGATAACAATAAGTATTGATTATGAAATGGCAAAATAGTATATACAAAATAAATCAGGAATCGTTTATTTTGGGCCGATTCTACCATGTTCATTGTTGAACGATATTCTGCGACGATTGAACAGGGAACTTTCCTTAGTAGGATGTAGGTAATCAAACTTTAAGTTTTAATCACATGATACAATATATAAAAAAAGGGATCACTTATAGTGAGAACAAAGAAGCCGATGTAAAAGTGAAGCAGGTAGTTGAAAAGATGTTGAATGAGGTTGCTGAAAATGGCGATGCGGCAGTTCGGCAACTATCAACACAATTGGATAAATGGTCGCCTGATCAATTCCTGCTTTCTACAGAGGAAATTCAATCCATTATAAAAAGTTTGCCGCCAAAGGTTATTGACGATATAAAATTTGCGCAGGCTCAAATCAAAAATTTTGCACAACATCAAAGAGCGGCTTTAAAAGATATTGAAGTAGAAACACTTCCCGGTGTATTCCTGGGTCATAAAAATATTCCGGTGGATAGCGTAGGTTGTTATATTCCCGGGGGGCGTTATCCAATGGTTGCTTCTGCTCATATGAGTATTTTAACTGCAAAAGTAGCTGGCGTAAAACGGGTAATTGCGTGCACTCCACCTATCAAAAGTGAAATACCTGCTGCTACAGTTGCCGCTATGTCGATGGCGGGCGCGGATGAAATTTATATTGTAGGAGGTGTGCAGGCTGTAGCTATGATGGCGCTGGGCACAGATAAAGTAAAGGCGGTTGACATGCTCGTAGGACCGGGCAATGCTTATGTTGCCGAAGCAAAACGACAACTTTATGGTAAAGTAGGTATTGATCTTTTTGCAGGTCCGACAGAAGTTTTGATCATCGCAGACGATTCTTCTGATGCAGAAGTATGTGCAACCGATTTGTTGGGCCAGGCAGAACACGGACCTACCAGCCCTGCAATTTTACTCACCACCAGCGAAAAATTGGCGCATGAAACGATAACGGAAATTTCCCGACAGTTAGAAACGCTGCCCACTGCTGATATCGCCGGGGAAGCATGGGACCGGTTTGGCCAGGTTATTCTGGTTGATACAATAGAAGAACTAATAACAGAAGCGAATCGCATTGCTAGCGAACACGTTGAAATATTGACAAAAAACCCCAGGTTTTTCCTGGATCATTTAACGAATTACGGTGCATTATTCCTCGGTCCCAGAACAAATGTTGCTTTTGGTGACAAGGTGATTGGAACGAATCATACTTTGCCCACTAAAGAAGCTGCCCGTTATACAGGAGGTTTATGGGTTGGTAAATTTTTAAAAACCTGTACATACCAGGAAATAAGAACCGATGAGGCCAGTGCATTAATTGGCGATTACTGCTCAAGGTTATGTGCCATTGAAAATTTTTCCGGTCACAAGGCACAGGCAGATCTTCGGGTAAAAAGATATTCCAAAAAATAATACCCGCTGGCATAACAAATTTTATAATTTTCCTGAGTTGTATTTAAGTGAAGGCATAGCGCTTGCTTTCTTTGCCTGTTGCCACAGCGCAGCAAGGGTTCCTGATCAATGCATCCTTGCATAAGTTGCTGTGATCGCGCAATTTTGTACCTCCATAGTGACTATATTATCCTGTAGTATTTTATTAAGCTTTGGATTTCAACGCTTATATTTTTTGCTTTCTGAAAAATAGTATTAGTAAATTATCAAATAGTAGGGGAGCTGTTTTTAAGTAAGATTAAATTTGAAAAAGGCGTGCAAAAAGTCGTTATGCTGGGATAAAATTTTATCGCAGAAATGGATGCTTACATCGCGGGCATTTGCTATCCAGATGTCAGGATATATTATGTAGTCCCGGAATTTAATATCAAATGTATGTGTGTTAAAAAACTAATATTGATATGTTCAATGGGCTTTTTGATAACCAGTATGTTGAGCCATTATTGCTCCGCACAGTCGTTGGCCAGTTCAAATAAAGGACAAAAGCCTTACAATGTGCTTATGATCATTATCGATGATGTTGCCGCCAATCTGCAAAGTGCAAATCACCATAAAAGCCCCGTTCCAACGCCGAATATAGAACGCATAGCATCAAGAGGTACATGGTTTAATAATGCATATAATGATGCTCCTGTTTGCTGCGGATCGCGAACGGCATTTCTTACCGGTGTGCATGCCACGCGTTCGGGTGTTTATTATAACTCACAGCCCTATAAACGATCAGGTACCTGGATCGCCAACACGGAAACCTTTCCTGCAGCCTTCAAGAACCAGGGTTACTTATCTGCATCTTTTGGAAAACTCGTTCACAATTCTTACCAAAAGGACAATGAATCAGATTTTACTCCGGGTTATTTTAAAATGTTTGGTAACAGATCTGACGTAAAGTACAATGATGAAATGTTATTGGAACATATCACTCCCGGCTCGCGCAGAGAGATACCCGGTAAAACAAGTGCCAATTGGACATGGGGTATACTGCCCGACGACTGGGATCGCAATGACACTTCAAAAATTCAGCAGGATACAGAAGAGGCAAACAGAACAATTGATTTTTTGAGTTCAAAACAGGACAAACCTTTTTTCCTGGCCTGTGGTTTCTGGAGGCCCCATGTACGTTGGACAGTTCCACAACGATACTACGACCGATTCCCCCTGGATAAAATTGAGTTGCCTGCCGGTTACAAGGCGGATGATATTGAGGACCTGCCAAAGCCTGGTCGCTGGATAGCTATGCACCGTGGCGAGCATAATGAAGTTGTTGCCGGGGCCATGTGGAAACGTTCATTGCAATCCTACTATGCGTCGATGGCTTATGTTGATGAACAAATCGGTAGAATACTGGATGCATTGGAGAAGAGCCGATACAAGGAAAACACGATCGTTATTTTTCTGAGTGATAATGGAATGCACCTGGGTGAAAAAAATCACTGGTTGAAATATGCGCTGTGGGAGCAAACCTGTAAAGTGCTTTTTTCTATCACTGTTCCGGGATATCCCAAACAGGTGATCAATACACCAGTAAGCTTAATAGATATCTATCCCACATTGATTGAACTTTGCAATTTAAAAGCTCCATCACAAACATTGGATGGTGTTAACCTGACCAACATTCTTCAAGCCAAAACAAATCAACGTGGTGAGCGTGTACTATCAACATACGGCCAGGGAAATCATGCGATACGTGATCAAAATTTTAGGTATATCCATTATCGAAATGGAGATGAGGAGCTTTATGATCATCGAAAGGATCCGTATGAATGGGTAAACCTGGCTAAAGATCCAGCCTATCGTTCTGTTAAGGAAAAACTTGCAAAGTTTCTTCCAAAAGAAAATGTTCCGGGTATCAAAGAAGTAGTAATGGAAGATAGGTCAAGATGGGATGATGAAGCTTTTCAATAGGCAGATATCATACCGCGATGGTATTTTCTATAAGCCATGATTCATTCTACATTAAATGATAAGCAGTCAACGATCATGAACTCATCAACAGCAATAATTACCGGTGGAGCATCGGGTATTGGTAAAGCAATAGCCGCAAAGCTTTTTGATACAGGTTTTAATGTTGTTATTCTTGATTTGCAGGAACCCGATGATAAGAAGCATTCTTTATTCATCAAAGCCAATATTACTAACGAAGATCAGGTTCAGGCTGCTGTGAATAGCGTGGCCGATAAATATGAATCAATAGAAGTATTAGTAAACTGTGCCGGCATTACCGGTCAAACCAATATAAAAACCCATGATGTTAAAAGCGATGATCTTCAAAAAGTTTTCGCAGTAAATTTTCTTGGCTCTTTTTATTGCAGCAAATATGTATTACCTGTTATGCTTAAACGTAATTATGGCCGGGTTTTACATATGGCATCCATTGCAGGTAAAGAAGGTAACTCGGGTATGCTGGCCTATTCCACATCGAAAGCAGCTGTAATTGGGATGGTAAAAGTGCAGGGAAAGGAATATGCAGATACAGGCATCACGATAAACGGGATGGCTCCGGCTGTGATACAAACTGCATTGGTAGAAAACATGCCTGCTGAACAAGTTAAATACATGACAGATAAAATACCCATGAAGCGTTGCGGCACACTTGAAGAAGCAGCTAATTTGGCTGCTTATATCGTATCACCAGAAAACAGCTTTACCACAGGTTTTATATTTGATCTTTCCGGTGGCAGAGCAACCTATTAAATTAAATTTAAACGGAATGGAAACCAGTAATTTTCCGGTAGGCGTAGTGGGTTTGGGCCTGATGGGCTGCAGCATCGTTACCTGCCTCTTAATGGCCGGACATCCCGTGGTAGCATTGGCGCCCATATCTTCAGACCTCGATCATGCAGCATTACGAATCCGGGAGCACCTGCAACGCTCCTTCGAGGAAAAGATGACTACAATGGCTCCGGAACTGTTATTAAAAAATTTGACAATCACAGAAAATGATGAATTGCTTAAACCCTGTAAACTGGTAATTGAATGCACGATCGAAAATCAATCGATAAAAGAGAGCGTATATAGAAGAATTGAAAACCAGGTATCGCCTGATGCATTGATGGCCAGTAATACTTCGGCTATTCCTATCAGTGATCTTCAGAGACTTACACAGCACCCGGAACGTTTTTTCGGATTGCATTGGTCAGAGCCATCGCACACTACCCGTTTTCTTGAAATTATTTGTGGTGAACTGAGTGATCAGCAAAAAGGAGAATTCCTTTACCAGCTGGCGCATCAATGGAACAAGGAGGCCACACTGGTTAGAAAAGATATCCGTGGCTTTATCACCAATCGCCTGATGTATGCCATGTATCGCGAAGCATTTAGCCTGGTGGAAAAGGGTTATGCTAGCATTGAAGATGTAGACAGGGCCTGCCGCAATAATGCTGGTTACTGGATGACCCTTGTAGGCGTTTTTCGCTGGATGGATCTTACCGGCGTGCCTGCTTATCATACCGTGATGAAGGATCTTTTTCCCACGCTTTCCAATTCTACCGAAGTACCGAAACTGATCGATGATATTGTAAAAGCCGGCGGAAGGGGTGTGGGCAATGGAAAAGGATTTTATGAGTATACAGATGAGGAAGCCCTGGCCTGGGAGCAAACGTTTAAAAATTTCAGCTATGAAATCAGAGAGCTGGCTTTAAGATACCCGGCCGATATCGTTAGCCGGCAAATCCAAGCAAAAAAAAATAATAATGCCATTACAGAAATATAATTAACGAAAAGCTATGTTCAAAAACTTATTGAAGAAATTACTTTTTCTGCCTCTTTGCAGTGTTGCCTTGTATACTTATTCGCAGGTTATTGATAGCCTGCCCTCGGTTCGCATCTGGAGCGAAGCAAATCATAGTGCTTTCACTGACCTTTGCCGATACAAGGGTAAATTTTATTGTACATTTCGTGAAGCTGAAAATCATGTAGGTTCTGACGGAAAGATAAGAGTCATTGCTTCCGGTGATGGTAAAAAATGGGAGAGTGTGGACTTGCTGGAGAAACCCGGTGTTGATCTCCGCGATCCTAAAATTTCGGTTACTCCATCGGGTAAGTTAATGTTACTATACGGCGGTTCTGTATATAAGGGTAAGGACCTGGTGGTTCGTAATCCTCATTCCAGTTTTCTCGATCCCAAAACAGGAAGATTCACAGCACCTGAAAAAGTGGGAATAGATCCTGTTATTTCCAATGGTTATAACTGGATATGGGGACTAACCTGGCAAAAGACCGTTGGGTATGGCGTTGATTATCGTTTACAACCAGGTGGTCAGTGGCCGAGCGATCTTTATTTAGTGAGTACAACAGATGGTAAATCATTTAAGAAACATACACAGTTTGAAGTGGATGGAAATGCCAATGAAACAGCGGTTCGATTCGACAGTAAAGGTATTATGTATGCTTTGATCCGGCGGGAGGGTGACGATAAAGTGGGAGTTCTTGCACATTCAGTTGACAAAACCTATACTAAATTCCAGTATACAAAACTTGACAGAAGACTAGGCGGCCCGAATTTCCTTTTCCTGAATGAAAACACATTGGTAATGGGTTCAAGGGTTTACCGGGATGGAGGTAATCGTACCGCTATAATGGTAACGGGAACGGACGGCCGACCAAAGAAAATATTTTATTTGCCCAGTTCCGGTGATAATAGTTATACCGGTTTATTGATTTATGATAACACTTTGTGGGTTACTTATTACTCAAGCCACGAAGATCACACTTCCATCTACATGACAACAATATCGGTTCAAAAGCTATTGGAGTAGTTTCGACGATTGATATTGAATAATCAAAATCTCATCTTTACGAAAAACTTTGCTTCTTCTTTGCGTTTAATTTTTTTACCGCAAAGAAGAAGCAAAGTTTTTCGCAAAGAATACGCAAAGGATTTCCAACATAACATCAGCTCACGGTTTCCATAGTGTTGTTCCCAGGTAGTATTTCCCAAAGAGATTAAAATAGTAGGCCGTTAACACTTTTCCATCCGCCAACTGGATAGATTCGGGATATCCTGTATCCCAGTTTATAAAATCGCTTCTAAGTTGTACCTCTGTTTTTATATCCCAGGTTTTGCCGTTGTCGCTGCTGAAACATGCCCGGATGCCACCAGGTTCTGTATGTCGCCCGGTTCCGGTGCGGATACCATATGTTGCCATTATTCTGCCATCAGCTAATTGAATGAGATCAACAGGATGTCCTATCATATCTGTTTTAAATACAGGCACCCATGTCTTGCCGGCATCATCGGAATAACTCATATAAATTGAATTTTCACCCAGGTGATTTCTGAAACCTGCAATGATTCTGCCAGATTTGGTGCGAACAATTCCGGGTTCTAAAAATCCACCTTTTAACTTGTTGGTATCTCTTGCTATGGTTGAAATATATTTCCAGCTATCACCTCCATCAGATGATTTCAAAACTACAGAGCCGGATATTTTATCATCTCCATCCATGCCGTATGCGATAACCGCCATAAGAATTGAACCATCCGGCATTTCTATTGGCGCGTCTGTGGGCCCTTCAATGCCTTTAAATGGCATTCCTTTGAGGTCCATGAATTTTGGCTGGCTCCAGGTTCTTCCATTGTCTTTCGAAGTCACAAAATGAGCACCTAATCGTGGTCTGCCGGGATCAGGCAATTTCACTTTCCCGTCCCAATTGTAAACACCCTCAGGCAGGTAATTGTCATTGTAAAAAACACCTACGATGATGGTGCCGTTTTTTAACTGGATACCACAACCCTCCCGTTCATCTACATTTGGAATATTAGCCACGAACTGTTTTTCTCCCCAGGTAACTCCATTATCTTTCGAACGTAACATAAACACATCGCCATCATTGGCATAATGTTCTGTTCCTTCCCTTGCAAACATAAGGATGTCTCCATTTTTCAAACGGATGATATCTGCAGGGTGTAAGTGTCTATATCCGTTAGTATACGCAATGTTGTGCTGGAATTTATCAGCACCCAACATTTTTGCATATAATTGCGTTGCCAGTATCTGGGTTTGTTCATTCAAAGCATTCAGATCGCGTTGTTGTGCATCCAATCTTGCCTCGAGTGATTGTATCGTTGCATTGCTCAATACATCACGGTATTCTTTCACCATAAACCACCCGTTGGGCCATCTTTCAAAAGGCATCATCTCTACCTGGATAATACTTTCTTTTCCAGCCTCTATAACGGATGCGGGCACCTGTAATTCATATATACCACTGTTTCCATCAATGCCAAATTGCCGGTGTGATCCGGTATAGGGGAATTCAATTCTTTTAGAATAATATTTGAGTTCATATTCACCTTCTTTCCAGGTTAAATCATGTGTACGTCCAATATTAAACGTTAGGGCATACTTCCCGTTCACGGTTAATTTTACCGGGGTGCCAACAGTAATTTCAGCCGGCAACACTGCACTGGCTCCGATAAAACTAAAAGCAGTCGGTTGTTTTTCTGGCACTACTGCAGTTTTCCACGACAAGATATTTTTTTTAATCTGTCCCGGCGCCCACCAGCCTGCTGTCATGTAGCCCCGGGTGTTGCCCCTGAAATCTACCTGGGGCCTGCTCCGATTAGCATCGTAATGAAAAACCACTTCTTTAAACCCTTCAACCTTTTGTATTTGTTGGGCATGAATATTCTGATTCAGCAACAGAAAAAGAATAGCCGTGAAAGTGTTTTTAATTTTCATTGTAGAATTATTTTTTTTAAAATCATGTATAAAAATAGTTTCGTCGTGTATTGATAATAGTTATGTAAAATTATTTTACCGGATTATTGACTGCCGTATTTTTATTGAGAAATCAACTGGTTCTAACGTTCCGAATAGTAAAGTACAAATGGCAACCGGACCATCAAATCTTATTGCGCTGATATAAAAGAACTCCTTCAAATTTCTCCTATTAATAGATGATTAATGCTATTATATTCTGGATTGATGGTATTATTTTTCGACTGCGTTTTATATAAATTGACCAGTGAAAGTGGTATATAAAAAATGTGTAATCCACTCATTGTTATTTGTCGCCTATCTAAGAAGGAACGTAGTAAATTTAAATCAGGAGGATTAGCAACAATGATAGGATATTACGGAAATTTCCATCATCGTCAAGTCAGATGGTTGTTAAAAACTGATTTACAAAACGGAGAAGAAAGCCGGAAACTTAATCCAGTACCGGGTTTCTGGTTACTGTAGCGCTGGAAGTGCCATTTACAGGTGCTGGATTCAGATAATACAATTTTATATCATTCTAATGCTTTTTTTCAAAGCTGCTGGTGGATAAATAAAAAGAAAATAATTTACAGATAAGCGAGGACAGTTCCTTTGCCTTGTCTGAATGTGAGCGATTGTTAGAAGCACGCCCTCAATAAAATATATTCAACGGTTGCCATCAACAAACAATCGTTTATAGTCAGCGGAGCTGACTTTTGAAAATTCCTGGCTTGCAGGAAACGGAATTTCTTTCTTAACCTGAGAAAATAAGTTTTTTAAAATTCGTCATACAAACTGATGTTTATTGCTGTTCCAGGAAGTTAAACGAAAAGTGAATCGGTTTATAATGGATTGCCCGGGAGTATTTGTAAAAGTTAAAATTCAAAAGAAAGTATAATAATAAAGAAGATTAGTATCAAAAAGAAAGTATTAATTGATTTATTTCATTTTCGAGATTAAGGCTGATTAAAAAATAAATTTTATTCACTGTTTATCGCTGCATTAAAACGTTTCTCAAAATCAAAACTGACAGTTATGAAAGAATCTTTAAGATCACATTTCATGAATTCAACACCTGTCCTGTTTAAGGGAACACACAGGATTTGGACCAGGGGTTTCTTACTCACATGTTTATTTATTTTTTTACAGGTGTTCGCATTTGCACAATCAAAGATTAGCGGCACTGTAAAAGATTCAAGAGGAAATGCTGTTCCTGCTGTTACCGTTCGTGAGAAAGGCGGAACCGCCAGCACGATTACAGATGACGATGGAAACTTTAGTATTACGGTAAGCAAAAGTGATGCTTCCCTCGTATTCTCTTCGGCAGGGTTTTCTACTTCTGAGATCGCGGTAAAGGGCAGAGGGACTTTTGACATTATTATGGACGAAAGCATTTCAAAGTTGAATGAAGTAGTAGTAGTGGGATATGGTTCCCAGTCCCGTCAAAAATTAACCACTTCAGTTGCCAAGCTTGATCCCAAAGCATTGGAAAATCTTTCTTATCCAAACGTAGCTGCTGCCTTGCAGGGTGGCTTAACCGGTGTAAGGGTACAAACCCCTTCTGGTGAACCTGGCTCTGCTTCAAGAATTATTGTAAGAGGAGGTACATCAATTAATAATCCTAATGGAGCAGCTCCTTTATATATTATTGATGGTGTAATCAGGGACGCAGGACTGACTGATTTGAATAGCGATGATATTGAGAGTTTGCAGGTTTTGAAGGATGCAGCTTCTACTGCTATTTATGGAGCAAGGGGTTCTAACGGCGTTGTTATTGTTACAACAAAATCAGGAAAAGCAGGAAAGACCACTATGTCATTTTCATATGCCGGTACTTATTCAAAACCTGGCAAAACGGTTGATTATGTAAATGCGCGTGACTATATTCAATATAATCGTTTGGGTATTCAGGCCGCTCTTATTAAAAATCCCGCATTATCGGCCAGGTTCACGCAAGCAAATGCTTCTGGTACCGGAAATGATCTTACAAAAGGTAGTGCATATACAGTTATGTATTTAACTCCCGCTAACGAATTCAAACTGAAAGAAGGTTGGGAGAGCATGCCTGATCCCCTGGATCCGACAAAAACGATCATCTTTAAGGATACAAAATACCAGGATCTTATATACCAGAATGGTTTAACGCACGATTACAACTTACAGGCGTCAGGCGGAACCGGAAAAGCCACATTTAATGCCGGCTTAGGGTATCTTACCAGTGAAGGAACAGTAATTTCCACGGAATATAAAAGGCTCAGTTTTAATTTCAACGGCACACTAAAACTCACTGATAATTTTCAATTGTTTTCCCGCTTATTGTATACTAACCGATCCAATAAAGCAGTGGCAAATTATTCCAATTTATTTTACAGATCTGCTTCACTTCCGGGGACATCAAAATACCAGTTTGAAGACAGCACAATGGCGCCGGGCCAAAATTCATCCATCGGAAACCCAGATTACTATTTCAAGGGTCCGTATTCTTTGCAGGGACAAGCTACGGCAGAAAATACTATCATGACAGTTGGGGGTCGCTGGGACATCGTTAAAGGATTGTCATTTGAACCAACTGTTTCGCTATTACGCGCCAATACAGATTTCTATAGCTTTCAACCAGCCGCATTATTGAATGGTGTAGGCGCCGTTGTAAATACAAGAACAGCAACTGCTAACTATTCTAAAACAACGCAATACCAGGCTGATGCCTTTTTTACTTATGTAAAAGCATTTGGCAATGGCGATGATCATCACCTGCAGGCTAAAGCTGGCTATTCCTATTATTCAAGGAATATTCAGGGACAAAACGGAACCGGTCAGGGCGCCGCAACTGATAATATTCCAACCCTGAATGCTTCAGCGGTACCGGTAACAGTCGGTGGAACTATTTCCGATTTGCGCATTAATGGATTAGTAGCACGTGTAGAGTATGATTTTCGTGAAAAATATCTGCTGACTCTAAATTATCGTTACGATGGTGCATCTAACCTTGGTGCAACCAATCAATTCGGATCCTTCCCGGGTATATCTGCAGGTTGGAATCTTGACAAAGAAAAATTCTGGGAATCTATTTTTCCGAATGACCTGCTCACTTTCAAAGTCAGGGGAAGCTGGGGTGTGAATGGTAATATCAGTGGCCTTGGAGATTTCCAGGCACTGGGAAACTATGCGGTGAATACACAGTATGGTACCAATGCTGCCGTTATACAGTCTGTATTACCCAACCCGGATTTGAAATGGGAGAAATCTAAAACATTAGATTTCGGTTTTGATGCTGGTCTGTTTGATAGAAGGGTAAGCATCATTTTCGACTGGTACCGCAGGGTGACTGACGATCTGCTCACTACTGTTAGTCTGCCAATTTCTTCAGGTTATGCAACTGTATTTACAAATCTCGGAAGCCTTGAAAATAATGGATATGAAGTGGCAGTAGATTTCAGAATATTACCACCAAAATCTGCTGTACAATGGAACCTCTCTGTAAACGGTTCATATGTAGATAGTAAAATTTTAAGCCTGCCACCGAATGGCGTCGACAAGAACAGGATCGGCGGTGTAAATGTTTGGGATGCGGAAACTAAAACCTATCAATGGAAGGGTGGATTGCAGGAAGGAGGACGTGTAGGCGATATGTATGCGTATAAACTGACTGGAGTATATGGAACAGACCAGGAAGCAGCAGCGGGACCGGTAGATCAATCTGTGGCTACCTCCAACAAAACAAAATTTGCCGGTGATGCCAAGTGGTTGGATGCAGATGGCAATAATATCATTGACAGTCGCGACCAGGTTTATGTTGGTAATCCCTATCCCAAATGGACCGGTGGAATAAGCAATAACATTACTTATAAGAACCTGAGTTTATATATACGTATGGATTATACAACGGGTGCCACCATTTATAATTATCCTGCGATTTTTGCGGATGGACAATTGCAGGGCGATGCATTACCTACACAAAAGTATGTAGACGCTATGTGGAAAAAACCAGGAGACGTAACTAATACCCCAAGATATGTTTGGCAAAATCAATTCGGTAATATCAGGCCGAATGACACGTACTATGAAAACGCAGATTTTCTGTGTTTACGTGAGGTGACCCTAGCTTACAATCTTACCGGCGACTGGATGAGAAAATTAAAGCTTTCAGGTTTCAGGGTGAATTTCAGCGGAAGCAACCTACATTATTTCACCAATTATTCAGGAACAGTTCCTGATGATGGTGGTATGGACAATGGACATTATTCTTTACCTGTAAATCTCACATTGGGCGCCCGTATAACTTTTTAAATCTATTCAAATATGAAAAAGTCATTTTTATATATTCTCATGTTGGTGTTTATTCTACCCACTTCCTGTAAAAAAGCTATTGAGGTAGAACCCACCAGTATTCTTACCAGTGGCGCCTTCTGGAAATCGGAAAGTGATGCTATTGGCGCCATCAATGGTATGTATGTAAACCTGCGCAGCGACGCAGTGATTAACTTGTTTATCCTGGGAGAAGCAAGGGCACAAACCATGGCGCAGGCGCTTGCAGGAACAGTAGGCCTTGATATCTATTATCTCAACTCACTAAACGTAGATAATATTTCAGTGACCTGGCAGGGTTTTTACAAAACCATTGACATGGCAAACCTGATAATAAAATATGTTCCTCCCATTAATATCACCACAGCAGGTTCCAAAAACAATATAATGGCACAGGCCTATACCATGCGTGCATTCTGCTATTTTACGATGTTGAAAGCGTGGGGTGGTGTTCCTATTCGTACAGAACCTACAGAAGGGTATGATCCATTAACCATTCAAAAAGAAAGAGCATCGGAACAGGATGTTATGAAACTCATCAAAGCTGATCTTGACCTGGCTCTCTCTCTTTATCCTAATAACAATTTCGCAACTGGTAGAAATTCCTGGACAAAAGCCGGCGCTAATGCTTTAAAAGCCGATGTTTTTTTATGGACCGCTAAACTGATGAATGGTGGAACTGCAGATTTTCAAACAGCACTCACTGCTCTGAATGATGTACAGACTGCTGACGTTGGTTTGTTACCTGCTTTTGCCGACATATTTAATTACAACAACAAGGGTAACCGCGAAGTTATTATGTCGTCCCGTTTCCAGGTAAACGAAAGTGCTAATAATTGCTACGAATACATGTATTTAAATGCCTCTAATGCCCCTTCCAATATAACACAAGCCACTAAAGATTACATTGGCGTAATTGGATCTGGAAATGCGGGCAATAGTATTATGCAGGTTGCCGCTCCGGTGAGAGCATTGTTTACGGCTGATGATACCCGTAAGCTGGGAACCTTCTATGAGATTTTTTCTACTACCAATGCCTTCATTACTTCTATAACAGGATCAAAAGGAAATGGTACAGTGGTTTCGGGTATCCGGCATTTTAAGAATGATGTTATGATTTACCGCTATGCCGATATATTATTGATGAAAGCTGAAGCCAAGAATGCTTTAGGACAGGATCCCGCTGCCGAAATTAACCTGGTAAGGGCAAGAGCTTATGGGGCAGCAAATATGGGAACTCATACGTTTGTAAATGGCGCAAAAGATGTGAATGACGCAGCGATTCTTCAGGAAAGATTACTGGAGCTTTGTACCGAAGGTAAAAGGTGGAACGACCTTCGCCGTTTTGGTAAAGTGAATGAACTCGTGCCTTCTATGGCTGGTGCGCCTGCCTACAAACTATTGTTTCCGATTGGCACAGCAGTAATTAGTCTTGAACCAAAAGTTATTGAAAATCCAGGATGGAAATTGTAATCATAATCCGTTAACGCCTTTCAAATAAGTTTCGAATGGTACAGTTTGGTTTATTGCTGGGTATGCTTTCGTTGGCTAACCCTAATGGGCAGGAAAAGCCTTTTGTCGCAGACTCAATCCCCTATAGCATCATTTCCGATGGGGGAACGGCCGGCGAATATCAGGCTTTTCCAGACGCCTGTCGCCTGAAGAATGGTGATATTGTTGCCGTATTTTACTCAGGCGGTGCGCATGTTACGTATCCCAGTGATGCCTACCCGAAATGTGGCAGGATTTGCCTGGTACGTTCCAAAGACGATGGTATTACCTGGACTAAACCAGTTACAATTTTTGATGATGAATGGGATAACCGCGATCCACATATCAGCCAGATGGCCGACGGAACACTGGTTTGCACTTTTTTCACAACAAAATTCGGAGCACCTAAAGAAAGAAATCCTTCTGCTTCCATGGCTTATTACGGAAATGTAGTTACCCGCGAATCATTACCCGGACCCGGACCACTGTATATCCGTTCTTTTGACAATGGTTCAACATGGGAAAAACAATATCATGCTCCTTCTTCTGAAGCAGGTTGGAACTGCTCTGCTGAAATGCGACAACTACCCGATGGCACATGGATATTTCCCATTTATCACCAGGATGCCAAGGAGGCATGGGGAGGCATCATACGATCCACCAATAAAGGTAATACCTGGGAAACACCCATTGCAATTGGAAAAGGATCCGGTGTATTTTTGCCGGCCGAAACAG
>JADMIO010828320.1_pt1 | contig 19413 bp, 29 predicted proteins | sample 8958161 | NCBI WGS metagenome assembly JADMIO01 (sample SAMN16585339, study PRJNA669376) | soil metagenome | isolation source: Crop rotation soil | place: USA: Cullars Rotation, Alabama | collected 2011
GGCCGCGACTTCAAGTCACGTGAATTCCAAGCTTCGGATCCCACTGTGCTGGAAAGCAGAAACTCCTGCGTGCTGCACTTCGAGGCCACAGTGCCGATAGTCATGGCTCCCTTCATTACGGTTGGCCAGACAAAGGTGTGACCGCCCGAAGAATCCTGGCAGATCACGATGGTCATGCGCTGGGCAAATCCCGCACCCGGCATATTAGTCAGGGTACTGCTGGTTACGTCTCCGGTAAGAGTAATCAGGAAGGTGTCACCCAGCAGGAGGTTGAATACCGGAGTGGCCGAAAAGGCTACCGTGGTCTGGGCCACCTGAATGCCGCCCACCTGAATCAAACCACCCGCACCCGAGCCGAACACGATGGTCCCGTTATTCAGCACCGAGAAGGCATTGGCGTTGGCCGAGGTCTGGACGATAAAGCAGGGTTGGGTTCCCGCAGCCCCCGAGCCGCAGACCACATTCAGGCCAGCAAGGCTTGAGACAGTGGGTTGCAGGACTTGTGCCAGCGGACTACCGGAGCCGGTGGAGGGGTTCGCGAGAATGGCCCCGGAGCCGCTGGAGCCCCCGCTGCCGCTTCCGCCCGTTGAAAGCAGCACGCTATAAGTCGCTCCCGACACCAGCGCCTTGACCCGGCCAATGGCCTGGGTGCTTGGCGGAGTAGAACCGCAATCGGTTCCGTACCCGTTGGTGGTCGAAGAGATGCACACGTAATCGCCGGGGGTTCCCGCGTTATCGAGCAACAGATTGGCGGGGCCGATCTGGGCGATATAGGCGGTACCTGACGTGGAGCATCCAAACAGGCACACGCCGATGACTCCGGCGGTGGCTCCCGCGGAGGTCCGGATGGCGGTCCCCGCGTTCATTGAAGCCAGTTGGTACTGGATGGTTCCGGTGACTCCCTCATTGATCAGGGCTACCGCGAGGGGTACGTCCACCTTTACCACAGAGTTTCCTGTGGAGCCTGTGCCGGGACGGAGCACGATATTGCCGGGAATCCCCGCGGGGGCCGCTCCGGCTTGCAGGATGATGTCTCCACCCGCACCGGAATTGGTACCACCGGAACCAGCTACCAGGCTGGTATTTCCACCCGAGGCAGTTGCTCCTCCGGTACCGGAACCGATAGCCATCGCCCCACCGGGACTGGATCCACCGGAACCGTTGGCGGCAAAGATGCTCATGTTCCGCCGGAAGTCGAGAATCGGGGCCGAGAGCGGCGGTGCATAGGTATCGGTATTAGAATACAGAGGCGGAACGATTACCGAACCATTGGTTCCCGCGTCGGTTACCGCTGCCGAGATTGAAGCGAACTGGTCGGCGAAGCGGATGCCCTCAAAGCGGTTGACGAACAAATTGGTTCCCGAGGGCTGGACGATGACCTGGGAGCCCGTGGGACTGAGAACTACCGATACCCCGCCGCCACCGCCTCCTCCGCCGTTGCAACCATCGCACAACAAGATGTCCGGCAGGGTGAATGGGGTCTGGATTCCGGCATTCGAGAACCGCACATCATACTTGCCATCATCCGCGTAGAAATACCAGTAGCCGTTATTAGCGGCCGGAAAGGGGTTGGTGAGCGTGGTGCCGTTGTTGTCGGAATAGATGGCCGCCGGTGTCAGGGTGCCCGCGATATAGACCGTCACCGAGCACGCGGGATAACTGGCCTGAATGCCGGTACCGAGAGCGACGTTGCCCCCGGTCAGGGACACGGTTCCCGAGGAAAAGATTCCGTTGGTAACCGCCGCCTGTCCGCCCTGCTCGCACCAGCCAAAACCTCTCTGGCGGGCATGGGCAGTCGTGAGGCACACAAGCACCGCCAAAGCTGCCAGTAATATGTGCCTCTTCATCTGCCTTAGTCCTTGTTGTACTTCGAGCCGCCAATGTTGTCGTAAGTCACTTCGGGCATCTGGTCGCCGCCCTCGCGCTTGGGCCAGCCGGGCTCCCCATCGTATACACAGGAGTCGGAACCCTTGTGGTTGTCGGGATTACCGAACTTATCGGTAACCGGGGTATCCATGAATTTTCCCATCGTGGTGTTCCTTTCTTAAAACAGTCCTTCGAGACTGGTTCCGTACCAGGTGAACACAAGCGGCCCCAGAAACAGTTGTTTCAGCGTAAGGCCGTTGTAGAAAAACTTGCTGGGTTTCGGTTGAGTGTCGTAGTTAATACCAAGCCTACCTATACTCATAAACCCCCTAAATCGAGTGGGACTGCAGCCAGTGCGCGTCACCCAGCGGGAGACTGGCAAAGGGCAGATCCAGTTGTGATTGGTAGGTAACGTCGGACTCGTACACCTCGTCGTCCTGACGCTCCAGAGTGGCAATCAAGCGGTCGGCGCGGGCCTCGTGGTTGAGAGCCAGATTCAAGTTGAAGTACGGGTTGGGGTGGTCGGTATCCGGCCCCGGCCAGCGCGCGCACTGGGCCATGGCTTTTTCCAACAGCACATTGCCGGGAATGTAGCGCGGTAGCGTGGCGCCGGGGTCTTCGGGATCCGGTGGACGCGAGATGTAGAGGAACGGGTACACGTAATTGGACAACTGGTGCGGCCACAGCTCGTATTGCGGGAGCGGCGGCTGGGTGGCACTGGGCAGCGGGTTGTAGCTGGAACTGGCCACCACGTAGGGTGTCCCGTTATTGGCGCGCTGGGCGTCGATGGCGTTCAGTTCCGACTGCTGGACATTCAGGTAAAGCTGCCAGTTGTAATAGGGGTCGATGACCGAGATGAACGACTGGAAATCGGTCGGGACGTTGTAATACACCTGGTAAATCTGGTAGTTGACTGCGGTGGCGGAGTTACCGCCCCACGGCTGGTCAAGGATGATCTGGGTAGCGGAGTTCCACTGGAGGATGGTGTAGATAGGGGAGTTTACCCCGGTGCGAAACTGGCGGCCAACCAAGTCCTGCGTCCATGTGGTTCCGATTCCGGTAACGATGTTCGATCCACGAGGGATGGTGGCGAGACCGGAGTTCACAACCTGATAAGCCAGGAGCTGGCCGCGCTTTACCAGCCACGACCAGCGCCTTAGCTCTACCAGATCACGGAAGGCGTAGCTCACCCATTGCCGGGCCAGCCACATGTCTGCGGCGGGACAGCGGAGCATGACTCCACGCCACAGGTCCTCGTAGGTTGACAGACCCACTCACCCTCCCCCTTGCTGCGCTGCGAGCAGCTATGCTGCGAAGCTAATCGCGGCCGATAACCATGACATGCATGCCGGTAATGGTGCCGCCGGTGGCGAAGGTGATGACATTGCCGGACCACGTAGCTCCGGCGGTGTCGGTGGCCAGTGGGTTAGTAATCCCCACCCACTTGATGGACTTCATGCCCTGGACGGTGAGCGTGTTGGTATTCGCCACCGTAAGGGTGTAGTTGTACTGGACCACGTCGCCCATGACTACGCGGCGGCTAGTGGCGGTAATGGTTGCTGCTGCCATGCGGCCTCCTTACTCAAACACGGGCAGGTTAAGATCAACGCCCGTGGTGGTTCCGGATTCCGCCGTGGTAACAATACCCAAGGAGGTCACGCCGGGAGCGGTCCCCTGTGCAACCAGTACGCCAACCGCAGTTGCGGTGCCGGTACCCTTGGCTACGATCTGATCGCCAATGGCAGCACCGCCACCGTCCGTGGTTACCGTCGCGCAAATACCGCGAGTCTGAATGGTGCAGAAATTTCCGGCGGTAACTGCTCCACCGAACACGCCGCACAGTGCGTTACGGGCGCCGTTTCCGGTTGGGCCGCCTGCCGCCTGCGCCTTGTCGTTGGTCACGACATAGCCGCCTGCGGAAGCAAACCGCCCCTTCCAGAAAGCAAGCTGTCCGGCAGCTACCGCCCCGGCTCCGGTTGATGCGGTTGCGCCGGAGTCGAGCTGGACGACCATCATTTCCCGTCCATCTGCGAGAAGGGCCTTTTTGCCCAATTCTCCCGGCTTGTAAAGAGTGGTTACCCCGGAGCCCGTGAACAGGCCTACCGGGTTGTAAAGTGTCTGGTCATTACGTCCTGCTGGCATTGAAGCCCTCCTCGGTTAGTTACGCTTGCACTACTGGGAGCCCCCATAGACCCCCTGTTAATTAGCCGGTGATTCCATACACCTGCGCATGGTACCGCGGTTCAGCGGTGATGTTGATGGCCGCAAGAACCTGGCCGGCAACCTTGGTGTTCCCCTGCGCGGGCTTGAACCCGGTAAAGCCGAAGCCGAACTCCGGATCGTCGGAGATGTAGAAGTTCAGGTAGGGCTTGCGGGCGTTCAGCCAGAACAGAGTCTCCGAGGAGGCAACCGCCAGCGACGGATAGGTGGTAATCGCACCGTTTGACATCTGCGTCAACATGGTTACCGCGATCTGATTGGACTGGGTACCGGAGGTGGCGATGTCCGAACCGGGGCAGTAACGCGACTTGATCAGCGTGGCGGAGTTGAACTTCAGTCCGTTGAAGCCGATAGCCGGGTCCTGGGTGTCGTTGAAGCGTTGCTGGGTCTGGAACTTTTCCTTGATGTAGGAATAGCCCTTTACCGTGGTGACACCCAGATTGGCTTCGATGTTGCCAAAGGTAGCCTGCGAGTACGTGTCTTCCAGTGTGGGGTACTCGATGGTTCCGTTGACATTGGTCGGAGCCGAAGACAGCGCCTTGCCGATGGTGCCGCCACGGGTCAAGCCGCCATAAGTGGTATAGGTGTTGTTGTCCCACGACGCGGTGATACCGTCATTGCAGATCTCCGCAAGGCCGTTCACGTTGGGAGTGTAGTTTGCCAGGATTCCGTTCAGATACTGGCCGATGGCGATCTGGGCGCCCATGGTCATGTACGCCGAGGTCATGCGGGAGTCCAGAAGGGAGAAGACCTGCTGCGGGCCCTTGTTAAGGACCTGCACGTCTTCCTTGGAGAGCGTTACGTCCACTTCCCAGAACTTCACCGGGAACTGCTTCTGCTGCTCGATCTGCTTCTCGGTGATGTCGAATTCCTTGCCCTTGTTATAGGGTCCACCGATCAGGCCATCGTAGATGAAGTTCTCCGCGATGATCGAGCCACCGTTGAAGATCTCCTTGGTGTTGAGTTTCAGGTAAGCGATTAGTGGGTCGTTCTGGAATACGTCATCCACCAATGCGGGATTCTCTCGAATGTAGCGCCGGGTGGATACATTTAACTGATCTAATTCTGCCATTTCCTCGTCTCGGATTTACTAACCCGAGGTGGCACTGGTCTTGTTCCACTCCTCCATGAATCCAGCACGAAGCGCGCGCTCGTCAGGACGGCCGGGAACCGGGGTAGCCGGTTGTGCTCGGTCGAAGATGACGTGGTGCTCGCGGGGCTTGGTATCCACAGGAAGGTTACGCTTGGCCAGTTCCTCCCTCACCCTCTTGTCGGTCTCGGTCTTGATCGTGTTCTCGGTTGCCAGCTTGGATTGCTCCTGTACCAGCGGGTCGATATACACGTCATAGGCCTGACGCAACGGAAGGCCCTTCTCTACTGCAATGCGCTCGATAGCGTCCAAATCCGGCTTCTTGCCGAAGCGCGTAACGTAATCGGAGGTAATGTCGCCAACACCCTTTAGCAGGCTCAGATACTGCGATTCCTGCTGCTTGAGGCGATCCTCGAAGTCCTTCTTGGTGATTACGTCTGCCGGAGTAGAAACCATCGGAGCAGGATTCGGATTGCCGTCTGGATTCGCTGCCAGCTTCGCCTTCAACTCCTCCTCATATGCGAGAACCTGGTTGTACTTCTGCAGTTCCTGCGCGTACCAGTCGGTGTTCTTTTTCTTCTCGGCGGCCAGTGCATCCATTTGGCGGGAGAATTCGTCCTGACGAAGCCGGGGCTTCACCAGTTCTTCCTCAAACGCCTTGGCGACATCCTGATCCTCAAGGACAGCCAGTGCCGCCTGTCGCTTGTCGTCAGCAACGCCAGCGGTCTTCAACAGTCCTTCCATGTACTCTTTTGCTGTGGGCATTTATTCTCCTTCGTCTGCCAGGCCCTACCTTTCGGCACCAGGCCCTAGTCGAATGGTCAGGCCCCCATGGGGGCGGTGGGTTGGGGTCCCGAGACGAGAGGTCCGGGGGCTAATTGCTGATTGGTTGGCGTCGGAGGTGCGGCCCCCGAAGCGAGAAACTTTCCTACGGCTTTCCGGATGGGATCGACGTATTGAGCCACTTCCGGTACCATCACGGCCAGCTCGTTCAGGGCCTGTTCGATCTGCATAGTCTGGGACGCTACCTGATTGGCCAAGTCCGCCGATGCCGGTTGTGGGGCTCCGGGATTCGACTGTCCCGCAAGTCCTGACATCGAGGGCTGGCCGGGAGCTTGCAGATTCGGTGGCAACGGAGGAGGACCGTCGAGAGGCACGTTACTTCATGCCCTTCTTGGCTTCCATCGGCTTTGACATCGGGGACTGGACAAGACCGCCCTTCATGTTGGCCTTGCCGAAACCGTCACCGTTCTTCATTTTCGGGGCTTTACCCATTTTCTTCATTGGCTTGACATTTTTCCTTTCGGAGAGGGGATAGACGACTTTAGCCCCGCCTTGCGGGCCTTGGATAACAGAATAGCGGTGCGTTGCCGGCCCGCGTCCGCCGCACCAAACTTCGCGCGGGTGTGGGCGAGAATCTTGGGAGGGTTCTCCTTCAGCTCATGGCCGATGGACTCCAGGATTTTGCCGGACTTTTCCATCTCTGTTCAGAGATGTACACAGGTTTGGCCCTGTAGTCAAGAAGTATGTAGACGAAAGACCCTATTGACAGACGAAAGACACGCGGGGATTGGCCGTGGTATCAGTTGCCTGGCCGGTCTTTACCGCCACCCCATACGTATCTCCTGCATTGAAAGAAACCGTATGCGTAGTGTCGTTGCAGGATGTCCCGGTTCCCATAGTGCAGGTCAGCGCGCTAGGAGTTCCACCTTTGGTCAATATGACTTGACCGCTGCCCGCTGCTCCTCCCGCCGCCGAGGCTACCGCAAACAATTTCTGGGCGGTGCAGGCTACCGGCATGACTGCCTCAAAAAGTGCGGTGGATGTGCAAGCTAAATTGTTGGCGGTGTTGTAACCGACCAAAAAATAGCTGGTGGCGTTTGAGGTTCCGATAGTTCCATTGCAGTAATCACGAAGCAATAGTGCCGATGTCACTGGAAGGTCGGACGTGGCGATAGCGCGGAATGCCGGAGCGGTGGCCGTGGCAAACAGGGCCTGAGTGGTAGTGGTGGAAGCGTTGATAGTGGAAGTCGCCTGAGAGCCGCCACCGATGACCACCGCATTTGAAGTCAGGGAAGCCGCGGAGGTCACGCAGGTTGCGCAGGTAATGGTTCCGGTTCCGGTAATGGTACCGCCTGCGATGGGAGACGTGGTGGCAACGCTGGTAACGGTCCCGGTTGGGATGGCGCCACCGTCTGCCAGCGTAACGCCATCGGTCCCAGAGAACTTGGCCAGATGGTTGGTGGTGGATGAACCGGGACCAATCGCGCATGTCGCGCAGGCGATGGTTCCGGTAGTGGTAATCGGACCTCCGGTTACTGGAGAGGTTGTAGCGATATTGGTCACCGTACCGGATCCGCCACCACCGCCGGGAACCGGACCCAGTTGGGCCCATAGGGCGATGGCCACCAAAAGAATAAATAGTACCAGTGCTTTCTTCATACGATATAAACCCCGCTAATCACGTCTCCATCGGTTCCGGCCGCATACCAGTCCTCGAGATTGGTATTCAGCGCCACGAATGGTCCCGCGTTGAACGATTGTCCCGCACCTGTGCCGTGAACCAGCTTCAGGCCACCGGTACTTCCCGTGGCGGTGACGGTTTTGTCGCCCACCCACATGTCGTTAGTGGCTCCAGTGTTGAAAGCAATCAGTTGCCGCACCGGAGTGCGGGTGCTGGTAAAGCGTGTTGCGGCCGTACCGACAAGGGCTAGACGAAAATTGTGTACGCTCACTGTTCCTCCCTACGAACTAGTTTTAAGCACCATGCGGGGCATGGTTTCGTTACTGGCCTTGCGGCCTGCGGCGGATGCACCCTGCGCTCCCACCTGCATGCCAAATCCCATTCCCGACAGATACTGCATACGCTCGAAGATAGTCTTGCCGGCCTCGTCCGGGGCACCGATATTGGGGACTCCCAGCTTCTCAAGCAGCGTGATCGCATCCATGTAGCCCATACGGGATAGCTGGATATACAGCAGCTTTTCGGTGACTCCTGCCGCCGACAGCATCGAACCCGGCGTGATCTCGTAACGGAAATGGGACAGGAAGCGAACCGCGCGCTCCGCTTCCGATAACTCGCTGGTTCCGTAATCGGAGGGGATCAGACTGCCGGGATTAAGATCGGCGTCTTCAAGGGTCAGCCCCTGGGGGCCGAACATGGCAGCGCGATAGTCCGCGGTATAGAACTGGAACATGTTGGAGAGCACGATCATCGCGACTTCGCGAATGAAGGCTTCCATCACACGGGAGCGCATACGGACGGTCGGGGTCATCGCCTCGATCATCCGCTCGATGGTCTCGGTCGCGGGGATTTGTCCCAGTTGGGCGAGTGAGGTCAGTTCCTCGGTTCCCGCCAGCCGCTTGATTTCTTCGATCAGGAACTGCATCCACGCCATAGCCAGAGTGATGATCTGGTCGTTGGTGGGATAGACGATCTGGGCACCCTGTCCGGCTACCGGATTGGTGCGGAGTTTCAGGCCGGCGCGGCGGGTGTCGATACGGTCCATCAGCGCCTTGGCGATGGAGTTCTTGTCGGCAATCAGATCGGGGCGCCAGTTCTTTTCAAACAGGTCGCTGATGCCGCGAGCGGTACGGTTTAGTTCCGCCTGTGGAGATAACAGGTCAAGCAGTGGAATCTTTCCCAGCCATGATCCCGGCCATGGGTCGAGTGTCAGCTTGGGACAGGGGAACAAGCCATGCCAGTAGGGACTGGGGCCATCGTAGAGCTTGGCTGAACGGGTCAGTACCAGACAGCGGAGACGCGGGTATAGCGGCTGGCCGGGCTTTACGATATACGCCCAGTTCGACAACGGTTCCCCCATCACCACATTCTCCCCGGTCTCATTTACCGAGTCGTCCTTGACGTAGATGGTGAATTCATCCGCCATCGGGATCGGGGGCTGCTTGGCCTGTGCGGAGCCACCCAGCGAAGCGTACAGATTCTGGATGAAGCCGGACTTCAGGCCCATCTGGTCCATCAGCTTAGCCGCGCGGGTCTGCGCGTTCTGCCGGGTAAAGGAACCGTCGCGGTCTGCCTGGATATAGGGGGCGGCAGTGGGGTATTTGTGCTTCAGGTAGTTGACCGTCTTTCCCCGGCGGAGAATTACCCCCTGGCACTCCTGGATGGTTACGTAGTCGGTGGGCGGGCGGATGGGCAGTACGTCCCGCGCGTCTTCGGCCATCAGGTTCATGTCCTGAATGTCGGAGTCCCATGTCAGATGCGCGTATCCCGAGCCCTCGGTCAGGCAGTACTTGACCACGTTGGCGAACTTCAAATCGACCAGCCGGTTCGACCACCACAGGGAGGCCATTTTCTGTGCCAGTTCCTGCTGGCGGTCGTAACGGCCAGTCGAATCCTTGTATTCCCAGAAGATTTTGGTGTCGGTAAGGGACGCTGCAAGATCGCCGGCAGTTTCCGCGAAATGGTTCAGGTTCAGCCGCGAGAAAGAACCGGGACGAAGCGCGTCCGCCGCCTGCTCGCCCATGATCGCGTCCTGCATCTCGTTGATGCGGTCATAGCCACGGTTGTTCTGGACGACGGCCTCACCTTCGCGGATGGCTTCTGTAGCCCAATCGAGGATGGCCTTGTCGGCACGGTGGGCGTTCTTGTCCGTGGGGGCGATAGCGAGCGGGACTGTGGAGTTACGGATCAATAGTCTTTCCCGCGAAAGGAGTCATCATGTCCGCGCCCAGAACCCCTGTCAAACCAACGGGCTTCCGAGCGGGTTCCGGTCATGCGCTCCAGTTGGGCCATTTGGCGGTCGGAACGGGCAACATGACGCGTCCAGCCCGGAGGACAGGGCTTGTCGTTGCGACCGGGAAAGGAGAATGTACCGTCCGGCTTCTCGAATACCACCGCCGCCTCGCCCTCGGGCCACTCAGTAAAAGCCTTCTTGGGGCGTGACCACCAGACGTGGGTCATCACCGCGCCGCACTTGCCGCAGCGGACGGTCTCGTTCTCGGCGGTGAAGCGGTCAACCAGATTGTGTCCGCAAGAATCGCAGTGGAGGTCGATATTTCGGGTCACGATTTCCTCAAGAGAATTTCTTGGACGGTTACGTTGGGGCCGTAACTTACCCACGCCAATCCATCGTGGCGGATGACGACATCGGTGATGTCCAGTTGGGGCTTTAGCTGCTTCTTCTTTATTTCCGCAACGTGCTTCCACTGGGACAGAGCCATCAGATAATTGTCACGGGAGTGGCTCACGGATTTCTCCGGTTACGCATCGGGCCCCGGTCCATGTCCTCCAGGTCTCCGTCGTATTTCAGGCCTCCCCACTCGCGCTTGTCGATCTCCTCCTGAACGGCGGAGAAGGAGCTGGACTTGGGGCCTGGTTTGTAAGCGTCCGTGGTGGAGATGTTTTCCGGAAGATCGAACATGTCATTTTTGGCCATTGTGCCTCCTAGCGTAACCCGGTGAACCTTTCGAGTGCCTGTACGGTTTCCCGCTGGACTACCGATTCCAGAGTGTGACCCCGGAATACGCGGGTACGCAGCCTGGTTTGCAAGCGGTCGTACAGAGGAACGGAAATCTCGCCTACTTTTAGCGAGATGAGACTACTGATCTTGTCGAGCACCTCATCCGCATTCGTCACCAGTTGGCCCATGGCCTTCTGCAGGCGCGCCCTCTGGTCATCGTTGAAATAGAGGGGCTGGGTCGCGGTGAAATCCTTGGTTCTGCGCAAGTGCTCGAGCAGTTCCTTCTCGACGGTGCGCCCGTTCTTGTCGGCCCGGCCCGCGAACTGGTCGTGCAGGTCCTCGGGGAGCGTTAGCGAGAGTTTTACCTTGGTTTCTGTGGGTCGGTTCAGCGCGGGCTGGATATTGGGCGTAGCGCGGCTCATGGCACGAGAGTAGGATGTACTCACGTAATAGTCAAGAATTATCCCTCTCCCATGATTTCAGAGAACCGCTCCTCCCACATGTCCGTCATGTCCTCGGCGGAGCAGTCCATTGCCTGCCAGTTCCTGGATTCTGCCTGTTCGGGCTTGGCGGCCTCGGTGGGCTCGTAGTTCATCGACCACTCGTTGGCCGCCCACAGGCCCATCAGGGTCGATACCATGCGGTCGTCGTGGCAACCCGAGGCGGCGCGGCTGGTAAAGGCCAGAAAGTTGTCGGGACGGAGGTCCACCATCTCCTCGATCAGCCACGGAGACTGGATGCGGAACTTGCGCTTAGTGATGTGGCGAGTTCCCTGCACCCACAGCATTTTCCGCGAGAGACTGTTGGAGTACCAGCCGTAACTGGTGGTGGCCTTGGGAACGAACTTGTCCAAATACTTCCACTGGAACAGGTTGATGTAGCCGTACTTCGAGATCATCTCGTGCAGGGTGCTCATGCCGGGACCGGGATAAACCTCGATGATGCAGTGGGCCTGGGATTCTTCGTCGTTACCGCCGTAGATTCGGCCCAGAGCATTGACCACTGCCGCCGCGTCATAGGGGTCAATGGGAGCCGCAAATTCCGCTACTTGCACGTCGGGATTACCGCAGCGGATTACCTCAATAGCGCAGTTATCGGTACGGGTGTCGTCTCTGGTTCTGAGTGATCGGTGCCAGCCCGTGATGCCGACTGAAGGGTCGCAGGACACGATGTAGCGGGCACGCGCGGACGGCTCCTCCCAGACCCAGACGATCCCGCGGGAATCGCGGGGATCGATCTCGGTGGCTGGTAACAGCTCGTAATTGCCGACGCGGATGCTCATGCCCTTGGACTGTACTCGAATTCAAAGGACTTGCCGACAGAGGCCATCAACCGCAGCTCCTCGATCAGTCCGGGGTCAAACGGGGCTTGCCCTGAGTGCTGGAAAGACTCCTCGGGAGTCGCGCACCAGTTGGTCAGGAAGTAATTCAGCTTGTGCTGCTTCAGGTACGAGGAACGGGTGGACTCCCACCAGTAGAGTTGCTCCTTGGTCAGATGGACGCTGCGCCCCATGAATTCCGGGGAGGAGTCGAAGCACTTCTGGGCGTGCAGCAGCGACACCTTATCCGGTTGCCAGCCGACTGGGGGCTGGGCCCGGTACTTGGTGACCTCTGCGTACCAGGGGATAAACTTGTAATGCCAGCGAGCTTCTTCGCCGTTTCGTACCGCCTCGGTAAACTCGTGCCACCAGTTCCCGCGCCCAAAGGCAGTGGATTCCAGCAGTCCCCGCGTGGAGCGGCTGCGAGGGATAGTGGGAAAGAAATCCAACTGAATACGGTCGGGGTTGGTCCATGTCGAGCACTCGGTAAAGTGGTGGATGTCGAACTGCCGGCCCACGCCGATTCCGGTCTTCTGGGAGTCCACCTGATAGAGCATCCGGGAGTCCATGCCCTCGAAATAAATGTGCTGGCCCTTTTCGTCGTACTTGAGCGGGGAGCGCAGCCAGTGGGGCAGATTGTCGTAGATCAGCTTGTCCCGGTCGTACAGTTCCATGATCTTGTCGTCGTCCACCGAGGCCGAGATGCCACGACGGTATTTCTGGGTGGTCAGAACGTGCATCATCCAACAGCGGCCAAAGGCGGTGGCGCCAAGCTGACGGGCTTTGTGCAAACAGACCATGATGCCGTCCACCAGCTCCCCGCGCTGGGTAGCCTCGTAGGTCTCCAGCTCTACCTTCTGGATCAACTCGTACAGCAGCCGCTGGGATTCCCACAGAGAGAACTTGCAAATACCACCGCCATCCTGCTGAATGGTGGCGTACCGCTCGGCCCAGTAGAGGAAGTCGAAGGCCGACATCACCAGCTCGTTACGAATGAAGGTGCGCTCCTCTTTGGTCAGGGGCTTGAGCCACGTCTCTTCCTGCTCGTCCCACTTATTCTTGAGGTGGCGCGCCCAGTCCTCGCACTTCTCCTTGGGGATACGCAGTAACTTATGGCCGGACTGCTTCTCGTAAGAAGCGATGGAGGATTCGATTACGGTTGGATGGTACATTCCGGCCTTCTTTTCAAATTACACGACATACACGCAGGAACCGCATTTGCTGGACCCGTCCTTCCACCCATAGACAAAGGGATCACATGGTCAATAGTACTGGGCGGAGGGGCGCCACAATAAGAACACGGAAGTTGCCGCATCGCTTTAGCCCAAGCCTTCCGTTCCCACGCCTTGGGTCTTTTGAAACCTCGATGCCTTATGCTATTCATCGCCCTCTTCTCCAAATGGCCTGCGGTGGCCTGCTTCTACTTCCAGCTCGTCAATTAGCGACTCCCGGTCATTCGCATAGGAGGCTGACGCGGGTTCGTATCGTTCTCCGGCGGATGGAGGGGTCAGGTGGTAGTTGTGTTCAAGCCGCATGTACATGTCCATCGCGTCCGCTATCCGCTTGAGCTGGCGGTTGGTTTCTTTCCATGGCCGCAGGAACGCAAGCAGGAGCTTGAATCTCAACCGACCTCCCCATCGATCACTTTGGGCTTGGCGGGACCCACGGAGATGTTCTGTAGTGACTCCGCCAGGTCCTCAATTCGGTCATCGTTGATCAGCACGTTGTTCTGGTTGTTGACCTGGAATCCCTTGGACTTGGTAATGAGTCCGGTAATTTCAAGCGCCAGCTTCAGGCGGTCGGTGTCTCCCATAAGCCGCACGGTTCCGGTTCCCCGGCAGGCGCGGCAGATGCGGGTCTCTCCGGTGGGAACCCCGCGGTCGTCGCGTATCTTCTCGCGGCCGTCCTCGCACTCGATACAGGGCACATCGCGGGAGTCGGCGTCCTCGACCATGCGTTCCATCATGTCGGGTATCTTATCGGCTATCCGGATCACCCCCATGTCGTTGCGCACTTCCTTGTAAGCGCGGGTAATCTGTTGCTGGGTGATGTGGTTTTTCTCCATCATCCGGACCACGCTGACGTTCTGCCGGGTGGGGTCGGCCAGTTGAGTGGCCAAGTCCCGCATCCGTTCGTCGTGATGAACCGAGAGCATGGCAATCAGGTAGGCCCGTTCTTTGGGGGTCTCCCGATAGGGACTGTCGCCGGAGCCAAACAGGGCCAGCTTGGTTCTGCGGTGTCTTTCCTTGCGGCGGCGTGGTTCAGGGTTCATAGTGCCTTCAATTTCTCACGGAATACCCGCATGGGGGAAGAGATTCCCTTTTCCCAGCGGTGGACAGTCAGGCGGTGGACTCCCAGACGGTCGGCAAGCTCCTGTTGAGACAACCGCAGTCTCAACCGTATCTGGCGTATCCAGTTACTTGAATCGGGCATAGTACTCCGGTGACCCCACCTTACAGCCCCACTTCCCTTCGAACAGCGCCCGGTCAGCGTCCGCCCGCTTGCAGATCGCGTCCCGCCGGGAGTTCGATACCGCTTTCAGGGTGCCCGAACACTCGTGATAGAAGGGCACGTTCAGACAGTAGGCCTCGATTCCTTCTGCGTGCATCCGCAAGTGGTAGTCGGCGTCCCCGCAGTAGATGTGGAACAGTTCACTGAATGGGCCGATGGTTTCGTAGGTTTCTCTGCGAATCAGGAAACACGAGAAATCCGGATGGGGACGCCGGACAATATCTGTTGGAATTTTGTCCGGTAGCTTGCCGTTGGTCGAGACCGCGGTCACGAACGGCCCTCCGTCCTCCAGGAGCATCCGGTATGTCCACGGGGAAAGCTCCACGTCGTTATTGACCACCAGCGCGTGCTGGGCGCCAAGTGAACTGAAGGCAATGTCAAGGGCCGCATTCCATGCCCGGTGCAGCCCGATGGCGGGATGGTAGGACAAAAGCATCGCTCCCCGGTGGACGGTGCTCCGCAGATAGGCCGAGCAGTCCTCGGAACCATTGTCCTCAAGAATCAGGGTAACGGGGATATCCTGGGCGAATACCGACTCCACCGCGCGCCGGGTCATCGCCGGACCCGTATGCACGGGCATGATTACAGGATTCGTTCCCATATCCTGGTTCCCTCCACTCGATGGACGTGTTCGCCCAGTAGCTCGTTTACCGCGTCGGTCACTCCCGGCCAGTTCTCGTCGTAGTCGTGACCGCACAGCAGGCCTCCGTCCTGAAGGAACAACAGCCAGCGTTCGATGTCCCGCTTTACGTCCTTGTACTCGTGGCTTCCGTCGATGAACACCATGTCCGGGTAGATATTACAGCTCATGCACTCGTGGTCGGACATCAGAGTAACCACGTTGGAGTTAGGTACATTCTCCAGGTACTTTGACAGCAAGGCGGTGGAATCGTACTTTTCGTTGGTGTCGCGGGGGCCCGCAAAGTCGTCAATCGCTATGACTGTGCCGGAACAGTGGTCGGCCAAGGCGCGGGTACTGCGGCCCAGATAGCAGCCGATCTCCACAATCAGCTTGTGCTGCTGAGCCTGCCACGCCAGCCAGAACAGTTCCTCCTCGGACATCCAGCCCTCGATGCGGAGCGCGTTCGAGATGTCGATCTCTTTCACTTTATCGCCTCCAGGCAGGTGATCCACCAATCCATAGCCACGTCCATTCCCGGAATAGACCTACCATCAAATGACGATATTGATTTCCAGTCTGCAGAGTTGGATATATCCGAAGCAAGAGATTCCGGGGTTGTTCCCCACTTATGCCTGTCCTCCTCGTTTCCCATGTAAGCACCGTAGGTATTTACCATAAAGATGTACTCGCTGATTTCTCCCCTAACCCACCTTTCGGCAAGTGCCTTCATGTTGGGAACCGAGATTATCAAAGAGCCACCATCTTTCAAAAGCCTACTGGCTTCGCGCAGAAGAGAAAGCGCCTCCCCGCAACCAAAGTGCTCGTAAACCTGAGAGAGTACAAAGTAGTCCACGATTCCTGCCGCCAGTGGAATACTGGAACCGTCACACAGTAGATCAGGGTGGTGTTCCTTGCGGTCTACCTTATCAATGTTGACCCACGCGATATCGGGGGTACTGGTGAACTTGCGCTGGCCGCTGCCCACGTTCAAGCCTAACTTACGATTACTCAATCACGTCCTCCAATTCCACTGCAGCCGACAAGGGAATAATCTTCGGCTTGCTATAGTGGGGACATCTCTCATTAGTACACTTTACCTTCCAGCGAAAGCGATTAGTTTTGCCGCTGTCGATATTCTCCTGCCCCAAGGGACACATAACATACCCACATGTTTCGCATATCCAGTCCATGCCCTGATAAGCGTAAGCCCTACTCAAGCACCACCTCCGGATACTTTCTAGCTTCCTGTCGTACCAAATCCGCCCCTACGATCTCCTGTCCATAGGAGTTGGTAATCCCGGTATTGACTGCCAGCGGCGGAAACACCGTTCCCAGCTTGTAGCCTGCGGCCTGTATCTTCTTACTGAATACCATATCCTCAGACTGACAGGCCAGCTCCTCGGGAGTCTGGATGCAGGGACCACATTCGTCCCAGGTATCCCAGCGCATCAACAGCGACTGGTGGGACAGGGCCTGTACCTCCATCACCGAGTGGTCACCGCACTTGATCTCCTCCCCGTACCGATGGAAGGGATGGTTATAAGCACCCACCGCCGCGTATCCGTGGGCCGAAGCCTTGTCGAAACACTTCACCAACTGCTTGTACCAGCCCCGGTGAAAGTACACGTCATTGTCGGAGATATAGAGATACTGCTGGCGTCCCCACTTCTTTTCCGACTCCGCAATCACCCGATTGCGGTTGGCCCCGATGTTACTGGGTTCGTCGTTGAAGACCACGTGCGCCCCAAACCACGGAGCATAGGTCTTGATAAGATGGCGGGTCTCGTCGTCCGAGCGGTCGTCAATGATCGTAATCTTGAGTCCCAGTAAGCTACCACCGCGGGCCAGCGACTCCAGGCATTGCTTGGTCAGGTTATAGCGGTTGTGGGTAAGTAATGTGAAATTACAGCTTGGAATCACTATTGGACTCCTTGAATATCAGTTTAGTGCTGTCTCCGGTTTCGTAATCGTAGACAAACAGAATTATTCCACCGTTATTCGTCCATCGCTCCTCGGGCAGAAGTGCGTGCAGCAGGTACAAATAGAAACTACGGTGAACCGGAACGATCCTTTCGTTGCTGTTCACTTTACCTCCACGGGCAGAACATCCCTGAATTCGTCATAGATCAAGCGGTGGCTCTCGCGGTGCATCTCCGCGTCCGAACCCCACGGTGTAGAAGCCGCCCACGACTTATAGTCCCACTGGCCGAGGGCTACTCCTCCCGAGGCGTGGGTACACGCGATTCCAACCATACGAACTAGGTATCCGTGTCGGTGGGTTTGGAGACAAAGCCAGTAATCGCTACAGTGCTGCGTGGGCGGGTAGTCGTCAACTGGCCATCCGTCAGTTTTATCGAGCAGTTCCCGTCTGACGATGAGTGAGAAAGAGTCCAGCACAGCGACGGTACATTCATTCCGCTCTCGTCTACCATGCGCTTCAGCGTCTGACAGGTTGGACACGAATCCGAACCTAGCGAGTTGTCGATAATCATAGGGCACCTTGTAAATGTCTTTATGTCCGTGACGGGTTCCCCCGCCGAATCCCACTACTCCCACGCGGGGGTCGGTGAACTCCCGCAGTACCCGTTCGTCCCATCCCTGCTCGTGAATGGTCAGATCGCTGTGGAAGTAAGCAATGATCTCCGCGTCGGTCTGTTCGTAGGACCGCTGCACTTTCGACAGATAGCTGGCTTCAGGTCCAGTGGTCTCGGGATAGACGCGGATCTCGTGTTTCCCGTTCATGGTACGGGCCCAGCTATCGACCGCTTTCTCCGCGCCCCCAGTAGAGGGACAGACGATGGCCATACTCATAACTTAACGTAGCTCCATTCCTGAAGCTCTTTGAATTCCAGCGGAGAAAACACTCGTTCTTCTCCGTCTCTCCTCTTGGCGTAAATCCTTACCTTCCCATCAGCTTCCACTCGCTGCCAAAGCGAGACCAGTTGCCATTCATAGAGTTCTTCACTCATATCCCCTCCTCAAACCACCGCATCCACGGGTATTTCAGGTTCTTCCAGTACAGGTGCTCCACTGAGCCAAACACAACTTCGTACTGGCTGATCAGGTCGGCCATTTGAATCCACTCTTCCGGCTCGTACACCGGCCGCAGGGAATCGTGTTGTCCCTCCAGTCGCCAAGTGTGTGGCCTTACCAGAAGACCATCCAGCTTACAGGTCTTCATCAAATCCGCCCCGCTGGCATAATCCCCGTGGATCACCGGCGTCCCGCACGCCAGCGACTCCCAGATGGGGTACCCGAATCCCTCCCCCAGTCCGGGAGCGAGCGTCAGTCGGCAGGAGGCATAGGCCTCTGCCATCTGGTGGTCGTTCATCTCATAGGTCACAGAGACTTTCGACTCCAGCCCGAAGTCCGCCAGTAGGGCCGGAATGCTCCAGTGACGAATGTTGAGATCGGTGTGCCACCAGAAAGTCAGGGAGGGGTCCCGGCGGGAAAGCTCGTGACAGACGGCCGCTACCATCCCCCAGTCTTTGCGGGGCTGATTGGTGGCGACCACTCCAATGCGGTTCTGTTTCGCCACGTTGGGCTGTGGGCGCCAGGTGTTGCCGTCGATACCGTGGGGTATCCAATCCGCCACCGCGCGCCCCAGAGACGCGTCCAGCACGCCCTTGGCCCATGGGGAGGTGGTCAGTATCCGGTTGAAGCCCATCAGCGTTTCGGTTTGCATTACCGACAGCTTGCCGCCGGGACCCGAGGCGTCCAGCGGGAAGTATCCCCAGAGCTGAAAGGGGCGACTCAGCAGGAAGTCCTTGAGACCGCAGTCGGGCATGTAGTTGGGCTGGGCGATACCGAGGAGACGGGACAAGTCCCAGATGGTGAACAGAACCCCGGGCTCTCCGCGAGAGAAGTCCCGCCATGCTCGAGGCAGCGAATAGGGCCAGGTCCCGTTCTCGATGGAACCGCCAGCTACGTACTGCTGGAAGGGAAGCTGCTGGGAGCCCGAGCCACCAAACCCGTAGCATCCCACCCGGAAACGGGGGGACTGCGAGAGCAGCGCCGCCAGATCGCGTCCGATACGCGCGAGGCCGGTCTGCAGGTCCGGCGAGTCCCCAAGGATCATCAGGGGGATTTGGGTCACTTTCCCGCCTTCTTGGCCTTGGGAGCCGGATGAAACTCAAGCAGGTGCACCTTGAAGCATTCCCTCACAAAATCCTTCTGCTGATCCCGCAGTCCCTCAATCCGGTTTATGAGCCCCTCAGACAGATTGGCAATCCGGATCCCCTGCTTCTTGTCAAACTCCTGCACCCATTCGTGGAGATCGGCGGTCTGGATACGGGCGCGTACGTCCTGCTTTCCAGCACATTGGGATCCTAAGCTTAGAATTCCACGTGGACAAGTTGTCGCG
>JADMIO011398676.1_pt1 | contig 19413 bp, 16 predicted proteins | sample 8958161 | NCBI WGS metagenome assembly JADMIO01 (sample SAMN16585339, study PRJNA669376) | soil metagenome | isolation source: Crop rotation soil | place: USA: Cullars Rotation, Alabama | collected 2011
CGCGACAACTTGTCCACGTGGAATTCTAAGCTTAGGATCCCAATGTGCTGGAAAGACGGCTTCATTTATGGCGATCCATCTAGCCTAACTTAGCGCGGAAACGTTCGCAAGAGGTGGGTTGCGATTCCTACGGATTCGTCATTTTGTTGTCGCGAGACGAATCGTCAAGGATTGCGACGTGCGGTCGAGAAGGACGAGGAGGCCGGCGCGACCGATCCGGCCTGCGGTGTCGTCGTCGGCAGCGCCCCAACCTGCGGGGCGTTCGTCTGCACCGGGCCCGACTCCAGTCGTTCCAGCGCGGTCCGGGCCAGTTGCAGGTCCGGTTCGACTCGGAGTGCCTCGCGATACGCGCCCAAAGCCTGGTCGCGGCGTCCCTGGGTCACCATCAGGAACGCGACGTTGCAGTACGCCTTGCCGGGAGAGACGACATGGCGGAACGCGTCGACCGCCTCGTCGTAGCGTCCCTGCTGACCGAGCGCCATGCCGAGGTTCGTCCAGGCGCGGCCATGCTTGGCATCGGCGGCGACCGCCTTCCTGAGCGACGCCTCCGCTTCCTTCCACATGCCGCGCGAGTAGTAGCTGTAACCGAGATCGTTGTGGAGCTCGGCCGAATGGGGAGCCGCTCTCAGAGCGCGTTCGAACTCGTCCTTGGCGCGGTCGTACTCGCCGAGGTGCGTGTAGAGGTTGGCGAGACTGCGCGTCGCGCGCAAGTCGGTGCGCGGATCGAGTTGCCGGGCCCGTTCGTAGAGCGAGACGGCGTCCGTCAGCTTGTTGGCGGCTTCGAGCTGCTCGGCGGTCGCGATGCACAATTTCGCCGAGTCGGTTGCGGACAGGTCGGCCGACGCCTTCGCCGGTCCGGCCGACTCGGTCAAGGGGGCGATCGGTCCGGGATTGCGCGTCGCTCCTCCCGGGTTGATGCAACCGGTCTGAAGCAGGGCGATCATCCCACCGAAAGCGAGTGCAGCACGAACACGCATGACGTAGCCCCCCTGTCCCCTGACGAACTACCGAGGATCAGAACCCGAACGGCCGCCCGAAGCTGCCGCCGCCGCCGAAGCCGCCGAAGCCGCCGATGCCGGCCGCTCCGCTGCTGAAGTTGTTGTTGAAGCCGCTGATGTTGCCGAACGAGCTGCTGCCGAAACCGTTGTTCTGGCCCTGGCTTGGGGTCAGCATCTGCGAGTAGATGCGCGGCGCCTCGTTGCCGTCGAGATCGAGGGCCTCGGGGAAGCCGATGACGACGCGGCCATCGACGTTGCCCGGGACGCCGAGCCGGACCAGGTGCTCGACGATCTTGAGCCGTCGAATCTCGTTGAGCTGGCCGTCGGGCGACGCCTGGACGATGACCGGCACGTTGACCGCGCAGAGCCGCTTGGCGGTCAGGAAGACATGATTGAGGCCGTAGGGGCCAAGCTCGGTGCCGTTCATGTACCACTCGTTCTGGTAGACGACGTACTTGTCGAGATCGGCATTCTCCTTCTGGACCTTGTGGTAGGCCCGGACCGAGGAGCCGTTCTGCGCCGGCAAGGCGCCCGGCGGGACGACGGCGCAGCGGTCGATCGAGGTGCAGATGCCGCCGCGACCGGCCATGAGACTGCCGCGTCCGCCGCCGCAGTTTCCGGAGGCGCAGCCCGTGTCCGTGTAGTAGCCGTGATCGCCGAAGAGGCTGCCGCGACGGCCCGCGTCGCCGTCGACCCAGCCGCCGGACCAGGTGCCGGTCTGTGCGACCGCGCCATGATCGGCGAAGAAGCTGCCGCGACGCCCTGCGTCTCCCTCGACCCAGTTGCCGCCGGATTGAACGACCGTGCCGCGATCGGCGAGGACACTGCCGCGACGACCGGCGCTGCCGTCGACCCAGTCGCCGGACTGCATCACGGCGCCTCGGTCGGTGAGCACGCTGCCGCGGCGACCGGCGCTGCCGTTGACTCCGTCGTTGCTTTCGGCCCAGCCGCCTCCCTGCACGACTCCGCCGTGGTCGCTGAAGAGACTGCCGCGACGGCTGGCCGTCGCGCCGTCGTTGAAGCCGGCCTGGACGATGCCGCCGTTGTCGCCAACCGCGTTGGCGGTCCGGACCTGGTAGCCGCCGCCGTCTTCGACAACGCCGCCGGCCTGGACGATGCCGCCGCCGGTGGAGCTGATGAGGCTGCCGCGTCGGCTGGCGCTGGTCGAGCCGTCGAAGGAGTTCATCCCCGTCGGGCCGACGCAGCCGATGAGGGCAGCGATGCCGCTGAGAGCGATCGACGCCGGCAGCATCCGAGTCAGGCGATAGATCGAAAGGCGCTTCATGACGGATTCCTCGAGCGTGGGGTCGGCGGCACGGTCTCGGTTCGTTGCGGTGTTCGCAGTTCGCGAATCAGCAGTCGGGCGGGCGGGGCGCCGGTGCGGGAAGTCCGGCGACCCGCCCTTATGTCACGGATGGTTCGGACCGAAGCCGGTCGGACCGAAGATGTACTGCTCCTCGCAGCGGTGGAAGCGGATCATTCGTTCCATGTCGTTTCGCACGGGGCTGCGGTAGTCCTGGCCCCGGCGACCTTCGAGCCGGCCAAGCAGATAGAACTCCAGGTCGCCCGGCTCGAACAGGTCGGCGCCCGGCAGCGGCGGCGTCTGCTTGTGGTCCATCGAGTGATGGAGCTCAGGAGACACCAGCACGATCAGCTCCTGCTCCGCCATCGACGTCCGGCTGAAGCCCGTCAGGTTGTTGATGACGGGAATGTCGCCGAAGAACGGGACGCGGTTGGCGTCGGCGCCGAGGTTGTTCTGGATGAGGCCGGCGACAGCGAGCGTCTGCCCCTCGCGGAGCTCGACGGTCGTCTGGAAGTTCCGGGTGTTGAGGCCCGGGACGTTCGAGTTCGCGATCGAGGCCCCCGTCGAGAGGTCGCGGGTCGAGACCGACGCCGCCATGTTCAGGCGAATGCGGTCCTTCTCGGTGATGAACGGCGTGAAGTTGAGCTGCACGCCGAAGGGGACGAAGCTGACGCCGATCCCCTGGGACTGGTTGAAGGTGTTGCCCGCCACGACCGGCACCGGGAACTGGCCGCCGGCCTGGAACGTCGCGGTCTGACCATTGAGGGCGACCAGGTTCGGCTCGGCGAGCGACCGGGCGTAGTTCAGTGTCCGGAGGGCGTTGATCGCGATGCTGATCTGGCCGTTGTCGAGGGCGACCGGCAGGTTGCCCAGGATCGTGCTCGTCGTGCCGGCGACGCCGTTGGCCACGGCCTGGCCGATCTGCCCGGTGTTGTTGGCGAGCACCTGCGTGCCGTTGTTGTTCCTCACGGAGAAGTTGACGCCGATCGAACGGGCCGCCGAGCGGTTGACTTCAGCCACGGTCACGCGGAGCATGACCTGCTGCTCGCCGCCGATGCGGAGCTGGTTGATGATGTTGGCGTCCGGCGACACGAGGTAGTCGTCGAGGCCCGGAATGCCGTTGGCGCCGATGGGGGCGACCGGAATCTTCGAGGGGTCCTGCTTGTCGCGGTTCTGGGCCCGCTTCGTCTGGTACTGCTGGTAGCTCGGCGAGTTGGCCGCGACCAACTGAAGGATCTTCGACGCCTCGGCGACGTCGAACGCCTGGCCGCTGACGCACACCTTGTCGCCGACGAGCTTGAGACAGACGACGCTGTTGGGGAACTGACAGTTGATCTCCTTCTCGAGCCGCTTGTAGACGTTCTCGAGACGGATCAGCTCCTCCGGATCGGGGATGACGCGGACGAGGAAGCTGAGGATCTTCTCCTTGGCCCGGTCGGCGGGGTCCTCGAACCAGACGTTGAAGACCGTCGTGCCGATCTGCTTGCCGATGAAGGCGATGTCCGTGGCCTTCTGGCCGATGAAGTTGTACTCGACGATGTTGGCGTCGCCGATCTGGGTCCGGAGCGGCCGCACCTTGAGCTGCATGATCCGGACGCGATCCTTCACCAGATCGAGCGTCAGGTGCGGATCGATCATGTAGCCGACGAACGCGTTGTAGTCGGCGATGTCCTTCGCCGTCGGCACCGGCGTCCGGCCCAGCGGCGTGTCGGCGTCCGGCATGCGCGGCAGGCGAACCTGTTCGGGAGCGAACGGGCCCGCGGGGCGAGGCTGCGGCATCAGCTCCGGCACCTTGCCCGGAACCCGCGTCGGTCCGACCGGCGGCTCTCCCTGCGCCTGAACCTGGGCGAGGAAGTCGTTGGCAGTCTGCGGGCGGAACGTCGACGTCGCGGAACGGCTCGGTCCGACCGGCGTCCACGGCGGAGCGGCCGGGCGAACTTCCGTCGTCGACGACAGTCCGTACGACGGCAGCGGAGTCGTCGGCGGCGCGATCTGGGGCGCGGCCGGCGGCGAAACTTGCTGCGCGACCTGCGGCGGGAAATGCGAAGGCATCGCCGGCGGAATCGGCGGACCCGACATCGAAGGCGCGTATTCCGGCTGCGGCGGGACGGCGTCGAGCGGCACGTTCTGCAGCGGGACCGTCTCCTGATACGAAACCCGCATGATCTCGCGCGACATCGACTGAGGCTGAACACCGGCGACCGGGGCGGGCATTCTCGGCGCCGGCTGAGCGACAGTTTTCGGAGCGGGAGTCGGAGCCTTGGTCTTCGGCGCGATCTCCGGAAGGTCGCTCGCCGTTCCGGTTTCGACGGGGCGCGTCTTCGCCTTGGTCGCCGGCACGGTGGGCGCGCTCGGCGCCGCGGGAATCGCCAGAGGCTGCGGCGACTTCTTCGAGTTCGAGTCGGCTTCCGGCGCCGTCCACGAGGTGTCCGCCGGGGCGAGGCCGCGCGGCGGCGGCGTGATCGGCAACGGCGCCGGAGCCCGCTCCTGGCCGTACGCGACCGCCAGCAGGCAGGCGAGCGAACCGAGGGCCGACAGGGCCGCGGTCGCGCGTTTGCGGAAGCCGCGCCGGGGCCGATTCGGAAGCGCCGAGTTGGACGCGGTCGAGAGCTTCGGCAGTCGTCCGTCCGTCTTCATGAGTGGATCCCCATCGGAACGTCGCGGGCGCAAACTACGTGTCGATCACGCAAGCTGAGCCTGGTCGCAGGGAGTATCGGCGTTCGTCGTAGGCGCGATCCAATTTTTCCGCAACTTCGGAGCATCTGACAAAGCCGGAATCTTCGGCATTGCCGGAAGGTTCCGCACTCTGTCCCCGAACGAGAGAGTGCGCAAGCCACGCGAACCGGAACCGGCAAGATGGGGAAACATGGAAGGAAGACATGAAGGCGGAAGCGAGAGCTCGTCCGGGAAACGAAAACGGCACGCCGCGTCCTGGGCGTTGGACGCGACGTGCGCGATTGTGGGCAGTACGGGCAGCAGGGCAGGCGGGCGGGCTCAGGACTTTTTCTTGCCCCGAGCCCGGGCCGCCTGCTCCATCGGATCGGTCACCGGCACGGTCGTCTCCCAGAAGACTCCCTGCTGATGGCCGGCTCGAACATGGTTGCTGAACGTCTTGTCCGTGCGCCGGAACGAGCCGACCACGGATTTCAGCGCCTCCGCGATTTGCTCGCTGCCGGCGTCGGCGGCCACGCTCGCCAGCGTCTTCGCGGACCGGCCGAAGGCCTCCGGCGCGACGATCAGGATTCCCGTCTCCGGCTTCGTTCCCTCGATCGGCGTCAGGTCGTCGGCTGAACCTGCCGCGTAGACGAACTTGCCGATGAACTCGTCGCTCCAGGCCAGGGCCGCGAGTTTCGAGACGAGCGGCTTGCGGCTCGCTGCATCCTTGCCGACGATCACCACCAACGGCTGGTTGTCGGCCGCGGCGACATTGACGCCGAGCCGGACCGACGCCACGAGCGGCAGCCGCGACTGGGCCGTGGCGTTCGGATAGCGGGCCGCGATCGTCTTCATCGCCTCGGCGAACTGATCAGGCCCCGAGTACAGATGGTCGACCCCGCGACTGGAGCGGACGAGCTTCTTGACGCCGTCCGGAGCGAGGATGCCGAACACGGTGTTCTCGAGCTGACCGGAGCCGGTGCGGGTGAAGTCCTTCAGCCACGAGGCTTCGGTCGGATCTTCGTAGGTTGCGAGGCGGACGCAGACGAACTCGCGGGAGGCGGCGACGACCTGGGGCTTCGACAGGAAACTCCTGTCCATTTCTTGCTTGCCCGGTCACCAAATCCCCGAGACGCCGGCACAGTGCGGCGCCGCGGACACCAGAAGAATCGGCTTGCCGGTCCGGCTCGCCTCGTCGAGCCCCGACTCCCACGTCGCGAACCACTGGATGCCGCTCGGCAGGTTCGACTGGCTCGTCTCGAGAGGACGGTCCTTGGCAGCGGGTTCCGGACGATCATTCGGTCGGCCCTTCCCCTTCTTGCCGCGCGGCGGACCATCGTCGTTCATCGGCGGCGGCGGCGGTCCCTCGGGTCCCCCCTTGGCCTGCGGGGGTCCGCCAGGTGGCCCCTGCGGCGGGCCCATCGACTCCGCCTGGCGAACCTGGTCGACGGTCAGGATCTTCTCCAGCTTGTTCCGAACCTCGTCTTCGAGGTCCGCGATCTTCTTCTTTTGCTCCTCGGACAGCTCGATCGCTTCCCGGACGTGCGGCGGCAGCACCTTGCCGACCCTGAAGCCCGGCGGGCCCTTGCCGTCCTTGCCCTTCTTCTTGCCGAACCCATCTTCCGGCGGCTGCGACAGGACGAACGTCGCCGCTCCGCACAGAAACAGGCAGACTGCGAGGCGATGCATGGCGATTCTCCCGGCGGACGCGAATGTCTTTTCGGAGAGAATACCAGACGCACCTTAAGCGAACGTGAAGCGACGAAAAAATCAGAGCCGCGCACGCAGCGCAGCGGAGTAAGCGGTCGGAATCTCGACCGCTTACTCCGCTGCGCTGCGTGCGCGGCTCTATTCAACAAATCGAATCAGCGACCGGCGTCGTCCGCCCGCGTCTCCAGCGGAGTCGCGCTCGTCGGGCCATTCGCGGCCACGGAACCCGGAGCGGCCGACTGGGCCGCAGAGATGGTCCGATTCGGTATCTGCGATTGCGCCATCTGCGTCTGTGCGATGCCGTCGACCATCATGAGAGTCGCGCCGCCGGTGCAGACCATGAAGGCCCAGACCACCGGCTTCTTGAACAGGATCGCGCAACAGCGGTCGAAGCGGCTCATCGGAAGGCTCATGTCGGGCTCCAACGCGAATCAGGTCTTGGGGCGTCCTGCCAGTGGCTTTTCTGGGACCGAGAGTCGCTCGGTTCATGTCCCTCAGGATCCCGGCTGGCGACACATGCCGCTGCCGCGATTGCTCGCCGCCATCTTGAACCAGTAGGGGCGTCCTTCGAGAGCGTAGGTGATCGTCATCTCCGGGACCGAACGCGGCAGCACCGTCTCGACGTCGATGCCGCGGAGCGTCACCGGCAGCGACATCTTCGCCTTCAGGCCGCGACGATCGAGCTGATGGATGACCTCGCCGGCCAGGACGTTGTTGAGCTCGCCGATCGCGTCGGTCATATCCGACGTCTCGAACGGGATCGGGAAGCCGGTGAACTTCTCGGCCATCGTCGGCGCGGTCCGCTCGGGAACGACCAGGGCGAGCGACCAGTTGCAGTCGCCGATGTACGAGATAATGCCGACGACGCAGGCGCAGGAGTGCGGCGACTCGGCGTGCTCGATCGCCTTCGGCGCGGCGCCGAAGATCGAGGCGAACGAGACCGCGACGGCCTCTTTTACCGCTTCGGCGATCGACGAGGGAAATGCGGAAACGGCAGCAACAGTGGGCATCGGCGACTTTCTGCAAGGAGTTGGGGGATTCCGAACCGACGCGATCTCACTTGAACATGCCGAACAGACCGCCCGCTTTCGGCGGCGCCGAGACGATCACTTCCTCGCTCTTCTTGCGCGACCGGCGGATGAAGCAGAGGGTCGCCTTCTGGATCGGCTTCTTGAGCTTGATCTTGAGCTCGTCGACCGTGAACGGTTTCGAGATGAACGCGTCGGCCCCGGCCTTGTCGAGGGCCTCTTCCAGCTTGCTGATCGTCTTCTCGCTGGTGACCATGACGAGCGGGATCTGCTCGGCGTCCATCTCCTTGATCTTCTCCTTGGCCGCCGCCACGAACTCGATGCCCGTCATGTTGGGCATGTTCCAGTCGATGAAGGCGATGTCGATCTGGTTCGGATCGAACATCGAGAGCGCCTCGGCCCCGTCGTTCGCCTCGAGGAACTCGAACTCGGCGAGTCCGGTCTTGGCGACCGACTGCATCACCATCTTCCGCATGACGCCCGAGTCGTCGATCACGAGGGCCTTCAGCTTCGACATCGTTCGCTCCTGGAATGCAGCCGCGCAGCCGAGCACGGGCTCGAAAGGCGCGGCGAGAGGAAATCGTCCGGGAGCGAAGATCGAAGGGAGGCGGCAAAACTTGAGCGGATTCGCGAGATTGCCGAAACGCCGCAGTCGCCGGAGGTGATGCGACTGGCAGAACCGTCAGAATCGATACGAAACGAGCCGGAAGCGTAAGCGACGGACGCCTGCGACTTACCGATCTTTTCGATCGTGGTCAGTCGCAGGCGTCCGTCGCTTACGCTTCCGGCTCGTTCGATCGAACGTCAACGCTTCGAGAACTGGAAGCTCTTGCGGGCGCCCTTGCGACCGTACTTCTTCCGTTCCTTCATGCGGTCGTCGCGAGTCAGGTATTCGCTGTCGCGGAGCCGCTTGACGAAACCGCCCTGCGTCGGGGCTTCGCCTTCCGCGGCGGGAGCGCCCTCGGCGGCCGGGGCCGGCTCGGTGACGCCGAACATTTCCTTGAGGGCGCGGGCCAGGCCCTGGCTGATCGCGCCGCCTTGACCGGTGAACCCGCCCCCCTGCACCGTCGCGGTGACGTCGATCCGGTTGAGGAGGTCGCACAGGGCGAGCGGCCCGGTGACGGCGTTGCGGTCCTTCGGCTCCGTGAAGAACTGCTCGAGCGGCTTGCCGTTGATCGAGATCTTGCCGGAGCCTTCGGAGATGCGGACGCGGGCGACCGCCGTCTTGCGACGACCGGTGCCGCGATAGAACTTCGCCTTCGTCTTGGTGTCGGCCACGAATGTCACTCCGGAAAATGCAAAACGCAGATATCGGATTGCGGAATGTACGGGAGGCTCACAGGTCGAGCTTGAGTTCCTTGGGCTGCTGAGCCTGGTGCGGATGTTCGGAGCCCGCGTAGATCTTGAGCTTCGACATCTGGGCCCGGCCGAGGCGGTTGCGGGGGACCATGCGCTTGACGGCCATCTCGAGAATCTTCGTCGGACTCTTCTCGAGGAGGTCGGCCGCGGTGACGGTCCGGAGGCCGCCGGGATGCCGGGAGTAGGAGGAGTACGTCTGCGTCTGCATCTTCTTGCCGGTGAAGCGGACCTTCTCGGCGTTGACGACGACGACGAACTCGCCGGTGTCGGCGTGCGGGGTGTATTCGGGACGATGCTTGCCGCGAATGATATTGGCGATCGCGACGGCGAGCCGGCCGACGACCAGGTTGGTGGCGTCGATGACGTACCACCCCTGCGGAACCCCCTCGGGGGTGCCGATCGTGTGGGCCTTGGCCATGAACGTGGACGTGGACATCTTCGACCTCAGGCGGATGCTCCCGGGAGATGCTGCAGGCATGCTCCGGTGGAACTGAGATGTTACGGAACAGGCGGCGAGCGGCAAGTCGTTTCTAGGGAAGCGATGCGAGCGAAATGACGAAAGGAAAGCGGCCCTGAAGGTTTCTGACGAGCCGATCGTCCGCGCTGACCATTTCGCACCCCTCTCGCTCCGCAAGTGCGACATAGACGCAATCGTAGACGGCGCTCAGCGTTGATGCCGCAATCGCATGCGCCCTCGCAAGAAGCGGAAAATGCGCATGATAAGTCGGGGACCGGCCCATGAGCCCCATCCAGAAACTGAATGCCGTCCCAGGCGCGATTCGCCGCTGTCGCTCGGCTTTGGTCAAGCCATTCAGCGTCTCGATCGGGTAGATGTCGGGAGCGAGGAGGTCATGAAGGCCGTTGCGGTATTCGTCAAGAAGTCGAATCGCCTTCGACGAAACGGCCTCGGCGATGACAGAGGGCAACGCCGCGGAACTATCAAGAACGTATTTCATGCTTCGTCGCGAGACTCTCGAATGAGCTGAGCGGAGATTTCCTGAACGCCGTGCGACTTCCGAAGTTCCTCGCTCAATCGGCGAGCCTCAGCCCACAAGCGATCGCGGATTTCGTTCGGAATGGGTTTGCCTGTCGAAAGCATCTCGATGATGGCTGCCGTGTCCGAATCGACAGTCGTTTCTTCAACGGTCTTCATGCCTGCATTCTCCCGGTCGTGCACGAGAAAATCAAGATCGCTCACCTTTCGCTTCGCAAAAGTCGTCTACTCGAAACAAATACCTCGAAGACGCGCCGCTTACCTCCGTTCTTCACGTCGTTCGCCGATAAGCACGCGATGGTTTTCGCCCAACACGCTCCTCAACCCCAGGGAACGTCCATGACGTTGTCTCTCCTTGCCCGCTTTTGCCGACGTCTCGTGTCTCGTTCGTCGCGACGGGATTCGCTCCGGCCGCGTCGCCTTCAGCTGACGGTCGAAGCATTCGACCCTCGCATCCAGCCGGCCGTTGCGAGCGTGACCTTGAACGCTGGCGTGATCGCGATCACCTCAGACAGCACCGCGACCTCCGTCGAGGTCAACACGTCGAGCTCGAAGATCGTCGTCCAGGAAGTCGGCACCAAGCACAGCTGGAGCTTCGCGGCCAGCCAGGTGAAGTCGGTCCAGTTCACCGGCGGCACCGACAACGACCGTTTCGTCGATAACGTCGCCGGACTCGCCTCGAAGGCGGCGGGCAAGGACGGCGACGACTGGCTCGTCGGCAACTCGGGCGACGACGTCCTCGAAGGAGGCGCCGGGAACGACCATCTCAACGGCATGGCCGGCAAGGATTCGCTCAGCGGCGGCGCCGGCAACGACACGCTCATCGCCATCGACAACGGCTATTCCGACACGCTCGACGGCGGCTCCGGCAAGGACACCTACTGGATCGACTCGTCGTCGAAGAACGCCGACACGATCACGAGCTCGAAGTCCGGGGACACGGTCCAGGCGGTGAAGTCGTTCGCCAACGGCGCCGACCGGACGCTCAACGGCGACGACCTCGTCGACCCGAAGCCCAAGAGCGGCGCCACCTACCAGGCGTTCGACAATCGCCCGCTCTTCGCGGACGGCGGCCCGAGCGCGGCGGATCCGCGCCAGGGGGCTCTCGGCGACTGCTGGCTCCTCGCTGGCGTCAGCTCGATGGCGGTCGACAATCCCGACGTCCTGACGCGAAACATGGTCGACTTCGACGACGGCACCTACGGCGTGCACCTCGGCGACTCGTTCTATCGCGTCGACAACGAGCTGCCGACGTCGAGCAAGAACAACCCCTCCTACGCCGACCTGGGCAAGGACGGCAGCCTCTGGGTCGCGGTCGTCGAAAAGGCGTACGCCGAATATCAGACCGACGAGAACAGCTACTCGTCGCTGGCCGGCGGCAACGCCATCGACGTCTACAAGGCATTCGGCGCCAGCGTCAGCGGCCGCAGCCTCGGCTACTACTCGAGCGCGACGTCCCTGGCGAACGCGATCCTCACCCAGTGGAGCGCCGGCAACGCCGTCTCCGTCGGCATCGAGGACGCCGGAAGCGGCGTGCCGCTCGTCGGCAATCACATGTACGCGGTCTATTCGGTGCAGACGAACGCCGCCGGCAAGGTGACGTCGATCACGCTCCGCAACCCGTGGGGCGTCGACGGCGGCGGCAACAAGGACGGCAGCAGCGACGGCCTCGTGACCGTCACGCCGGCCCAGCTCTTCTCGTGCGTCGGCGATGTCGTGTGGGGTAATTTCTGATCGGCGATTCTTCCGTAGGACGGGTCTCCCGACCCGTCTCGCTCCGGCAATTGGGATGTTGCGTCATCCAAGTTGCCTGAACGAGACGGGTCGGGAGACCCGTCCTACGGGGTCGCCGACAATTCGCTCCGACCAATGAAACGCGGCGAGGAGGTCCAACCTCCTCGCCGCGCTTCGATTTCCTGCGATCGTCAAACAGCGATCACTGAACGGCGGCGACCGACCGGCTCCGGTGGCTGTCGAGGAGCACGCGACGCGCGCCCTGGATGCGTTCGAGCGAGCGGTTCACCTCGTCAGTCGTCGGGCGGCTGTTCGCTTCGAGCCGCGAGCCCTGTTCCCACGAGTAGACCGCCGCCTCGCGCTTGGCCGCGGACGGCTGCTCGATCTGGCAGAGGCCGATCCAGTACCAGTAGCGGGCGTCCTTGTCGAAGTAGCCGAGCGCCTGCTTGAACTGCGACTCCGCTTCGATGAATTTCCCTTCGCGAAAGCGATGCAGCCCCTGGCCGAAGTGCTTCTCGGCGAGGATCGGGTTGGCCCGGAGATCGGAGTCGGTCGTCTGGAACGCGGGATGATCGTCGAGGAGCTTGAGGAAGTTCGCTCCCGGCTGCAGCATCTCGAGCCCCTTGGCGTATTCGCGGAGCCCCTCGGTCCGGCGGCCGGCTCGCGACAGAGCGTCGCCGAGCAGCATCCGGGCCTGGGCCTGCGTCCGCTTGTCCTTCGATTCGGCGAGAAGCTGGCGGGCGAGATCGATCGCCTCCTTCAGCTCCGGTGCGATCTCCTCGGAGTCGCCGGCCGCCGGCTGCGCAATTGCGGCGACGGCGACGAGATCGACCAGCAGGCCGAACCGCGAGCGGCCGGTCGACAGGTGACTCTGTTCCTTCGGCTCGTCCTTCTTCGGATCGACCTTGGGCTCCTCCTTCGGGTCGACTTTCGGCTCCACCTTGGGTTCGACCTTCAGCGGCTCCTTCGGAGCGGCCTTCGGTTCCTTCGGGTCGACCTTGGGCTCATCCTTCGAGTCTTCCTTCGGCTCGACTTTCGGTTCCACCTTCGGTTCAACCTTCAGCGGCTCCTTCGGTTCGACCTTCTTCGGCTCGACCTTGGGTTCTTCCTTGGGCTCCGGTTCGACGGCCGGGGCCTTCGGCGGAGCCGGCGCGGCGACGACGCTTCCCTGGAACTTGCGGAGCAGCAGCCGGCCGAGACCGAGACGCAGCTCGGCCGACTGGGCCGCATCTGCATCGCCCGACTTCAGGGCCTGGCGATAGAGCTCTTCCGCCTTCTGCGCGTCGACGGCGTTGCCGGTCGATTCGGCGAGCTTGCCGATCGTGACAGCGGCGGCGGCGAACGTCTTCGGATTCTTGAGCGCCTCCTCGGCGTCGGCCCGGATCGTCTGTGCCGACTTCGGATCCTCCTGGCCCATCCGCAGCAGCTCAAGGCTCACCGTGCTCCGCTCCGCCTTCAGACGAGCGTTGTCGGGAAGGACCTTGAGAGCCGAGTCGATCTCCTTGATCGCAGCCGCATAGTTCTCTTCGCCCCGCAGCTTCTCGATGCGCGGCAGGTAGAACGCGGCCGGATCCTGGATCTCGCGGTACGTCTGCTGGGCGCGCGGCGACCATTTCGCGATCGCGTCCTTGACCGAATCGGCTTCCTTGCGAGCCGTGTCGAAGTCTCCCTTGCCGCGAGCGACGAGCGCTCGCAGCCAGCGGGCCTTCGCCTTCTCGGCCGCGGTCGCAGTCGACTTGTCGGCCAGGGCCCAGTCGGAAAGATTGGTTGCCTCCGTCAGGATGCCGGCGTCTTTCTCGTCGGGATTCTCGAGGATCAGCGTCAGCCGATCGAGTTGCCGGGCGGGCGTCGGCGTCAGGGTGTCGCGGGCCCGGAGGAAGCCGATCTCGGCGACCAGCTCCGCCTGCCGGAACGCGTCCTTCGTCACATCGCCCATCCCCACGGTCAGCGTGCCGAGCGAGCCGGCGAGACTGGTGAGCGGACCGGCGAGCGGCGACTCGGACTTGAGCCGGGCCGCCTTCGCTCCGTCGGCGAGGACCTTGCGCGGATCGGCGTCGGCCGGCACCAGTTTGCCCTCGGCGAGCTCCTGAAACGCTGACTTCACCGCCTGGTCGAGCTCCGCGCGATCCTTGGCGATCTTGTCGCGGCTGGCGGCGATCTCGATGACCCCCTTCGCCCCGGCGTCCTTCACCTTCGCATCGTCGAGGGCCTTGGCGACCTCGGCCAGCTTCTCGTCGGCGTCCTTCTTCTCGGCGACGAGCTTCTCGACCCCCTTCTCCCCCATGCCGACTTTCACGGAATCGAGGAGCTTGTCGACGGCGGCGAGAATCGTCTTGGCGCCGTCGACATCCTTCACGAGCTTGTCGACCTCCTTGGGATCGAGCTTGTCCTTCTCGTCGAGCCGTTTGGCGTCGACCAGCACCTTCGTGACCGACGCGATGAGCGTCTCCGCCTTCTCCTTGTCGTCGGTTGCCTTCTTCGCCTCGTCCTTGAGAGCCTCTTCCGCCTTCTTCGCCTCGGCGAGCTGGACGGCCGCGGCCTGAGCGTCGATGTTGGCTTCGATCAGCTTCGCCTGCGCGTCCCGGCCCGCCTTCTTGAGATCGGCGAGCGCGGTCTTCACCGGCTCGTCGTCCTTGCTGTACGGCTTCTTCTCCTCATCCTGCTTCTTCGCGTACTCGACCCAGCCGGCGATCGCCTTCTCGGCCAGGTCCGCCTTCTCGTCGACCTTCGGAGCGCCCTTTCCGTCGGCGATGACCGGCGGCTGGACGTTCGCGTTCTTCGCGTTCGGCGATTGCGGGATGAGATCGGGGGCCGCATACCAGACGCCGCCAGCCGCACCGACCGCAAGCAGCAGACCGACGACGGTGCCGCCGAGGAGACTTCCCCAGCCGCCGCCGCGCTTCGGTTCCTGGTACGGGAGATCGGCCGCCGGCTCGGTGACCTCGGCCGCCTTCTTGCCGCGACGCGCCGAAGCGGCCGCGACCGGTTCGGGTTCCGGCTCGACAAAATCGTCCTCGACGACTGCCGGCGCCTCGACGTCGGTCGGCTCCAGCGATTCGTCGATGGCGATTTCGTCCGCCATCGCATCCGCCGTCACCTCATCGACGACGGCGATGTCTTCGACGGCCACTTCGTCGGCGATGTCGTCGACGTTGACCGTCTCGTCGTCGCCGAGCATCGCGTCGATGTCGATCTCGTCCGAGTCCCCCATGGACGCGACCGGCTGCGCCTTCGCCGGCTTCGGCGTGGCGGGAGGAGCGATTTCCTCGACCTCGACGTCGTCGATGACGATGTCGTCGAACTCGACGCTCGGCGGCGGCGGGGTCGGCGACTTCTTGCCGCGAACTGGCGCCTTGGATTCTTCTTCGAGGCGAACTCCCGATTCGAGCGACTCGACCAGCGGATCGTAGCCCTGCGTGCTGGCGACCGTCTTGTCGCCGAAATCGACCCCTTCCGATTCCTGCGACGCGCCGTCGGCGACCATGTCGGCGTCGCTACGGTCGCCCGCGAATTCCGCAACGTCGTCGACCTCGACAATCTCGTCCTCGACGATCTCGTCGATCGGCTCGATCGAGTCGACCGTCTCGTCGAGATCGAGGATCGGCTCCTTCTCCGGCGAGCGGGGAACATTCTTGAACGATTTCAGCGACACGCTCGAATCGACCACGCCGCCGAGCTCGCCGATGTCGATGACGTCGGATGCCGGGGCGGCCCCTTCCTTGAGGATCGCCGATTCGGGAAGGGCGACGTCGCCGGTGCTCGGTGCGTGCGGCTTCTCGTCGTGCAGGACTCCCTCTTCCGTGATGTCGTCGACGACCTCGACGAGATCGTCGTCCGCACCGATCGGCTCGACGTGAACGTCGGAATCGGCATGCGTCGCCGACAGCTCGGCGATCGGCTCGATCGCCACCGAGTCGGAGAGAGGCTCGCCGCGGATGATCTCGGAGCGCGGATTGACGGCCGAGTCCGCGTCGATCCGTTCGATCGACGAGAAGACGCCGGAATTCGCCTCGTCCTTCTGCCCCGGTTTGAGGGTGGTGAGGTCCTCGTCGAAGACGCTGTCGAGATCGACGACGTCCTCCTCCGGATGGATCGGCATCGCTTCGGTCGGCTCGAGCGGCTTCTTCGACTCGTCGTCGTGTTTCTTGGCCATGCATCACCCGTACGCCTCGAACCGTGCCGACTGGGCCGGGGAAACCCACGGCCGCGCCCGCGCGGCGAGGCAAGATCGATGTGTCGGGAAAAAAGGACCCGCCTTCGCCATTTTCGCGCACCGGATAGCGGCTCGCAACGGCATTTCGCGAAATGCGGCCCGAGAGACGGGCGGCGCGGTCCGAGAGTCGCCGCGGAAGGCACAGCCGGCAGACGCGGCAGAGTCGGCAATCTCGGCGAATCTTGCGGGTACGACAGGACAGGAAAACTCGGGTTCCCTCGAAGAGGCGTCTCCGCATATCATCGGGACGCGCCGAAGCGAATGAAGCGTCCGCGTAGGACGGGTCTCCCGACCCGTCTCGCTCAGGCGACCTGGATGATGCGAACTCCCCATTGCGGGAACGAGACGGGTCGGGAGACCCGTCCTACGAAAAAGCGGAACGTCGCGATGCCGCGTGTCGCCTTTCATCAGACCCCTGCTCTCCGGGCCCGCACCGGGGTCGGCCACTACTCGGCTGAACTCTTGGCCGCTCTGCGCGCGCTCGATCCCGGAGTCGTCGGCGTTCCCGGCGGCCTGGTCGAGCGGCTCTATCGGACGGCCGTGGCGGCGACCGGATGCGGCGGCGGCGGCGGGTCGCGGCTGCGGCCCGGATTCGCGGCGGCGTATCGGTCGGCGGAGCGGCTCTTCTTCGGCCAGGTGGCCCGCGGCCTGACGCGAGCCCGCTTCGATCTCTACCACGAGCCGAACCTGCCGATCCTTGAGACGGAGTTGCCGACCGTCGTCACGGTCCACGACCTGTCGCCGCTCCGCTTCCCCGACTTCCAGCCGGTCGAGCGAGCCAGGAAGTTCGCCCAGCAACTGCCGGCAATCGCGAAGGCGGCTCACATCGTCACCGTCAGCGACTTCAGCAAGTCCGAGATCGTCCGCATCCTCGGCGTCCCGGCCGAGCGAGTCACGCGCACCTACCTCGGCGTCCGCCCCGAACTGCGGCCATTGCCGACCGACGAGGTCCAGACGCGGCTGCGCGGACTCGGATTGCCGGCGTCGTATCTCCTCTTCGTCGGCACGCTGGAGCCGCGGAAGAACCTCGTCACGCTCCTCGATGCGTACGCCCGGCTCGCCGGCGAGCTGCGGGCGAAGTGCCCGCTCGTCCTCGTCGGCGGCTGGGGCTGGAACGTCGGCCCAATCGCGGACCGGCTCGCCCAGGTGCGGCATCTCGGCGTGATGCATCTCGGCTACGTCTCCGAGGGAGACCTCGCCATTCTCTACAACGGAGCGCGGGCCCTGGTGCTGCCGTCGCATTACGAGGGATTCGGCCTGCCGCCGCTCGAGATGATGGCGTGCGGCGGCCCGGTCCTGACTTCGACAGCCGGGGCCCTCGCGGAGATCTTCGGCGACGTCGCGCATCGGGTGCCGACCGAAGATGTCGACGGCTGGACCGCGGCGCTCGGCCGGATCATCGCGGACGACGACTGGCGTCGCGAGCTGTGCCGGGATGTGCGAGGGACGGCGGCGAAGTTCACGTGGCGCCGCTGCGCCGAGGAGACGCTGGAGGCGTATGGCCGGGCGCTCGGTCATATAGCCCCGGGCTTGCCCGGGTCCCACGCGTCGCCGCACGGGTCGTCACGCACGATCGACACGGGGTCGTGATCGATCGAGACAATCCTCGCCACGAGAAGTGAGACCCGGGCAAGCCCGGGGCTATATGAATCAGTCCCCCTTCTTCGGCAGCCGCAACACCGCGCTGCGTGCCTCGAGCGTGAGATAAGCGTCCGGATCGCCGCCCGCCCACACGCGAATCAGCTCGATCGCCGCCGGCGTGCCGATCATCCACGCAATCCAGATCGCCCGGTACTCGCGCATCTTCCCCCGCCCCGTCACGCGGCTCGTCGATTCGAGAATCCGTTCGATCCGCAATTTCTGTTCGAGCGAGACGCCCGCCCGAAGCCGGTCGGCGAGAAACGTCCGGCCCAGGCCGCCGTACTCGATGAGCGACTTCGTGGCCCGCTCGCGGACTCCGAAGACGTCGTCATCGAGCTCCGCAAACAACCTCTCCATGACCGTCGGATCGACCGACGCGACCGGACGCAGCTTCGCGGCCAGGAGCGGGATCGCTTGCTCCGGAACGCCGACGAGCTGGTGAACCGGCGGCACGTCGATCCAGTCGTCATTGACGTCGAAGGAGCCGGCAAGCTCATCCCACAGCGACTCGAGCCGCTCCTTCGTCAGCTTCTCGAATGCGTCCATCTGCTGCCGCCGATCGCCGATGTCCCAGACGCGGAGCCGGTCCCCCTCGTCGAGCGCCAGCTCCCGGCCGCTGGGCGAAAACGTCAGCCCCGCCGACCGGGCGTCCTTGCCGATCTCCGCGACATCGAACGCCGCCAGCGGCTGGAGGCTCTTGCGATGAATGAGCCGCACCTTGCCGTCGAGGCTGCGAACCGCGACGATCCCGCCATCCCGAGAAAAGGCGACGCTGTTGACGGACGCCGACACGCGGACGCTGAGGTCGATGCGACGATTCTCGCGGAGGAACTGAACGATGCTGATCGATCCCGCGAGATCGATGCCGGCCGCAAACGTGTCGCCGTCGGGCGAGAGCCGACCGGCGCGGATGTAGTTGGTGCCGCGAAACGTCCCGACATTGCGCTTCGCGGTCGTGTCCCAGATCGCGACGGCATACGTCGGAAACCCGGTCCGAGCGACGCGACTGCTGTCGGGAAGGAAGTCGATCGCCCCGAGCCGCTGTCCCCAGCCGGGCCCGAATCGCTGCGAGAAGGAACGATCGGCGAGGTCCCAGATCTCGATGTCCTTCCGGCACCCGACCGCGAGCTTCTTGCCGTCGGGAGAGAACGCGAGGACCGCGGTGTCGAGATTGCCGTCGTCCGGCACGAGCGCGGCCCCGGTGAAACGGAAGGTCGCGACCTCCTTGCGATCGATCGGATCGAGGAGATGGACATCGTCCCGCGCATCGAGAGCCGCGAGCGTCTTGCCGTCAGCCGATGCGGCGATCGCGACGATGGAGCCGGGCCAGGTGTGGACCTTCGTGCCGTCGGCGAGCCGCCAGCATTCGACGCCGGCGGTGGTGACCGTCGCGAGGAGCCGGCCCTGGTCGGCGAAGACGACCGCGCGGCCCGGCTTGCCCGCGGCGTCGATCGTGCGGATAAGGCGAGGGCTGTCGGGGAGCGACTGCTGCGCGACCGCGGGGCCGGCGACGATCAGGAGTGCGGCGTAGTGCGCGAGGAATCGCATGGACGGAGGATACCGCGCGTGGACTCGCCGGGAAACAGAAGAGGCCCGCGACTGCTCGCGAGCCTCTTCTGTCATTGGAATGAAGAGTCGCTTACGGCGTCCGCTTGCCGTGGACGATCTCGTCGGCGAGGTCGTTCGCCTCGTAGATCGCCCGCAGCGCCTCGGGAATCGCCGTCTTTCCAGCACAGTGGGATCCGAAGCTTGGAATTCACGTGACTTGAAGTCGCGGC
>JADMIO011667578.1_pt1 | contig 19412 bp, 19 predicted proteins | sample 8958161 | NCBI WGS metagenome assembly JADMIO01 (sample SAMN16585339, study PRJNA669376) | soil metagenome | isolation source: Crop rotation soil | place: USA: Cullars Rotation, Alabama | collected 2011
TAAAGGGGAGGCCAAGGTATTGTTCGATGTGGAACGGGAAGGCGATTTCATGGTGGTAATGGAGGCGGAAGGCTATAATGTCCTGCCAGACCGCAGTTTTATCGCCCGGGTCGAGGAGTTGTGTGGCCGCGGTGCCGTGCGAGTGATTAGTTAAAGACTGCTCTGAATGATTTTGGGTAGGGCACGAGTTCCACTCGTGCCGTGAAGTTACAGTAGAAATTTGGGGCTTTAGCCCCTGAGGTACCCAACAATCATTCTTAGACAGCAATTGAAATCTGTGGCGGATGAGACCTTCCATTCCTAGAAGTCCGGGCTTGTCTACGGCTACGTTGCCGACGGGCAGAACAGTCACGGTAATCACAGGGACGGAGTTTCTTCTCTCCATGGTGGAAGCCCATCGGGGCAGAAATGGTAACGGCAACGGCTCCTTTAAGATGGACCCTCGGGCACAGCAGGAACTTAAAACCATTGAGCAGCAGATTGCCAGGCTGCAGGCGGTGGCTTCGGCGGAAGACGAAGACACGCGCAAGGAAATTCAGCGGCTCAACCACCGGATTGATGCATTAAAGAACCAAGTGACGTCCCGTTCTGTCGCGTGGGAGAAAACCGAATTGGCCCGCCATCCCCAGCGTCCTTACACTCTCGACTACATTGAGCGGGTCTTCACCGACTGGAGTGAAATTCACGGCGACCGCGGGTTTGCCGACGACCCAGCCATCATCTGTGGCATGGCGCGTTTTCATGGCGAAGAGGTCATGATCATTGGCCACCAGAAAGCGCGCGACACTAAACAAAAGGTCTATCGCAATTTCGGTATGCCGAATCCTGAGGGATATCGCAAGGCCCTGCGTGCGATGAAGATTGCGGAGAAGTTTAAACGTCCGGTGTTGACGTTTATTGACACGCCGGGAGCGTATCCGGGGCTGGGTGCGGAGGAGCGTGGTCAGGCTGAGGCCATTGCGCGGAATTTGCGCGAGATGGCGAGGTTGCAGGTTCCGACGATCACCTTGATTACGGGCGAAGGTGGTAGCGGCGGGGCGTTGGCTATTGCCGTTGCTGACCGCGTGTTGATGATGGAGAACGCGATTTATTCCGTGATCTCGCCCGAAGGATGCGCGTCCATCATGTGGCGCGATGCCAGCAAGAAAGAACTGGCTGCTGAAGCTCTGCACATCACCGCCAAAGACATGAGCGAAATGCAGTGCATCGATGGCGTCGTCCCCGAACCGGAAGGCGGAGCCCACACCGACCACGAAGCCGCTGCTGCGCTGCTTGATACAAATCTGCAACAGCATTTATCCGAACTGAAGCAGATGTCATTGAATCAGCTTTTGGATTCCCGCTACAAGAAGTTCCGCCACATGACGCAGTTCTTCCGCCAAGAAGTTTAGAAATCTAAAATCGGGTGCCCCAGGTCTCGCTGGGTTTGCGAGACCTGGGATAGAAGATTGATATCTTCATTTTAAAAGTAGAGATTTGATTCACGAACTCCCATGTCTCGCAAAACCGGCGAGACCTGGGGCACCCGATTGTTAAATTGGTTTCTTCCTAAATACACACCCCACACCGTCAACTTTCCTGCCGTATAATGATCGGTTCCGCGGTATCCCGTGGAACACACCTCCAACCAGAGGGAAGGATCTCGAATGGCAACCACCGATGTCGCGTTCCGCCAGGACGCGGGACGTACGGACCAACGGATCGTCAACAACATGAGCATTCAGGTTGCGACGGTCAACGGTTCCGGTTCGCAAAGCTCCAACACAGTTCTCCTCCGCAGCATTTTCCAGATGGGCGTTCCAGTCTCCGGCAAAAATTTATTTCCATCGAACATCGCCGGACTGCCGACCTGGTACACCATCCGCGCCAACAAAGACGGCTACATCGGGCGTAAAAAGGAAATTGACTTCTTGGTCGCGATGAATCCAGAAACGGCGCATGAAGATGTGAAGTCGCTGGCCTCTGGTGCCAGCGTGCTATACGACGAGCCGCTGAATCTGCACACGCTGCGAGACGACCTGATCTTCTACTCGGTTCCATACGACAAACTGGTCGCACCCGTCTGCCCCGAAGCCAAGCTGCGCAAACTGGTCAAGAACATGATTTACGTCGGTGTGGTGGCCAAGCTGCTTGATATCGACATGGGAGAAGTCGAGAAGGCTGTTCGCAAACAATTTGCGAAAAAAGTTAAAGCGGCGAATCTCAATCTGGCTGCCGTGCAGGCAGGTTACGAGTACGCTTCTGCGAATCTGGTCAAAAAAGGCGCATTTTACATCCAGAAAATGGATAAAACGCAGGGCAAAATTATCATTGACGGCAACTCGGCCGGGGCCCTGGGTTGCATGTTTGCCGGCTGCACGTTTTTGAGCTGGTATCCCATTACGCCGTCATCCTCGCTGCCTGAAGCGATGATCGAGTACATGAAGCGCTTCCGCATCGGTCCTGATGGTAAAGCGACATTTGCTATTGTGCAGGCGGAAGATGAACTTGCGGCCATCGGCATGGTGATTGGCGCAGGTTGGGCTGGCGCCCGCGCTATGACAGCCACTGCCGGACCTGGAATTTCTTTGATGTCTGAGTTCGCCGGTCTGGCCTACTATGCGGAGGTGCCCGGAGTAATCTGGGACATCCAGCGTGTTGGCCCGTCCACTGGCTTACCCACCCGTACTTCACAAGGCGACATTCTTTCTACAGCATTTCTTTCGCACGGCGATACCAAACACATCCTGTTGATTCCGTCTTCCCCGGAAGAATGTTTCAGTATGGCCATGGATGCGTTTGAATTAGCAGAGAAATTCCAGACATTGATCTTCGTTATGTCTGATCTCGATCTCGGCATGAACAACTGGATGGCTGATCCGTTTAAATATCCAGAGAAGCCGATCACTCGCGGCAAGGTGTTGAACAAGGAAGATCTGGATCGGCTCGGTGGTTTTGCCCGGTACAAGGATGTTGACGGCGATGGCATCGGTTATCGCACCCTGCCGGGTACAGACCATCCGGCCGCAGCGTATTTTGTTCGCGGCAGTGGCCATAACGAAAAGTCTCAATACAGCGAGCGTCCGGACGACTTCGAGCACAACATGGAGCGTATTAACCGGAAATTTGAAACAGCGCGCTCGTTCGTGCCCCGGCCCCATGTGGATACGGGCAAGTCGAAAATCGGAATCATTGCCTATGGCACATCACACTGGGGGATTATTGAGAGCCGTGATCAGCTTCGTGACGAATACAAGATCGAAACCGATTATCTGCGGCTGAAGGCTTATCCATTTACTCGTGAAGTCCACGACTTCATAAGAGAACATGATCGCATATACGTTGTGGAACAAAACCGCGACGCGCAGATGTTAAGTTTGCTGAAATTAGATATTGATCCCGTACTGGTGACACGATTGCGCAGCATCGCTCACATTCACGGACTTCCTCTTGATGCCCGCTCGGTCACGGACGAACTTGTTTCCATGGAGGGTAAATAGCATGGCAACCACCACAACACCTCCGCCGCCAGCGCCAAAGGTGAACCGCATCGGTCTGCCGGTTCTTGAATACAAGGGCGGTAAAACTACGCTCTGCGCCGGATGCGGGCACAATGCCATATCCGAGCGCATCATTGACGCCATGTACGAAATGGGCGTCCCTCCTGAGCGTGTGATTAAGATGAGCGGTATCGGTTGCTCGTCCAAAAGCCCAGCTTATTTCATGAACCGCTCCCACAGTTTTAATTCCGTGCATGGGCGTATGCCCTCCGTAACTACGGGGGCTGTTCTCGCTAACCGCAATTTAATTGCACTCGGGATTAGCGGCGATGGCGATACCGCCTCGATCGGTGTTGGACAATTTGTCCACCTCATGCGCCGCAATCTGCCGGTGATCTACATCATCGAAGACAACGGTGTGTACGGCCTCACCAAAGGTCAGTTCTCAGCCACTGCCGATCTAGGCTCGAAATTAAAAACAGGAGTCCTCAACGACCTCCCACCAATCGATACGTGCGAAATGGCGATTACACTCGGCGCAACGTTTGTAGGCCGGTCCTTCTCCGGCGATAAAAGGCAGCTCCACGCCATGATGAAAGCCGCCATCGCCCACAACGGCACGGTGATGCTCGACATCGTCTCCCCTTGTGTGACCTTCAATGATCACGAAGGCTCGACCAAGTCGTACAAATACATGAAGGAGCACGAAGAAGCTCTTCAGGAAGTCAGCTTCGTTCCACACTTTGAAGACATCTCAGTTGAATACGAAGCCGGAACGGCAACCGAAGTCACCATGCACGATGGCTCGAAACTTGTGCTGCGTAAACTGGAAGAAGAGTACGACCCTTCCAACAAGATTGAAGCCATTCACCGCCTAAACCAGTCGCACGCAAAAGGCGAAGTGCTGACCGGAGTTTTCTACGTCAACACCAAGACTCCAACCTTCATCGACCTGTTGAATATGACCGACCAACCACTGGCAACATTGCCGGAATCGGTCACGCGACCTGGCAGGGAAGTGCTCGAACAGGTGATGGAAGAATTGCGCTAGGCGCAAAATACAACTCTTTACCCCGGCTACACGTCTGAAAGAGCGGAGAACGTGTGCCTATCGAAACCGCGCCACCAGCCGTTCCGCGCAGCATGAAGCCGTGGGTCAAATACACGCTCATCACCATCGCGGTATTGGTGGTGCTCGGCGGAATTCTCATTGCCATTGGCTTGCACTATGCTGACCCATATCTCCACGCTAAGGCCGTCGCTATGCTGGAAGATAAGTTTCATAGCGATGTCGATCTAAAGGAATTCCACATTTCGTTGTTCCCAGGCCTCGGAATTACAGGCAATGGTCTCGCCTTAAGGAAAGATGGCCGAACCGATGTTCCTCCATTAATCGCTATAGACGAATTCTCGGCGCACGCGGGTATATCTGCAATTTGGGGCAAGCCATGGAAGATTGATCAGATCAAGATCAAAGGCCTTGTTATTACGATTCCTCCGAAGACGGAACAAAAGCCCAAGGAATACAAGAAAAAAGAAGTGCCAATTGCGGTGGGTGAGATCGTTTCTGAAGATGCCAAGCTGATTCTTCTACCCAAAGATCCAGCGAAGTTACCGCATGAGTTCGACATTCATAAGTTGGTCATGCATGAGGTCGGCCTTGATCGCTCGGCGACATTTGTAGCCACACTAACGAACGATAAGCCGCCTGGAGAAATCGACACGAAGGGTAACTTCGGCCCTTGGAGCACGGAAGATCCCGGGCAAACTCCGCTGAATGCGACATACGACTTCCAACATGCTGATTTGGGGGTGTTCAAGGGCATCGGCGGCATTTTGTCGTCTACGGGCAAATTTGGTGGCATCCTGGAGCAGATTGAAGTGCAAGGTGAAACTCACGTTCCTGATTTCGTCGTTGACAGTGGCGGCCATCCGGTTTCGCTTGATACAACCTTCAGTGCCACGGTCGATGGTACGAATGGCAATACAATCCTTCATCCTGTGCAGGCGCATTTTCTGAATTCTTATTTCACTGCGGCTGGCCCAATCATCAAGACTAAAGAAATGGCGGGACGTCACATCACTCTCGATGTCGATTTTTATAAGGGCCGGATCGAAGACCTGATGAAACTCGCGGTTAAGGGCGACAAGCCCATCATGACCGGCAATATGAAGTTCAAAGCCAAGTTTGATCTGCCCTCAGGCAAAGACGAGAACGGAGATGTCACGGAACGCATAAATTTGAAGGGATTATTCGGCATAGCAGGAGCTGAGTTCACCAGCCCTGAGGTGAAAGGCAAACTGGAAACGTTCAGCCGGAAAGCTCAAGGCAAGCCCGAAGACACCGATGCCGGCTCGGATGTCTCTCAACTTAAAGGTCGCTTTGTGATGGATAACGGCACCATCGATTTTCGTAACCTGAACTTCACCATCACAGGAGCTAACGTTCAGCTTGACGGCACCTACGGCCTGAAATCCGAAGCTATGGATTTCCACGGCACCCTGCGCATGGACGCGAAAATCTCCCAAACTACGACGGGAGTGAAATCACTTTTCCTGAAAGCTGTCGATCCGTTTTTCCGCAAAGACGGCAAAACTCAAATCCCCATCAAAATAAGCGGCACTCGAGAAAAACCGTCTTTCGGCTTGGATTTTCATCATAAAAAAGACGAGCAGAAAAAAGACGATCAAAACAACGACGACAAAAAAGGCAAATAGCTCAGGCTGATTTTTTCTCTCCACTGTGCTCTTCGCTATTTCCTGGCTCGGGGAAGTCGGTATCGTTTGACTTGATCAAAGGATCCTGGTCGCGATGGCCAAGTTGTCCGCTCATGGATGTATTCGTGGACTCGTTACGGTTGTCCTGTTCGACTGCTCCCTTGCCGCAATCCTGATCTTTGGTAGTTTTCATGAAGTCTCCCTAAAAATATTGTAATAAGGTGCGATTCTTCTCTGCTCAGTTGCCCGTCGACGATGCAGCCGTTAGCTTCAACTGAGTTTCCAGCCATGTTACGCGCTCTGCCGCCGCTTGCGGGTCCAATTCATGTTCCGCTTCATACCAGCGGAGTTCTTTTGGTTCGCTGGCGGAATTGGCAAACAATTCTGCCTTATCTTTCGGAATAAATTTGTCATTGGTTGCAAATTGCAAAAGAAGAGGGACTGACTTGGCTTTGCCAATAAAGTTAACGGGATCAAGCGGGGCCATCTTTTTGATGTACGCCTCACGTTGCCCGCCTTGAATTTGCGATCCAAGCAAAAACCAATCGCTTAAGTTGGGCGTTCCCGCCATCAAAACTGCATATCGAATGCGCGGATCAGCCCCGAGCAATACAGCACCGTAAGTCGCGCCAAAGTCATGTCCAACATAAGCGATACGCTTACGATCAACATCAGGACGTTGTATCAACAAATCGATCGCGCGCTGCAGATTTTGTACTTGGCGTATAGAGAAGCCATAGTCGTCCTGAAGATCACGGTTGCGAAACCATCCCTGAACCGCCCAAGGCATATCAACCAACAAAGCTATGGCTCCATGCTGGCTCACATCCTCTGCTTCTTTCAGGAATTGCATGCGGTTCGAAGTCTCAGGATCACCCAACCAGTGCACATAGAGAATGGCAGGAAACGGGCCTTTGCCTTTTGGGGTAATCAGATAAGCGGACATAGTTTGTTTCGCCACATCGTCAAAACGGATATCATGAACCACCACGCCGCCATGCTCCTCCGTTGATTTCTCCTCAAGGTTGAGCGGCTGTGAGGCATCGTAGCGGAATAGATTTTGTTTGTCCGCGCCAAGCGAAATTTGTGAATAAAAAACTAAGCAAAGCAGCCAAAGTATTGTTTTCATTCAGGTTTCTCGTTTTCAATCACAACTCAGATACCCATAAAGTCTGCCAGCCCAACCCTTTAGAGGCAACAGAACTTTTCGGGATACCCAGGGTTTAGTCAATCATCAACGGAGGTGGACGCAATGCGAGTTAAACATCTGATTTTCACACTAGGGGTAACATTCCTTTTAAGTACAGGCTTGTGGGCCCAGTCTTACACGCCTGTGAATGGTGCCAAGGTTGTGAATGCCAGTTATCACGGTAGAAGGTTCCGTGAAGATCGTCGTCACGAGCGCAGACACGAGCGTCGTCATGAGCGCCGTCACGAACGTCGCCATGATCGCCATCATGACCGTCATCATCACGGCTGGTAACCGTCTCCAGGTAGTGGTGATTCCAAGGTGACTGTGCTTGTTCCCACAGGCCAGTCACCTTCGTTTTTTGCAGGTCAACTAATTACTCATAGAATCTTTGCAGCATGACTGCGTCTTCCACTTTATTCCAGCCATATTCCCGCCTGGTGAAAATCGCCATCATGGGCCAGGAATTTGAGATGCCGGAGAACAATCATCTACTGCGCTGCTTTCAATATTTGGCACCCGAGCAAGTTTCCTATGGACGCTTTTGCTGGAATGAGGATTGCCAGTATTGCCGCATTGGCTTCGATACGGGGGAGGGCACTCCGACGCGTGCCGCACTCTCCTGCAAGCTGATGGCACAGGATGGACTCCGTGTGACCGAATTGAGCACCGAGATTCGCTATTGCCTGAGAACCTTGAATCTGCCGAGAAAAGAAGAAGCCCGCTAGGCCTTGCCAAGTTCTGTGACGAGAGTTTCCCGTTGTTTTAGGGCGATCTTGTCCACTCTTCCGAGCACCAGCAGATAGGCTCCAATCCCGAGCATCGCTAGAAACAGGAACACCGGGGTCGCCAGCCACAGATTTCCATATATGCGTGACACAAAGACCGCTACAACTCCCATTCCTGCGATCAGAATCTGAATTCCGAGACTAGCCAGCACAGTCAGCGGAGAAGCTTTCTGCCTCCCGAAAGTTCCGTAATCGACACGCTTCGGAGAATAGAGGGAAAACAGGTTGCCTCCGGCGAAGTTCACTGGCGCAGCGAACAGTAATGCCGATAATGTCATTGCAGTCATCGCCAGCGCCGGCGGACCGTAGACCACATTCACCGCAATCCACACTAGTACCAATGACAAAACCAGAAAGAGTCCATGCGCAAGATTCTTCCCCAGCACCACCTCACGAAAACGAATGGGAGAAACCATGTAAAACTGCACGCCCATCCCTTCGCCTCCAAAACTGTTGTAGACGAGGTTCGTGAGCATCAGCAGGGAATAAGCCGCACCGACGGGAAATCCAAAGTCTTTTGGCCGCAACATCACGCTGGGCAACGCCTGTGATCCAGCGTGCCAGTGTCCAACTCGCAGTACGAAAAGCGCGGCCACCGGCATTACTGTTGTTAGCAGAATTGGCCCGCTACGCGAGAGAATGCGAAATTCTTTCTCGAACACTGCGCTTATTGCTCCGGATATGCCGGGTAGCTTCCATCCGAGTTTCGCCTGTTCAGCTTTCGATTGTGACTTACGAGCCTCAGATTCGCTCAGGTTCTCGCCGCGATATTGGGCCCGTAGGCGGAAGTCCAGCAGCCAAACAAAAATGACTGCATAGCAACCTAACTCCGCGAATCGAAGCAGTCCTTGTGGGAACTCCCCTGTGCCGACATCAGCGATCGCCGTTGCCGTCAATCCGGGAGGCAGAAATCTTTGGACTACAGAAATCGTCTGTGCTTTGTGTTCGAAACCAGGGGCAGGCTTGCGTGAGAAGTGCTCGATCGCAGGTCCAATGAACTGAAAGCCCAGGGTAATGAAAAAAAGCAAAATACCGAAAATTTCACGCGTGCGGCGTTGGGCCAGCCAGCGTTCCACCCAGGCAAAAATGGTTCGTGTGAGAAGTATATTGAATACGGCGAAGGTGAAAAGCACTAGCGCAGTCCACGGAAATAGGGTCGGGCGCGCCACCGTGATTCCTATGCCAATCGCCAGCAGCCAGAGTGAGCCGATTGACGTCGACGGATCGAATAATCCATAGGCCAGGCGTACCAAAAAATATGACCGATACGTCAAAGGGAAGCGGAGAAGGTTGGACGATTCCAGGTTCTCCGTCATCGCAGTAGCCATGATCGGGAAAAATTGCCAGAACAGCATGACCGGCCAAAAGAGCGCAGCCAGCCAGTCTGCTTTATTTTCCGCCATGAAATAGTAGGCGCCGCTGCCGAATCCGATGGCGCTGCCCAGTCCGAATAGACCGAAGACCGTGCTCATGATGATTTGGGACGCCAGATTTGCTTTTCCACGGCGCGAGCGGATGGAATTACGGAAAATATTCCACCGCATGCGTGCGATCGCAGGATATTGATCGCGTGCACGGATGGACGACGTTACCCCAGCCATGATAGCTCCTGAGTAGCTTCCTTGACTCCGCCCACAACTTGCAGAAAGATTTCTTCCAGCGTCAACTTTTCGCTGCTGGCTTGATCGTGGACTTGGGTTTGCACACCAGAGCGAAGTTCATCTAACGATCCTTGCGCAACTAACTGCCCACGATTGATGATGGCCACATGGCTGCAAAGTCTCTCAACGATTTCCAGAACATGAGAGGTGAGGAAGATTGTGGCCCCACGCGATATCATGCCCTGCAACATAGACTTTAATGTGCCAGCGGCAATGGCATCCACACCTTCAAATGGTTCATCGAGAAAAAGAACTTTCGGAGCATGAATCACTGCGGCAGCCAAAGCCAATTTTTTCTGCATTCCGTGGGAATAGTCCGCGACTAACTTCTTGGGCTCGTTTGCAAGCTGCATGAACTCCAGCAACTCTGTAGCCCGCTGTACTGCTGTTTCGCGAGAGAGGCCATACATGCGTCCAACAAAATTTAGGTACTCCGGGCCTGTCAAACGACCTACAAGCGCCATGCCTTCAGGCACGACGCCAATCTGTTGCTTGACTGTCACAGGATTGACAACCAGATCTGTTCCCAGAATCTGAATAGTTCCCGCGCTAGGTGCGAGAAGTCCGGTAAGCATTTTGATCGTGGTGGATTTTCCTGCGCCGTTAGGTCCCAGGAAGCCAAAAAACTGGCCTGCTTCGACAACAAGATTCACATTATCTACAGCGGTGAGAGGCCCAAAAGTTCGCTTGAGGGCCTGAGTGGCAATGGCTGGAACAGACATGAGTCTTTGACTCTAGCACAGGAGAAGAATGCGTCGTAGAAGGGGTTCTCCGCGCCTTAAGATTTTTGAAAAGACAGAAAAATCTTAAAACGCGGAGTCCGCTGAGATTGCGCAGAAAACGCGGAGAAAAGAACTCGACTTATCTTGCCCGGCTAGTGACACCCAGCTTGCGCAGCCTGTCTTGTGCCTGCGTAGCCTCGGGCGAACGCGGGTAGCGTTGAATCACATGTCGTAATTCGTTTACCCCGTCGTCTTTTTGGCCTATCTCAATTAATGAGAATCCCTTTTTTAATTGAGCTGCAGCTGCTTTGTTACCGCTGGGAAAATTTTGCAGAACTTCGTCATAGTCTTTAGCCGCTTGCTGAAAATTCCCCTGACGGTATTCGATATCAGCGAGGTAGTAATACGCGTTCCCCGCGAGATCGGTGTTCGGATAATACTTGATATAGTCTTTAAACTCCTGCACCGCCAGATCATTCTTGGCCGCGTTGAAGTCACGCAGCGCGTTGTTGTACAGCACATCCGGCGGAGGCGCCGCAGCTTGTTGGGCCTGTTGCGCTTGTTGGGCCGCGATACTCTGCTGCGCTGACTGCATATCTTCCAACTGCTTGCTGACCTTGCCCAACCGAGCCTTCAACTCATCGATGGAGTCATTCAACGCCTGAATTTGCCCGGAAAGTTGATCACCATGTGTCCCAGAATCAACCTGCTGCTTTTGGATCAGATTTTGCAGATTATTCATCGCTGCACCGACTTTGTTCATAGTGTCGGTGTTCTGGTCGATCAGATTTTTCATGACCCCCATGCGCTCATTGAAAGATTGCGACATCTGCGTCATCTGGGCCTTGAGGTCGTCAACGCTGGCCTGCAACTGGACCATTTCTTTACTCACACTCCATGCCGGAGTGGACAGCAGGCACACAGCGGAGATCAACGCGAGCAAGCTGACATAACGAGTTATGTTCTTCATTGTCATATCCCTAAGATGCATAAAGTATTGCGCCCGGTTTGAGCGTTCTATATACAACCATTCTATTTTGCAGGATAAAGCGCGTCAGGCGAAGGTGTCTTGTGGGGTTCCAACGGAGGCGCTGGTAGGACCAGCGCCTCCATGGAAATGAACTACTTCTGGTAAACGAAATGACCACGCCGGTTCTGTTGCCAGCACTGCTCATTGGACTCAGTGCAGAACGGCTTTTCTTTACCAAGGCTCAGCGTCTGAATGCGGTCGGCGCTGATGCCACCTTGTGTGAGAGCAGCTTTCACCGCGTTGGCACGGCTGTCACCCAGGGCAATGTTGTAGTCAGTCGATCCACGCTCGTCGCAGTGGCCCTCAATAGTGATTCTGACTCCCGCATGTTGCTTCAGGAAATCTATATCACCCTGCAAGGCTGACTGTTGATCGGCGCGGACGTCCGAAGCGTCATAGTTGAAGTAGATGTCCTTCACTTGCTGTGCGAACAACTCTTCTTCAGATACGCTCGGCGGCGGTGGTGGCGGCGGTGGCGGAGCGTTTACCGTAACGCGCGCCGTAGCTTCCTGTGTTCCGCCCGCACCCTTGGCGACCAGGTGATAAGTTGTCGAGTCACCGGGCGTCACTTGCTGTGAGCCGCTGGGCTGGACTGCGCCAATACCGTCGATGCTGACATCGGTGGCATTGGTGGTCTGCCAGGTCAAAGTAGTGGACTGACCTTTGTCCACAGAGTTTGGACTGGCGCTCAAAGAAGCTGTTGGTGCAGGTGGCGGTGGCGGTGGCGGTGGTGGTGGCGGCGCAACTTTCTTCTTGCAGGCTGACAGCATCATGACGGCGCCTAATGCGAGAATAAATGCGCTACGTTTCAAGGTTTGATTCACTTTCTCCTCCCCATTAATTAGGTAATCTCCATTCGTCAGGCGTCAACGACGCAGTTTACTCTTTATATATATTGACGGCCAACGATAAAAGACTTATTTCACTTACCAACTCCAATTTGGTTGCGAATTATTTGCCCCGGACGTGAGCGGTTTCTGACCAGTCCCGTCCGCCAGCATCGTCCAGACTTGCAATCCTCCCGAACGGTTTGATTGAAAGACTATATGCCTTCCATCCGGCGACCAACTGGGAAAATCATTGCGTCCGCCATCGTGGGTCAGTTGAACGAATTGCTTGCTGGCAACGTCCATCAGGTAAATATCCTGTGATCCCGGTTCTCCCGGACCGTAATGGCGTATCCAGGAAAAGGTCAAAAACTGGCCATTCGGCGACCATGAAGGCGAAACCGCATAGCCCTGGTCAGTCACACGCTGAATATTCGTACCATCGGCTTCCGCAATATAAATCTGGGGCAATCCCGTGCGTCCGCTGACCCACGCAATCTGTGTCCCGGTCTTGCGGTTCCATGTGGGGGAAACATCAGGTCCTTTATAAGACGTGACTCGCTTCAGGTTTGAGCCGTTAGCATCCACCACGTAAATTTCAGGATCGCCCGAGCGCGAGGACGTGAATGCGATTTTTGTTCCATCCGGCGACCATGCAGGAGACTGGTTCGTCCCTCCGTATCTGGGGAAGCTGACCGTCCGATTTAGGTCCATGGAGTACATCAGAATCTCCCACCCATTTTTAGTCATCGAACTGAAAGCAATGCGGGAGCCGTCAGGTGAAGGATGCGGTGAAAGTGAAATAGAACCGAGATGGGTCAGAGCGTGCTGATTGGCGCCGTCGTAATCCATGACCCAAATTTCTTTGTTTCCGCTGCGCGTGCTCACGTAGTAAATCTTGCTCTCAGCGATTCCGGCGATTCCACCACCTAAGCGGAAAATAATCTCGTTAGCGAATTTGTGGGCAATGGTGCGTGCCGCTTCAGCTGATGCCTGATCGGTGTACTGCTTACCCAGAACTTGCGGAGAAGATGTGTTCTTTACGTCGTAGAGCCAGCCCTGCACGGTCACGTTGGCACCAGTAACTCCGAGATTGCCAAAGGCCAGCATCGCAGCATTCGGAGGTGGCGACGCCCACTGATCAAACTTCACATCGGAAGGGGAACCGACAGCTCCGGTCGGGTTGAAACTCTTGGAAACCATGTCGAAGATGCCGGCATTGTCCAAGTCGCTCCAGAGGGTGTCGTTGAACACCTTAAGCAAATCGGCATTCTTAGCGTCCTGCGTGGATGCCTGAAAATCCGCTGCCGCCAGCCGAATTTTCTGTTGCCCTAAATTCGTTCCGGTTTTAATCCAGTCCTGTGCTGCTGTGTAAGACAGCAGCGAAATCAATGCGATGAAGTGCAATATGAATCGTTTCATGTGTCTTTATCTTTTGTAGTCGAACCAAAACTCTACGGAAACCTTATTTCCTGAGTAATCTGGCGGCAAGGGACCAAAAGTGTCAATGCGCTGAATGGCCCGAATCGCCGATTGATCGAGCGATGGTACGCCGCTCGACTGCTCAATTTGCACATTGCTGGGGTGTCCATCGCGTTGCACATCGAAACTCACGTAAACGCGTTGGGCTTCTGAAATGCGAGGATCCACTTCGTACTTCAGCCAGTTCTCAGAAACCTTCTGCTGCACAACCCGCACATACCAAGCATAACGGGTCCCGAAGTCGCCGCCACCGCCAGTAAAGCCAAATCCGCCCTTAGCTCCAGCCGCGCTGAAGGTTCCATAAGGGCCGCTGACCGGGCCGCCTTCGCCATATTGCGCGACGTTATTGGCTTCCTCCTGAGGCTGTTCCTTTTGCTGTTTACTGCTGGTGTCAGGCTTGTTTTTCTTCTTTTTTGTATTTTTGTCCGGGATCGCAATTGCGTCCGGCGTAATCTCTTCGGCCTTGGGTTGAGATTGCGTTAGCCCCTTGGAATCATTGGCCAAAACATTTTGCTTTTCAGCGGGTGCCGCAGGGAGGGGAACAGAACTGACCAGGGTTACTCCCATTGCCTCACCGCCACCACCTGATCCCCAGTTTCCGCCGCCGGTTCCGGGCGCAATCCAAACGTAGAGACTAATGCTCACAACCACGAGCGCGTGCAGGCCCGCAGACCAACTAAGGTTGCGTCCCCACCGATCGTGTTCAAAAAAGATTTCAGTGCCTGGCATTGCTGTCCAGCGGTTGCGTGACGATGCTTACATTGGTAATTCCAGACGACTTCACCGCGTCCATCACCGAAGCAAAAGCCCCAAAGGGAACGTCCTGGTCGGCTCGTATGAAGATGAACTGATGCTGCGGGTCACGAATCTTTTGCCGTAATTTTGCAGCAATTTCATTAATATTGACCGGATCGTTCCCCAAAAAAACCTGTTGCTTTTTATTGATGCTGATTACTGTGCGTTCTTCCGTGATTTCCTTCACTGTTCGGGTGCGGGGGACATTTACTTCGATGCCGGATTGCAGCACTGGTGCTGTCACCATGAAGATAATTAGCAATACCAGTACAACATCTACCAGCGGAGTAATGTTGATGTCGGCAAGCGAAGTCTGCGTGCGCCCATTGGCTGTTGTAAAAGCCATTACTGCGTCACCTCTCTCCCTGTTGCCGTTCGACAGAGTTCATCATTTCCAGGGCGAAGTCATCGCTGCGGGAGGCGAATTCTTTAATTGAATTTCCAATCAGGTTATAGGCTACGACAGCTGGGATTGCCGCTGCCAGTCCGGCTGCTGTCGTAATGAGAGCTTCTGAGATGCCAGGGGCCACTGCCCGTAGGGTGGCAGCGCCAGCTGCGCCAAGGCCATGAAACGCGTCGATAATGCCCCACACAGTACCGAATAATCCTACGAAGGGTGTCACCGCAGCAGTAATCGCAAGCCAGGGAAGATTGCGCTCAAAGCGGCTGATTTCCTCCGACGCTGAAATCTGCATGGCGCGCTGAATTGCCAAAATACTGCGTATAGCGCCACTGCTGCCCATCTGCCGCCGGAATTCCTCAAATCCACCCTGAAAAACTCCCACCAATGGGCTGGGGCGAAACTGTTCAGCCACGGCACCAATATCCTGTAGCCGTTGTGCTTTGCGGAATGCGCGCACGAAACGTCCGCTTTGCACGCGCGCACGCTGCAGTGTCCCCCACTTCGACAGGATGATCGCCCATGACACGAGGCTAAATCCAAGAAGGATGAGTAGAACAACTTTGGCGACAGCCCCCGACTGCACCACCATGTCGAGAGTTTCGCCGCCTAAGAAAAGTGCAGAGAATGTAGGAAAAACCATTTTTATAGGAGAAACGCCCGTAAAGATTATAGATCACTCTCCGCGAGTTGCTGCAGGACGAACCCCATGAGGTAACGTACTTATGTGCCAGATTTCATGCTCCTTCCGAGAGTGGTAATCTATTGCGCGCGTCGCATTAAAGGAATCTCATTTCATGAAAAAAGACAGTGTTGATCGCCGTGACTTTCTGAAGGGCATCGCCGGTTCCGCGGGAGCGATGTCGGCTTTCCCGTTGGGAAAATTTATCAACAACCCCTTACGATATAGCGTGGCGGAGAGTGCTCAGGATATGACGGGTTCGGGAACTAAGCCCAAAATTAAGTTTGCCGTGAGCGGCATTAACCACTACCACATCACCGCGCAGATTGAAGCCACCAGGCGCGGAGGTGGAGAATTTGTCGCGCTCTATGAAGGTGGCGGCCAACCAGATTTGATTGCGCAATTCGGCAAACTTTATCCGGATGTGAAACGCGTTCGCAGCGAAGCGGAGATTCTCGAAGATAAATCCATCCAGTTAGTGTTGAGTGCCGGCATCCCGGAAGACCGCGCACCGCTGGGCATTCGAGTAATGAAACACGGTAAAGACTACATGTCGGATAAGCCGGGGATTATTACGCTCGAACAGTTGGCAGAAGCGCGCAAAGTCCAGGCAGAGACCAAACAGATTTATTCCATCATGTACAGCGAGCGGGTGGAGAACCGGGCCACGGTAAAAGCCGGTGAATTAGTGAAAGCCGGGGCTATTGGAAAAGTGATCCAAACCGTCGGCCTGGGGCCGCACCGTGTCAATCCGAAATCGCGTCCCGACTGGTTTTGGGACAAGAAACGCTACGGCGGAATTTTGTGCGATATCGGTTCGCACCAGGGCGATCAGTTCTTGTTCTTTACTAACTCAACTGAGGCAGATGTTCTGGCGTCCCAAACCGGTAATGTGCACTATCCTCAGTATCCCAACTTTGAAGATTTCGGCGATGTAATCCTGCGTGGAAATGGTGGAACAGGCTATGTCCGCAACGACTGGTTCACACCCGATGGTCTTTCAACTTGGGGTGACGGGCGTCTTACAATTATCGGGACCGATGGGTATATCGAGGTCCGCAAGAATGTTGATGTCGCAGGGCGTCCAGGAGGGAGCCACCTGTTCCTCGTCGATCAGAAACAGACGCAATATATCGATTGTGCCAATGTGGAGTTGCCTTATGGTCCGCAATTAGTTTCGGATGTTGTGAATAGGACTGACACTGCGATGACGCAAAAGCACTGCTTCCTGGCGACGGAGATTATGTTGAAGGCGCAAAAGCAGGCGCAGAGGCTTAGTTTCACAGCTTAACCGGTCAACAGGCCCCAACGTGCTGCCTCTGTGTTCTCTGTGGTAAAGATTTTAGAGCCTGAACCATAAAGAACACAGAGGCATTAAGTTATTTCTCAAACAGTTTCAAATCCACCGTCCCACCCATGATCTTGTAGCCTCCATCGGCCGGATGCAGGTGGTCGCCGCTGTCAGCCGCTGCCGAAAGATGTGACGGATTCTTGGGGTCGCGCGTGGCGGCATCCAAATCAATAACCCCGTCGAAATGGCCACTGGTGCGAATCCACTGATTCACTTTTTGCCGGTCGGCCTCGCCGTCAGGGGTGTAATAGTGAGCTCCTTCATAAGGCAGGATTGTGGCCCCATACACACGAATGTTGTGCGCATGCGCGCGGTAGATGATTTGTTCATAAGCCGCAATAAGATCATCCGGGGTGGCTGCCTGCTCGCCGCGCTCTTTGGCGTTGGTGCGGGTGCCAAGATCATTGACTCCCTCCAGCACAATCAGCCAGCGCACTCCATTTTGCCCCAGAACATCGCGATCAAAACGCGCCAGGGCATTTTGTGCAGCGCGGTCATGAATTAATCGGTTGCCGCCGATTCCTTCATTCAGGATCGACACCTTCTGTGTCTTTTCGTTGGCTTGAAGTCGCCGAGCTAACTCATCCGGCCAGCGGGCATTCGCATTCGTCGTTGACTTGGAGCCGTCGGTGATGGAATCGCCAAAGGTCACAATGGCCCCGGCAGACTTATCTGCCAAGACGTCAACACCATTCAAGAAATACCAGTGGTCTACGTACACCCATGTCGCCATGTCTTCAGAAGAAACTACATCGCCGGTATGTACGTAAGATGTTGCATGCGAAGCAGGGTGGGTTGTGAATACCTCGGGCGCTCCGTTCAAGCGAATGGTTACAACAAGGTCAGAGAGCGGAGCCAGATCGAAGTCGAGGGGATCTGAGTAAATCAATGCACCCGGCGGAATGGTTACGGATGGGCTGCCATGAAAACTGAGTGCCTTATCGGATCCAGGTTTGATTGCGCTTCGGCCCGCCGAAAGGGCTACATGGGCAGCAGGGATCGTTAGACCGGTAGTTCCGTATGCATTGGAAAATCGCACACGGATTTGTTTTCCGCCAATCGATACATGCACAATCTGCCGCAGAGTTGAATCCGTAAAGGCAGGGGCAGGAGGCGCGCTGCTTGCTTCTCCCTGTTGGGCCGAGGTCGCCCAGGTTCCGACCCAGTGAGGAGCTTTGTTTTTGGCAATAGCAGAAACGTTCAGTACCAGCAACAATAACGAAATAAGAAAGATTTCCTGCTTCTTCAAAAAGCCTCCTTCAAACACAAGTTTCTTTTTATATCAGGAATTTATGCCTGGGTATGGTTCTCTTAAGAAAAGGAACAAATCGCGTTACCAAAAATGAGTGGCAACGATAGTTGCATGGCCGGGTTTTCCACGAATTACATCTACCGATAGCACCATTTCAAGGTTCTTCCGTTTCCAGTCCTTTGGCGCCGCTGCCTCAATTTTTCGTATTTCATTCGGATTCGTCAGAAATTCTCCCGCTGCTAGGGTGCCGAACGCAGAAATACCAGCCACGGTAATAACCATTTGATTGGTTTTCGGATCAGAGACGCGTAACACCAGCGCGTAATCTTTGGTGATGCTCATATAAGGCGCTGAATAATTCGTGGACCAATCGTTGTTGCTGGGATTGTCATGGTCGCGAATCAAGATCACACCACTCGAAGGATGTTCCACGGTGAAGCGAAGGTTCTGAACCAGGCGCCCGGTCCAATCGTTATTCATGAGACCGATCAGTACGGCCGGCCCATTCTGTAAATCAGTAAACGTGGCTTCCGTTTGCGAAGCTATCCGGTAAGGCTTGCCTTCTGCCTGAATCAAGCCGGCAATACGGGAAAGAGTGATGGCATCGTCTACGTGAATGATCTGACTGTCAGCTCTGTGAAAATCCCGCAATGTTAAGGGGACCACTTCGGGGGATGCATCACCATCAGCCTGACGTCCACCTTCCAGGTTTCCTACACAAAGCAGGACCTGGCCACGTGTCCACACCGGCCCCCAGAAATTCTCAAACGGATCTGCTGTCCTCAGGAGAAATAAGGTGGCGATTGCCGCTACAGCAATCATGCCAACGCCGGAAACCCAATAACGTAACCCATGCTGGCTCCGAGGTGTGACCGTAGGAACGACAACGGGAGAGAGCGCGGGCGTATCAATTGTTTGCACGGGATGCGGCAAAGTCTGATCGTGTCCCCAGCGAAACTGCGGGACATATGAACCCGGTTGCAAATCTATTTTTAATTCAGAGGCAGTTGCTTCTATTTAGATCGGAAGAGCGTCG
>JADMIO010983907.1_pt1 | contig 19411 bp, 13 predicted proteins | sample 8958161 | NCBI WGS metagenome assembly JADMIO01 (sample SAMN16585339, study PRJNA669376) | soil metagenome | isolation source: Crop rotation soil | place: USA: Cullars Rotation, Alabama | collected 2011
TTTGTGAGATGACCTACATTTAAGCGATGATTGGAGACAGCAGGCAGGTTCTTTACCAATACTGTTCTGCCGGAAAGATCAACCATACTTACCTGTCGGAGCTTGTTTCCGCTAATTTGGAGATCATCTTCCGCGGGATTTGGAAACACTGCAAAAGGGCTGCTATCTGATCCTTTTATTAAAAGAATTGTAGAGTAGGTGAACGTTCCATCTTTATCGTACATTTTTAAGCGGTAAAAAACTACGGACAAGTCCTGGAGGTTGGCAGGCAGGTTTTCTTCAAAACTATACACATGGGAACTGTTCGAAGCACTCACCCTTCCCGCATCTTCAAAAGTAATTCCATCCGCACTTCTTTGAACAACAAAATACGAGGTGTTTGTTTCTCCGCTCGTACTCCACCGGCAGGTAACAAGCAAATTATCCTTTGATGCGGAAAAGGTGGTTAATCGAAGCGGTAGTGGCACGGGATTGCTTTGATAGGCTACCAAAGCGAAGTCAGGGTCCGGGCTGGTAGCTTTACTATAACCTGCTGAATAGATTCGGCTTCCAGAAATTTCAACAGCATTTGGCAAGTCGTCTATCGGACCAATTTCAATCACAGATTTCCCGTTGTTTCCAAAAGCCGCATCAGGGGTTCCGTTTACATTATACCTGGCAAGTCCGAAAGAAGAATTATTAATGTTGGTATTGCTTCTGGAAACCCTGACAGCTGTGACTATTTTACCATCATTTTGAATTGCCACGTCATTAATCATTGCGAATATACCTGGGCCGTAGGGAGTAATCACTCTGCCGTCACCATCAAAGCTTGCATCGAGGCTGCCATCATTGTTGAACCGCATAATAGCTGCCGAGGTGGCCCCTGTATTCGGATCGTCCATGTTGCCGGCAACCACGATTCTGCCGTCATTTTGTATAGCGACAGCCTGAGCCTCTTCCCAGGAATAGCCAAATGTAGCAAGCAGCTTTCCGTCCCCGTCAAAACTCTGGTCGAGGGAACCGTCGGTATTGTACCTGGCCAGCGCAAAATCTGTGTTGGTATTCGGCCCCGGATAACATCTGCCAACTGCTACTATTTTTCCATCGGCCTGTAGTGCGATCGAATTTAGTTCAGATGAGATACCGATAGTGGTGGTTACTTTTCCGTTATCGCCGAAACTGTTATCCGGCGTTCCATTAATATTGTAACGAAGGATAACAAAGCTGCTTGTTTGAAAGTTCGTGGGATCATAAGCCTCGGCACCCACTACTATTTTGCCATCATTTTGAAGGGCGATCGCCCAACCTATAGAATAGGAAGGACCCACACCTGTGATCACTTTTCCGTTGGTGCCGAAGGTTACGTCAACGCTTCCGTTGCTATTAAATCTTACCAACCCAACATTCAGCACAGTGGAGGCTATCCGGGTGTACCCCACCGTGATGATTTTTCCATCACTTTGAATAGCTACAGCATTTGCATTGTCATCATGGCTTCCGATGTTTGCCAACACTTTACCATCATTGTCGAAGGTGAAGTCTAAGCTGCCATCCGGGTTATATCTCGAAAGGGCAATGTCTGCACCACTCGAACCACCTGTATAAACCTCGCCGGCAACAACTATCTTGCCGTCACTTTGAACAGCTATTCCGCGGGCTATTTCGCCCTGGCCAGACAGAAAAGAGGTGGTTACTTTTCCACCGTTCCCGAAAGTGGCATCAGGAAAACCGGGCTGTGCGGTTACGTGATTTAAGAGTGCTAACACGAATACGGTAAATAGTGTAAACGTTTTTTTCATAAGGTTAATTAACAATGTAATAAGTTATATTAAGTTGAGTATCCAAAAGTCAACTAACTCTCTTTGGCTATGTCGCATACGAAGAACACAGCACGAATAGCTTCATAGTTTGAACCAAAATGTGTTCCTGAGAAAACAACGCCTAGGGGCCGGATTCTCTGCCAACACATACAACGGGGGACAAGTAGCAGGATTGGCCGGGCAGTCATGATTTGTCGGACTAACTTTAGCAACTTGGAACTTCATCCTACAGCTGCATCAGACGTAGCAAAAACAACAATTATGCACCAGCCACCAACAATCAGGGGAGCCGAAGATACTTTTATAAGATGACAAATGAGGCAACTTTCAACTCTTTTTTGATGAGATGTAAAGAATAGAAAGGCGGCTTAAGTTCCCAATAATTAGAATAACGGAGAAAAGGGGTATGGGGGCCACGCTTACAAGGTTCGGTTCATTTGAGCTACCTGGCCGCAGCATAGCTGATGTTTTCTATTTAGTTTAAGCATCAACAGCCACGACGGTATATACATTAGATTGAAGGTAAATTTTAATATGCAACAGATGCATTGCGTAAATCCCACACCTACACAGCGGCTATGCCGCTACGTATAAAAGCGCCGTGTTGTTGTGCTATTACATTACTTTCCTGCTTTCTCCAACTTTAGTATTTCAACTCCTGCATCAAGTAAAGGTCCTGTTCCATGTTTTTCATTCAAGCCCACCGGGCGGTTGTAATAAAAAACAATATTCTCCTGGATGCCGGTACCTACGCATATATCTTTCAGCTGACCCAGGTCGTTGATTTTATATTTTTTCAGGCCTTCCCAGCCTGTCTTTGCAATAGAAGCATAGCGGGTATCGATCCATCCGGTATTAACAGCATGGGCGATTCCGTACACAAACATGGCCGAACAGGATGACTCAAGGTAGGAGTCACTTTTGTCGAGCAACTGGTGCCATAAGCCTTCAGCACTTTGATAGCGGGCTATACCAATGATCTGCCGTTCAAGTAAGTGTATTAACGCCTTCCGCTGTGGGTGCACCGCCGGAAGATGATCGAGCAAGTGAACGGTTGCCAGCATAATCCAGCCGTTGCAGCGACCCCAATGGGCAACGCCGTTTCTCTTCAGATCGCTGTACCAGGTGTGCCAGTAAATTTCTTTATCTGCATCCCACAGGTATTTATTAAAATTTACAACCTGCTTTATGGCATCATCAAAGTATTTAGCCTGGCCGGTCCATTTGCCCATGCGGGCTAGAAACGGAACGCTCATATACAAGTCATCTGCCCATAGAGTCATTTTGTACGGGAACTCCCTTACGAAGGTTCCGTCTTTAAGTCGTGCACGATCCTCCGTGAGATGTTTGGCAGCTTTCTCCAGGTAAGCTTTGTATTCAGGTCGTTTTACCCGCTGATACACGTCTATAATGCTTGCGCTCATTGCGCCGAAGTCATCCAGCTCTTCCATCGTAAAGAATTCTCCGTAGGGATAGGTATAATGCCTTACATCGTGTTTAAACCGCTGTTCGAACACTTTGTAATTATCGAAGCCAAAAGCAATGTGCTGTGCGGGATAGTCGATATACTTTGGTTCGTTTAAATAGTTGCCAAGGTGTAGCATAGCCATATTGAGCACGCCGTGGGTATAGTGCCAGCCGGTATAAGGCGTTGCATATTTCACCTGCACACCTTCAGGAATATCTTTTGCAGATTTATACAATTTCTTATCACCTAGTCCTTCAAAGCCAAGAGTCGTTTCTTTAATGATCTGATCAGCGATTTTGCGTACCAGCGCCTCATTTGTTTGTGCATGCAGGAATAGCGTTACAGAGATAAGCGGTAATAACAGGAGCAATCTTGACATAAAAAGTGATTTACCTGAAGGTCGGATTGTACAGGGCTAAGTTAAGCAATGAGAAGTAGAAGTTTGTTTTTCTGCTTTTTAGGTGTGTTTGTTGGCAGATTTCCGGTGCCCTTTCCTTTTAGATCTGCAAGGTCAGTAGGGATCACCTACCACATCAAAACAGAATAGCGACTGATCGTTCGTAAAAACGTAATTGCGGACAAACCATGCCGTATCAACATTCAACAGCGCGTATACATGAACCAACAAAAAACCCGGATACACCTCTCCGGGTTGGTAAACATATAGAGATTAACCTAGTACAATATGAGCTTGTCTTGTAAGCTTTGTGTGCCCGTGCTCACTTTAAGATAGTATTCTCCTGCCGGCAAGCCACTCAGGCGAAGTCTTATGGTATTAACACCTTTGATCAATGTGGCCTTTTGGGTTCTTACCAGACCGCCATTTGTGCTTCTTATTTCCACTACTGCGGGTAGTAAACTGGTTGAAGTTACAGTAAGCGTCACCTGGTCTTTTGCGGGTTTGGGATTTATAACCAGCGACATTCCTTTAATAGCTGTTTGTAATTGTACGACTCCGCTGAACCTTTCTTTCCCGTCTGCATCAGTTACCTTTATGCGGTAATAGATCACCTGCGCCTGAAGGTTGGCCACGCTCTTGTCGTCAAAAGCATAGTTCGTGGTTAAAGAGGTGTTTCCGGCGCTTTTTAGTGTTCCAACTGTTGTGAAATCAGTGCCATTCACACTTCGCTGAACCGTATAGCTTGCAGTATTTACTTCCGACGATGTGGACCAGTTAACTACGGCAACATTCCCGAACCACGATGCTTTTACAAGCAAGTTGTTCACCGGCAAAGCCGAAGCTTTTCTCAACGGTATGTCTCTTGAAGTCAGGCTGTCGTCGCTGTAGCGAAAGGTATAAAGTCCCGCAGGCAGTTCAATCAGGTTACGGAAAACGTAATAGTAAACTTCTTCCTTCTCACTAACGAAATCCTGGGTAAACAAAACGCTGCCCGATGGATTTAGTACCTGGATTTTTGCATTTCCATCTATGCGGCCGATAAAGCGAACGGCCACAGTGTCTATAAAGTTGTCTGGCATGGCCCAGTACCAATCGCTGCCATACAGTATAGTGTTTTCGTCTTTTTTCAGCAACCGGTAAGCTGTTTTCATGTTGGGTATGCCAAAACCATAACGGTCGGTCGGAGCAGCGTAGCGGTCTGCGCTTTTGTATAAGGCATCTAAAACTTTCATGTTATTAAACCGGGGAAACGCCTGCCACAGGCAGGTAATTAACCCGCAAAGATTGGGGTTGGAGTAGGAGGTACCGTTGCCCGTAGTAGGGGCTGTGGCTCCGGCTATTGTCGTATTTGTACCTTTGGAAACTACATTCGGCTTAATTTTCCCGGGATAACCATAGCTGCTGAAAGACGAGATCGCTCCTGTTGATGTCACAGCTCCAACAGTACATACGCTGTCTGCATCGGCCGGGAAAGAAATATACTTCCAGGCGGCAGTGCCGTCGTTACCCGCACTGTTCGTTACAAGTATACCCTTCTTTACCGCAAGGGAGGCCCCCTTGGTTACGGTTGCGGAATTCTTATAAAGTTCATTATAGGTATGGTTGTAAGAAGCATCATCAAATGTGCTATAGCCTAAAGATGAAGAAATCAGGTCTGTACCACAGCTGTCGCCGAATTCGGCACCCACTACCCAGTTATGTTCTTCCACCGGAAACTCTGACCCATCATCTTCAGTACGTACCAGCCAAAAGCTTGCGCCGGGGGCTGTTCCAACCATTCGGGTCGGCCAGTTAGCAGCCATCGTGCTTAGGCATTGCATACCGTGAGGAATATCTTCATTAACGCTGTTGTCAAAGTCAACAAAGTCTCTTTCACCTAAAATCTGTCCGTTCATGCGTACACTGTCAAATGCGGTAATGGTACGGTAGTTTCTAAATCCACCATCAAGAACCGTAACAATCATATTCTGCCCGCGAAACCCATGATTATGTAAAAACTCACCTTCATGCATATGCACCTGGTTATACGAATTACCGTAACTATAGTAATCGGCAAGAACCCTCGAAACGCTGTTAAGACTTTCTTCGGACGGTTTTTCCAGCTCGAATTTATCGCGAGGTGCTGCAAGCCTCGGGGCAATAGGCTGCGTAGACTTCACAAAAGGAAGCGCCATGATTTTCGCCAGCGCTGCCGCATCACTTGTTTTGATGAGTATCTGGTTCAGCCATTTGGATTGGCTTAGAATGGTAACTGCTCCCTGCGAACGCACCATGTCTACGTAAGATGGGTTACACGGCAGGTCGGTGCTGTCGATTGCGATACTGTAGTTTGCCCTGCGCTGAATGGCCCTTGGGGAAAGATAAGTTGACGGATTGCTCAAGCTGAAGGGAGAACCGTTTTTATCCTTAAATTGAACGATGATCCTGGTGCTTTGCGCGTGTGCATAAAACCCCGTGGTTAAACAAGTGAATAAGAAAAGTAGCAATTTTTTCATAGCCTATTTTTTGGTTAGTGCAAATTAGGCTATTAATGCCTTAATCCCCTGGCCCGCGGCTATTTTAATCTCTGCTCGCCATCTCATTCTTCATCGGGTTTATTTCAAAACGATGAACATACAAAAGGTTATACCTCGTTACATTTGCTTGCTTTAAATGTCAGCTTGTATATGATCAAAGAAAAGATACTCGTTATTGGAGCCTCTGGCCAAATCGGAGTGGAGCTTACACTCGCACTTCGAAAAATCTATGGCAACCATAATGTAATTGCCTCCGATCTCAGAGAAGAAAACGAGTTATTAAAAGGCACCGGTCCTTACGTAAGCCTCGATGTAATGAACAAAGAGATGTTGCATGTGCAGGTGATTCGGCAAAACATTACGCAAATTTATTTACTGGCTGCTATGCTTAGCGCTACAGGTGAAAAGAACCCCGGCCTGGCCTGGAACCTGAATATGCAGGGTCTTTTAAATGTTTTGGACATTGCACGTGAAGAGAAACTGCATAAAGTGTATTGGCCAAGCAGTATTGCCGTTTTTGGTCCAACTTCTCCCAAAATAAACTGTCCGCAGCATACCATTATAGAACCGATCACGGTGTATGGCATCAGTAAATATGCAGGCGAGTTCTGGTGCAATTACTACAACAAACGCTTCGGTGTGGATGTAAGAAGCCTGCGATATCCCGGATTGATCAGTTATAAGTCGGCCCCCGGCGGGGGAACCACCGATTATGCGGTAGAGATATTCATTGAAGCGCTTGAAGAAAACAAGTACACCTGCTACTTAAAAGAAGACACGTATTTACCCATGATGTATATACCCGATGGTATCAGGGCTACTATCGAGCTCATGGAGGCCCCGGCAGAGGCTATTACCATACGAACATCCTATAATATTTCTGCAATGAGTTTTTCGCCGAAAGAAATAGCTGCAGAGATCAAAAAACATATGCCGCAATTTGAGATTACGTACGAGCCCGACTCCCGGCAGGCCATCGCAGACAGCTGGCCGCAAAGCATCGACGATAGTGCCGCTAAAAACGACTGGAAATGGAAACCGGAATTTGACTTGCAGACCATGACGGCCGATATGCTGGAGAGTGTTAAGGAGGTAGTGGTTAATAACCAGTAACCACGTTTTAGTGGCTGTGCTCAGCCTCAGCGATATTTACTCTCGCTCCGTTTAGTTTTTTGGGCGTGCCCCCAAGCTGCGCAAGGGGTCGGGCTTTCCGTTGCAAGTCCCCCGCGAATGCCCTGCACAAGAACCGCCCGCGGGGGAGCTTTCCACTACAATCCCTCACGCGAGCACTCCTCAACGGTTACCGGGAGGTTGAAGGTGTCCCAAAATGGGAACATTCCGGCAGTGTTTTCAAGCTGTTATAAAATAATGCTAATACCTGCGGCTCTTTTCATTTTTCTATGGCCTGAATAGCTCAACCTATTATCTTTGGCCGCATACCATCGTAAGTATTGTTAACTTAAAATTGTCTAAATGAAAGTAACTAACGTATTGATTTTCCCGCTTCTTGTCGTATCGTTCGCATCGTGTGTGAGCAGCAAAAAACTGAAGCAAGAACAGGCACGCTACTCTCAATTGAATTCCTCCTATTCACAATCCCAATTAGAGCTTGAAAAGTGCCGGCAGGATGTTGATGCAATCAATGTGGCTAACTCGCGCCGGAAAGCGCAATACGAGGCAGATATTGATAATTTAACCAAACAACTGGCCTCTGCCAAAGAAAGCAGTAATGTTTTCCTCGGGCAGCTCAAAGATCTTTCCGTTATTTCTGCTACTCAAGCGGAAAGTATAAAAAAATCGATGGAGAACATCGGGTCTAAAGACCTCTACATCCAGGATTTGCAAAGGGCGATGTCGAGGAAAGACTCGCTTAATATGGCTCTTGTTATGAATTTAAAAGGTGCACTCAACGATATTAATGACGCCGACATAGAGATTAAGGTGGAAAAAAGTGCCGTCTATATTTCCATCTCCGACAAGCTGTTGTTTAAAAGTGGCAGCTACGAGGTAACAGACCAGGCCGGTACCGTATTGGGCAAAGTAGCGCAGGTTCTAAACAGCAAGCCGGAAATCGAGTTCCTGGTTGAAGGTCACACCGACAATGTTCCCATTAAAAACAGCTGCATTACCGATAATTGGGATCTGAGCACAAAAAGGGCTGCTTCGGTAGTGCGTATACTGCAAAATCAATATAAGATAGACCCTAAGCGTATGACAGCCGGCGGCAGGGGCGAATACGTGCCGGTACAGGGTAATGAAACGGCAGCTGGCAAAGCAGCAAATCGCCGCACGCGCATTGTAATACTTCCGCAGCTCGACCAGTTCTTCAAATTGCTGGAAAAACCGCAGATCTAACCAAATCATTTGGCTTATAACAAAGAATGGTGGCCCGGGCCGCCATTCTTTGTTATGAACGCATGTGTCGGCACACGAAGTTGCATACCTGCCTGCAGGAAAATGGAATGTGCCAGTGGAATGGCCCGGAGCTCCCCGGCGTATGCAACTATTTTACCGTTACCAATGTCCAGCTGCATAAGGTGCCGCAATAATTTTTTTCTTCTTAAGTTCTACCGATATTCGTGTCGAATTTTGCTATCTCATGAATATATCGTTTGACAATACTGAAAATGCATTTGCTTACAAAAGCACAAAACAGCTAAAGCGGTCGCGTTTGCTTTTTAAGACGATGAGCTATTGGTTATTGGCAAAGGCAGGTGTGCGTCTTACTCCTATCATAATGAAGCTGGGCCTGCCGGTAAAAGGGCTTGTTAGAAAAACGATATTCAACCAGTTTGTTGGGGGTGAAACCCTCGAGGAGACGCGAGCGGTTGAAAATACCCTGGGAAAGTTTGGAGTAAAGGTTATACTCGATTACGGTGTGGAGGGGAAAGAGGGTGAGGAGAATTTCGATAATGCTACACGCGAGTTCATCAAAGTGATCGATTATGCGGCAAGCGAGCCTAATATTCCTTTTATCAGTATCAAAGTAACCGGTATAGCGCGGTTCGACCTCTTACAACGTTTAAATGAGGCTCCCCGCATCAGGTCGGGTGTGCACGATAACGAAGTCGAGGATGAGGAGTGGGAGCGGGTTACCGACCGTATGTACACTATTTGCCAGGAAGCTTCCGACCGGAACGTTGGTGTACTGGTTGATGCGGAAGAAAGCTGGATCCAGGATCCGGTTGACCGCCTGACTATGGATGTCATGGAGGAATTTAACCGTGACCGCGTAGTCGTATACAATACCATTCAACTCTACCGGCACGACCGGCTTGATTTTTTAAAACTCTCTCATCGCATAGCAAAAAGCAAGGGTTTTATGTTGGGGGTGAAGCTCGTGCGCGGAGCATACATGGAAAAGGAGCGGGCACGCGCCGCCTCAAAGGGATACCCGTCGCCCATACAAGCTGATAAAGCAGCTACCGATCGCGACTATAATGAAGCATTAGCCTATTGCATTGATAACATAGACACTATTGCTATTATAGTCGCCTCTCATAACGATGAAAGCAACTTGCTGGCCGCAGAACTCCTCGACAAAAAAGGTTTGGCACACAATCACCCCAACATTCACTTCTCCCAGCTTTACGGGATGAGTGACAATATTACGTTTAACCTTGCGAAAGCTGGATTTTCTGTAAGCAAATATCTTCCTTTTGGCCCGATTAACGACGTTATTCCCTACCTGATGCGGCGCGCGCAGGAAAACAGCAGCGTAAGCGGCCAAACCGGCCGGGAACTCAGCCTGATAGACAAAGAGTTGAAAAGAAGGGCTGGAAAGTAGCCCTACCTCCCATTTCCTTCATTGCTCCTGCCTTTTGCAGTGGAATTCCAAGCAAAAAAAAACACCAGTGAGGTGGCTCAACTGATGTTTAACTAGCAGCGCTGTTCAACGCCACAGCTCAAAGCATTAAATACTCGGCTTACTGTTCTTTTGCATCATGTTCATTATCTCTCCCATGTGCGACTGCATTTTCTGCTGACCAACCTGCATCATTCTGCTCATGAGGTCTGTTTGCTTTTCTGCAAGCTTTTTACCACTGGGAGTAAGAAAGAAGGCGGAAATATCCTTCAATTCGCTTTCCGTAAATTCTGCCGTATAAATATTGATCAGGTCTTCACGAATGGCTTCCCAGCTCATATATTTTTTCACGAAGGCAGAAATATTCTCTTTATTCTGCTCCAGGATGGGGTTGGCCTTCATTTGCGACTGCATGATGGCGTTCACTGCATTGTCGGCATACTTATCTGCCTTCATGTTGAGCAGCATTTCCTCTGCAGCTTTATAATGACTTGATTTTTCCTGGGCAAAAGAGGGACTAAAAACGGATGCAAAAGCGGCGATCAGCAATAAGGTGCATATTCTTTTCATAAAACATTTTTAATAGGTGAAGCTATGAATTTGGTGATAATAGTTTATAAACAAAAATGTAAAAAAATAGTTTTAACCAGCTTTTAAATACCGCTCGTATGTAGCCATTCAGGGGGTAGCGCTCCGTTGAAAGGGGTAGGGAACTCGCCCGGACCTCTTTAGTGCCAACCTCCCGTTTTTAACAGGCAGGCAGGTGAAGCTACGTAGACGGATGAAGGCACGGCTTATGCTATGCGTGAGGGATTGAAGCGAAAAGCCCGGATGGCGCCCAAAGGCGCCAGAGGACTTGCAGCGGAAAGCCCGGCCCCCGCCGCCCCAAGGCGGTGGGGGACACGCCCAAAAACACCAAAAGATTTTAACACCTTCTCCCCAGTCGTCAGGCTGAAGCGCTCGTGTGGCTGGGTGTGCGTAAATTTGCGTATGCAGCAATACCATCAGCTTCTTCGTCATATTCTTGAAACGGGGGTTTCAAAAACAGATCGCACGGGCACAGGTACTATTAGCGTTTTTGGTTACCAGGTTCGTTTCGATCTGCAGGCCGGTTTCCCCCTGGTGACTACCAAAAAGCTCCACCTCAAGAGTATCGTATACGAGCTGCTCTGGTTTTTACGCGGCGATACCAATACAAAATATCTAAACGACCATGGCGTAAGTATTTGGAACGAGTGGGCAGACCACAATGGTGAACTTGGGCCGGTATATGGCAAACAGTGGCGAAGCTGGGAAGGCGCCGACGGCAGCGTGACAGACCAGATAGCTGATGTGGTGAAACAGATTAAGACAAACCCGGATAGCCGGCGGATGATTGTAAGCGCCTGGAATGTTGCTGAACTACCCCGGATGGCGCTTATGCCCTGCCATGCGCTTTTCCAGTTTTACGTTTCACCCGCTGACGCGGCCAGGGGTGAAACAAAGGGCAGATTGTCGTGCCAGCTGTACCAGCGAAGTGCCGACGCTTTTTTAGGCGTACCTTTCAACATCGCCTCGTATGCATTGCTGACCATGATGATAGCCCAGGTTTGCGATCTTTTACCCGGTGAGTTCGTACACACCTTTGGAGATCTTCACTTGTACAATAACCATATTGATCAGGCAAAACTCCAGCTCGAACGACAGCCTTATCCGTTACCCATTATGAGACTAAACAGTTCTGTACAAGACCTGTTTAATTTTAGCTTTGAAGATTTCGTTCTTGAAAATTATCAAAGTCACCCACACATTAAAGCTCCCGTCGCTGTTTGATGGTTAATGGCGGTTCCGCTCACCACATTCTTGCCGTTAGCAGGGTAACGGCGGCCTGAGTTAAGCCTGTTGTAGCTATATTCGCACAAGGACTTTACGCCCAGGATTCCAGCAAAAATTTTTAAAAGAGTATGACAGCTATTACAGACGATTTCATGAAAGACATGATGGCCACCACCAGGAGTTATACCCTGGTTATTTTAAGAGCCGGTCCGAACAGAAACAGGCCCGACCTGCAGCAGATTATCTGGGAGCATGGCCGTAGAAACTTTTCGCTCAGAGCCGATGGTGTGCTCGCTATAGTTTGCCCGGTTATGGACGGAAGCGATGTAAATGGGGTGGCGATATTCAATGCTGATGAAGAACAGACCAGAAAACTCATGGAGGAAGACGATGGGGTTAAAGAAGGGGTTTTTACCTATGAGATACACCCCACGCGGAGTTTTCCCGGCGACGCTCTGCCCTAAAACAAACCTCTTCAACACACCTTAATGTTATTTGTATGAAGCTCTCCCTGCTTGTTGCTGCATCGGAAAACAATGCAATAGGTATAAACAACCGTTTGCCCTGGCACTTACCGAACGATATGAAGTTTTTTAAGAACACCACCTGGGGAATGCCAATAATAATGGGTAGAAAAACCTTTGAATCGATGAGCGGCGAAATATTACCCGGGCGCAGTAATATCGTTATCACGCGTCAGAAAAAGTGGAAACCTGAAGGTGCAGCCGTTGTAAACAGTTTTAACGATGCGATGATGGTGGCTAATGATACCGATACAAACGAAATCTTTGTTATTGGGGGTGGCGAAATCTTCAAGGAGGTGTTTCCGAGAGCCGACCGCATATACCTTACCAGGGTTCACACTATGGTAGACGGTGACGTATTTTTTCCTGAGATCAGTAAAAAAGAATGGAAGAAAGTAAGCCAGCGCGACTGCTTTAAAGACGACAGGCATGCCTTTGACTATACTTTTGAAACGTGGGAACGAAAATAACTGCACAGTCTTATAATCCGTTGACTGGCGCCGCGGCGCAGGTGGCCAGTAAACTTTTCGATGGGCACTCAACCGAATAGCTGGTAGAATAAACGTATTTGATTATGAATATTACTAAGATTCTCTTTGCATTTTATGCCTTCGTCGTACTGGCATCGCCGTGTGCAAACGCGCAAAGCGCGGGCGAACGTCAAACTGCATCTCTCGCCGCTTTTGGAGAACCCGCTATATCACCGGATAATATGGAGATAGCCTTTGTATCCGGCGGAGATATTTGGACCGTACCCACGAAGGGCGGCGAAGCAAGGCTGTTGGTATCGCACCCCGACAATGAGTCGCGGCCGCTATATTCTCCTGATGGCAAATACCTGGCATTTAATTCAACCCGCACCGGCAATGGCGACATCTACGTGTTGAACATGACCTCGGGCGAATTGAAAAGGCTTACTTACGACGACAGCAATGAAGAGTTGAATGCCTGGTCGCGCGATGGCCGTTACCTGTACTTTTCGTCATCCGGCCGGGAGATCTCCGGCATGAGAGACGTGTATCGGGTGAAGGCCGGTGGAGGCACGCCCATGACTGTGTCGGATACACGGTATACCAATGAGTTTTTTGCCCAGCCTTCACCAGCAGGAGTACTGGCTTTCAGTGGGCGGGGTGTGGCCGTAACGCAGTGGTGGCGTAATGGACACAGCCACCTGGATGAATCGGAAATTTGGCTCATGCATGAAGGGAAACCGGCCCGTTACGAAAAAATTGTGGACGGTGGCGCCAAGCAGCTGTGGCCAATGTGGAGCAAGGATGGCCAGTCGGTCTATTTTGTCTCGGACCAAAGTGGAAAAGAAAATTTGTGGGTAAGGCCGCTAAACGGTTCAGTTAAGCAGCTTACGAAGTTTACTAACGGGCGGGTGTTGTGGCCAACCATGAGTTACGACGGAAAACTGATTGTTTTTGAACGTGATTTTAAAATATGGATCTACGATGTGGCATCCGGACAAAGTACGCCCGTAAATATCATACGACGCGGATCGGCCGCCAGCCCTTCACCGGAGCATGTACGCCTCACCTCACAGTTTCGCGACCTCGCCCTGTCGCCCGACGGCAAAAAGGTAGCGTTTACCGCACATGGCGACGTATTTGTAGCCGCTTCAAAAGACGGCGGAGATGCCACGAGAGTTACGACGACAGCCGCAAACGAGGGTCAGCTGGAATGGGCCCGTAACAGCAACAGTATCGTGTATATCTCAGACAGGGACGGCCCTTCCCATTTATACGAATACAATTTTATTACGCTTAAAGAAACGAGGCTGACCAACAGTGATCAGGATGATTTCTCCCCCTTGTTTTCTCCCGATGGGAAATCGTTGGCTTACTTGAGAGCGGGGCAGGAGTTACGGGTGATAGACAGGAATACAAAAAGCGAAAGGTTAGTGACAAAGGGAAATATAGGAAGGCCACCCTTTACCTCAACCGGCGCTATTTCGTGGTCGCCAGACAACAAATGGATTGCCTTTGCAGGTTATGGTGCCAAGGCGTTCAATAACATCTATATAGTAAGTGCATCTGGCGGCCAGGCCAAACCGGTAAGCTTTCTGGCTAACTCCTCTGCCGGTAACGTAAGCTGGAGTTCTGACGGAAAGTACATCCTGTTTAATACCGGTCAACGTACGGAAAATAGTTTTGTAGCCCGCATCGACCTCATTCAACAGCTTCCGCGCTTTCGTGAAGATCAGTTCCGCGATATGTTTACAGAGCAATCACCTCCGGTACTTCCGTCGAATGTTACGCCAAAGCCAACAACGCCGGTGCGCACACCGTCTATGGATTCCGCGGCCAGCAAGGCGGCAAAAGATACTTCTGCGAAAAACGTGAAAATTACCTGGGAAGGTATAAGGCAACGTTTGTCTCTTTTGCCGTTAGGGGTAGATGCCGGCGAGCAGGTGATCAGCAAAGATGGAAACACATTACTGGTAATTGCCTCAGTTGCCGGGCAGAGAAACCTGTACACTTACTCCCTTGATGAATTGTCCAAAGAACCGGCAGTGCTTAAACAACTCACCACAACGGCGGCCTTTAAAAGCGATCCTCAGTTTACGCCGGACGGAAAAGAAGTATTTTACCTGGAGCAGGGCCGCATACAATCTATAAACATCGACAGCAAAGTTGCCCGGCCATTAGCAGTAACTGCCGAAATGGACGTGGATTTTAACCAGGAAAAATATGAGGTGTTTAAACAGGCATGGGATATTCAAAACAATGGTTTCTATGATCCAAAGTTTCATGGGGCCGACTGGCAGGAAATAAAGAAGCAGTATGAACCTTACGCGGCAGGAAGCAACACGCCCGACGAACTGAGGCGTATCATCAGCCTGATGATAGGGGAGTTGAATGCTTCACATTCCGGCATTTCCGGTCCAACCCCGGCCACAGTGAGCACCGGTCGCATCGGTGTCCGCTTCGACCGAGCAGAGTATGAGAACAGCGGCAAGCTAAAGATCACAGAGGTTATTTCCTCAGGTCCTGTTGCCCTTAGCGGTACGATCCAGGTGGGAGATTACCTCTCCCGCGTAGATGAACTGCCCATTGATGCAGGGGTTAATGTAGACCACCTGTTGGAAAATAAGGCTAATAAACGGGTTGTGCTTACCATAACCTCCGGCTCCGGAGGTGAGGAACGGAAGATTATTATCCGCGCTGTTACGCAAGCGGTTGAAAAAGGCTTGCTGTATAAGCAGTGGGTACAGCAACAACGCGAGTATGTGGCTAAAGTTAGCCATGGCAGGCTCGGCTATGTGCATATGTTCGATATGTCGCAGCAATCACTCGACCAGCTTTACATAGACATGGACGCAGAAAACCATTCGCGCGAAGGGGTTGTTGTTGACGTGCGTAACAATAATGGCGGCTTTGTTAATGCTTACGCTCTCGACGTGCTGTCGCGAAAAGGTTATATGACGATGACAGCGCGCGGACTTCCTTCGGCTCCTGCGCGTACCTCTCTTGGCCAGCGTGCACTGGATGCACCAACCGTACTGGTCACCAACCAACATTCCCTGTCGGATGCAGAGGACTTTTCCGAAGGTTACCGCACGCTTAAACTGGGGAAGATTGTAGGAGAGCCCACGGGAGGATGGATTATCTATACAGGGAGTGTGCAGCTGATAGATGGTTCATCGGAGCGTTTACCAACTATCCGGATCACAGATCACGAAGGAAAAGATATGGAGCTTCACCCAAGGCCTGTTGACATAGCCGTGACCCGGCCTTTTGGCGAAAGCGACCAGAACATCGATTCACAGTTAGACACTGCTGTTAGAGAGCTATTGAAGCAGATCGATGGAAAAAAATGATAGTCGACAAGTGGTATGGTAGAAAGGCGCTCTGGAGACTAAGCAGGCGTAGCCGTATGCCATCAAAAGAGTTTTAATTCCAGGAATAAAAGGCTATGTTCAGCACGTAGAAATTGCCGGCAACAGTAATATGTTGTTGCTCACTTTGCTTATTAATGCTTAAAAGGTAACATTTCGTTGTTACGCCACTTCTGTATTATCAGGCATATTCATTTAACCAACTAACATTATCAACCTGTGAAGCTGACTTTTACACTGCTGTTTGTCTTTTTTGTAGTTAACCTGGCCTTGGCGCAACCAGGGTCCCTCGATCCGACTTTTGGTAATGGAGGAAAGGTGTTAACATCCTTTGGCCCGGGCAATTGCTCCGGAAGTAGTATTGCAGTGCAAGCTGATGGGAAGATTTTAGTAGCCGGAAGTTATAGTGGCAGTGTTGCTTTGGTGAAATACAATACGGACGGAAGTCTTGACCTTTCTTTCAATGGCACCGGCCGGGTAGTAACGTCAATTCCGTCTCGGTTCTCTTACGCCAGCGAAATGGTTTTACAAAGGGATGGAAAGATCGTAGTGGCCGGTGGTGTTTTCGATGCAACGGGTGGCGATTTTTTGTTAATACGCTATAATGCCGATGGCAGTCTTGATCTGACTTTTAACAGCACCGGCATGGTAACCACATCTTTCGGCCCTTTCGAGGATTATGCTCTTGCAGTGGCCCTGCAAAGCGATGGCAAAATTGTAGCAGCCGGAGTAGCTAACAATGCAAGGGACAGGGATTTTGCTGCAGCCAGGTACAATACCGACGGCAGCCTTGATTTGGGCTTTAACGGAACGGGAAAGATTGTCACGACTTTCTATACGTACTCATATGAGGAGGTGACCGGCCTGGCCGTCCAGCCCGATGGAAAAATAGTCCTGGCAGGCCAGTCTCAGGAGATAGCGTATTATTCTTTTGCACTGGCCAGGTTTAATACAGACGGTAGTTATGATATGAGTTTCGACGGCGATGGCAAGCTTATGACTCCAACATCTTATAACGAGGAAATCCGGGACATTACTATTCAGCCCGACAGCAAAATTGTTGTTTGCGGTGCGCGAATAATACCCGAAGGTGTAGGATTTGCGCTCAACCGTTATAACACGGACGGTAGCCTCGATAATACTTTTGATGGTGATGGTAAAGTGCATACTTTGCCGGGCTTAGGTCGTGCTATCGCCATTCAAAACGACGGTAAGATTGTAGCCGCAGGAATCGCGGGTGGTAGTCAGGGCTATGATTTTATCCTGTTCAGGTATAAAACAGATGGAAGTATCGATATGTCCTTTGGCCCCGGCGGTACTGTAAGAACATCATTTAGTGCGGGAGATGATGCGTGTAGCGCAATGAAATTGTTTTCAAACAGAATATATGTTGTAGGGTATAGCAGCGCTGATGGTATTAACTATAATATTGCTCTTGCGGCCTATAAAAACGATGCCCTGCCATTGCCTTTATATCTCATCAGCTTTGATGCTGTTATAAACGGCACATCCGTTGTATGCAAGTGGCAAACGGAAGATGAGCTGAATACCTCACACTTCAACGTTGAAAGAAGCAACGACGGAATTAACTTTATCAGCACCGGCAAAGTATATGCTTTAGGGGCATCCACCAGGCAACCTTACAATTTTACCGATAACCTGCCTGCTGGTAACCTTCAAGGTTCAAACATTTATTACCGCTTGCAGGTAAACGACAAAGACGGAAAATTCACCTATTCACCCATTGTAAACATTGCAATTAAGAACAAACACCAATTTACCGTTTGGCCAAACCCGGCGTCTAGTTACCTCTACGTAAAAGGGGATGGGCTGCAACATGTAGAAATAGTAGATAACACAGGAAAATTGGTTTTTTCAAAAAAATCCAGAGCTGGTAATCCAATAGACGTGTCGCAATTGGCAAAAGGCATGTTTACTATCAAACTTACTAATAAGCAAAAGGAAGTGCAAATAGAAAAAATCCTCATCCGCTAATTTGCAGATGTGTAAACACTGCGGGCATTTATGTCACTCCTGATTGAACCTTTATGATTCCTGGGTTAGTCGCCAGCTGACGCAGTCAGACAGGTACCACGCCGTTGTTCTGAAACCAATTTTATTTAGTCAACCATACGGTCACACTTTTGTTGCGAACTACGTTGGTATTTTCGCACGGGCAACGTTGCATTGAGCAATTAGCTCCGGTGTCTCGTTTTTGAACTCATCATTTGTTGCTACCGTACAGATAAAACGTTATTACCCTATTTTCGCCGAATGTACTCACCCGTTGAGCTTGGACTGAAATACCTCCGCTATTTTATAAGTGCTGCAAATGGCCGGGGGCATGGCATTCATTCACCTTTTGTGTTCAACTTTGTTACCAGGGTGCTCAATGATAAAACGGAGTACGAAGCTTACAGCACGATAGAGGCTTTGCGCAAAGAGTTTAAACGAAGCAAGGAGGTAATCGTTATCAACGACTTCGGCGCAGGGTCATCAACTATGAAATCTTCTAAAAGAAAAGTTGCAGAGATCGCAAGTTCTTCTCTAAAACCCAGGAAGTTCAGTCAGCTGTTGTACCGCATGGTGCGCTACTATAAGCCATCCAACATACTCGAACTGGGTACATCGCTTGGCATCACCACGGCCTACCTTGCCTCGGCCAATCCCGCCGGCCATGTGTGTACGATGGAAGGCGCAGAGGCCATTGCGGGGATAGCACGGCAAACATTCGAAAACGTTCGTCTCCGCAATATCGATCTGGTTCAGGGGAATTTCGATGCCACACTCGAAAGCCAATTGAACCATATGCAAAGCCTCGACTTTGCATTTATCGATGGTAACCATCGCAAGGAGCCTACGCTGAACTATTTCACACAACTGCTGGCAAAAGCAAACGACCAAAGCATCTTTGTATTCGACGACATCCATTGGAGCGACGAGATGGAAGAAGCCTGGAAAAGCATTCAGCAACATCCTTCTGTTACACTTACCATCGACCTTTTCTTTATAGGACTTGTCTTCTTTCGGAAGGAACAGAAGATCGTGCAGCATTTTACTATTCGGTTTTAGCCCGCGACCTTGAACCACTAAGGCACGAATTGACATTTGCAATCACGAAGACATGAAGGCAAGGTGTTGCAAGAAGGGGCAGGTTCCAATAGGTGAGGGCGTCTCTGTGCTTAATTTCCAGCACATTGGGATCCTAAGCTTAGAATTCCACGTGGACAAGTTGTCGCG
>JADMIO011421307.1_pt1 | contig 19411 bp, 16 predicted proteins | sample 8958161 | NCBI WGS metagenome assembly JADMIO01 (sample SAMN16585339, study PRJNA669376) | soil metagenome | isolation source: Crop rotation soil | place: USA: Cullars Rotation, Alabama | collected 2011
ATTAGATGATGAAGACTATGCTTCTAAAAAGAAAAAGACTGATGATGAAGAAAATGACCATAGTACAAATAGCGATGGATGGTCATCTACTGAGCAAAAGACATTTATGAATACATGTGTTGAAGGAGCAAAGGAATCAATGTCACGTTCCAGTGCAGAAGATTATTGTGATTGCATGCTGAAGAAACTGCAGGATATCTACCCAAGTGCAAAGGACGCAGATGATATGACAAAAGAAAAGATGACACAGCTTGCGAGAAAATGTTTGAATTTATAGAAACCCACTACGATAGAAGCCCTGCCTGTCGGGGCTTTTTCATTTTAGGTTATCTCCATCCACTCTGCTAATTTTGCGACTCTTTCAATAATTAATCATGAGACAAATCGCCTTTCGTGAAGCGTTGCGGGAAGCTATGAGCGAGGAAATGCGCCGTGACGATCGTGTGTTCTTAATGGGTGAAGAAGTTGCAGAATATAACGGGGCATATAAGGTGAGCCAGGGAATGCTGGCAGAATTTGGTCCGAGGCGGGTCATTGATACGCCGATATCTGAATTAGGATTTGCAGCAGTTGGTGTTGGCGCAGCACAGAATGGCCTGAGGCCTGTTGTAGAATTCATGACATGGAACTTCGCAGTGCTTGCACTGGACCAGATACTGAACACTGCATCAAAGATGTTGGCAATGAGTGGCGGGCAGATATCCTGTCCTATTGTGTTTCGCGGCCCGAATGGTTCTGCCGGACAACTGGGTGCGCAGCACTCCACAGCCTTCGAAAACATCTATGCAAATATTCCCGGTCTGAAGGTTGTTTCTGTGAGTAATGGCTACGATGCCAAAGGTTTGTTGAAACAGGCTATCCGTTATGAAGAAGATCCGGTGGTGTTCATGGAAAGCGAAGTGATGTATGGCGATAAAAGTGAAGTGCCTGAAGAGGAGTATTATATTCCACTGGGAAAAGCCGACGTAAAGAGAGAAGGCAGTGATGTAACGATAGTATCGTTCAATAAAATGATGAAGGTGGCCCTTGGTGCCGCATCGGAACTGGAAAAAGAAGGAGTAAGTGCAGAGGTGATAGATCTGCGAACTATTCGTCCGTTGGACTGGATGACGATACTTGAAAGCGTAAAGAAGACCAACCGGCTGGTGATCGTTGATGAGGAATGGCCTTATGCCTCTGTTTCATCTGAGATAGCTTACCGCATTCAAAAGGAAGGCTTTGATTACCTGGATGCCCCGATTCGTCGCATTACTGCTGCTGATGCACCTTTACACTATGCGCCTAATCTTGTGGCGGCAGCTTTGCCGGATGTACCCCGGACAGTTCGACTGGTAAAAGAGGTTATGTATCTCGACAAGTAATTTTACTACAGGCGGGCAATAGCAAAATATTTTGAAGTTGTGCATTTATGCACAACTTTTTTTATGGGGGTAAAAAAGCACGAATAAAATTTTGATTTTCGATTTTTAAGTGCATCTTTGTGACGGTTTTTCATAGGATATTGGATTTTACACGAGGCTGGATTTCTATCCGGCCTTTATTTTTCTACACTCTTCCAACCCGGCTACTTTCTGGCGTTTTCCTTTACTTTGCCATTCCTAAACTTTACGAATGCCCACGTTACTGATCATTGATGATGAAAGAGCAATCCGTAAGACCCTGATTGAAATTCTTTCTTTCGAAGGTTATAAATTGGATGAAGCGCCCGATGGGGAAGAAGGTCTTAAAAAATTCCGGGAAAAAACATACGACGCAGTCCTGTGCGACATTAAAATGCCCAAGGTAGACGGCCTTGATTTTCTTCAAAAAGCAGTGGAGATTAATCCCGATGTTCCCATTATCATGATCTCAGGGCATGGCACCATTGAAACTGCTGTAGAAGCAGTGAAGAAAGGAGCCTATGACTTTATTCAGAAACCACCGGACCTTAATCGCCTGCTCATTACCATCCGTAACGCCATGGAGCGGAATACGCTGGTAAGCGAGACAAAGAATTTGAAACGAAAGGCGTTCAAAGTCCAGGAGATGATCGGCGAGTCGGAACCCATACAACGGATCAAGGACACGATAGATAAAGTAGCTCCCACAGAAGCACGCATATTGATCACAGGGGAAAATGGTGTTGGTAAGGAACTGGTGGCAAGATGGGTACATGAAAAAAGTAATCGGGCAGAGCAGCCATTGGTTGAAGTGAATTGTGCGGCCATTCCAAGTGAATTGATCGAAAGCGAATTATTCGGCCACGAAAAAGGATCTTTCACATCTGCCATAAAACAACGCATCGGAAAATTTGAACAGGCAAACGGAGGTACATTATTCCTTGACGAGATCGGAGATATGAGCTTGAATGCCCAGGCCAAGGTCTTACGTGCATTGCAGGAAGGAAAGATAACAAGGGTAGGAGCCGATAAAGATATTAACGTGGATGTGCGGGTGATCGCGGCCACCAACAAGGACCTGATGAAGGAGGTGGAAAATAAAACGTTTCGCCTTGATCTGTACCATAGGTTGAGTGTTATCCTGGTACATGTGCCTTCTTTAAATGAAAGAAGGGACGATATTCCGTTGCTAGTTGACCAGTTCCTTACAGACATCTGTTCTGATTACGGAGTAGCGAAGAAATCTATCACTGATGATGCATTAAAGATGTTGCAGGAGTATAATTGGACGGGTAATATCCGTGAATTAAGAAATGTTGTAGAGCGGCTTGTTATTCTCTCAGGTAAAACAATTTCCAGGGAGGATGTTCAGAACTATGTAGTCCCTAAATAATGGAGAATGGATAATTGATAATGGATAATGAACGGGAGCCGGATTATCCATTGTCAATTATCATTTATCCATTACTATAGTCGATTTAGCAAAAACTTTGCTTCCGCCACTAAGTAAAACCTGTTTAAAACAATACATTTGTTCGCAATAAAAACTATTTAATGCCGCTTTCACACGTCCTGGTTGTTTACCTCGTTTCAGTGCTGCTTGTTTTTCTGCCTTCATTTGGAGTTGCCAAATTGTTTCAGAAAGCAGGCGTTGCTCAATGGAAAGCATACATCCCGTTTTATAATACATGGGTAATGCAGGAACTGGCCCAACGTCCGAAGCATTGGGTGTTTTGGCAATTTATCCCGGTAGTAGGATGGTTTATTACACCTGGCATTTATATTGAGTTTGCAAAATTATTCGGACGGTTTAGCCTCGGCGATCACACACTTGCATCATTATTCCCATTTTTTTATTTTCCATACATCGGCTATTCTGATAAGGTCAGGTTTATAGGCCCCGAGGGAGTTAAAAGACACAAGAAACCAGGATGGAGAGAATGGGTTGATGCGGCCATCTTTGCTATTGTTGCGGCGACACTTATCCGCACATTCATTTTCGAAGCATATACCATTCCGTCGGGTTCTATGGAAAAGACGTTGCTGGTAAATGATTTCCTCTTTGTGAGTAAGTTCAGTTACGGGCCAAGAATTCCCAATACGCCATTATCAATTCCCTTCGTACATAATTATATTCCCGGAACAAGCACAAAGTCATACAGCGAGTTGGTTAAGTTCCCATACATCCGTTGGTTTGCTGCGCCTGTTAAAAGGGGAGATGTGGTGGTATTTAATTTTCCTGCAGGTGATACGGTGATCAACTTGCCGGAGTTTCAATCGCAGAACCCATACTATGATTTTGCGCGGCAACTGGGGCAAGGAGATATGGCAAAGGGACGGCAAATGATATTAAGCCAACCGGATGTTTACCCGCTGGCCATACATCCTGCAGATAAAACAGATAATTACATTAAGAGATGTACCGGCGTATCAGGGGATACGATTGAAGTGCGCAATAATATTGTTTATGCCAACGGAAAGATGGAACCCAATCCGCCAAAGTCGGAGATGTGGTATACTGTTGTTACCAATGGGCAACAGCTCGATCCGGATGTGATGAAAGAAAAATATGAAGTAGATGCTGACAAGGGAGAAATGAGTGCTGGTGCGCAACCTTATGTGTATGATATGGTGCTTACCGAAAAAGCAAAAGAAGATCTTGAGAAATCTGGATTCAAAGTATTTCCGAAGCAAAATATTCCTGCAGGACCGGTGTTTCCTTATGATGAGATACACAAATGGACGAGAGACAACTTTGGGCCGATATGGATACCAAAGAAAGGTGCTGTACTTCAACTGACACCGGAAAATTATTCTCTTTACGAGCGTGCTATCCGTGTATACGAGCACAATGAGTTTGAAATGAAGAATGGCAAATTTATTCTTAACGGTACAGAGGTTACGTCGTATACTTTCAAAATGGATTATTACTGGATGATGGGAGACAATAGGCAGGGTTCACAGGATTCACGCTTCTGGGGTTTTGTACCGGAAGACAGGGTTGTAGGAAAGGCATGGCTGATCTGGTTTAGTTGGGACGGCGGTCCAAGATGGAACAGGTTATTCAAAGTCGTTAAATAGTTACCTTTAAAATATTTCCCGCAAAGCTGCAGGGTTTCACAATGACGCAGAATAACCTTGCGTTCTTTATCTTTTTTAGCGGCCTCACGATAAACTTCAACGATGAAAGAAAATAAATACGAATTCAATTACAGGGTTTATGAAAGCATTGATGAATTGCCGGAGGATCAGCAGCAGTTGTTGAAAGAGGCAAGGAACGTTACTGAAAAAGCGTATGCTCCTTATTCAAATTTCCAGGTTGGTGCCGTAGCAAAGATGGAGAATGGGGAGATCGTTTCCGGCAGTAACCAGGAGAATGCATCGTTCCCCGTAGGTTTATGTGCGGAAAGAGTATTGCTCGGAACAATTGCCAACCTGTTTCCGCGGGTGCCTGTTGAAGCAATGGCCGTAAGCTATAAAAGTGAAACACAAAAAAGCGATCATCCTATTTCCCCTTGTGGTATGTGCCGCCAGGCATTACAGGAATATGAAAGCCGTGTAAGTCACCCGATGAAATTGATTTTGGGTGGAATGGAAGGACCGGTTTACGTGATTGATAGTGCAACGAAATTGCTTCCATTAGCATTTACGAGTGAAGAGTTACGGTAATTTTTTTTTGAACCACATAGGTTTTTGAACTGCAAAGTACTTTGACACATAAAACCTAATAGTCAAGGCTATATTAGACCATATAGATTGGTGCCAACATGAATGAGAGCCAAGTCCGTCTATATGGTCTATGTCCTTTCATTTTAATTTGCCTATGTGGTTCAAAAAAATCTCCGCGCTCTCTGCGCTTCTTAGCGTTCTTTGCGTCCTAACTTCGTATTTTACATCTCCAAAACTCACCACATAAACATCACAAATGAAGAAAGCACTCCTTCTTCCCCTAACGCTTTTATTTTTCATTGTAACTAACGCTCAGCAAAAACTAATCGGCTTCAGTGATGCCTCATCCACAAAGCAGATCGACTGGGAAAAACAGTTCGATGCGCAAATGAATCCGCAGAACCTGGATACATGGATGAAGTACCTCACGTCACATCCTCATCACGTAGGATCTCCGCAAGACAAAGCCAATGCAGATTACCTCGCAAACCTGTTCAGGCAATGGGGTTATCAAACACAGATAGAAACATATCATGTATTATTCCCAACGCCAAAAACGAGAATCGTTGAATTGCTTGGGGCTAATCCTTACAAAGCAAAACTGGAAGAGCCGACTATTCCCGAGGATAGAACATCGGGACAAAAATCAGAACAGCTTCCGAGTTACAATGCATATTCCGCGGATGGAGATGTAACTGCAGAACTGGTATTTGTGAATCGTGGCGTGCCTGCCGATTATGAAGAACTTGAAAAAATGGGGATTGATGTAAAAGGAAAAATTGTAATTGCAAAATATGGTGGTTCATGGCGTGGTATAAAACCTAAAGTTGCTGCAGAACATGGAGCAATAGGTTGCTTAATTTATTCAGATCCGGCGGATGATGGATATGCAGCAGGTGATGTTTATCCAAAAGGACCGTTCCGTCCAATGAATGGTGTGCAGCGCGGGTCAGTGATGGATATGCCTGTATATCCCGGCGATCCACTTACTCCAGGAATAGGTGCAACAAAAGATGCAAAAAGATTGGACAGGAAAGATGCCATAACGATTATGAAAATTCCTGTGCTTCCAATCTCGTATGAAGATGCTTTGCCTTTATTAAAGTCATTGGAAGGACAGGTAGTACCTGCGGCGTGGAGAGGTTCTTTACCTATCACATATCATATCGGTCCAAGTAAAGACAAGGTCCATTTGAAACTTGAATTCAATTGGGATATAAAACCAGTAAATAACATAATTGCTAAACTGCCGGGAAGTGAATATCCCGATCAGTGGGTTATTCGCGGTAATCACCATGATGGTTGGGTAAATGGAGCTGAAGACCCAATAAGCGGAATGGTTGCAGAACTGGAAGAAGCAAGAGCATTAGGAGAGTTGTATAAAAAAGGATATCGTCCCAAGCGCACTATTATCTTTTGTGCATGGGATGGCGAAGAGCCGGCATTACTGGGTTCTACAGAATGGGCTGAGGATCACCAGCAGGAATTGAAAGAGAAAGCAATTGCATACATTAACTCCGATGGTAACGGACGCGGATTTATTGGTGCAAGCGGATCGCATACGCTGGAGCCATTCTTCAATCAAATCATGGATGATGTAAAAGATCCGCAAACAGGTGTTTCTATTAAAGAAAGAAAATATGCACGTACCATTGTAACAGCAGACAAAACCAACCGCGCAAAATTATTAGGCAATAAAACCATGAAGCTGGGTGCACTGGGAGCAGGCTCCGATTATTCACCCTTCATTCAGCACCTTGGTATTGCCTCAATGAACCTTGGGTTTGGCGGTGAAGATGATGCAGGCATCTATCACTCCATATACGATTCTTATGATCATTTCACAAGGTTTATTGATCCGGGCTTTCAATATGGCATCGCCTTAGCGAAAACAGCAGGACGTGTAACAATGCGACTGGCAAATGCAGATGTGTTGCCGTTTGACTTCAATACGTTTTATAAGACCGTTGCTGAATATGCAACAGAAGTAAAAACGCTGGCAGATAATAAACGAAGCGATGATGAAATGCAGAAGAAGCTGGTAAATGAAAAATTGTTCGAGCTTGCAAACGATCCGAAGAAACCATATAAAGAAACAGCTAAGAAGGAAAGTGTTCCTTTTTTGAATTTCGCTGATCTTGATAATTCATTGCAGCAATTAAAAGAAAGCGCAGAAGAGTATCAAAAGCTTGCTTCGCTTGCAGTAAATCAAACAAAAGAAAAACAGGCGCAGGTAAATGAGTTGCTGGCGAAGGCTGAAAGAAAATTAATTGTTGAACAGGGTTTGCCTCGCAGGCCATGGTACAAGCACGAAATATACGCACCCGGATATTATACAGGTTACGGAGTAAAAACCCTGCCTGGCATTCGCGAAGCCATTGAACAAAGTAACTGGAAGGAAGCACAGGATAATATTGTAATTGCCAGCAATGCTTTGCAGGAATATAATAAGGTGGTGAAGCAGGTGAACGGGATTTTGGCAACCAAGCCTATGTAACCGTCTCACCCCCGACCCTCTCCGCGAGGAGAGGGCTATTGCCATTTGCTCATTGCCAATTGCTTATTGGCCTTCCCTTCCCGCAGGCTTGATCATCAACGCCTGTATTTGCTTCATTGTTTTTTCCATTCCTTCTGCACTGCCGTCGAGGAAGATGATGTTGCCTTTCCCGTATTCAGCGAAATTCTTCACAGCCTCCGTCCACATGCTGAATAGAATAACATTTGTATCGAGGTTTGCCTGTTTCATTTGCTCTGCTGCCTCGGTCATACCTTGTGCTACTTCTTTACGGAACAATGCAACACCCTGGCCACGTAAGCGTGCAGCTTCGCGTTCTGCTTCTGCAGCAATCTTGATAGCATTGCCTTCTGCTTCCGCACCTTTTGTTTTAGTGATAAGCAATGCCTGCCCTTCATTTTCAGCAGCCGCTTTTAAATTGTTTGAAGCAACTACTTTACTCATTGAATCCAGGATCACTTTATCGAAAGTGATATCATTGATTTGTAAGTCCTGCAAATGATAGCCCCATTGTTCCAGCGTATGGTCCACCTGTTCTTTCACATATTCAACGATCTCCTTTCTTAAACCCAGGACTTCTGATTGTTTTTTGGATGCAACATACGTTCTGATGGTCCCTTCTATAGTGCGTACAAGCGCCTGCATCATATCCCGCTCACTAATGAATTTAAACGCTACTTTCTTGATCGTTTCTTCATCAGAATTCTGAACGGAGTATAGCAGCATGGATTTGAAATAAACATTTGCCTGGTCGCCGGTGATAGCCTGGAACTCCAGTTCTACTGAGCGGTTTTGAATGGAAACTTTTTTGTAGATCTGCTCAAGCACGGGGATCTTAAGATTTAAACCCGGCCGAACAATTCTCTTATATTTTCCAAACATTGTAATGACGCCAATATATCCCTGGTTGATAGTGAAGAATCCACTGAGGAAGATAAAAAATAGAATAATAGCCCACCAGTAACTTGCAAGAAATGTTACGAGGGCATTAGAGTCCTGTAAGAGGTACATATAAATTGTTTTGATTGCCCGATAAAGGTAGGTAAGAAGCAATGATGCTATTCCCTGACGTATAAATATATTTCCACACGCCTGTTCTTTTGCCGGCCTGCAGCAGTTCTATTGTCTGCCACCGGCTTTTCGCTGGCAAAGCCTCTTGTAACAGTCTGTTTTGGAGTTACGCTTCGTTGCAGGTAAGAAGCAACAGATGCTGCCCTGTTCTCAGAAAGTTTTTTATTCAGTGCAACAGAACCCGTGCTGTCCGTATGCCCTTCTACAACAAGAGAATCTATATTCCTGCTTTTCATTTTCAAGGCAAAGCTGTCCAGCAGCACATTTGCTTTTTCACTGAGCGCATAACTGTTGGTCGCGAATAAAACATCGGGAATGATCAGCGTGTCTACCCGCTGAAAAATAGTTTTAGGCGGAGGAACTACAGCGGGTGGACGTTTTGTATACACGTATATCTTTTTCTCCAGCAGCGTATGGCGCTCGTTCTCGTCGTAGACTGCATTTTTCATACTGTCAATTTCGGGACAGGCCCTTTCATGTGGATCGGTGGGTAATAAAGAGATGTTGTCGATAAAAAAATAATAGCTACTTGAAAATTCAGCCCTCGTTACATTGCTGTATTCGCCTCTTTTAAAATTTCCGATTACAATAAAATTTTCATTGCCCGTGGCTGTATATGTAAAAGAAGCTTTTTTCCAGGAAGATGGTGTATCTCTTTCTTCTAATGTCAATGCGTCTTTCACCCATAAAGCGGGGTCAATCTGCTTGAATGATCTCTTTTCATACAAAAAATCGGTTGGAGAAAAGTAGATCCCAACGCTGTCAAGTATGCGACTCTCTGAACGGATATAAAATTCAAGTGTGTACGTACTGCCTTTTCTTAATCCACATAATAACGGGCTCCTGATAAAAGTACGGGCAGGCTTTGTAATCGATGCGTGAAGATCGCCTGCGATCAATCCAATAAAATGTGTTCCTGCAAAAGCATGAGGAGGATCATCAAAATAATAATTAGCTTTTAATGAAGTAGCTATCCATGCCTCAGGAGCACAGTTGTGTGCGTACTCCGTACAAATATTCTCATCTTCAAAGCCGCCATTCGGTAATAAATTTTGGGAAAGACTGAAGAAAGGAAGTAGTAGAAAGCAAACCAACAGGCGCATCAGCGAGGAAGTTATAAGTTATAGGTTATAAGTTGTAAGTTATGCCTTATAAAATTTGATCGAAACGTTTTATGCGTTAGCATTAACTTAAAACTTACCTATAACCTATAACTTCCTAAGGGATAGAAGTTGTAACACCTTCTGCTTTTTCTTCCCATACAGTAATGAGATGCACTATGGTTTCAACAGCTTTGTTCATATCCTGTATGCTGATGAACTCGAGTTTTGAATGAATAGCCTGTTCGCCTGCAAATAGATTTGGACAAGGCAGGCCCATATAAGATAACTTGCTTCCGTCGGTACCGCCACGAATGCTTTCCATTTTCAATTTCAATCCCGAACGTTGGATCGCTTCTTTTGCATATTCAACCACCTGGGGATGTTGATCGAGCACTTCTTTCATGTTACGATACTGCTCCTGCACATTAAAATCAAAAGAAGCAGTAGGATAATTTTCCATCACCTTCTTAACAACATTAAGTAAGGTATCTTCTTTTACTTTTAATCCATCTGTAACAAAATCACGGATGATAAAATCGATCGTGCATTTCTCTGCAATGCCTTCTACCCTTACCGGGTGAATGAATCCCTGTTTGCCTTCAGTTGTTTCTGGTGATAACTCATTCTTTGGTAATGATGACAATACATCAGCAGCTATTTTCATTGCATTGACCATTTTGTTCTTTGCATAACCCGGGTGTGTGATCACTCCATTGATGACCACCTGCACCCCGTCTGCACTGAACGTTTCGTCTTCAAGCGAACCTGCTTCACCTCCGTCCAACGTATAGCCAAAGTCTGCTCCCAGCTTTTGCATGTCAACTTTTGCAGTTCCCCTTCCTACTTCTTCATCAGGAGTAAATAATAATTTGATTGTCCCATGCTTTACTTCGGGATGAGTGATCAAAAAATTTGCAGCGTCCATTATTTCCGCAACTCCGGCCTTGTCGTCCGAGCCAAGCAGCGTGGCCCCATTTGCAGTAATGATGTCATGGCCAATCAATCTTTCCATGTATGGAAAATCTTTTTTGCGAAGCACGAGGTTTTTGTCGTCAGCAAAAGTTATATCCTGTCCCTGGTAATTTTTGTGAAGGACAGGTTTTACACCTGTGCCGCTTGCATCCGGAGCGGTATCTACATGCGCACAAAAACAGATCACCGGCACTTGCTTATCAGTGTTTGAGGGAAGAGTAGCATACACGTATCCATATTCATCCATTTGCGCATCTTCAACACCCATGGCTTTTAATTCTTCAACCAGGATGCGTGAAAGATCCTTTTGCTTTTCCGATGTAGGATGAGTATTCGATAAAGGATCGCTTTGCGTATCTACCTGCACATAACGGGTAAACCTTTCAGCGGCTGTAAAGGAGTAATTGTTGAACATAGAAAAATTTGTGCAGCGAAATTATGGCTACTCTTTTTTATTATCTACCGGGTATAATAATTCTTGATTTGGGAGATATATCTACCATTTCTATATCGAAGATGAGGTCTTCGCCTGCTAGAGGATGATTAGCATCTAATACAATTACATCATCTTTTACTTCCGTAACAGTTACAGGAAATTGTTGCCCCTGTCCATCGCTGAGCATCAACTGCATCCCTGTTTCCGGTTTCATATCGGAAGGAAATTGATCTTTCGGGAATTCAATAACGTTCCTGTCATCTTTTGGTCCGTATGCATCTGCAGCATTGATCTCTACTGTTTTTTTATCACCAACCTGCATTCCTTTAACGCCTTCATCGAAGCCTTTTATCACCTGTCCGCTGCCAATGGTAAACTCGAGTGGATTGCGTCCTTCTGAGCTATCAAAAGTTTCACCGCTTCTTAATTTCCCATGATAATGAACCTTTACTTTATCTCCTTCATTAGCTTGCTGCATAAATTTTTTTTTGAATGTCAATAATAATTAGGCTGCCCTTTGTGGAAAGATCAATTAGCCCGCAAAGAACGCAAAGACAGCGCAAAGATCGCAAAGAATCTTGGTCTGCAAGCCTTGCAGGCGCTGCATGCTCATCTTTCACAACTTGCTCACTGATTTTTTATGGATATTTGAGAATCAACCTAAAAGCAGAGCCCATGTTTTTAAAAAATGCTATTATACTGTCAGTAATACTTTGCATTCAAACGAACTGTTCAGCGCAAAAGCAAAAAACTAAAACAAAGGTCAAATCAGACATCAGCCATCAGACATCAGGGATCATTCCCGCTGCTGAACGCATCTCCGAATACCTGCCCATGCTGAAAGGAAAGCGGGTTGCGTTTCTTGTAAACAATACAGCCGTTGTAGGCCATACACATCTTGTGGATACATTAAAAAAATTAGGGGTTACCATACAGGCGATCTTTGGACCGGAACATGGTTTTCGGGGCGCAGCACCTGATGGCGCAAAGATCGATAACACGATCGATCCATCTACCGGCGCACCGGTTATTTCTCTTTACGGGAAAAAGAACAAACCAACGCCTGAAGATCTTAAAGATGTTGATGTAATGGTGTACGATATCCAGGACGTAGGTACCAGGTTTTATACATTTATTTCATCCATGCAGTATTTTATGGAAGCTGCGTTGGAAAATAATATTCCCTTCATCATTCTCGATCGACCCAATCCAAATGGATTTTATGTTGACGGTTCCGTGCTCGATCTTAAGTTCAAATCGTTTGTCGGTATGCAGCCTATTCCAACAGTTTACGGAATGACGATCGGAGAATACGCACAAATGTTATTGCAGGAAGGCTGGCTGGGCGAAGAAGCAAGGAATGCTTATAACAAGATCAAGGCTACACGTTATATGGCAGGTGCAAAATATTTCCAGTTGCACGTGATACCAGTGGCTAATTATACGCACAAGAGCAAGTATGTACCACCGATACCTCCATCGCCGAATCTTCCTTCTATTCAATCCATTTACTGGTATGCATCAAATTGTTTGTTCGAAGGCACAGTGCTCAGTGAAGGACGTGGTACTGAAGTGCCATTTGCTATTGTCGGTCACCCGAAGTTGCCGAATACCATGTATAAGTTTACACCGCACAGCACGCAGGGCGCGCCCAATCCAAAGTTGAAAGACCAGGTATGTTACGGATGGAATTTAAGCGGAACGCAGGAGCAGGTGCTTAAGGCTATTGATAACAGGATACAGCTCAAATATTTTTTAGAAGCCTACAAACTATTTCCTGACAAGGAAGCTTTCTTCAGGAATAATGGCATCAACCGGCTTGCAGGTACGGATGAATTCATGCAGCAGGTGAAAGATGGAAAAACAGAGGATGAGATCAGGAAGAGCTGGGAGCCGAAGTTGAGTGAGTTTAAGAAAATAAGGAAGAAGTATTTGATGTATCCGGAGGGATAGGAGATGTCGGATGGCTGATGGCTGATGGCTGATGGTGGATGGCGGATCGGGGCAACACAATTTCTTAAATTGAATGGATATTTGCGGGAATGAGTACTTCGCCGCAAATCAGAAATCAGAAATCAGAAATCAGCCATCAGCCATCTGTCATCCGTCATCCTCATTCCGCGCTTCGTATTGTCTTCATGGGTACTCCGGAATTTGCCGTTGCGTCGCTTGATGCGCTTGTGCATGCAGGATATAATATTGTTGGTGTTATTACAGCGCCGGATAAGCCTGCGGGCAGAGGAATGAAATTGCAGGAGAGTGCTGTAAAGAAATATGCAGTGGAGAGAGGGCTGAAAATATTGCAGCCCGAGAAACTAAAGAATCCGAATTTTTTAGAAGAACTCAAGTCGTTAAATGCAGATCTGCAAGTGGTGGTTGCATTTAGAATGTTGCCTGAGGTAGTGTGGAGTATGCCTCCATTGGGTACGATCAACGTTCATGCATCACTTCTTCCCCAATATCGTGGTGCAGCACCTATTAATTGGGCGATCATTAATGGAGAGAAAGAAACAGGGGTTACTACATTTAAACTGCAACACGAAATTGATACAGGTAATATTTTGCTGCAGGCAAAAACTTCTATCGGGGAAAATGAAACGGCCGGTGAATTGCACGATAAGCTAAAAAATCTTAGTGCTGATCTTTTAGTAAACACCGTGAAAGGCTTAGAAGACGGCACATTGAAAGAAACTCCTCAATTAACAATTGCCGATAATCAATTAATAATAAACCATGCTCCGAAGATCTTTACTGAAACATGTAAAATAAACTGGAGTACGTCAATAGATAAAATACATGATCTGATTCGTGGACTCTCGCCTTACCCGGGTGCTTTTACATACGTGGATGATAAAATACTGAAGATATTTTTGAGTGAGAATGAATATGTATCACATGCACTACCACCAGGAGAATTTGAAACAGACGGAAAAACGTTTTTAAAGTTTGCTGCGGTTGATGGGTTTATTCATGCAACAGAATTACAATTGGAAGGGAAGAAGAGAATGAAAGTGGATGAATTCTTACGGGGGTCAGGAAGGAATTTCACGCAGAGACAGCAATGAATTCGCAAGGCCGCAAGGGATTAATCTAATAATGAAAAAGATATTGATGTTTGAAAGATCTGCCATGTGTTGCGCCCTGGCGAAACCTGGCGGCTTTGCGTGAAATTCTTACAAAGATTTTAAAATATTCTCTCAGACACAGTCTTCGACAATGCAGCCTTTGGGATCACAATACTTACAGTATTAATGCGCATATAATCTTCCGAAACATTGATGTAACCTTCAAATGGCCCGATTTTACCCCACGAATTCTTTACTATGAAAAATGTTTTTCCATTCTTCGCTTTTTCAATCCCAACAATGTGCATCAGGTGATCATCCTGTGTCGTGAGGCTTTCATACAGTTGCTGGCGTGTTGCTGCATCAGCAGGTGCTTCTTTTGTATCGCATGTTACTGCTTCTTTTGAGTAGTCCATCTTCTGATCCAGGTTTAGTGCAATACCCTGCATCTGCCTGAAACCATTATTGCTCACATCTGCATCCCACATAACTGAATAACCATGAGTCACCGCATCTTTAACCACTTGCAACAGATCATCTAATGGCAGGTTATAAAATGAACCGTTCGAAAAATTATCAGGCACTTGTAAAATGAAAGGCTTGTAATATGGCGCGTGAGTGAACGATGTCAGGCTCACATAATCATCAGCGTTGAACTTGAGTACTTCCTTTGCGAAAGTCACCGGTGTGTATTTCTTGCCCTCAAAATTGAATTCCTTCGGTACTTCTCCCAGGTACTGATCAAGGATAGCAACATATCCGTCCAGCCAATTAGCAGGTACGGGTTGTTTTTTCAAAACACCATCCAGGTATTCCTGCAGGCTGCGTACCAACTTTTGATGATCGTACGTAGTTGCACCGTTTACTAAACCTGTATAAGCTGATTGCGGTATGGCCCCATATCTTGCCGCAGCATTGATCATGTCGTGGCCGAGCCCTCCTTCACCAAATTGAGCATGACCCTGGCGAAGAACATAGTTCTTTGCCTTGTCTATATAAATGCTACGTACAGTGTACATTTCACTCAGGTCAATCTCTTTGTTCTCTTTTCTTATCTCCTCGCTTTCCAGCAAGGACGTAGTAGAGAAGCACCAGCATGTTCCTGTATTTTGCTGGTTCTTCACCGGTGTAGCTTTTACTTTCTGTATCTGGTAAAACTCCGGAATATTCGGGTTTACAGGCGGCTGTGCCGATAACGAAAGGCTACCAACGAATGATAGCAGTAAAAAATATTTCTTCATATTAAAAGAATGATCAGTAGTTAACGCGGACAGAAAATTTTTCAGTATCAGTAATATCAAGCGCGGTTGCTGCGGCATTACTGATCCTGAGCTCATAGCCCTGGTTTTGCCTGATGCCGGTCATCTTATCCAGCACCTTGGCATAAATGGATTTATTGTTATTTGGATTGATAATGCGGATAATAGTACCTGGTTCTACATTATCGATCAATGCATAATACTTGGCATCCTGCCATCCGCTTGCTGTTTTAAAAATCCCGGCATTGGCCTGGTGATCTTTTGAAACCGGTTGCGATTTTGTTTGTAACAGGAATTCAGATTTAAAATAACCACCGGCATCGTTAGAAGTTGTGTGACCAGGATCGCTTACGGTCTTAATTGGATCCTGCTTCTCAACTGGTTTTTCTTCCAGTGTTACCGGTTGTTTCTTTTCAACAGTTTCAGTCTTTTGCTTTTCCGGTTCTTTATTTTCTATTGGAGGATTAATGGTGGCTGTGTTGTTGGCAGTAGAGTTCTTCGTTTCGGGAGAAACGAGATAACCTACAATAAGTTTTTGTCCCGGGCTGATGTTATCATTAGCCAGGTTGTTCCACTTGCGCAGGTTAGCCATCAGCACTTTATTGTTGTTTACGCTAACGCGATACAATCCTTCTTTCTGTCCCACAACATAATAAACCGGCTTTCCATTATTTTCTTCCTGGGTGAAGTTGGAGCCATTTAATGGTACATGAACAGTTTGCCCGATCGTTAATCCTTTTTCCATTTCCAGTCCATTGAAAGCGGCAATATCCTTTGCTGAAATATTGTACATTCTTCCGATGGAATAAAAATTTTCTTTGGCAGTTACCGTATGATTCAGGAACATTCCTTTGTCGCTGTGTTGTGCTACCAATTGTGATTGGGCAAATGAAAATGAGCAGTAGAGACAGATGATAGCAAGTAGACCGGATTTTTTCATAGTAATTCGATTAGCATTACAAATATGCTATAAATTCTCAAAAGCAGAGTCATTACGCTGCTTCAAAATACGTAATTCTTTTGGATAATAATTATTGATCCTGTTTTTTAACGCATTTATCCATCCTAGCTTAAAGCCTTGGTAAGCAACGGTTTGCCATCCTTCTTTTCCGGGCTTGGTATCCATTTCCTGTTTTTGCAGGTAACGGATGGCCTGCTCATATGAGAGTTCTGTGTTTGGAACCGAGTCCGAAATAATAGTGCTTACCGCAAGCGCATGATGAGGAACCAATCTTTCCTTCATTATTTCCCCGATCCTTACACCTGCATATTGGATGTTAAGTGAGTTTTTCAAAACATATAATTCAGGAACAAGATCAACCGGCAGGGCGATGATCTCATTATTATGTTTGATGAATGACAATCCTTCTTGTTTGATCCAATTTTCAATGATCTTTTTTTCCCTGGAAGAAATGAATTCCATTTTTGGGGGTTTTGACCGGAATGTTCGGGTTGAAGATGTTTTCCTGAAGCATGATAAAAAAAATCCTTCGCCTTTTATTTTACCTTGAAAAAAACGATAGCCAACAGCGCCTGTCTTTGAAGATGCAGATGAAACGATCCCCCAATCATTTTCAATTTGTAATTTCAAATTCTCCATTCCAAATTCACTGATCAGCCATTCCGCAATATCCTCATCTTCTTCCCGTGAGTAAGAACAGGTGGAGTAAATAAGAATTCCATTTTCTTTTAATGAAGGAAGAACATCAGCTAATATTCTCTGTTGCCGCTGGCTGCATAATTGAACATTGTTTAAGCTCCATTCATTAATGGCTTCTTCATCACGCCGGAATAACCCGCTTCCGCTGCAGGGAGCATCCACGACAATCACATCAAAATATGCGGGTAATTTTTGAAAAGCCTTCGGATCGTTATTGGTAACGATAACATTGCTGCAACCCCACTTCACAATATTGTCGATTAAAATATTGCAACGACTCTTGATCACTTCATTTGCAACCAAAAGACTATCCTGCGATATCAATGATTGAATGTGAGTTGATTTGCCTCCCGGTGCCGCGCTCAGGTCTAAAACTTTTACAGGATTTGTAAGATCAGTCAATTGCTTCAGTGCCTGCTCCAGGGACATGCTTGATGCTTCCTGCACGTAATAGCACCCCGCGTGAAATAAAGGATCGAAGGTGAAGGAAGGGCGGTGGGGGAGGTAGTAGCCGTAGGAGGACCAAGGAACTTTATTGTCAATTGTCAATTGTAAATTGTCAATTGAATTTGCTGATTGCCAATTGCCCCCTGCTAATTTTTGAGGGTTGATCCTGATAGAAGTAATTTGTTCTTTCTCCTCATGTGCGTGAATAAAGGCTTGCCGTTCAAATCCTTTAATTCCCTCTAAAGATTTCAGAAATGTTTCGGGTAGATGTGGCACGGGTCAAAGATACAGGCGAAGGCAATGAACATTATTTCGCGCAAAGACGGCAAGGATTCGCAAGGGACCAGAAGCTGCATTGCGGCTTTGCGGGACCTTTCTGTCTTTGCGTGAAAATAAAAAACCCCTGGGCCTGTAACCTGTTTAAACAACATGTAGTCAGATATAGAAAGAACTTAGAAACCGGAAATCAATAATTTTAAAAAACACTTTTATGAACGGACCAGAATTTTTGATACCTGTCACCATATTCGGAGGCGGTTTCGCTATGATCTTCGGCATCGCCTACCTCAGAACGCGTGAAAACCTGGCAATGGTGGAGCGTGGTATGAATCCAAGACAACGTTTTAGTCGCCCCCTGCCTTTTAATAGCCTGAGATATGGATTGCTGTTTTTAGGCGCAGGAATAGGATTACTACTTGCATACTTTATCGACTTTCAGTTACCTAACAGGGTAGATAGCCATGGATTTAGTTACCGGCACGATAACCCAGCTATTTATCTTGCCCTTGTAGCTGCCGGCGGAGGACTTGGGTTGATTATCTCTTACTTCATTGAAAAGAAAGAATGGGACAAGTTAAACACCACCGGAAACCAACACAATGACCAAATGACTTAATGACTCCTGTAACTTCAATGCCTTTAATGACTCCCTGACCCAATGACTCATCATAAAAAAAAAGTCCCCCGACTCTGGGGACTTTTCTTTTATTTATTGATCTCTTCTTTTGCCTTCTTAACTACCGGGTCGTAATTATTATATACTTCGTAGAAGCCTTCTGTACGCCACTTCAACCGGGCGAGGTAAGCCTTGATCCTTTCTTCAATATTCCTTTTATCAAGCTGCGGAATTTTGTTCAGGTTGATGCTATCCTTTAAAGCGTAAGCCACTAACTGGTCCCATGCATCCGCAGAGTTTTGGAATTTAGCTACAAAATCAGCAGGGGATTTATATTGTTTAAAGACCGGCAGGTGATTGATATAATACTCGTACACAAAAGTATTAAAGCGTCCATCCAGGTAAAGTTTTGTAACGCTCCTGGTGAATACACTTGTATCTATTGAAACGAAAACATCGGGCATAATACCACCTCCACCATAAACCGTTCTGCCTCCATGCGTTTTATAAAGCTTGTCTTTTGAAAAATGAATTGAATCAGGAGTGATCATTTCACCATTGTGATAACGGTCCAGTATCTCCTCCATATATATTTTCTTTCCCTGTTCGTAGGGACGCTGAATACTTCTGCCGGATGGCGTATAATAACGGGCCACTGTCAATCGCAAAGCAGAACCATCACTCAATTGATATTGTTCCTGTACCAATCCTTTTCCAAAAGTTCGCCTGCCAATTATTGTCGCCCGGTCCCAATCCTGCAATGCACCTGCAAGGATCTCGCTGGCGCTTGCTGTCAATTCATCAACCAGCACAACCAGCTTTCCGCTTTCAAAAATGCCATCCTTTTTTGCACGATACTCCTGCTTTTCAATATTGGTACCCTGGGTATACACGATCAGTTTTTCATCATCCAAAAATTCATCTGCAATGTTCACGGCTT
>JADMIO010941438.1_pt1 | contig 19407 bp, 27 predicted proteins | sample 8958161 | NCBI WGS metagenome assembly JADMIO01 (sample SAMN16585339, study PRJNA669376) | soil metagenome | isolation source: Crop rotation soil | place: USA: Cullars Rotation, Alabama | collected 2011
GCGTTCGCCAATGACGAAGGAATCACCGTCTCGTCCGCCCGTCGGCAAGGCCAAACACACGTTTCACATCGTTGCGAGCCGGTTCAATGCGCAATACGTGGATGGACTCGTAGACCACGTGACGGAGGAGCTACGCGCACTTGTGCCGCTTGGTACGGTTTTGCTCCATCGCGTCCCTGGTTCGTTTGAGATCCCGGTAATCGCACGCGAGCTCGCCATTCAAAATAAAGCCGACGCGATTATCGCCTGCGGGGTCATTCTGCAAGGCGAAACCGACCACGCACAAAACCTGAGTCGCTCTGTTACTCACGCCCTTCAGCGCATCGCCATAGAGCACGGCGTGCCGGTGATTAACGTGGTGCTCAGTTTTGATAACGAAACCCAGGCGCGGGCACGCTGTCTTGAAAATGAAATCAATCGCGGAATCGAAGCCGCACGCGCAGCGGTAGAGATCGCAAACGTCTTGTCAAAAATTCGTCACAAACAAGGAGCGGTTTCGAAATCGCCGAGGGACAATGGGTAAACGTCGACGAGCACGGGAAGCTGCAGTTCAGTATCATTTCTGGCGGGACCTCCAGCGTGGCGAAGGACCGGACAAGATCGACGAGTTCTGGGAATTTTGCCCTGCGCAACCCCGGGTGCGCGAATTTGCACAGCCCCTCATCGAAGGAATGGTCGCGCATTTACCAGAAATCGACGAGCGCATCCGGCGCTACTGCGAGAACTACGAATTTCGCAGGATTTCAGCGGTGGACCGCAACGTCCTCCGGCTGGCGATTTACGAAATGCTCCACCGCGACGACATCCCGCCGGTAGTCTCCATTAACGAGGCCATCGAGCTCGCGAAGGCGTACGGCGGTGCGGATTCAGGGCGGTTTGTGAACGGGATTCTCGATCGGATCCGAAAAGATTTGGATCGTCCGGCGCGTGAACCAGTGAAGAAGGAATCGTGATTCGTTGAGGTTGAAGCGTTAAAGCGTTTCAACCACATTGTCATTCCGAGCGAAGTTGAGGAATCTCTAATCATTCCTTTGGACCACGAGAAATCGAAACCAGAGATGCATCGACTTCCGCTCGACATGACAGGACGGACATGAATTTCCTTGAATCACTGGCCAGACAATTCACCGGCAAACCGATTGATTGGGACGAGCTCGAAGAGTCGCTCATCCGCGGCGATCTCGGCGTGCCGATGACGATGCGGATCATCAAAACACTTCAGGAACGCGAGGCGTGGGCTTTGCTGGGAATCGGCGACGTAATCAAAGCGGTTCGCGAAGAGATCGCGCGCATTTTGCCGCGGGATCCAGCGCCGGTACGCCACACTAAGGGCAAACCGACGGTCATCTTGATTGTCGGTGTAAATGGAACTGGCAAGACAACCTCGACGGCAAAACTCGCGCGCGAACTGATGCAGGCACATCGCTCGGTCGTGCTCGCAGCGGCAGACACCTTTCGCGCAGCAGCTATCGAGCAGCTCGACATTTGGGCAAAAAGGCTAGGCGTTGAAATCGTTCGCGCCCAACACGGTGCAGATCCGGCGGCTCTTTGTTATGAAGCATATCAGACCGCAACGAGGCAAAAGGTTGATTTTCTGCTTTGCGACACAGCTGGCCGACAACACACAAAGGCGAATCTCATGGCGGAGCTGCAAAAGATAAAACGCACTCTGGAAAAACTCGATTCCGACACACCCCAGGAGACGTTGCTCGTTGTCGACGCGACTACCGGCAGCAACGCGTTAAATCAGGCCCGTGAGTTTCATAATTCTCTTGGGCTCACTGGCCTTATCGTGACGAAACTCGATGGCAGCGGCAAAGGCGGCATTGTGGTAGCAATCCAGGATGAACTTGGAATCCCGACACGATTCATCGGCACGGGCGAGAAGCTCGATGATTTCGGGACATTCGATCGAAAGACATACCTCGAAAATTTATTGTGATGTCAGCAAAAGATCGACTAGCGCAAAACGGACAGGCTAATTTGATCGGACGATGTTGAAACGACTCCTCTCGCCGGCTGAGCAAAGTCGCGCCGCAAAAACCGTCGAAATTTATGGCGGGATCATTTTTCTCCAAGGCGTTTTGCTTCTGCTGTTTCCTGATTTTATGGCGAATCTTATGCATTTCGGTCCGCTGACTAGCCAAGCCTCCGGATTCTTGCGTTTGGCCGGCATGCTCGTCTCAGGGTTTGGCATGCTCTACTTTCTCAGCGGACGTCTCAATGCCGAGGACTTTGTATTTGCGACATTGATCGACCGGCCATTCGTCGCACCGACAATGGCCGCACTTTGGTATTTTGGAGGATTGCCCGGTCCGCTCGCGCTACTGTTTGCGATCGAAGATTCAGTAAGCTGGCTCTGGACTTTATTAACCTGGCGCGCCGAGCGGTCATAACACTCCGCGCGAGCCGATTTACAACCGAAAGAATGCCAGGCAGACAAACACTGCCGCGAACACGCAGATGAGATCGACGAGCAACATCGTGCTCAGCGCGTAGCGAGTATTCTTAATCTTTACACTTCCGAAGTAAACGGCGAGGACGTAGAAGGTCGTCTCTGCTGCGCATTGGAAAACGCAACCGAGACGCCCCGCGAAGGAGTCCGCGCCGTACGTATACATTGCGTCGAGCAGGAAACCTCGGCTGCCGGCGGAGTTGAATGGCCGAAGAATTGCGATTGGCAGTGCGTTGACGATCTGGTCGCTCACGTGAATGGCGCGAAAAACATTGGTCAAGCCGGCCGCCAAAATCTCGAAGAGTCCACTGTTTCGGAAAAGCGAGATCGCCACCAGCATTCCGAGGATATACGGGAAAATGATGCGTCCGACTGCCAATCCGTTGTATGCGCCTTCGACGAATGAATTGAAAATCGTGGTGTCCTTTGCCGCGAATTGCTTTTCGCGCAGCAAGCTGTAACCGAAAATCGCGAAGATAAGGCCGAGCAACAAGCCGTTTGAGAGATTCCCGGTGAAATGCCCTTTGCTGATCAGATCCAGCCGCGTGATATAAACAAGCAGCGCCGTAATGACGGCAGCAATGCCGCCGATGGCGATCACAATCCTGGCCTTAAATAAATTGATTCGCTGGCGAATTCCAACAAGTACCAGTGCCGACACAGTGCCAATGAACGAGGTAATAATGCATGGTAGCATCACGTCCGCCGGGTTTGCTGCATGTGCCGCGGCGCGATAACCAATGATCGAAGTCGGGAGGAGTGTTAGCCCGGCTGCATGCAAACACATGAACATGATCTGCGAATTGCTCGCGCGGTCCTTGTGATCGTTCAGGTCCTGGAGGCTCTCCATTGCTTTCAAACCGAACGGCGTCGCCGCACTGTCGAGCCCGAGGAAATTCGCGGCGAAATTCAACGTCATGTACGAGATCGACGGATGACCGCGCGGCACATCCGGAAAAATTTGGACGAAAATCGGACTGAGGAATTTTGCAACGCGTTCAGCAGCCCCGCTATCGATCAGCAACTGCAGGATGCCGCTAAAGAAGGCCAGGTAAGCGATCAGCGGCAATAGTATTTCAAAAATCGTAACTTTGCATTGGGGCAAAACGCCGTCGGCGGCCTGTTTGCCGGCATAAAGCTTCAAGACCTCGTTGTCGGTCGTGAACTGATACTCTTTGTCCTCGATCGTGATTTTGTGATCGGACGCGCTCTGCAAGCTGCGCTCCACTTCAGGTGGCAGTTTATCCAGGTAATATTCGCGTTGCAGCAGCGAATCGTCCTTCTTGCCGCTTACTGCAAATTCGATGGAATAGTATCTGCCGGTGAAGAGCTGGATGAGGAGATAAGCAATCGAACAAAGAAAGAGAGCGACCCAGAATCTGCTTAACGCCATCTGGAACTAGTTCACAGGCTGAGATTGCGCCACGACCGCACTTAAAGCAGTACGCTTGATTCGCCGCAAGCCCAAAACTCAGTCACAGCGCCGACACAATCGTTCGCTGCACACTATGTTCGCGAAGCTGGACGACAGGAATGAACGCGTCCCAACCATTTCATGTCTAATCTGCGAATTTAGTTAGGAAACAACCCCCCCGCGCATTCCTTAAGGAAGCGTGATTACGCGCAGAGCTAAGCACTGCAAAGGGGAAAGTTCTCATATGAGAAAAGAGGGATGAAAGCAATGCGATTAACGCACGACCACAAACATTCATACAAGAGTCTCTGGTTTGGGCTGGCCGGCACACTCATAGTGATTGTCGGTTCGATCTTGTTCGGGTATGCTCAAGGCCAGAAACACGAAGCCGAGAAAATGAATCCGACCAAACCCGTTCCGACTGATGCCGAATTGCGTGAAAAATTAACCAAAGATCAGTACAAGGTGACGCGTCAATGCGGCACGGAAACCCCTTTTCACAACGCCTACTGGGACAATCATAAGCCCGGAATCTACGTCGACATTATCACGGGAGAACCACTCTTTAGTTCGCTCGACAAATTCGACAGCGGCACAGGCTGGCCCAGCTTCACCAAACCGATCAAGTCAGAGAATCTGACGGAAAAGCGGGATACTTCTTACGGGATGGAGCGCGTCGAGGTTCGTGGGAAATCGAGTGATTCGCATCTCGGTCATCTGTTCGATGATGGTCCCGCCCCGACAGGTCAACGATTTTGCATTAACTCCGCCGCCTTGCGCTTTGTTCCTGCGGAAAAATTGAAAGAAGAAGGCTACGGCGAATATGCGTCGCTGTTTCAGCCACAGCAGACCGCGCAGACATCCCCAGCGGGAGAAGCGAAAGCGCAAAATAAATAGCGTGAGCCAACACTTATGGTAGGGTCGGCGCTCCGCGCTGCCCGGACGTCGCGGCGCGGCGTCCCCACCGTCTCAGTTGCTGCCACAGAGGCATCTTGATCACCAGTTATGACCCGCGACAATTTTGAGTACGCGCTTGAGAACACTCGTGTGATCCTTGCCCCGGAACGCCAGATCGCAACGTTCGGCAGCACCAGCTTCAATTTCTATCTCATCTCGGAGTTGATGGACCGCGTCAACCAGGTGCGAATCCGCAACGGGAAGATTCAGGCGGAACGCCCGCAGATTCTGACGCCTGAACATTACTACCGACTGTTGCTGGAGGGTTTTGGAGAAAAAGCGGAGCAATATGTGGATCAATTGCGGGAGCACGCGCGAAACATCGCCGTGCTCCGTTACGGTTTTCAATTTCGCAAAACCGACCTAAACGAACACACGCTGAGCGACTCGATTGACGCGGTGATCAACCGCACTCGACAGCAGGTCGAGAACAAGAACGAACCACTCAGCGCGATCATTCAAGGTGTAGATGACGCCTGGGAAGTTTGTCTCCTCAAATTCACCATTGACTTGGTGGAGCGCTCCTCGGGCGGCAATCTTGGCGACTTTAGAAAACGTGGCTTGATCTAGGCCGTTACGGAGCGAGCGACGTGTGGGGGTCCCGATCCGCGGCTCCCATTGGTGGCACTAATGCGGAAGAGTCTCCTATTTGGTTGCATCAAGGTGCGCACGGATGAATGAACCGGCGCTGGCAAGCGCACGGCGGCCCTCTTCCAGGTGAGCGTTCCACAAAGGCCACGCGTGAATCATGTGCGGCCAGATTTCCATAGTCACTGCTACGTTCGCCGCGCCGGCCCGCGCGGCAAGTCGAGTGGCATCATCGAGCAGGGTCTCGTTAGAGCCGATCTGTATCAGCATCGGAGGAAAACTTCCGAATTCGGCGTAGAGCGGCGAAACACGCGGATCTTTCCGATCGATTCCAGCGGACAGATAGGCATCAGCTAACTCATTCAGGTATTCCTTGTGGATAAGCGGATCGACTGTGGCTTTGCTGAGGAGCGTCGAACCGGACATCGTCAGATCCGTCCATGGCGAAATGAGCCAGGCGCAGGCAGGCAACTCATCGTGTGCGTCGCGTAGCCGGCTGATCAATCCAAGAGCGAGTCCAGCTCCGGCACTGTCCCCACCGATCGCAATATGCGCAGAAGGGATGCCTTGATTCCGCAAGCAGCGCCATGCAGTCAGCGCGTCATCGTACGCTGCGGGAAATGGATGTTCCGGTGCGAGGCGATAAGCTACAGCAAGGGCGCGCATTCTCGCCGCTCGGCCCGCTTCGGTCACCAGACGCCGATGACTTTTAATAGAACCGGAACAATAGCCGCCGCCATGAAAAAACATCAGGACGCGAGAAGGAGCGCTGCCTGGAACAACGGAATACTCGCCCGGGACACCGTTCAGATCGACCGCAATCAGTTGCACGTCATCTGCAACGGGCCAAGCAGCCCCAACCTCATCGAGACGCTTCCGCCGGTCGGGCCATCCAACTGGACGTGGCTTGGAGTTCAGCAGCGCGCGGACAGAATCGGTTTCGCTTTGGGCCATTCCCCTTTTAACCCTAGCGTCTTCTTGAACGCAATTAGTCTAAACTTCGAATGAACGAGAATTTCCTACGAATCTCGGGCCGCCGGGAAAAGATGCCGCACCATTACGAATTGAGGTCGGGCCTGGGATCCATATCGAACTATTTGCCCACCTCAGTGTGGATTTCGGAATCACCGCTCCTGTGTAAATTTGCGCTTTCCTGATTCCCGCTGTCTTGGCATTGTGCGCGCTCGGAGTTCGCGTGAAAGATTATCTCCGGCTTAACCTCAATCTGCTCTACTGGATCTTTGTTGCGCCACTTACGGGGCAATTTTTCAAGATCGCGCCAATCTTCCGGCAAATGGTTTTCATCGGGGTGCGCGCCGCGCCGATGGTAGCGTTAACGGCGTTCAGCGTGGGAGTGACACTCGCGATGCAGGCTGCCCATTCTCTCGAAAGTCTCGGCGCGCAAATGTACATTCCCGATCTGGTCATGCTCACGCTGCTGCGCGAAATGGGACCGGTCTTGATCGCAGTGATTGTCATTGGCCGCAGCGGTTCCGCTGTCGCCGCCGAGCTAGGCACGATGAAAGTATCCGAAGAAATTGAAGCGTTGGAGGTCATGGCGATTGACCCCGTGCAATTTCTGGTCGTGCCTCGCTTCATTGCGATGATGATCATGCTGCCGGCGCTCACCATCTTCGGAAATTATATCGGCATCCTGGGCGGTTGGGCGGTCTGCGTGTCTGCGCTGGATTTCAACACCGCCGGATACATTCTGGAAGCGCTGCAAAGTTCGGAACCCTGGGATTTGTATTCGGGTATGATCAAGAGCGTGGTCTTCGCATGGATCGTCATAACGATTGCGTGCAATGCCGGCCTGACGGTTGAAGGAGGAGCCGAAGGAGTCGGGCAGGCCACCACCACCTCTGTTGTACAAGCTTTATTGGCAATGTTAGTCATGAACGCGGTGCTCACGGGCGTTTTCTTTTTTGCGGGGTAACGCGAATGACGACGCCCGGACATCGGGAGAAATGAATGAAGCAATGACTAACTCCAAACAGCCAAAGAACCGAGCGGTCGATGTCTCCATTATTCGAGATTTGTCCATTACTTCGAACTTCATCATTCGGATTTCGTTATTCTAGTCATGTCCACCGACTCTACTCTCATCGAGGTTGATGGCCTTGTTCGAAAATTCGGGGACCGGGCCGTCCTTGACGACATTTCATTCAATGTCCATCGCGGAGATACCCTTGTTATCATGGGCGGCAGCGGGTGTGGGAAAAGTACGTTGCTCCGGCACTTGATCGGCTCCATGAAGCCGACTGCAGGCACGGTGAAACTGTTCGGGGAAGACCTCACCGGAATGAAAGAGCGTGAGCTAATCCATATCCGGTTGCGATTCGGGATGCTGTTTCAATCCGGCGCGCTGCTCGCCTCATTGACGGTCGGTGAAAACGTGGCGCTGCCACTTTTGCAGCACACCGACAAATCCGTTGATGAAATTGAAGAAATCGTGGAGCAAAAACTTGAGATGGTCGGTCTGACCGGTTTTGAAAATCTCAGGCCAGATGAAATCAGTGGAGGAATGAAAAAACGCGTCGGACTAGCGCGTGCCTTGGCACTCGATCCAGAGCTATTGTTTAGCGATGAGCCAACTTCCGGGCTTGATCCGATTATGACCGCGGTTATTGACGAACTCACCCTGAAGTTGACCCGGGGCAAAGGCATGACGGCAGTCGTAGTCAGCCACGACATGACCAGCGCATTCCGCATCGCAACGCGTATGATTATGCTTGGCCACGGTGGTATTGTGGCGCAGGGTACACCGGATGAAATACGCGCCAGTTCGAATCCCGAGGTGCAGCAATTTATTAAAGGCGAACCCGATGGACCGATTCCATTGAACCTTTCACAGGGAGAACACGAACACCATCAGCAGGTGAAACCGCGACCTTTCATCGGAGGGCGTCACAGATTCCACCATAAGACAGGATGAAGCGCAATTTGTCCGATTTCTTCGTCGCGCTGTTTGTAATCGCCTGCAGCGTTGTCCTGCTCGGTGCGCTCGCGTTCGCACTATCCGGACGACAGCTGAAAAAATCGACGCGCACGTTGCAAATCAAATACGAAGATGTGACCGGCATCAAGGTCAATTCCGAGGTGCGCTACGCAGGCGCGCCGGCGGGCCGGGTGATTGCGATGCGTCATCTCACCGCACAGGAGCGCGAAGCGACCGCAAACAAAAAGGATGCAGTATGCGTGACTGTGAGCCTTAACGACGGGATTCCGCCGTTGCCGGCGGACATCAGCGCTACGCTCAGTTCCGATACCATGTTGTCTCCGAAATTTGTAGCTCTTTCCGCAGGCACACCCGGAGGCCAGACGCTTGCAAACAATGCCACGATCGAAGGTCATCCGGCGTTTGGACTTGATCAGATCACCGCGGCGGCGGGTCCGTTATTGGATGACGCAGGCAAATTGCTGAACAATTTCAACGTGACTATCACGGATCTTAAAAAAAATCTCGACGACTTCATGCCAAAACTCGGGCCATTGGCTGATTCGCTCAAGACAGATGCAGACAACATGCAAAACGTCCTCACCAATGTCGATGGTGTGGCTAAAGGTGCAGACTCGGTGCTTGGAACGGCCGACAAGTTCATCAGTGCAACTGACAAACAGCTTCAGGAACAGTTGCGACAACTGCATGTCACTCTTCTCAACCTGAAAGTCGTCACCACCTACGCGAAGGAGCTCGTCGAAAATCTCGCCGAAAAGCCAAACCGCATCATCTTTAGCGGCAAACCGATTACGCTCACTCCGGAATCAGAAATTCTCAAGAGTTCGAAACCTCTACCGGCAACAAAACCGTAGGCGTAACATCATTCGCTGTGCGGCGCAGTTTGAATGGGGTGGTGTGTCGTAACTATCGTAGAGGAAACCGTGTCGGCTGCATCCCTACCCCGCGGTACGCCGAGTGCCACTACAGTTTCCGATACCGCCGCATCAATTTGAAAAAGCGCAGTGAATCGCGCAACGGATGGATCTTGCTGACCTGGTCGGTGTAAACAGTCGAGATCGGGACGGATTCGATCTGGTAGCCTTTACGGCTGGCGATGATCAATGCTTCGGTGTCGTAATCGAACCGGTGGCCGCCTCCGAGCATGTCTGGAATTAACTGACGATGCAGCATTCGGTAGCCGCACTGTGTGTCAGGAATTCTTTGTCCGCAGACGCTGCTAATTTCCCTGCTCATGTAACGGTTGACGCGACGCCGTATGAAAGGCATGCGGGTAACATCATTCATGCGGTTACCAATGAAAAATGTAGGGCGCGTTACCGCAGCGGCCGCTCCAAGAAATCGGTCGATCTCTTCGGGAAGATGTTGACCATCAGAATCCAGAAGGATCACCCAGGTAATTTGTCCATCCCGCCCACTGATTGACGAATTCGCAGGCCCAAGCCAATGCGCGAGCCCGGTCTTGATTGCTTCGCCCTTGCCCTGGTTTTGAGCGTGAACAATCACTTCAGCGCCGGCTTCGCGCGCGCATCGTTCCGTCTGATCGGTCGAGCCGTCATCAACAACGAGGACGTGCGTCAGTCGTTCGCGGGTTCGACGTGCGACATCGCCAATGTGTTTTTCGTCCTGATACGCGGGGATAACTGCAGCGGTTTGCGATCTTATATCCGTTTCCGTCATGTCGGGGCGATCTGAAAATCGAATTCAGAGATTGTTCGACTTCGCTCGAAATGACAACAAACAAAACCGCGTAGACTGCGACTGTTTACCGATTATTTGCGCACAACCGGATGAAAATCAGCAGCATGATAGGAGCTGCGGACCAAGGGTCCGGAAGCGACATAGAGAAAGCCTTTTCGACGTGCTATGTCGCCATAATAGTTAAATTGCTCCGGTGTGATGTATTCAACAACGGGCAAATGTTTCGGAGTCGGCCGGAGATACTGACCCATCGTTAACACTTCGCATCCGGCCTCGCGCAGATCATCCATGGTCCGAAACAGCTCCGTCTCCTTTTCGCCGAGACCAAGCATCACTCCGCTCTTTGTCACAATCCCGCCATTACGGGACGCCAGCTCCTTTGCGCGCCTTAAGGCTTGCAAAGATATCCGATACTTTGCGCGCGAACGCACGACGGGCGTAAGCCGTTCAACGGTTTCCATGTTGTGATTGTAAATATCGGGTCCAGCGTCCAGGACCATCTGTATGGACCGGTCATCTCCATGGAAATCCGGAACGAGTACTTCGATGACAATGGCAGGATCCATCTCGCGAATCGCAGTGATCGTGCGTGCGAAATGATCGGCGCCGCCGTCCTTCAGATCGTCACGCGCGACGGCCGTGATCACAACATGTTTCAAATTCATCCGCTGCACGGCTTCGGCAACGCGCTGTGGCTCGTCGGCTTCTAACGCGAATGGTTTCGCCGTGCTCACTGCGCAAAATCCGCATGCTCGAGTGCAGCGGTCGCCGGCGATCATGAAAGTGGCTGTGCCCTGGCTCCAGCATTCCCAACGATTCGGGCATTGCGCGCTCTCGCAAACCGTGTGCAATCGCAAATCTGAAATCAGTGCTTTGGTCGAAAAGAAAACCGGGTTCGACGGCAGCCGCACCTTGATCCAGGAGGGCTTCTTCGCCTGATGGAGCGCTGGATCGATCTTCGCGCAGGACATTTGAAAAAGTTACAACGTTAAGAAATTTACAAAAGTTAAATTGCGAACAAACGTGTTCAACCTTTCAACGAGGTCGCGTCTCCCTCGTCTAGCTGATCTGGCAATCTCGATTTGTTTTCGCTGCCTATCCTGTGTTCCGCTTCCGTCCGGACGATAGCTGATCGGCTTTGCTTTGACGCAGTCCATGGAGCCCCTGACGAAAGAAGGATTCGTCGGCACTTGGGAAGCAATCATCCAGGACGATTCGATGGCCGCGGGAGTTTATCAGATAAGAGTGCCCGGAAAAGGCGGTGCGACACTTATCCAGCTGTCAGCCGGAGGAAAGTCGATTTCTTTGGCAGAGTTGCGTCGAGGGAGCTGGCGGACGGCAAGATCAAGATTCGGTTCACGATGGATCCCGGGCATGCGCATTACTACGATTGGATAGAGATTCAGGGGTCAGCCGTCGGAGAAGGCGACGCGGGAGCTATCGTTAGCAAGCTTTTCAAGCACAGAACGAACACGGTATTGGACGATTGGAACGAGCCCGTGTTCTCTTTAAGAAGGGGCGGTGGATCCAGTATCTGGATGTCGCTTCTAAAGAAGCCGAGAAGACGCCTGATGATGCTAAGATTGTGGATGGTCACGCTGTTCCGAAAAAGCCGTAAAGACCTAACCAGACGCTGGATCGAACCGCTGACCGGCGCGACAATTTACTCTCGATAACTTCAACATTGAAAACCGAAGCACCGCTCGCTCCCGTCAGCGGTCGCTCAGCTTTTTCTCGTTAGGCCACAAATCATAACCAAGAACGAAAATATGAAAACGAAGCTCTACAACATCACCATCGTGATAATTATTACTACAATCCTTCTTCTGACCGGATGCTCTCGCTAGCGCATTGCAGAAGACAAGCCGGTAACCGGAGACGAGCTCACCACGCTCAAACGGGAGTACGCCGACGTTCTTGCGCTTGAGGGCACATCGAAGGGCGAAATTTTAGCCATCGCTCGGATTCTCAGAGCGAATCCCGAGATGGCGATCGACCGTACGGCGGCTAGTGGCGAATATTGCTTCAAGAGCGGGCCCGGTAATATGGTTCACTTCGCTACCCGACCGGAGCGCACGTCCGAAGACGTCATCTACGAGTTCGATGCCTCTGGTCTGATCGCGGCAGGCTTGGATCCGGCGCGCGTGAAACAGCTACCCGAACTGGGTCGAATGACCTCTGGTGTGTGGTATTTCCTTCCACAGGGGCAACTAGACCCGCATCATGCGCATGCGATGCCCAGTCCCACGGTCGCCATTGCTTTCAACGTCAAGTGAATTGATGAGCGACCTCACCAAGCGCTGGAGCGAACCGCCACCGGCCGCGCGTTCAAATTTCAACATGATTAAACAGTTTCAGTCACATCTGAGCTCGCTCTCGGTGGCGGTCGCTCATCTTGTTCTTGTTAGATGGTAGGCGCGACGTCATGGTGCAAGGATTCTTACATGCGCTCGTCACGAAGTTACTGTCGCTCGCTTGGCTCGCCTTGCTGTATCCGGCAGCAATTATCGTTTGCACGCCATTCATTTTACTTCGAGCGTGGATTCTATCTGTTCGTCATCATCGGCAATTCCGTGATACAGTCGCGGATGGATACTCTTTCTTTTGGTTTTCGTGGAGGTGAGGAGCGCTGTTGCGCAACATCTATTCCGTATGGCACCTCAACCATCTAACCAGTCAATGGAGCTAACCGCCCCCCGTTGTACGCTCACGTTTTATGATGACTAAAGTCGCTTTACATCAAGCGCCGCTCGCTCTCGGTGGCGGCAGCTCACTTCAGTCTCGTTAGACCGCATGAAGCTTCCTCCGCAGATCGAGCTCAGAGCCAGATGCGCCGACGCTGACGATCTCTCCGGCATCATCTTTCGCATGCAGATCACCGCAGGACACAAGAATCCCTACAACATCCTCTTCCCGAAGACAGACGAGCATGGTCACGCTCGGCTCACAGCAAAGGACATCGAGATGCAGTTCACAGACCACTGGGACATGGCACTCATGGACCATAATGGCTCGCTTGACGACGCCAATGAGCTTGTCACGATTCACCTTTTCGAGGTGCGCCCATTTCGCGAATATGCCGACACTATTCTTGCGTGGCCACTCTTCTCGTACGAGGAAACCCGTTGGAGTTCACGCCGTGCATGGTTCGATTACATGGCCTCGTGCAGAAATGACGAGTTCACATTCGACAGCATTTCGATACGTTTACCTGAGACGACGCTTCTTTATGTTTCACTTCGTCGCGCTGTTGCAGCCCAAGCGGTCTAACCAGGCACTGGAGCGAACCGCTGACCGGCGCGAAGATTTACTTTCGATGACTTCAACACTAAAACCCGAAGCGTCGATCGCTATCGACAGCGGTCGCTCAGCTTGGTCTCGTTAGATCTATGACGCGCGCCCTTTTATTGACTCCTGCGATTCTGCTTTTTTGCACGGCGGGTGCTGAGACGCCCGGTTCTTCTGTCGACGTCAACGCGGCGCATGATAAAGCCCTTGCGATTTACGCACCAGCTCCAGCTTACCCAATTGAGGCCCGTGCGCGACATTTCACCGGCAGTGGCATCGTCCTTCTGCGAGTTGATACAACCACCGGCTACGTAATTGGCACACAGATGCTAAAAAGCACGGGGCATGTTATCCTGGATAACGCTGCATTGAGCGCCTTTACGCAATGGCGGTTCAAGCCCGGCACCATGCGGCAAGTTCGAATTCCGATTCATTACACGATGAATCGAAAAGGTCTAACCAATCGATGAAGCCAACAGCCCCATTTCGAAATGAGTTCAGCGTGTTTGCGACAACACCCTGCCGTGGCTTATCTCCTTCTCGTTAGATGGCTTTCCCCACGACAGCGCTAGCACCCGAAGAAGTCGACCTTTATGGTAACTGGGTTGTGCAGCCAGATCGCTCCGTGATTGGCGACACGACAGAAGAGCGCATCGAGTGGCTCACTACGCAGAAGCTGGAACGCATCGCGGACGATTCGTCAGGTTGGGAGATTCTTTATCGAGATCCGCTAGATGGCCGGCTGTGGGAGTTGACATATCTACGCGGCGAAATGCATGGCGGAGGCCCTCGTCGTCTGCGTATTATTTCGCGAGATGAAGCCGCGGTTAAGTATGAAAACGCCGCCATCTAACCATGCGATGGAGCAAGCGACGGACCGCCGTACGCTCCCTTCTGAGATGACTTCCATCCCCCACTCCGAGCGACGCCCGCCTCCGTCCGCCGTCGATCATCTTGTTCTCGTTAGATGGCATCGCGCATGACGCGCTTCACTCGCATCGCATCTGCGGCACTCCTCTTGGTATTCACATTTCACCTGGTCGCTGATTCCCAAAAGGTTCTGAAGATTGCGATCACCGCGAGCGGGCAGATTAGCCGACGGACATCCCACTACCCTCGAAGCGTTGATTCCCATGATTCGCGAACTGGCCAAGAACAAAGGAGAAGTTTGGTACTATCGTCAAGCACCGGAAGCCGATCCGCATCCGAATGCGATGAAGGTCTTGAAGGCTATCATGGACCAGAATCTTCCTGTTCGACTTTCCACGAAGCCCGACTATTCCGATTCTCTCGATGACAAGGACAAATCAGTTCCGCGCAAGTGATTATGCAACGCCAACTGTCAACCAATTGCTCGAGCGAACCGCGGCCGTTGCGGTTTACACAATTAATCTTATGAAATCATTTACAGAGTTTGCCAAGCTGGCCGCCACCAGCGGTCGCTCATCTTGTTTTAGTTAGGTCTATGGCGGTTCGCGTCATTGCTCTTGTTCTCCTCGTGACTGTCGTTTCAGGCTGCGACAAGTTTCGGTCTTTTATTGCCGCCGAGCCATGGAAGTGGTCGAGTTCGCGAATTGCCGAGACGAGGCGACGTGGCGATATCATCTCCCGAGCGATCGAAGCGTATCGTGCAAAGAGTGGCAAATATCCTGCGGAGCTCAAAGAACTGCAGCCGAACTTTCTGCGCGAGATTCCACAGCTAACTGTTGGCTACAAAGAGTGGGAGTATGAGCTCATAGATCAAGGCAAGAACTATTGGCTCCGCGTCGTTGCCTCTGAGTTTGGTAGGTAGCTTAGCAGGACCTCTGAAGGTTCGCTATACATAGATGAGCATGGCCTCCGAAAAATCTAACCAATCAGTGGAGCTAACCGCCACCCGCTGTACGTTCATGCTTAATATGACAAAAACCGTTTCACTTCGAACACCGCTCGCTCTCATCAGGGGGTCGCTTATCTTGTTCTCATTAGGCGACAACAGAAATGACGTTTCATTATTGAACTCGTGACCCGAAACTATCGTTTTCTCTTCGGACCTCTTGCTGGAGTCATTCTTGGCATCGGCATAGCTGGATTGGCGCTGCTTATTCCCGGCTACAGTCACGTGCGTCAAACCGTTAGCGAGATCGGAGAAATCGGCTCGGCAGCCAGAATGCCTTTTGCCATCATGTTATTTTGCGTTGCGGTTTGCATCTTGGTCTTCGCCTCGGCCGTTCGTGACGTGTCACTTGCAACCCATCACTCCCCGTTTGCTGCGTACCTAATTGGGTTCATGGCGTTGCCGGCTGCAGGAATCGGAGTGTTCGCCTATCCGCACCCATTGCACAACGTTTTCGGCCTATCGGAACTGATTGGATACCAAGCGCCATTAGTGTTGGCGCTTACGTGGAGGCGCGACCCGCAAGCGAAAGCTATCGTCGTCGTTTCGCTGATATTCTTTGCACTGGTCTGGGGCGCAATCACTTTGAATTTAACTTCGCTTGTCCAGCCGGTCTGGGTTTACGTAAAGCCGATTCACGGCCTAGCCCAACGAGCGCTTTTCGCTGCTTGGTTCGGCTGGTGTGCCGTCGTAGGTATATTATTGTTTCAGCGCACCTGGGAAATTGGACGCGAGGCGACAACGCGCCATTCAATCTCCTGAAGCAATGATATCAGCTCTCTCAACCGATCGATGAAGGCAACTCCGAGAGTCTTCGCGAGCAGGCTGGCCCCATTACGGAATCAGATCAGATGGTCTGCCCACACCACCCTGTCGTTGCTTATCTCCGTCTCGTTAGGTAAGTTCCAAACGTTGCACTAAAGAATGCCTGACCGAAGCCGATTTGCCCGCCTCTTGTCAGAAGCCGCCATGATCGTCTTCAGCATCCTTCTGGCTTTTGCGATCAATGCTGTCTGGCAGAAACATGGCGAGAGACAGGAGGAGAAGCGGCTGCTCGGTGCTCTTCGCGACGAGTTTACGGTCAATCGCGAACGGATCGCGCAGATTGTGGCTTTTCATAGCAGCCTGAGGGCGACAGCTATCTCTCTTATGCAGGCGATAGCGCAGCCGACCGCAGTTTCATCAGAGGCAACGGACCAACTGATCACTGACGTATCGTGGTGGGGAGGCTTTATTTCCCCGGAATCCGCGGCCCTCGATGCGATCGTTCTCGGTGGCAAGCTTGATGGCATCGAGACGAAACGCTCCGCCGTCTCCTTACTGCGTGGCGCAGAGACGTGAGCGACGCGGCCGCCCCAGAAACCCAAGAGTACCACCACATAGCCGCGCCTGGCTTCCGCTTCTTAGAACCAAAGCAAATCTCGCCCAGATCAGCAATACCGCGGCGACGATTCCCGGCATAGGGAAGGCTTCAGTCACCACGAAAATGCCTGTCACGTTGCCAATGCGTGACCCTCGGGCGCTTTTGAATGAAGCCGAGTTTCAGAACGCCCTCGTCCACAAAGTGTGGATCGAGGACGACGCGCTTAGAGCGTACCAGAATCTCTTAGACCAACTGTCGACCGTCCAAGCTCGTTTAGAACGTGACATCACAAATGACGCCGCCGCTACCTAACATGCGATGGAGCGAGCCCCGAAAGCGTTCGGGGCGTACGTTCCACTTTTGCAATGATTTCGAGCTTTGATAGGGTCGCGCTGCCCATATCCTCCGGGCTTCCCGTCTATGTCGTTGCCTGGCAGTCCACTCCATTCACTCCGATCGGCCTTCGTCCGCCCCGTGCCGCGTGGTCTACTTTACGCTGGTCGCTTATCTCGTTCTCGTTAGATGGGAACGCGAAACATCTCGACATCTTTGTTGCGCTTGCAGTAAAAGAATTTGTTTGCTGGAGCGCAGCGAAATTAAAGAGTCAGCGCATCTTCCCCGTTAGCCCTAATGCACCCTATTCAAAGGAAATTCTCATGAAACAAACATCCGTCATAACCGTTATCGTCCTTACGGCAACCTCTATCGCCCTAGGGCAAGACAAAAACGCAAGCAAAAATGAAGGAAGCAGTGTCGAGCAGGCTATCAAGCAAATGGATAACGAACGCATTCAAGCGCAAATTCACGCTGATACTGCGGCGCTCGACCGCATCTACGCTGACGATTTCATCGGCATCGGCCCAAGCGGTACGGTGCGAACCAAACCGCAGGTGCTTGCAGATTTCACTTCACATAATTTGAAATTTCAGACGATCACCACCGACGAGGTTCAGGTGCGCGTTTACGAAAACACGGCGGTCGAGACTGGCCTCTCAATAATGATTGGGCAAGATAAAAGCAAAACTGTTCCGCGTGACAATCGGTTTACCAGGGTATGGGTGAAACAGCGAGGGCGCTGGCGATTGGTCGCCAACCACTACTCGCTATTGATTAAGCAGCATTAACTTAGACTGACGAGGCAATGCCCATCGGTAAATCGCGCCTAACCAATCGCTCCAGCCAACTGCTGGCCGTTCGGACGAGTAGCTTTTGTATGACTTCAACATCAAACTCCGCAGCAGAGTTCGCCATCGCCAGCAGTGGCTGAACTCCGTCTCGTTAGACCCGCCTTTGTGAAACCACTCACTATCGTTTTCTTTCTGGCATGGGTGACGCTGATTTGCGGCGCGATGCATGCCACGCAGTACGGCTACACTGCATACGTTACTCGTGGCGCCATTTCGGCGCTGAAGCTTGAGGGAAAAGACCAGGAGGAAATTCATCAGCTATTGAGAGCTTACTACCGTTCGATCGGCGAAGGGGCTGCGGTCGTTTTCACGCAGGCCTGCATTATCGTCTACGCACGCAAGCTGAGAGGTGCACCACACAGGGTCTGACCAATCGATGAAGCCAACTCCGAAAGTATTCGCGAGCCGGCTGGTCCCATCTCGAAATGAGTTCAGCGTGTTTGCCACTACCCTATGCCGTTGCTTATCTCCGTCTCGTTAGGCCTGATATGAAGTTTCGCCCAGGATCGCCCGCAGATGCAGAAGCAATTGCGGAATTGATCGGTAGCTTCACGAGTCAACTCACTGATGATCCGTCTGGCGCGGGGGCTGAGCAGTTTGTTGCCTCCGTATCCCTACGGGCCGAGCGCGGTTACTTGGCGTCTGCACGCTACCGATATCTTCTCGCGTGTTCGGATTCTCAACTTCTCGGGTTCGTTGCAATTCGCGATGGCTCCCACATTTTCCACCTCTTTGTCGAGCGTTCACATCAGCGACAAGGCATTGCTCGGCGTTTGTGGGAGCGAGCCCTGCAGGACCTTTGCGTTCCGGACAGCGATGGAGGCTTTACCGTCAACTCAAGTCTTTCGGCGGTAGCGGTGTACGAAGCTTTCGGTTTCGTTCCAGCAGGGTCAATACAGAGTGAGCATGGTATCTCGTTTCTTCCCATGCGACGTTCGCCATCGTAGCATTTGGTGTGAGCATGCGCTGGAGCGAACCCCGAAAGCATTCTGGGCTGTGCGCCCCATTTGTTGAGATGACTCACACATCCACTTTGGTCGAGCGATTAAGCCGGCACGGAACCAGTAAGAGCCGCACAGCCGAATACTTGTTTAATGAAAAAAACCATGACATTCGCGCTGCTCTGCGCCTCGCTGCTCTCACTGACACCGGCCTGCAATCGAAACCCGGTCACCGGATCGAAGCTCACTCGGGACAATTATGACCAGGTAGCCAACGGTATGACGAAGGCGCAGGTGGAACGGATCATGGGTCCGCCTACATCGACCGAGACCAAGGATATGCTCGTTTTCAAAAAAACGACCTATCGTTATGAAGAGGGATCCAAATTCGCCCTGTTCACCTTTAAGAACGACGAGCTCGACAGCAAAGAGGGGAATCTCGCTACCCCATAGCCCTTTCGCAGCTTTTGTGATGCCTGACATTTTGCCGAAGTATCTTTGAAGAACAGGCAGTAGCGGCGCGCGCGAAAGTCGAGCGTAGCGCCGCGAGCGCTACAACTCAGTGCGATGGCAAATTCGCAGCAGTTGGCCCATTAGCGGCGGCGTAAAAAGAAAAGAAGGGCCAGAGAAAAGCAGACAATTGCAATTATCAAGATGACAATCGCCAAACGTCGCGTC
>JADMIO011246925.1_pt1 | contig 19407 bp, 17 predicted proteins | sample 8958161 | NCBI WGS metagenome assembly JADMIO01 (sample SAMN16585339, study PRJNA669376) | soil metagenome | isolation source: Crop rotation soil | place: USA: Cullars Rotation, Alabama | collected 2011
GCCGCGACTTCAAGTCACGTGAATTCCAAGCTTCGGATCCCACTGTGCTGGAAAGCACATGGACCTCATAGAGAACGGAATCGTGCAGTGCAGTTCCGGGTGGGCGATCGTTTTCCCAATCGAAGAGTGACGTGGTGACGACGCACCTCGGCATGCCCCACGCCGAGTTTTCCGTGTCCATGGAAAGGTCTTCCGCAGGATCGCCAAGTTTGTACCCGAACACCGGCGCATCCCACTTCACGGCGCCTGTGATGGCGCGCGCATAAGGATCAATCAGCAGCTTCGTGGGATTAAACCGCAGACCCCGTTCGGGGTCATAAGGTCCATACACCCTGTATGCATAGAGCTGGCCCAGTTTGACGCGTGGCAAGTAACAGTGCCAGACGTAGCCCGTACATTCCCTGAGCGGTATAACGGTTTCAGGACCGTCTGGCGCGTCGAACAGACATAGTTCGACCGCGGTGGCGTTTTCAGAATAAATTGCAAAGTTCGTCCCCAATCCATCCCACGTGGCGCCTTGTGGATAGGGCTTTCCCGGAAGCATTGTGCGCGGCATCTACTTTCAATTTTGATTCGGAGATGGCCCTGCCCACAATCGAAGCCTGTGTCCTAATTTACTTTTAGCCATCACCATTGGTCGAGAGATGGAAATCGTCATGCTACGGTGAAGCCGTAGGCCCAGTGTAGGACCTGAACGGCCCAAAATAGGGGCGCAGGGCGACCCGCAATCCTCAAAGATGCCAAGAACATACCCCATAGGTGCAGAGATTCAGCCGGACGGCGTGCATTTTCGTGTCTGGTCTCCCGATAGAAAAGCAGTTTCTGTAGTGCTGGAACGGGGCGCCGGCGCGCCCGCGAAGATGCCTCTGGAAGCGGAGCCAGGGGGTTACTTTTCCGGGTTGGTAGCGGGCGCCGGCGCGGGTAGTTGTTACCGGTTTCAGGTGGACGACGACGAGAAGATATATCCCGATCCCGTGTCGCGCTACCAGCCGGACGGGCCGCATGGCTGCTCGCAGGTGGTGGATGCCGCAGCCTATCGCTGGCGGGACAAGGCGTGGCGCGGAGCGTCTCTCGAGGGCCAGATCATGTACGAGATGCATGTGGGCACCTTCACTCCGGAAGGCACCTGGCAAGCGGCGCGCGCGCAATTGAAGGAGCTGGCGGCGCTCGGCATCACATGCATTGAGATGATGCCGGTCTGCGACTTCGCGGGAACCTTCGGGTGGGGTTATGACGGCGTGAGCATGTTTGCGCCCACGCGCTTGTACGGAGAGCCGGACGACTTGCGGGATTTTATCGATGAGGCGCATGCGAACGGGATCGCAGTCATATTGGATGTGGTCTATAACCACCTCGGCCCTGACGGCAACTACCTGAAGACGTTCGCAGCCGACTATTTTTCCAACAAATACGAGAACGAGTGGGGCGAGGCGATTAACTTCGATGGACCGAACAGCGGGCCGGTGCGCGAATTCTTTGTCACCAACGCCGCCTATTGGATAGAGGAATATCACTTCGACGGACTGCGGCTGGACGCGACACAGCAGATCTTCGACGAATCCGAAGAGTACATTGTCAAAACGGTCAGCCGCCGTGTACGAGAAGCCGCGCAGGGAAGACAGACGATCATTGTGGCGGAAAACGAACCGCAGCACACGATTCTGGTTCGGGAATATGGCGTGGATGGCCTATGGAATGACGACTTCCATCACAGCGCGACGGCTGCGCTGACGAATCGTAACGAAGCTTATTACACGGACTACCTGGGGAAGGCGCAGGAGTTTATCTCCGCGGCAAAGTACGGCTATCTTTACCAGGGGCAGCGGTATAAATGGCAGAAGAACCGGCGAGGAACGCCGGCGCTGGACCTGACTCCTTCCGCGTTTGTGACTTTCATTCAGAATCATGATCAGGTGGCGAACTCCGGTAGAGGTGAGCGACTGAATCAGGTTTCGAGCCCCGCGGCGATGCGCGCGATGTCGGCCTTGCTTTTGCTGATGCCGGGAACGCCGATGCTGTTTCAGGGGCAGGAATTCGCGTCATCCGCGCCGTTCCTGTATTTTGCAGATCATAATCCCAAATTGAACCGGATGGTGCGAAGGGGACGGCGCAAGTTTCTGGCGCAGTTCCCCAGCCTGGCGCAACCGGAAGTGGAAAAGTACCTGGCCGACCCGGGGGATGGCCAAACCTTTGCACGCTGCAAGCTGGATTTTTCCGAGCGGCAAAAACATCGCGAGGTGTACGACCTGCACCGCGACCTGATCCGGCTGAGGCGCGAAGACCCCGTGTTTCGGGCACCGCGAAAGAGCAGCTACGACGGCGCGGTGCTGGCCGAGCGCGCGTTTGTGCTGCGTTATTTCGGCGGCGCAGAGGGAGATCGTCTGTTGGTGGTGAATTTCGGATTCGAGTTACGATTGGATCCCGCGCCGGAGCCGCTGCTGGCTCCGATGCAGGGCACCGAGTGGAGCGTGCTGTGGTCGAGCGAAGATCCGCTGTATGGCGGATACGGCACCTACAAGTTGGATAGCGAAGAGAACTGGAGGCTGCCCGGTTGTGCAGCGGTGGCGCTGAAGCCGGCGAGGATTGTGGAGAAGAAGGAACGATGAACGAATTGCTGCGCGTGCCCAGACGCGACGTTCCGCGTCCAGATGCGGACCCGCACCTGACTCAGGAATGGTTGGTCACCAACGGCTTGGGAGGCTACGCCTCGGGCAGTGTTGCAGGCCCGATTACGCGTCGATATCATGGGCTATTAATTTCTGCGCTGCCCAATCCGCTGGGCCGCATGATGATGCTGAACGCGGTTTCGGAACGCCTGCGGCTTCCCGACCGGCGCGTATTCTATATGGGCGCGCACGAGTTGACGGGGGCGGACGACCAGGCCACTTTGAACCCGAGTGACTTTCGATACGATGCCGGGCTGCCAGTGTGGCGCTTTGAAGTTGATGGTTACGTGCTGGAAAAGCGCGTGGTGCTGCCGTACCGGCAGAACACGGTCCATATAACCTACCGGCTCGTCGAGGGCGAAGGTACGATACGGCTGGCGATTCGGCCGGCGGTGAATTTCCGATCTCACGACGCGCACGTCAGCACGCCACTAGGTGACAACTATGTGTTGACGGCTACTGATGACCGGTACGAGGTCTGCGGCGCCAAAACGCTGCCCCCTTTGAAGCTGACCTGTTACCCCTCGACCGCGTTTACGTTCGACCGCAAGGTGATTCAACACATCCTGTACCGGACCGAGCAGAACCGCGGGTATGAGCATCAGGGAGCGATGTACAGCCCGGGCTATTTCCGGATGGATCTAGCCAAGGGACAGCAGGAGACTTTGATCGCCTCCACGGAGTCTTGGGAGACGATGCGGGCGCTCACCCCCGAGGACGTGCTGGCGAGCGAGATGCAGCGGCTGAGGGAATTAATTGCGAAGGCCGCTCCCAGGGTGCGCAGCGGTTTTGCGGCAGAGCTTGTGCTGGCCGCCGACCAATTTTTGATCACGCCTGCCGGACGTCCGGAAGACGCGGCGCGCGCGCATGCCGCGGGAGACGAAGTGCGGACCGTGATTGCGGGCTATCACTGGTTCACCGACTGGGGCCGCGACACCATGATCAGCCTGGAAGGGCTGACCCTGACCACGGGACGGCACCAGGAGGCCGGCTGGATTCTGCGCACCTTCGCGCACTACGTGAGGGACGGGCTGATTCCCAACATGTTCCCCGAAGGCGAGCGCGAGGGACTCTACCACACGGCAGACGCGACGCTGTGGTTCTTCCATGCGCTGGACCGCTATGTGCGGGTAACGGGCGACCGCGGCACGCTCAAGACGGTGCTGCCGAAGTTGCTGGACATTGTCAATGCGCATGTGCAGGGGACACGGTTTGGTATCTGCGTTGACGCGAAAGACGGGCTGCTGCGGCAGGGGCAGGAAGGGTATCAGCTCACCTGGATGGACGCCAAAGTCGATGACTGGGTGGTAACGCCGCGGCGGGGCAAGGCAGTGGAGATCAATGCCCTGTGGTACAACGCGCTGAAGCTGTTGGAGTGCTGGCTGCGGGAAGAGCAGAGCGATGAGGCATCGCGGCCGATTCGCGAATATGCGGACCGCGCGCGTGAGAGCTTCAACCGGCGTTTCTGGTACGAACAGGGCGGATATCTTTACGACGTGATCGATGGAGAACAGGGCGACGATCCGGCATGCCGGCCTAACCAGGTGTTTGCGATCTCCCTAAGCAATCCGGTGTTGGACCGCGCGCGTTGGGAACCTGTGATGGACGTGGTGGAGAAAAAGTTGCTCACGCCTGTGGGGCTGCGGTCGCTCGCCCCGGGACATCCGGATTACCGCTCTAAGTATTACGGGGACCTGCGTTCGCGCGACGCGGCATACCATCAGGGAACCGTGTGGGCATGGCTGATCGGGCCGTTCATTGACGCGTGGCGTAAGGTGCATCCGGACCAGCGGCAGGCCTCGAGCCAGTTCCTGGAAGGCTTCGCGCGCCATATGGACGAGGCGTGCATTGGGTCGATTAGCGAGATCTTCGACGCGGAGGAGCCGTATACGCCGCGCGGCTGCATCGCGCAGGCGTGGAGCGTGGCGGAAGTACTGCGCTGCTGGGCACAGGAGTGAAATCCGTCCTGGTAGGCTGCTGCGGGTTTCGTTCCGCGCAAGCGAAGTACTACCAGGAGTTCCCGGTGGTGGAGGTGCAGCAGACGTTTTATGAGCCGCCGTCGATCGCGCTTGCAACCAAGTGGCGCGGCGCGGCCCCGGCTGCGTTCCGCTTCACCATGAAGGCCTGGCAGTTGATCACCCATACATGCGGCAGTCCCACGTACCGGCGTCTGAAATCCAACTTTTCACCGCAGGAGATGACGGAGTTCGGCGCCTTTCAGCCCACTGACCACGTGTGGATGGCGTGGGAGCGGACGCGAGAGGTGGCGCGCGCGCTGGCGGCGGAAGTAATTCTGTTTCAATGCCCCGCGTCTTTTCAGCCCACACGCGGCAATGTGCGGAATATGGAGGAATTCTTCGGCCGCGTGGAACGCGACTCCGCTACGCTGCTGGCGTGGGAACCGCGGGGCGATTGGCCGGAGGATTTGGTGCAACGGCTGTGCAGCGCGCTCGATCTGGTGCACTGCGTGGACCCGTTTGGATGCCGGACCGTGCATGGCGACGTGCTGTATTACCGGCTTCACGGGAAGGGCACTTACCGATATCGCTACTCCGATGAAGAGTTGCTGGAACTGCACCGCATGGTGGCTGAGAGCACGGCGGCGCCTGCTTACGTGCTGTTCAACAATATCTGGATGAGGCAGGACGCATTGCGGTTCATCGAAATCGGCGCGTCCGGGGCGCTAAAATAGAGTTTCATGGCCATTCAAACGCTGTTCGGCTCCATTGAGCAAGAGCCGACGCTGCTCGAGAAGTTGAAGAGCGGCGTGGAGAAGACGCGCGCGGGATTGGTGTCCCGGCTGGAAGAGGTATTGACGGGCGAGAAGCAGATCGACGCGGATCTGCTGGACGAGTTGGAGTATACGCTGATCTCCGCCGATATCGGCGTGCGCACCACGGAAGAAATCCTGGCGCGGATCAAGCAGCGTGTCGAGCGCCACCTGGTGAACGATTCGGGCGAGTTGCGCAACCTGATTCGCGAACATCTGCTGGAAATTCTGCAGGCCAGCGAGCGCGCCATGCCGCGTGTGCAAACGCCGCCGGCGGTGGTGATGCTGGTGGGTGTAAATGGCTCGGGCAAGACCACGACGATTGGCAAGCTGGCGCAGCGCTACAAGAGCGAAGGACGTACGGTGTTGCTGTGCGCCGCGGATACCTTCCGTGCCGCGGCCATCGAGCAGTTGGAAGTGTGGGGCAACCGCTCCGGGACCGAAGTCATCCGCCAGAAGCAGGGCGCCGATCCCAGCGCGGTAATGTTTGACGCTCTGCAGGCAGCCAAGGCGCGGAAATCGGATTACGTCATCGTCGATACGGCGGGGCGGCTCCACAGCAAAGAGAACCTGATGGCGGAACTGGAAAAAATGCGGCGCACCGCGCAGCGCGTGATTCCGGAGGCGCCCCATGAGGTTCTGCTGGTGATGGACGCAGTGACGGGCCAGAACGGTTTGGAGCAGGCGCGCAAGTTCACTGAGACGTCCGGCGTGACGGGTATCGTGCTGACGAAACTGGACGGTACCGCCAAGGGCGGAGTGGTAGTCGCGATCGCACGCGAGTTGAATCTGCCAATCCGGTACGTGGGGGTTGGGGAGAAGCTGGATGACCTGCTGCCGTTCGATCCCGAGAAGTTCATCGAGTCGCTCTTCGAGAAATAAATGGACGAACAATATCTCCGCGCGGCGCTGGAACTGGCGGCGCGGGGGCGCGCGCTGACCAGCCCCAATCCGATGGTAGGCGCGGTGCTGGTGCGGGATGGCGAGGTGGTGGGCAGGGGCTTTCACACGTACGCCGGAGTGAAGCACGCCGAGGTGCTGGCACTCGAAGAAGCGGGCGAACGCGCGCGAGGCGCAACCTTGTACATTAACCTGGAGCCGTGTTCCCATGAGGGCCGGACCGGTCCGTGCGCGGAGGCCGTGATAGCCGCCGGCGTGTGTCGCGTGGTGGCTGCCATGCAAGATCCGAATCCGAGGGTGGCAGGAGAGGGCTTCCGCAAGCTGCGCGCGGCCGGTGTGGAGGTGGAGATTGCTGCTCCGTTTACTGTTGAAGCAGAGCGGCTGAACGAAGCATTCGCGCATTTCATGCGGCACGGAACGCCTCTGGTGACGTTGAAGTCCGCGATGACGCTGGACGGGAAAATCGCGGCGCCGGATGATAATCGCGGCTGGATTACCAGTGAGCAGGCGCGGGCGCATGTGCAGACGTTTCGCCACGAGCACGATTCGATTCTCACCGGCATTGGTACGGTGCTGGCAGACGATTGCCTGCTGACGGACCGCACCGGTGTGCAGCGAAGCCGGCCCTTACTGCGGATTGTGCTTGATTCCCTGCTGCGGATCCCACTGACCTCGAAGATGGTGCAGTCGGTGCAGGAGAACGACATGGTTGTCGTGACCACGTCGGCGGCATCGAAGGAGCGGCGCACGGCGCTGGAATCGCGGGGCATTCGTGTGCTGCAGTTCGATGGCCCGAATGGCCGCGCGGACCTGCGGCGCACCGTGGAATGGCTGGGAGAACAACGGTACCTGTCGCTGATGATTGAGGCGGGCAGTAAGCTGAACTGGTCTGCCTTTGAGTGCCAGGTGGTGGACAAGATCTTTTTCTATTACGGCGCGAAGATCTTTGGAGGGCTGCAGTCGCTGCCGATGGCAGGCGGCGTGGGGCGTAGAAGACGCGAAGATGCGATCACGGTACGTGGTGTGCGCACCCACTCCATCGCGCCGGACGAGTTCGCCGTCGAAGCATACGTTAACAAGGAATTCTGATGTTTACGGGGATTATAGAAGAGCTGGGAACCATCGAGTCGGTGGAGACCAAGGCGGCGGGCGCGCGCTTGAAGATTCGTTGCCGCATCGTGCTGGAAGGCAGTCCGGAAGGCGCCAGCATCGCGGTGAACGGGGTGTGTTTGACGGCGCTGAACCCAGGCTCAGACTATTTCTACGCGGACCTCGCTCCGGAAACTTTGCGGCGCAGCAACTTAGGCGCGCTGCGGGCCGGTTCCCGGGTCAACCTGGAGCGGCCGCTCTCTCCCACGGGACGGCTGAGCGGACACATCGTGCAAGGACACGTGGATGGCACCGGTGAGTTCTTGGGACTCGACCCTTTAGGCGACGATAACTGGTGGCTACGAATTCGCATTCCCGACGAACTTGATCCCTACCTGGTGTTCAAAGGGTCGGTGGCCATTGATGGCATCAGTCTGACGGTCGCGGCGCTCGAGGGCAGTGAACTCGCGATTACCGTAATTCCGCACACGTTCCGCCACACGACGCTGGCCGGCTACCGGCCGGGCGATCGCGTCAATTTGGAATGCGACATTCTGGCGAAGCACGTAGAGAAATTGATCCGCAAACTCGACCTGAAAAACAAAATCACGGTAGACGGCCTTCGGGAGCAGGGTTACTAACGTCGTTTACAATAGAAGAATCGGAGTGTTTCTTTGCGGACTGTCTGTTTTGCGCTGTTTTTGTGCGCGGCGCCTGCGTTTTCTCTTGATTCCCTGATCAACTCGTACTTTGCGCGCAATCACGTGGATGCGCCGAAGCCTGTAGCGGATGCTGTATTTGCGCGCCGTGCGTACCTTGATCTGTGGGGGCTGCCGCCTTCGCCGGAGCAGTTGCAGGAGTTCGTTGCCGATACGGCGCCAGACAAACGCGGGCGGCTGGTGGATACGCTGCTAGCGAACCATCGAAATTACGCGGAGCACTGGATCACGTTCTGGAACGATCTGCTGCGCAACGATGAGGGCGTGGTCTACTATGGCACCCGGGAATCCATCACAACGTGGCTGCTGAGCGCGCTCGAAAAAGACATGCCGTACGACCAGATGGTTCGGTCGCTGCTGGAGCCAAATGCGCCGGGAGATCCCAAAGGTTACCTGATCGGAGTGAATTGGCGAGGCGATGTGAGTGCGAGCCAGGTGCCCGCGATGCAGGCGGCGCAGAACAGCGCGCAGGTTTTCCTCGGTGTAAATCTCAAATGCAACTCCTGTCACGACAGCTTTATCAGCAAGTGGAAGTTGAAGGATGCGTACGGGCTTGCGAGCTACTTCTCTAAAGAAGAGATGGACGTGTACCGGTGCGACGTGCGCACCGGAGAGAAGGCACAGAAGAAATTTTTGTATCCCGATGCGGCAGCGGACCGAAGCATTTCTGAGTTGTTCACGGCGAGCCAGAATCATCGTTTCGCGCGAACCCTGGTAAATCGTGTATGGGACCGGATGTTCGGCCGGGGCCTGGTGGCTTCGGTGGACGACATGGATAAGCCGGCCTGGGATCCTGAGTTGTTGCAATCGCTGGCTGACGATTTCGTTACGAATGGGTATGACATTCAACGACTGCTACGCCAGATTATGACGTCGCGCGCGTACCAACTACCTTCGGTGCAGCCTAAGCAGGGCGAGACGTATGTGTTTCAAGGGCCCCAGCCGCGGCGCTTGACAGCGGAACAATTCACAGACGGCGTGTCGGCGATTACGGGTGAATGGCGCGTGCGAACTTCGAAGATCGCGGGACCGGGCATGTATAGCCGTGAATGGCGGATGAAATCCAGCATGCTGTCGCGCGCCATGGGACGGCCCATTCGCGACCAGGTGTTCACCACCCGGAATAGTGAAGCCACGACGCTGCAAGCACTCGAAGAGGTGAACGGCGAAACGATCACGGATCTGTTGCACCGCGGTGCTCTGCGGCTCCAGGGAAAACTGAGTACGCCGCCGCCGAACCGCTTCGACAGCGGCGTGGTGGGCAGCGCGGTGGTGACGGTGGACGCGGACATCAGCGGCGCAACCGAGTTGAGGCTGCTGTTCGAGGATGCCGATGCGTACGATCCGTCGCGTACGATTGCCGGGTTGGCGGATGCAGTCCTGGAAGGCCCCGAGGGCACTGTCAAATTGAGCGAAATGAAAACGACCGCCCCGGTGCAGGCGCGCAAAATTCAATTCAAAGGTGAACAGCCGGCCGACGCCTTGGTGGCTCCGCTGGGAACGGAAGCCCTCTACGATATCCGCGGACGCGGCTTCACGCGCCTGCGCGGCAGAGTGGGGATCGACCAATCCTCGCAAATTAATGAGATTGGTCCTAAGGTGCGGCTGTTCGTCTTCACGCAGCAGCCGGACCGGCACAATCTGGCGGGCGTAAGAGGCACGCCTCCCGTGGCGCCCATGGCTAAGGCCGATGTAGAGCATCTATATCTGTATGCTTTCGGCCGCCGCCCTACGCCGCAAGAGGCCGGCATTGCTAAGACCATGCAACTGGAAGACCTGTTGTGGGCGCTATTTCTTTCACCGGAGTATCAGTACATTTTATGAACCGCAGACATTTCATGCAGACTTGCGCGGGCGCGACCTTTACCGCGCTAAACGCCGGAAACCCGCGGCAGGTGCTCGGCGCGGAGAAGCCGGCCGCGACGGCGGACACTCTGATTCTGCTTTGGATGGCGGGCGGAATGGCGCAAACCGAAACCTTCGATCCGAAGCGATATACGCCATTTGAACGCGGCATGGAATCGAAGCGTGTGCTGAGTACCTTCCCGAGCATTCCGACCGCGATCGACGGAGTGCAATTCTCGCAGGGTCTGGAGCGTATTGCGAAGGTGATGGATCGCGGGACGCTGTTGCGCAGCCATCGCGTGGGCGACCTCGGGTTTATTCTGCATTCGCGCCATCAGTACCACTGGCACACCGGTTATGCGCCGCCGCTTTCGGTGGCCGCGCCCCACATGGGTGCGGTGATCGCGCGCACCCTGGGAGCAAAGAATCCCGATGTGCCGGCGTTCATCGACATTGGACAAAATCTGGAGATTGGAGCGGAAAGCGATTCGCTCAAGTCATTCCACACAGCGGGCTTTCTGGGCACCGAGTATGGCCCGTTTCTGATTAACGATCCGTCGGATGCGGTCAGCACGGTGCGGCCGCGGATTCCGGAGGGACGTTTCCGCAACCGCTATGAGCAGTACAAGGCGCTGGTGGCGGCGAGCCCCGTGATGCGGCAGGGCAGTGATTATCAACGGGAATCGCTGTTGCGGTCGGTGGAGAATGCGCATCGCCTGCTGAACTCACCGGCGGCCAAGGCGTTCGATCTTTCGCTGGAGCCCAAGGAGTCGTTCGACATCTACAATACGGGCCGTTTTGGACGCGGCTGTCTGCTGGCGCGGCGCTTGACGGAAGCCGGGGCGCGCTTTATTGAAGTCACGACCGAGTACATTCCCTTCCGCCATTGGGACACGCACGAGAACGGGCACACCCGCGCCGAAGGAATGAAGCGCGACATTGATGCGCCCGTCGCACAACTCATTTTGGATCTGGAAAAGCGCGGTTTGCTGAACCGCACGCTGATCGTGCTGGCGAGTGAATTCGGCCGTGACATGATGACTGAAGGCAAACCGGACAAACCCGTCAAGGACCAGGTGGCGAATCAGCCGGAGGTCATGACGGAGCCGAAGCATTACGGCATGCACCGCCACTTTACCGAAGCTTGCAGCGTTCTTCTGTTCGGCGGCGGCATGAAGAAGGGCTTCGTATACGGCAAGACTGCGGACGAGCGGCCCTGCTCGATCGTGGAAAACCCGGTCGGCATTGAAGATCTACACGCTACGATCTATCGGGCAATGGGCATTTCGACGGACCTGGCGTATCAGGTGGAGCAGCGGCCATTCCACATCACCAAGGACGGCAAAGGCAAACCAGTGCAGGCGTTGTTTGCATAGGTCGCGGTCATAACTGTTATTCGCTACAGGCGCTAAGATGAATCCATGAGGAACGAATTCACGGCGATTGTGGAGCGGGACGGACCGTGGTACGTGGCCTACTGTGCCGAAGTGCCTGGCGCGAACGGCCAAGGGAAGACGCGTGAAGAGTGCCTGGACAACCTTCGAGAAGCGATAGCGCTGGTCCTCGAGCACCGACGAGAAGATTCTATACGCTCCATGCCTCCAGAGGCGGAACGCGAACTGGTCGTTCTAGGATGAAGCGCGACGGACTTCTTCGCCACCTGCGCCGGCACGGATGTGTGTTGCGGCGCGACGGCGGACAGCACTCCTCCTGAGAAAATCCGCAAACCGGTCGTGGTGAAGACGTTCCGCGGCACGTCGAAATTGCGAATGTACTGGCGAAGAGAATCTGCAGAAACCTCTCGATTCCCGAGCCTCCGGGATAGATTCGGATGCGGTGCGGTCAGGGCACGCACGTGGGCTCTGGTCGCGAAGCTCCGGCTGCAGTCAGCGGCTTGAGTCTCTCTGCCCCTACTTCGCTACAGCGCCCCGGATAAACCCGACAATGCCTTCCAGCGAGGCTCCCGGTTGAAACACTTCTGCTACTCCGGAAGTCTTTAATGCGGTGGCATCTTCGTCGGGGATGATGCCGCCGACCACCACCACCACATCGGTCATCTCTTTTTCGCGCAGCAGGTCCATCACGCGGGGGACGATCGCGTTGTGCGCGCCGGAAAGGATGGACAGGCCTATCACCTGCACGTCTTCCTGGAGAGCCGCGTTCACAATCATTTCGGGGGTTTGGCGAAGGCCGGTGTAGATCACTTCCATGCCCGCATCGCGGAGAGCACGCGCGATTACCTTCGCGCCGCGGTCGTGGCCGTCCAAACCAGGCTTGGCCACCAGCACTCGAATCGGTCGCTCCATGTTATAGGTGTGTCGTTTCCTGGTAGGTGCCGAAAACGTCCCGGAATGCATCACAGATCTCGCCCAAAGTGGCGTAGGCGCGAACGCAATCCAGAATGAACGGCATCGTGTTCCCGGTACCTTCCGAGGCACGCCTCAAATCGTCCAGAGTCTTGCGGACTAGTTCGTTGTTGCGGCGCTGCTTCAGCGCTGCAAGTTTTCTGATCTGGTGGTCGCCGGATGACTCGTCGATTTGCAGCAGTTCAATCGGCTGATCCTCGGATTGGAACTTGTTTACACCCACGATAGTTTTGCTGCCATCCTCCACCTCGCGTTGATAGGTGTAACTCGCGGTGGCAATTTCGCTTTGTGGAAAGCCTTTTTCGATCGCGGAGATCATCCCACCCATTTCGTCGATGCGCCGGATGTACTCGTTCGCCGCGGCTTCGCTATCGAGCGTCAACCGCTCCAGGAAGTAACTGCCGCCGAGCGGGTCCGGCGTATTGGCGACACCCGTTTCGTAGGCGATTACCTGTTGCGTGCGCAGCGCGATGGTGACGGCATGCTCGCTGGGCAATGCGTAAGCTTCGTCGAGTGAATTGGTGTGCAGCGACTGGCATCCGCCGAGCACCGCGGCCAGCGCCTGCAGAGACGTGCGGATCACATTGTTGTACGGCTGCTGCCAGGTTAATGAGCAGCCCGCCGTCTGCGCGTGGAAACGCAGTTTCATACTGCGTTCGCTCTGTGCGCCATACCTGTCACGCATGGCATGAGCCCAGATCTTACGTGCCGCGCGGTACTTCGCAATCTCTTCAAAGAAATCATTGTGCGCGTTGAAAAAGAAGCTCAGGCGCGGCGCGAAATCGTCGATGTTCATGCCGCGTTCGAGCGCCCAATCGACGTACTCGATGCCATCGCGCAGCGTGAAAGCCAGTTCCTGAACGGCGGTGGATCCTGCTTCCCGAATGTGATAGCCGCTGATCGAAACCGGGTTGAACTTCGGCGTGTTGCGCGCGCCGAATTCGATGGTGTCGGTGACCAGCCGCATGGAGGGACGCGGCGGAAAGATGTACTCCTTTTGTGCGATGTACTCCTTCAAAATGTCGTTCTGCAGCGTGCCCGAAACCTTGGACCACGGAACACCCTGCTGCTCCGCCACCGCCAGATACATGGCCCAGAGCACCGACGCGGGGGAGTTGATGGTCATCGAGACGGTCACGTCGCCGAGGGGAATCCCGCGAAACAGGATTTCCATGTCTTCCAGTGAACAGATGGACGCGCCGCATTTTCCCACCTCTCCCTCAGACATGGCGTGGTCGGCGTCGTAACCCATCAGGGTGGGCAGATCGAATGCCACGGAGAGGCCGGTTTGCCCCTGTTCCAGCAGGTAATGGTAACGGCGGTTGGTCTCTTCAGGGGTGGCGAAACCCGAGAACTGGCGCATGGTCCAGAGCCGTCCCCGGTACATGTTTTCGTGAATCCCGCGGGTATAGGGAAATTCGCCGGGAGCGCCCAGATCGCGGGCAGGATCTAAGTCCGCCAGGTCCTCCGACGTGTAGACCGGCTCAATGGGAACGCCGCTGATGGTGGTGAAACGCGGTTCGGCGACCCGTGTCTTATCCATCAAATTCATTATCTCCCGATTACTGAAGTGCTGCCTGCGCTTTCTTCGGCAGTTTGGTGAGCGTCAGGTCATACGCCGTACGTAGCAGCTGCTTCAGTTCGGTCTTAGGGATCGCGTCATCCGACTGCAACCCCACCCATTGCGAGCGTGCCATATAAGGGGCGGGGATGATGTTGGGCCGCTCCAGCAGTTCGGCGAAGCTCTCCGGAGTACACTTGAAGCTCAGAACGACCGGAGCGGGCTCGGTGCAAGTTACAGCGAACATCTTGCCACCGATCTTAAACACCAGGTCCTTGCCCCACTGCACATTCTCGGTGGCGTGCGGGAAAGCGAGGCATTGCTTCCGAATCCATTCGACCATCATTCGAATAGCTTAATTCACATGGAACGGGGACGATCGCGCTAATTGCGCGGACCGATGCGCTCGGTTCGGCCGGCAAGCGGCTGAATGGCTCCACTGCCGCACACCGCAACACCCGAACCGGAAAGGGCATTCAGAAAATTGAATAAAAGGGCGTAGAATACCTGCTCTGTGATGGGCTGTTTGCCCGGTAAGCGGAAGGTGGCGGGCAACTCCTTGGAGATGGAGAGCCGGACGGAATTCACTTGCGCCTTGCCCGAGCGATCCCGCCGATTGGCGATACTCATCGGCGTTTGCATCACTCCGCCAGTGCGGCCATCGATATAAAACTGGCAGCGCGAAAACCAGCCCAGGTTGGCGGGATCGGTCGCATCGAAAAGCAGCAAAGGAGTTTGGCGCTCTGTTGCGGTAAGTTCCACCGTCAGAGTGCGCGGCGAATCTTTCACCTTGGACTCAAAGCCGGCCTGGCGGGCGATGCTTGCCACCAGATCGGTCTCCAGTTCCAGAAGGATAAGTTTATGGGTCCCGGCCTGCAAAACCTGCATTCGTACCTATTCTAACGTTTTCTCGAAAGGGCCGAAGAACATGAGCCATGCATCTCGGCGATCTTCATAATACCGCCGCACGCGGCGCGCACGAATGAAGCCGAACTTTTCATAGAACGCGATGGCGGCCTGATTGTCGGTCTTCACCATCAGTCCGAAGCGCTGGGTGCGTGCGCGCCGGAGCCGGGCGAGAGTAGCCCTCAGGAGCGCGGAGCCAATACCCGCCGTTCGGAAGCGCGGGTCCACTGCGATGCTGACCAGCTCGGCCTGGCGATCCTCCCGGCAACTCACGATGTAGCCTGCAATCCGGCCGGAACGTTTGGCCACCAGGAAGAGATTGCCGCAATCCTGATACAACTCCCGCAACAGGTCCGGCGGATAGGCATCGCGACCGAAAGACGCGCGCTCGATAGCGACTATACGAGGCAGCTGGCGGGGTTGAAACGGCTCGACTTCAATGCGCGGCGACATCACGAGGACGGGCAAACGTTAAGATTGGAAAACGGGGTAAGCTGCAAGTATCTATCTTACGCTGGTCCCCGGAAGCGCATGAAAAACAACCGTAAGAACCCGCTGGCGAAGCTTGATCGCGTCGAATTGATCTGGCTTTTCAGCATCCTCAAGGAAGCCTGCCGAGAACGGCTGGAAAAGAACCTGATCAACCAGGAAATGGAAGAGCGGCTGGCTAAGCGCGGCCAGATTCCCGGACGTGTGGACCCGCGCCCGGCACTCAAACTCTGGGAACCGCGGTATCGAAAGCTGTTGGAAGTGTCGAGCGACGCGTATACACTGATTCGTTCGGCGGAAGCGGAAGAGTTCATGCGGGCAATGGCGGAACAGTTCAATGAAGTGCTGGAAGCGGAGCCGGAGTGAACAGCCCTGTACTGATCCTGGGATGTGGTTATACGGGACGGCGCGTGGCGCGCATACTGCGGGAGCGAGGGGTGGAGGTGATCGCCACCAGTCGCGATCCGGGGCGGCTGCGCGATCTGGACGTGAAGCCGGTGCGGCTCGAAGTGACGGATGCCGCCAGCTTGGCCGAACTGCGGCAGCATGCGCGGCCGGGCATCCGGATGCTGCACTCGATTCCCTCCATAGTCGACGGCGGCAGCGTTACGGAATACACGCCGGCGCTGCTGGAAATATTGGACGGCGCTCTTGCTCGCATCGTTTATTTTTCCACCACTGGAGTTTACGGCAATCAAGCGGTGGTGGATGAGAAGACCGTAGCTGAGCCGGTGACCTCACGGCAGAAGGCGCGCCGCGAAGCTGAACTTGCCGTTCTCGAGAGCACGGCCCCCGCGCTGGTTTTGCGCGCCGCCGCCATCTACGGGCGCGACCGGGGCGTGCACGTCTCCCTCGCCCGTGGTCTGTTCGAAAGAATCGATCTAGGTGACAACTTCATCAGCCGCATTCACGTGGAAGATCTGGCTACACTCGCAGTCGCGGGGCTCGACGGGAACTTAACGGGCGCATGGCCGGTGGCGGATGAAGAACCGTGCACCGCGCGAGAGATGGCGGAGTTCTGTTCGGAATTGCTGCGTATTCCGCTGCAGGGGCATGGTTTGCGCAGGCCCGAGATCGATGAGACACGCCGCGCGGATCGCCGGGTAAACGGCGCCGCAGTACGCCGCGCACTGGGCGTTAGTCTCCGTTATCCGTCGTACCGCCTGGGCGTTCCGGGGTCGCTGTAGTCACCTTGTTGTACTGTTCGTAAGCGGCGGCCATTTTCGTGTCGTACTTGTTAGTCGCGTAGTCGGCGCCGTTATAGCCCTTCGCAAATGCGGCCCAGTCGCGATTCTTTAGGCATTTGACCAGGTTATTCTTTGTGCAGTAGCCGAGGAAAGCGCGGAGGTGGTTTAACTCCGAAACAAACATCGCGTTTACAAATTCTTCGATGGTGGGAAAGCCGGGGTCGTGATTGAAACCCATCACCTGAAACACGCCCCACGACGCCGAGACCCAGGCCGCCACCGGATCCAGCAGCATGGCTTCATACATCCTGGACCACTGGTCGAGCGCGTAGTAAGCCTTTCCGAGCTTCTGGCTGGGACGGGACAGATGCGGGTGCGTCCACTGGTATCGCCCGAGTGTGTAGCGCTGAAAGATGTGCGCCTCAAAGAGAATCTTTGGCCGCCCGCGGGAGTCAAAGCCAACCCTGCCGCCGGATTCCACCTTAGACACCGCACGGACCGCAGCGGGTTCGACGCCCAGGTCTTCCGCGGCGGTCTTGAAGTCGTTGTCCGAGAGTTTCAAGGCTGCCGGATTTGGGGCGGGCAAGAGGCCTGTGGGGTCATCCGCGATAGTTAGCGGCGGGCGCGCGGCGTATTCCTGGAACAGCTTCGTGGCTTCAAAGCGCAACGCGGGGTCGCCGGACAGACCGTTGTTGTCCAGCACCTCGGAAGCCGCCGCGATGCTGGCCTTTGCGGGACCACTATAGTGAGTCAGAAAATCGCGCCTGCGGTCCGGTCCAAGGGTGTTCAGGGATATGAGCAGGTCGCGCGTATTCATGCCCTCCAAGAGACTTCCCATCAGGAAAGCGTCTTTAACCCGAACTGCTTTCAGAAAAGGATCGAATTGCTCGTTCATGGCGTTTTGACTCCCAGAGTTTTCAACTTCCGCCGAACAGCCGCGGCGTCTTTCAGTCCGGCTAGCTGTTCGTCCAACTTCTCCATAACTGCGAAGCCGCGTCCGTCCCACTTGTACGCGTGGACCGCATGAGAGTCGTCCTGTTCGCTACCGTTGCGATGATAGGAATACAGTACCAGGAGTTCGCGCCGAGAATCGTTGTCTACGTTCGCGAACATAATCGCTTCCACGGTGATCTCAAACTGGCCGGCAATTTCCGGCATTGCGGGCAGAACGTATTTATGGAACTTGCCGGCTCCGGCGGGTACAAGCACCCAGCCCGTGTAGTTGGTATTCGTGTCATTGGCCGTGTGAAACAGGACGACAATGTTCGCTGGGCCCGGGCCGAACGCTCCTGTGACGGGAGGGTGAGCCAGTTCCGTCCCCTTGGGCAGCAGCCGCGAGACCAGATCCGTGGTTGATTCTCCTGGCCTGAGGGTGATTGCATCGCGCGCGGCGCATTGAGCGGCGAGGGCGAAAATGAGACAGACGGCGGGCCGTACCAGGGCCATTGGCTGATCTTAACAGAGGGGCATCGCAGTCTGGCAACCACCGCTGGGATTGGCCGGGATTGGGGGAAGCCGCACAGTAGTCTGGCGCGCGCCGGGCTACCCTGGAATTGTGCGGATTGTCGTAGTCGGCGGAGGATTTGGGGGTGTTACCCTGGCCCAGCACCTGGAACGCGGCGCGGGCGAGGACACGGACGTCGTTCTTATCAGCAGTCAGAACCACCTGGTTTTTAGCCCTATGCTCGCGGAGACCGTTGGCCGGTCCGTCTCCGCGCTGCATATCGTAGTCCCCGGACGCCTGTTGCTGCACAGGGCGCGCTGGGTTACTGCGAGTGTTTCCTCTATCGACCGCGAACGAAATGTAGTCGAGTACATGTCGGCCGGAGGCGAGCACGGGACGATTGAGTACGACCACCTGGTGCTGGCTTGCGGGTCGGTGGTTAATTTGAACGGCATTCCGGGCTTAGCGGCGCACGCGTTTCCACTAAAGAGCCTGGGTGATGCGGTTGCGCTGGGCAATGAACTGATCGGCCGTTTAGAGGAAGCGGCAGTGGAGTCGGACGATTTGCAGCGCCGCAGGCTGCTGACGGTGGTGGTGATTGGCGGCGGTTTCAGCGGCGTGGAAGTGGCGGGTGAAATCAACGATCTGATGGTGCGCGCCAAGCGCTTCTATCCGGAATTGAGCAAGGAAGCGGTCAAGGTAGTGGTGCTGCATCGCGGCGATCGCATTCTACCGGAACTGAGTTCTGATAAGCTCTCGGAATTCGCGCGCCGGAAACTGTGCGCGCGTGGGCTCGACGTGCGACTGCACACCGAGGCCGCCGAAGTCAGCGCAACCAACGTCCGGCTGAAGGACGGCAGCGTAGTGGAAGCGGCGACGGTGGTGTCCACCATCGGGAACGCCACCAATCCCGTCGTGGAGTCCCTCAGCATCGCGCTCGAAAAGGGCCGCCTTAAGACGGACCCGGATATGCGGGTTACCGGCACGAAAAATCTATGGGCGATCGGCGATTGCGCGGCCATTCCGAATGCCTGGGATAGCAAGCCAAGTCCTGCCACTGCGCAATTTGCCACTCGCCAGGCGAAGCAGCTAGCGGGCAACTTGCGGCGTGTGATTGCCGGACAGACCACGCGTCCATTCCGCTATCGCCCGCTGGGAATGCTGGCATCGATCGGTCACCAGAATGCGGTCGCGGAAATCCTGGGCATGAAAATCTCCGGATTCCCGGCCTGGTTCTTGTGGCGCGGAATCTATCTGGCCAAGCTGCCCACCTTGAGCCGGAAGATTGAAGTTGCGATTGATTGGGCGTGGCTGATTTTCTTTCCTCCCAATCTTGTGGAACTTCGGATGGAAAGAACGCGCGGGGCCATGAGCGCGCACTATGCGGCGGGTGAGTTCGTTTATCACAAGGACGAGCCGGGAGATCGGTTCTACGTCGTGCAATCTGGTCAGGCGGCGGTGTATC
>JADMIO010800039.1_pt1 | contig 19406 bp, 14 predicted proteins | sample 8958161 | NCBI WGS metagenome assembly JADMIO01 (sample SAMN16585339, study PRJNA669376) | soil metagenome | isolation source: Crop rotation soil | place: USA: Cullars Rotation, Alabama | collected 2011
CCGCGACTTCAAGTCACGTGAATTCCAAGCTTCGGATCCCACTGTGCTGGAAAGCCCGGAGAGGCTGAGGGTATAAACCTGCGTCAGAGAATACGGTGCCTTGATGTTATTCACCGCGCTGTTCTTGTCGGCAGCGCTGGTGCCATAGGGGAGTGCCGAGCCGGTGGGGAGGGTGAGGGTCTGCACGCCGGTCGTGAAGGTCGTGCCGAAGGCGCCATTGCCCGAGCCCAGATAGCTTTGCATGGTGGCGGATTCGCCGGCTGCGCCGGAGAGGAACGTGCCCGCGAAGGAACTGCCCAGGGTGAGGTTCGGGCCGTCGGGACGGGTGAAATCGGTGTCGGTGACGCTGATGGTCAGCGTGGCCTTCTGGTTGGACGTATCGCGGATGCTGATCGTGTTGCCCTGCAGCCAGGCGCCGTCATCGGTGCCGGGCGAGTTGGAGGCATTGGATGTGATCACGGTGCTGAAGACGCCAACCGAGCCCGCGAAGCCGATCTGGCCCACGTTCGGATTGGTGTCGCCCGCGCCATTGTCGACGACGGTCGTTGTGATACCGCCGCCGGTGGTGAGCTTGATCTGCATCGCGGCCTTTGCAAGCTGCGCTGATCCGGCCCACATCATTGCCGCGGCAACCACTGAGGTAGTGAGAAGTTTGCTGTTCATATGAACTCCAAGTTGAAAAGAATTACCCTCTGCCGGTTGTAAGCGGCAGAAATGCCCGTCCCAACATGGGACGACGCTGTGTTTCCAGTTTTCAGTGCGAGCGGCGCGGATTTCTTCCGCTTGCGTTCCGGCGCCTCTCAGCGCCGCCGCTCCATGACAGTGTCTTAAATTATGGATACACCCACGTATGACGAAGCAGACATGCATCCATGTGAACGTCCTTGAGCCGGACGGTGTGTCACGCCCATTGCATCGCGTCGTGTCACACGGGATTCGTATATTGCAACTGGCGTGCCACTATTCACACACTGGGTACATCTCAGTCGCCTTCCGCCTCGTACTGTCGCGTTTTCACCCCAAATCCGGGGAAATCCGGACGCGTTGCGCCATGCGGACATTGTCGAAACATTCCAAATGACTTGTCAGAGAGTGACCTTCCGGCGCATTGCGCGTCATCATGTCGAACATTTCGGTCGCCTCGCGCCGTCTGTGCTACGCCAAACGCGACAACATCGCGCGGAGCGCGCGGCACTCTGGCACACGCTCCATCGCGCGCATCATGAGGATGCTATTAGTTCGCAAAAGCCCGCTTAATTGGCCGGTCGTTGTGTCATTTCCTTATACTTCAATCCTCACACCCTGTGAGAACCACTACCTCTCTATCATCGACTGACTCTGATGACACGCTGGCGTTATACTCTTCCGCACTGTTAAGGAGTCTTCATGCGCATTCTCGTTACCGGCGGCGCCGGCTTTATTGGTTCCAATCTCGCCAAGCGTCTTGAGCGCGACGGTCACCACGTCATAGTCCTTGATAATTTCATGTCTGGGGATTTTACGAACCTGATCGACTTCAAAGGGGATGTGGTCTCTGGCAGTTGTGAAGGCAGTGAGCCCTGCCCACGCTGTGATGTGATCTTTCACGAGGGTTCTATTACGGATACCACTGTCACTGATCAACTCTTAATGATGCGCAACAACGTTGAAGGCTTTCGTCATGTCCTTTCCTGGGCCGCACGGTGGGAGGCTCGCGTTGTGTGGGCCTCAAGCGCCGCCGTGTATGGCAATCTGCCGGCACCCAACCGCATCACCGATACCCCAGCGCCCCTCAACGTCTACGGCTACTCCAAGCTCGCGATGGAACGCCTCGCCCACCTCTGGGGAGAGGAACATACCAAACTCCCGATCATCGGCCTCCGCTATTTCAATGTCTATGGACCCGGCGAAGCCCACAAGGGCAAGTTCGCCAGCATGATCTGGCAGCTTTCGCGCCAGATGATTGCCGGCAAGCGTCCGCGCGTGTTTCGCGGCGGCGAGCAGAAGCGCGATTTCGTGTCCGTTGAGGATGTGATTCAGGCCAATCTGCTCGCGATGGAAAACGACCATCCGCCGCTGGCCGCGGTGTTTAATGTCGGCTGCGGGCGTGCGGGGACATTCAACGAGGTGATCGCCGGGCTCAATGCCGCGCTTAAGACGAAGCTGGAGCCCGAGTACATCGAAAATCCCTACGCGTTTTTTCAGACGCACACGGAAGCCGACATTTCTGAAACCATGCGTGTGTTGAACTACAAGCCCAAATACGCCAACGTCGCCGAGGGCATCGCGGCTTACATGGCCGCGGTCCGGGCGTAGCACGCGCAATACGCTCCTGGTGCACCCTTCAGGGTGGCTCGACGACCCGGCTTCAAGAGGTTCGCGAGCAAACGATGCGACCTACCCCGGCACTGCTAAAAGATGAGGAGGTCCCTCCATTCCGTCCCCGGTTGCACGCATCTTCGTCCTCCTCGCCCTCTCCCTGGCTGCCTGCGGCCCGCACCCATTCGCGCGCTATGTCGCATCGGACGCCCCGGAAAGGGCCCGGGCCAGCGAATCCCTCACCCAATGGCCCCATCGGCCGCCGGGCGGCATCGCCGTTCAGCGATCTTTCACCGCCAGTCTCGCCGTCACGCAATACCAGATAGTGCATGCCACTGGCACCATTGATTACTACGGCCCGCGCGATTTCCGCATCACCATGCGCCACCACGACGGCTCAATCCTGCTCGACGCCAGCCGCTACTGGGCCGGCGTGCGCGTCTTCGAACAGGGAAAACCCTTGTCACCCTCGCTTGCCGAACTGATCACCCGGGATATCAGCCGTGCGCTCGACGTCCCGGAAAACCTGGACCGCCTCGCCGCTGACAACGGGCAAATGGTGCTGTCGATGGAACGGCTCGGCCGGCAGCGTGACGACTGGTACTTCGATCGTGCCACGGGCCAACTGGTGCGCGCTGAGCTGGGAATTACTTTCAGGGACCGCCTTTCAGTCGCCTATCGCGGGAACGCGGGACACGGCCCGATGGAGATTTCTCTGTTGCGCGTCACCCCTGCCTTCGACATCCGCTATGACTTGACGCTCAACTTTGAGCCGTAGTGCCCGACCATTCTGAAAGTCAAGCCACGCCCCGCCACGGTCGGCAATTTACCGCCATACTGCAGACATCAGTCGCCCGCTTGTTGGCTCTGCTGCGATCGCAAATTGTGAGGGTAGGAAACGCACGGCCCGTCCATTCTCCCTCAACTTAAATCGAGGGCAATTTCGCGATGAGCCGCGTGGCGCCGGTTATTCCTTCGACTGCTCGCGCATCTGATCCTTCGCCCGGTTCTTTGCTTTCATCAGCCGATTCGCATAATTCTCCGCCGATTCCTGTGGCACGCCGGCCGTCGGTTTTGGCGACTCTGGTTCTGCTTCCGCCCTCGATGCCATCCGATCTCCGGGGGCCGCAGTCGGCAGGGGGGCTGCGGGCTGATTCTGCGCCAGCACGGCCACGCGCTCGCGCATCGACTTCCGCTGCGAATCCACATCGCGCCGGCCCGACTTCACCTGCTTGAGGGCGCCCACACTCGCATCCGTGCGCGTGACCGTCGGCATCCCCTTCGATGCCGGCTTGATCCAGTCCGCCAGGTTCAGCCGCCGCCACGCGATGTCGAAGAACAACGCGCTCGTCACCACCACCAGCAGCATTTGCCACAGCGGCCAGAACGTTTTCACCGGCAGCGGCTTGGGCTCGAACAGGTTGCCGGCGTCCGTCAGGTATTTGCCCCCCGACGCGTCGGCCACGTTTTTCAACAGGGCTACGTTCGGCTCAAGATCACGATACTCCGGCGGGTACGACAGCACGCCGCCGCCCGTCGATACCAGCTGGTGGTTCTCCGCGGTCCCTTCGGAGACCGCCACCATATAGGTCCCGCGCTGGCTGGCGGTGAAGCGGCCCTGATAGCGACCCGGTGCAATCTGCTCGAGCGTGACGTTGGAAGTCGCGGCCGTCTCATCCGGCGAAATCACCGACGCCTGCAACTGCAAATTGTTCAGCGGCTTCCCCTCGCCGTCCGCGGCATCCACCACCACGCGGCCGTCACTGCCTTCGATCAGCGTGTTGGTGGTCAGCCCGTTCGTCTGCGACGTGCGCGACACCCAGCGGATGACCTGCGACCAGAACTTGGCATAGCCGTTCCACGTCGCCCAATCTTTGCCCCACCGCGTGGTCGAATCAGACGTATACGCCACGGCCTTGCCAAGCCCAATCACCCAGTGTGCCAGCACCGGATCATCCGGCTGCTTCCCATGCAGTGCCAGCGTCGCCCGCGGCTTGAGCGTCGTCCCCACATACCCATAAATCTTCGGAAGCTGCGCCTTGCCATCCTGCAAAAACCCTTGCAGCAGCGGCGAATTGTACGGCGTGAGCCCAAACCCTTCCTTGCTCTCAATAAACGCCTGCCGCGAGACGATGAATGCGTCCTTCAAAAAGAGCCGCGGCAGATTGTTGACGTCTTCAGTGATGAAGAACCGCCCGTGCCCCGCATCGGCGACCGCCTTTTGGAAGGGCGCATGGGGATCCGTTGGGACGCCCATGCCTATGACCGTCGTCGTGATGCCGAATTTCTGATACATGTCCTTCGCCATCTCCACGCACCCTTCCTGCTGGTCGGAGTCCTGCGAGTCGGCAAACAGGATGACATGCTTCGTCATCGTGCGGATGTCGACCTGGTTGATCAGGCGATAGCTGTGAATGAGTGCCGTCTCGCAGAAGATGCCGCCACCCCCGGCACGCACGGTGCGAATCGCGTCGGACACGCGGTTTCGGTTGCCCACGCTCATGGGCACCAGCTTGTCCATGTTGTCCGCCCAGCGCACCTCTGTGTCGCATACGCCGATCATGGCAAGATCATCTGGATCGAGCATCTTGACGACGGCGCAGGCGCCTTCCGCGGCAAGCTGAATTTTCTGTATTCCCGGCGGCACCGTCATGCCCATCGAGCCCGACTTATCCAGTATCGCCACCGTCGCCAGCGAGGCCAGATGCTTCTTGCGCTTCACATCCATCTCAACGGGCGCAAGGTCCTCCAACTCTGTACCGGTGTAACCGCCGGGGCCAAACGAGTCATCGCCGCCGACCAGCACCAGCCCGCCGCCGTAATCCATCACCCATTTCTTAAGTGCCGCCAGCTGTGTGGTCGCGGCAAAGTCGGCATGGTTCACATTGTCCAGTATCACGCAGTCGTATGCTGCCAATTCATCGACCGTCCCCGGCAGGCCCCCGGGATTGGCCTTCACTACCTGAATCCCCGCTGCCGTCAGGGCGTCATACAGTGTAGTCTGATCGTTCGTCCGCCCGGGCACAATCAGCACCTTGCCCGGCGCATCGACCTGCGTAATCGCATACCCCGTGTTGTTTGCCGCAAACGTGTCGGCATCCGTGTTCTTTGGCACCAGCGTCACTTCATACCGATGCCCGCCCCCGTCACTGATCACGTCCGGCACATCAATCACATTGTGCCCCGTCTTCAGCGTCTGCTTATCCAGTCGCCGGTAGGGGGCTCCATCACGCATCACCGTGACTTCCACATCCTGCGACGAGTCCGACGTTACCAGTGCCCGCACCATGAAGCGTGCATCTTTGCGCACATGCGGCGGCACAATCACCTGGTCCACCATCACTTCGTGGCCGCGCTCCGCAAGGATGGGCACCACCTCCACATCCACATCCTTCACCCCCGCGATGCGCGCCTCGCGCAACGCATCTTCCTGGTTCTGATTCCCATCTGAATACAACACGATCCGCTTCTGCTTGTCGGTCGGAAACGTCGCCATCGCCAGCCGCAGCGCCCGTGCCAAATTTGTGTGCGCATTGTCCGCAACCTTCGCCGGCGGCGGCATCTCCCCACGCGGCGACGGCAGGGCTTCCAACACTGTATCCCCGCCAAATTCCACAATTACAAATTGATCGTCGCGCGTCATCTTGTCGACTTGCGCCTTGATGGCATTGCGTACCGCCTCGCGCGCCGCCGTAGGCACGGACTGCGATTGATCCACCACAAACGCAACGCAGATCCCCTTGTTCGACCAGACCAGCCGCGTATCCGCCAGCGACAGCACCAGCGCCACCACGAGCGCCGCACGCAAGACCAGCATCCCCCACTTGCGAACCGGACTTGCCGGTATGCGGCTCGTGCGCCAAATAGAATAGATCGGCACCAGCAGCAGCAGCCCCAAGAGCCAGATCGGCTCGGCAAACTCCAGCGGTCCCACGCGCATCGCTAGTACAGGTGCTAACATCATCCTATTGTACACCGCCCCGCCCCAAAGGTTCATCTTGACACACCACTCCCACCACTGAATTTACTTCGCCCGCCCCTCCTGCTATAGTCCACCCACCACGCGGGCGTGGCGAAATTGGCAGACGCGCTAGATTCAGGTTCTAGTGGGTAACTCCGTGGAGGTTCGACTCCTCTCGCCCGCAATACCCCATCCAAGCCTCGCAGAGACATCGGCTTACAATTCCAATCAATGCTTATCCCGCGACGGGGGGACGGCCATCCAGCCCGAAAATCCGGACGGAAAATATTTACGATAAAATTCGTAAAACTCCTTGACATATTTACGACATAAAACGTAAAGTGGGCGACGCCGGTCCCAGGCAGAAGGCAAGAGAGGCGAATCGAGAAAGGAATCAGCATGCCCAGGCGTACTTCCGAACATCCCACAGAGGCGGAACTGGAAATCCTGAATGTGCTCTGGCGGAAGGGGCCCAGCACCGTGCGGCAGGTACACGAGGCGCTCCAGGGGCCTCGCAAAACCGCGATGACCACGACTCTGAAGTTGCTGCAGATGATGACGGACAAGGGAATCACCACCCGCAATGACACGCGGCCGCATTTGTATGCCGCGGCAGTGCGGGAGGAGAAGACGCAAGCGGGGCTATTGATTGACCTTGTGCGGAAGGCGTTTCGCGGATCGGTGGGGCAGTTGGTGATGCGGGCAGTGGAGCAAGGGGATCTGAGTGCGGACGAGATGCAGCAGATTCGGAAACTGATGGACAGCCGGAGGCAGGAAAATCGAGGAGGTGGCAAGTGATCGAACTGCTCAAGACCCTTCAGGCGTCGGATGTGACTTACCACATGGGATGGGCATTGATCCATTCATTATGGATGGGCGCCGGGGTTGCCGCGGCGTTGGCGATCGTGCTGGCCGTGTTGCAACGGCGCGGCGCGCTGGCGCGGTATACGGCGGCATGCGCGGCGCTCGTGATCATGGTGGGGGGGATGGCGTGGATTTTCTGGATGATTCCGCCGCGCCCGCCGGTGCCGCAGGTGCAGGCGAAGGTCCAGATTGAAGCAGCGCCGGCGGCGGCATCGCATGATGTGCCGACGATGGAAGGTCGTCAGGCAACGGTAAACCTGCCGGCAGAGGCTGTTGTGGCTGAGCCACGCACACGCGTCGCGCAAGAGAAAAAGTCCGAGCCGTTGGGAGTCAGAGCACAGAAGATGCTTGCGCCGGCCGTTTCCTGGGTGGCGCTGATCTGGGGCGTGGGCGTGTTGTTGCTTTCACTATGGCAGTTGTCAGCCTGGATGGCGGCGCGAAGGTTATGCGTGGTCGCTACGCAAACCGTAGAGCAGGCGGTTCTGGAGGCCGTGTCGCGGTTCAAAGAGCGATTGCGGATCAGCCGCCCCGTCAAGGTAGCGCGGTCCATGCTGGTGCGCGTGCCCATGACCGTGGGGTGGTTGCGGCCGGTGATTCTGCTCCCGGCAAGCCTGGCGACAGGACTCTCATCGCGACAACTGGAGATGTTGCTGGTGCATGAGTTGGCACATATTCGCCGGATGGACTATCTGGTGAACCTGGTGCAGACACTGGTGGAGACTTTGTTGTTCTACCATCCGGCGGTCTGGTACATCTCGCGCCGAATTCGCTTGGAGCGCGAGCATTGCTGTGACGATGTGGTGCTGCAAATTTGCGGGGACCGGGAGACGTACGCGCAGGCGCTGGTTGCGTGCAGCGGCGAGGCGGCGCACTTTGCTGTGGCAGCCAGCGGAGGAACGCTGCTGACACGCTTGCGCCGGATTCTGGGCGTCCATGCTCCGCGTGCGCAGGGCCCCTCGTGGATGGGGGCGGCACTGGCACTGGTGTTGGTTGTCGCAATCATTGGCGTTCCGCTGGCGTGTTCTGCGGGACGGTCGCAACAGCCGGTTGCTGTGGGTGGCGGAATGCCCGTCCCCGATTACTCCACGCCACAAAAGGCCGCTCTCACTTACCTGTACGCCATGCGCTACGCCAATTGGCCCGCGCTTCGCGATGGTCTACTTGGCTCCGCCTCTCAACTCCAGGCTGAAGCAGCCAGTATTCAGGCCCAGGCCGCCGAAATGGACCTGGAAGCCGCCTCCCTCGACAAATTCGGCCCCCAAAAGGATCGCGTCTCCGATTCGTTTGTTTTTGCCGCACGCTGGGACGATCTGATCGCTGCCTTTTCATCGGACAAGGTCAAAGTCACGCTTGATGGCGACATCGCCACGGTCTCGGCCCTTATCAAGTACGCCTACGAGGAGGGCGGCCGCCCGCACACGGACCTTAGTGATTTCCGGCTCACTTTCACCAAGGTTGGCCATAGCTGGAAAACGCCCCTTGCCGCCGGAGGCAACTCGATTCCGTATCGTCAGTGGCAGGAAAAACTCTACAGGCAAGTCGCCGCCGACATCCGCTCGAACAAATACAAGACCTTCAAGGAAGCCGTCGCCGCCATTGATGACGCCTATCAACACAAACCCAGCTTTGGCCCAAGCGCCCTTCCCTCGGACGCCCGCCACGTCGTCATTCAGGTGCACAACGGCAACGTGCAAATCACCTCCGGTGGACTGTCCATGGAGGCGGAAACCCTCCGCTTCCGGCAAACGCCGGCGAACCTTAAAGCTGCTGACGCCAGCGGCGCTATCATCCAGCCCCGCGAACCTGCGAACGTTGTCCGTGACGCCAGTGGCAATGTGGTGCAAACGTCGCTCGCCGTGCCCAATCAAATCGTCATTACCGTTGTCGACGGCAAGCTCGACGCGAGATGGGACTCTTACGTCGTGCGTGCTCACAAGATCGAATTGGATCTCGACCTTCCTGACGCCTTCGTCGTCCAGCCTGCGGGCCGGTCCGGAGCACAAATTCCAGCCGCGCCCGCGAAAGCGGCGCCATGGAACATCGAAGGCAACATCGTGGACGACGAGGGCAAGCCGGTTGCCGATGCGGAGGTGTTGGTGCTCCGGGTTGGACCGCACATGGGCTTTGAATATCCCATTACGCAGGAAATTGTTGGTCGCGCACAAAGCGACACTGACGGCAAGTTCTCGGCTGCTGTCGCCGAGTATTCCGAACATGAGCGGAACCCGGAAGTGTACACCATGGCGGTGGCGCGCAAGCGTGACGGTGGCTTTGGAGAAGTTCAGGTCTATGGCCCGGCAAACAAATCACGAAAGATCGTGCTTCATAAAGCCGCGCCGTTGGCAGGTCTGGTGGTGGACGACGCGGGTCATCCCATCGCGGACGCCGAGGTGCGTACGGACCTCTTCGAGAATGACGAGGCTTCTGAACCCAACGTGATGGGTTGCCCGACGCTGGATTGGTTTGCGGCTCGCACAAACAAAGATGGGCGGTTCATGATCCCCGGCGTGCCAACGACGTACCGCGCCGAGTTTATTGTGAGGGCTGCCGGGAAGGCCACTCTGGCCACCCAGAGAACACACGCCGAGGTTGACTACCGGCATACTGACAATGCCCAATATCAGGCGGGCCAGGCAAATATCCGAATCGTTCTCTCGCCAGAATGCCGGATTGAAGGTGTGGCGCAGACCGGGCGTAGCGGCAACGTGTTGTCGGGCGTCAGACTCATGGCATTGCGAGTCAGCGATCGCCTGCACCAACTGCCGGATTTCACGCCACCAGCCTTCGCGACGACAGATAAGGATGGGCGCTTTGTGATGGCGGGTTTGTCGCCCGGCCTGTGGGAGATCGCAGTGCCCCAACCGCCCGAGGATTACAGATTCCAGGCATCAGATGGGCCCAGAGAGGCGGGCCAAACCATCGTGTACGAAGAAGGGCTCAAGCGGCTCCATGGCTACGTGAACCTGACCACGCAGCAGCCCATCGTCAAACAACTTGAGGTGCGGTTGAGTGAAGCAGCCATCCTGCCGGCCATAGCGCCGGCAACGGCCCCGGCGCAGGCCCCCGTGAAAGACGTGGAACGGCGGGCGGATGCAAAGGACCCCGCCGAAGCGCTCCGAACTGCGGCCGAGAAGCTCCAGGCGGCAGCCACCGCTATGGCTAAGAAACACACTGGGTGGGTCCACATCGTTGAGCACGCATTGCATGAGGACGCTAACGGAGCGATCTTGAGGGAGAGCAATCCATTTTTCACGACCTACGATGCCAACTTCCAGGAGGACGAGGCCTCGATCGTCAATGTGGAAGGCACGCCCGGCGCGGGCGACGAGAAAGTTCTGATCATCTACCGGTATAGCGGCCAGGAAAAATTAACCTATACAGCCTCTGACAGAACCATCGAAAAGAGTCCCGCAGAGTCCCCCCCGGCTTGGATCAGCCAAATGGGTTGGAACATGGGCGAATCCGTCATCCGCGCGTTGCTGGATCCAAAGTCGTCTCTGAAGATCAACAGGATTGACGTGAAACCTGAGGGACAGTTGGAGCGATATGATGTTGCCATCACGGACAATCGCGCCTCGCCCTCGGATCGAGTGACGTTCTTCGTCGATCCTGAGACGCACCTCATCCAGTCGTGGGAAGAACACTTCCAGCTGGAGGGCGAGAGAGTCGTCTGGCGGTACGTCATCAGTTATGGGGGAAAGGCCATTGGCGACATCTATTCGCTGGGGGCGCCACATGATGCAAAAATCGTGGACCGGCGCGCCAATCCACGCGTCATCAAACCCGGCGAGTCCCGCAATGGCGTGGAAGTGAAAGCCGCTTGGGCGGATAGGACCTGGCGCATCGGTGAAGGCGTTCCCCACGTCACTACCACCGTTGAAATCATCAACCCCAAGGCGTATCGGGACAGTGGACTTGCAGAGAAAGCTTACTCTCATGCCCCCTCGGCTTACGCCCTGGAAATTGACGGCAAACGATACGAAGACCATACCTGGTACACCGCATTCCCAATAGGGCTGCAGGACCGCGAAACCTATCCGCTCGATATGGATGATCATTGGACGAGAGGCCCTTTCAAAACGCCAGAGGGTTATGTGGCCATGGGCACACCGCTGCAACTCGCAGTGGGAAAACATGAAATCCGTATTCTCTACGTGGCCCTTGGGCAAGACCCCGCACCCGCAAGTGAAACTGTCGAAATTGAAATACTCCGCCCGGACAAGGCGATTCCCGCGTGGAGCGCCGCGTGGGGCACGGCTGTCGGCGGCGTTCAGGTAAGCGCCACCGCGACCAAGCCGCGCTTCGAACGGGATGACACACCGACCCTCACCGCGCGCGTCCGCAACCAGGGTGCCAGCGCGCACATGTTCCATCCGCGCGCCAGTTCTTTCAGACTGGATATCGATGGCGTTCCCTACGAGAACCATGCCGTCGAACCGGCATGGAACATGCCATTAAGCAAAGGCGACGAATACCAGGTGCAGATTCCCTTGAACCGTAACTGGATCACCGGCCGCCATTGGAAGGAAGAAAAATTGCCGGAAGGCGGAACAACGGGTACGTTGATCCTGGGCAAAGAACTTGGGCTCCTCGCCCCCGGCAAGCACACGCTTCGCGTCACCCTCGTCGAATTGGGCCAAGAAAACGAAGCCTCTTCACAACCGGTCGAATTCACAGTCGCCGACTCCACCCCTTCTGAATAGAGGTACCGGCAGCGCGATAAACGTTCCGAGCTTTCATAAAGCCGCTGCGTTCTACTGGCTCGACGAGCGCGCGTTCTTGGGGTTGCCTTTGGAACTGCTCTCAAGTGCCTGCCACACCGGCAGATTCAATCTCTGCCTTCCTTTGGATTTGGCAGCCGATCGAACGACGATTCATATTTACGTTGATATTTCGTAAGCTATTTAATTTCAAAACCTTACATCGCTTGTTTTTGGGGTAAAAGCACGCCGGTACGACCTTTGCTTTCGCCCCTGTGGTGATTTCATGGGTGCCGACTCCAGGTTGAACCTGCTCCTCACGCCGCCCCCAAGGGCGACTGGCGAAGCACAGCCTTGGCATCAAACCCTCACGCGGCTCCTCATGCCCATGGGGGTGCGAACCTTCGAGGCTTCCGATGGCCCCAGTGCCATGGACCTCATTGAGCGCCACCCGATTCACCTCGCTGTGGTCGACACACGTCTGCCGACCATCAGCGGCATGACAGTTCTCCAGCTCGTGCAGCGTTTGCGCGAGCAACATGAGCGGGCTTCGCAAAGCCCACCACCACCGTCGCCGGCTGCCCCCGACTTCGGTGGTTTTCATCTGCAAATGCACGTGGAGGAAAAAACCCCACAAGGACATACGCAGCGACGCATCGAGGTGCGGTTCGATGCCGGCCCCGCAAAGCCCAACACGGGCCCCACGGTCATCCTCATCGCCCCGCCGCCCCCAGAGCAGGACCCGCAGTTCCTGCAGGAGGCCCTCAAGTTCAATGCGTTCAGCGTCCTGTCCGAACCCGTCGACGTCAATCTCGCCCTGGAAGTGATGGCCCGCGCGTTGCGGCGTTTCCATCAAAACCAGTGGCCGGTTTGAGATGAGTTTCCAGTTGCAAGTTTCCAGTTTCCAGCGGCAGTGTCCCCGCTCTCGAAACTCGAAACTCGAAACTCGAAACTTTCATTCAAAGGAGCTCCCCCCATGGCCGCCAAAGTCCGTCCCCTCGGTGACAAAATCCTCCTCAAACGCGTCGAAGCCGAATCCAAAACCAAGTCCGGCATCGTCCTCCCCGAAACCGCCAAGGAAAAACCCAAGCGCGGCACCGTCATCGCCGTCGGCGACGGCAAACTCCTCGACTCCGGCGAACGCGCCAAATTCCAGGTGAAGAAGGGCGACGAAGTCATCTTCGCCTCCTACGCCGGCACCGAAATCAAGGTCGACGGCGACGAACTCCTCATCCTCAGCGAAGACGAAGTCCTCGCCGTGATCGATTGAGTTCGGCGTGCAGGCATTAGCCTGTCTTCCGTAAAACCCCGTGCACCACAGAGCCACAAAGGACACCGAGGACGCACAGAGATTTTGAAGTTAATTTGTTTGAGAACGGAAGCCCCGGTTTCAAATCCATTTTCGGTCTCTGTGTATACCCTGTGTTCTCTGTGACTCTGTGGTGAAAAACCCGAAACCCAAAACTAAAGAACTAAGAACGAAAAACCAAAAACCAAGAAACAGGAGATCCCTCATGCCCGCCAAATCCATTACCTTTGACACCGAAGCCCGCGAATCCATGCGCCGTGGCGTCAAAATCCTCGCCCAGGCCGTCAAGGTCACCCTCGGTCCCTCCGGCCGCAACGTCGTGATCGAAAAATCCTTCGGCAGCCCCACCGTCACCAAGGACGGCGTCACCGTCGCCAAGGAAATCGAGCTCGAAGACGCCAACGAAAACCTCGGCGCTCAGCTCGTCAAGGAAGTCGCCAGCAAAACCTCGACCGTCGCCGGCGACGGCACCACCACCGCCACCGTCTATGCCGAGGCCATCTTCGATGAAGGCCTCCGCAACGTCACCGCAGGCGCCAACCCCACCCAACTCAAGCGCGGCATCGACAAAGCCGTCGAAACCGTCCTCAAGTTCCTGGGCGAAATCTCCGTCCCCGTCAACAACACCAAGCAGATCGCACAGGTCGGCGCCTCCTCCGCCAACCAGGACCAGGCCATCGGCCAGATGATCGCCGACGCCATGGACAAGGTCGGCAAGGACGGCGTGATCACGATCGAAGAAGGCAAGGGCCTCGAAACCGTCGTCGATCTCGTCGAAGGCCTCCAGTTCGACAAGGGCTATATCAGTCCGCACTTCGCCGATCCTCAGACCCTCGACCTCACCTATGAAGATGCGTACATCTTTATCCACGAGGACAAACTCACCAGCATCAAGGACATCCTCCCCCTCTTGGGCAAAGTCGCCGAATCGGGCAAGCCCCTCCTCATCATCGCCGAAGACGTCGAAGGCGAAGCCCTCGCCACCCTCGTCGTCAACAAACTCCGCGGCACCCTGAAGGTCGTCGCCGTCAAAGCCCCCGGCTTCGGCGACCGCCGCAAGGCCATGCTCGAAGACATCGGCATCGTCACCGGCGCCAAGCCCGTCTTCAAAGAGCTCGGCATCTCCATCGAGTCCCTCGAACTCAAGGACCTCGGCCGCGCCAAGAAAATCACCGTCGAAAAAGAAACCACCACCATCATCGAAGGCGCCGGCAAGACCGCCGACATCAAGGGCCGCATCGAACAGATCAAGGCCGAGATCGACCGCACCAGCAGCGACTACGACCGCGAGAAGCTCCAGGAGCGCCTCGCCAAGCTCGCCGGCGGCGTCGCCGTGATCAAGGTCGGCTCGCCCACCGAAGCCGCCATGAAGGAAAAGAAGGCCCGCGTCGAAGACGCACTCCACGCCTGCCGTGCGGCAGTCGAAGAAGGCATTCTCCCCGGCGGCGGCGTCAGCGTCCTCCGTGCCATCCACAGCATCGAGAAGCTCAAGCTCGACGGCGATGAACGCATCGGCGCCGACATCATCAAGCGGGCACTGTATGCCCCCATCAAACAAATCAGCGAAAACGCCGGCGTCGACGGCAGCATCGTCGCCCAGCGCGTCATCGAGTCGAAAGAACAAAACTTCGGCTACAACGCCCTCACCCACGAATACGGCGACCTCATCAAAATGGGCGTCATCGTGCCCACCAAAGTCGAACTCACGGCACTCTCCAACGCCGCCAGCATCGCCAGCCTCCTCCTGACCACCGACGCCGTCATCAGCGAACTCCCCAAGAAAGAAGACAAAAAAGCCGGCGGCCACGACCACGGGCACGAGGACTACTAACCAAAGGAGCCCCGAATGGAAATCCGGGGCTTTCGCGTCACCCAAGGAGTCGGCATGCCGAACCCACAGGACGCCAAAAACTAGATCGCAGTTTCAGAGCCCGGAACCGGCAACGGTTCCGGGCTCTCGTCCTTTTCCTAGCTCGCGGGAGAAACGCTAAATGCCTGATGATGCAAGCTTTCTTCAGTACCTCGGCAAACATTGTGTTGCAATTACGTGGCACGATGCGAAGGAGGGCGAAGCGCGGGCCTCGTCTGGCTTTGTTTTCTCTGCATTCGTTATGTCAATCCGTGGAATTTGGTTCCTCGTTTCGGCTGGGCACATCATTGAAGACATTAATGCTCGGCAGAAGGCTGGACGAACGTTCAAACATTCAGAAATATTGGATATCTGGGGTGAAGGAGCACAAAACCGACAAGGGATACCTTTCCCGGGGATACATATGTTGGCGCAGGGTCATATTTACGACCCAGAGAGAGGTGTCGATTATGCAATTATCTACCTATCGGAATATTATAGAGAACAGTTACGAGCCAATAATATCGTTCCACTCGACGAAAGCTACTGGAGCGCCTTGCCGCAGGCATTCGATGGGTACAACGTTTTTGGATTCCCAGCGAACAAGAATTTTCCTCGCTACGATGACGCCAACAGATATCTCGGCCTCCATATTGGCCCGACAATTTATCCCTACTCCCGTGCCGAACCTTTACCCGAAATCGACCGAGTGTTTCCAAGGCATTTTTTCCACCCGCCGCGCGGCGAGGACGGGCGGCCAATTTCCGTAGACGGAATGAGTGGAGGGCCAATTTTTGGGTATAAGGAGAATACGGAAGGCATCAGAATGTGGCTGGTAGCGGTGCAAAGCCAGGAATTCAAGGGCATCGCGATTGGGTGTCCGATTGCCGTTCTCGGCGAGGTGCTTAGAAGAGCTATTGACAAGGAAGTTGAGATCGCGAAATCGTCACCTGACGGCGTCAAGCCAAGCGCACAATATTAGGAAAAATTAACGCGAAGTGCCGAGAACTGCCTTGATTGCTTCGTTGAGACCTGCTTCTAATCTCGGCTTGCCCGCGATCGTGTTGTCGTAGAAAAGTGTACGGAACGGCGACACGTCGAACGGAAGTTTAGTGCCTCGCTCAGCAATCAAGATCGTCGGCTTTCGAATTCCGTGGGCGTAACCAAGCTCGTAAAACACGTTCGCATTTACCGGTGTTATATCTGCAATTACAAAACTTGCGTCGTTAATTTCACGGATCACATCGGCGATAATGAGGCCAGGGCCTTGGTGCTCGTCCGCCCTTATCACATCGACCGCAAGGGCTTTACAGACACTTCGAACTACTTCCATATAGACTTCATTGTATGGCGATGAGAACTGACAGATTACAAAAGCCCTTGGTTGGCGAGAGGAAGCCGCAAACTCCGAGACCACAATGTTGTGCTCGCCGATGAAGAATAGCCCAATCTGACTAGGCGGGTATTGACGGGGCAACACTCCTTTTATCGCTTCAACGCCATTGCAGCGCAGAGAAATTACTGATCCCTCAAGCACGACTTCAAGTCTATACTCTTTCCCGGGTTCGAGCGCGCTTAACCTGTCACCGGTTCGTGCGATGTAGCTCCACTTACCATTCTCAAACGCCCGAACTGCGAGAAACGGATAGTCAAAGGCAGGAACCCCGGCTTGCAACGTGTTTGATGTAACGGGGTCATAAAAAACCAATATCTCCCCGCAGCTCGCGGTGCCAACGCCGGTGTAAACAAATTTCGCTGAAATTCTTCCGCCGGAAAAAAATTGATCCGTCAGATAGAGGCCCATCTTGTACGTGTCGGTTCCCGGCTGGTCCGCATTCGGCACCTTGCCTCCCCGAAACACGAGTGTGTCTCCGACTCTTTCAAGTGGCGCACCGATGATGGGAACAAACTCATTAAGCATGTCTACTCCTTCATCACTTTGGTCATTGCTAATTGTCACCTGCGTTTGTCGGAGGTGCAAACTGTGCGGGCAGTCAATGGACCTGCCTGATGGGACCCGGCCTGCCTCGGTCGAACTTTGCGGCCCACTTAAAGTGGTCAGTTCTGGTACAGTGCTTGGCCCTTATGGGTATCTGTATTGGAGGTCGACTAATGGCTCTTATTTCGTGGCTGCGTCTGGTAAATACGTTGAGCTTGGCTTCGGTTGCGATCACAGGTGGGTTCCTCGCTTACCATGTATTGACCGTGGGCTGGTTTCAGGTGAGCCAAGCAAGCGATACGGGATCGGTACATGTTGCGGTGGTGAATCAGGCGACAGGAGAGCTGTGGATAAAGTCTGCATCCAATGGGAAACCGGTCACTGTATATTACGGCAAGCCTGATGACGACACACTGCAGATCAGAAAATAGGGCGGCGGCACTATAGCTCTGGATCCGTCGTAGGATTCATGATTTCGCCTTGTCGGTCCCTCTCCCGCGGCATCCCCGCTATAATGCCGCCTCAGTGTCACGATGCCTGACGAACCGTTCTCACTCTCCTACCATTGGCTCGCCGAGCCGCAGGGTTGGCTTGGCGAGACCGCCGAAGGCCTCCAGGTCACCGTCGCAGGCGAGGAGTCCGGACCCGACGCGACGGCATTGGAATTTGCCAAAAAAATCGTGCGGGAAATGGGAATAAAGCTCACGAAAGAGCGGCTCCAACGTTACTTTCACTCGCTTCTGGCACCTGACATCTATAAGAACGGCTGGATCCTTCAATCGCTGCAATTCGGGTCTGGCGCTTCGTCGCACTTTGATCTTGAGCTTGTATTTGAGAACGACCTCTATGGGCTGTGGACGATCGGCTACTTGGTCGATGGTCGCGGGCTGTGGCTCGAATACGAATTGTCGCGAGCACAGTGTTGAAATCTGCGCCCCTCCCGCCCCTAACCTCTTACCCTTTCACCTTGTCACCTTCTCGCCGCCTCCCCGCGGCTCCCCCGGTATAATGCTCCCATGTCCGGAGAAGCCCCCATGCAACTCACCCCCGTCACCTGCAACCACTGCGGCGCATCCCTCGAAGTCCCGCCCAACGCCCGCTTCATCACCTGCCGCTGATGCTACGCCTGTCATTCCCCATTCCTCAGACTTCAGTGACGGCGCAGCGTCGCTGCAAACCATGCCTCCCGTGCAAGTGAGGAAGGGGCTCCGGCGCGGCACGTCCGGCGTGATGGTCTACGGCACCACGCGGAACAAGCCGTCGCCAAAGCCCAAATGCTGGCCCTGCGTGTCATCGCGGACCGTATCAAGCACGGCGAAAAATTGCTTTAAGTCGCGGGGGTCACCCGACTATAATGTTATTATGAGCACGGTTGAAGAAATCAAAGCTGCCATCGGCAATCTATCTCTCTCGGAACGCGCAGAAATCGCGAGCTTTGTGAATGGATGGACGGACGACGCGTGGGACGAACAAATCAAGCGCGATTTTGACGCGGGCAAGTTGGACGCACTCCTCAAGGAAGTGGATGCCGAAATCGACGCTGGCCGTGTTGAGGAAGGACCGTGAATTCAAAGGCTCTCCGGTCGTTTTGGAATAGTTTCTATCAGTTACCCAAACCTGTTCAGGAACTCGCGCGAAGCAAGTTCGCGCTTTGGCGAGAGAACCCGTTCCACCCCTCGCTTCAATTCAAGGAACTCCGCCCGACGCTCTGGTCCGCACGCATCAACGACAATTATCGTGCGCTGGCCCGCCGACGGGGCGGCCAGACGGTGTGGTTTTGGATCGGCACCCACGCCGATTACGATGGCAAAATTTAGACGGGTACCGAGGCCACAATTGCTCCTCCACTAGCCTCTTGGTTAGTCCGTTAAGCTGCCATGTGCATCCACCTCTCCTCCCCTCTTCTCTCCATTCAGCTATAATCACCCGCGCCACACGGAGAAGCCCCCATGGAACTCACCCCCATCACCTGCAACCACTGCGGCGCATCCCTCGAAGTCCCGCCCAACGCCCGCTTCGTCACCTGCCGCTACTGCAACTCCCAGCTCGAAATCAAACGCACCGAATCCACCATCACCACCGAAGTTCTCCACCGCATCGACCAGAACACCACCTCCATGGCACAAGACCTCCAGGCCATCCGCCGCGAGTCCGAAATCGAACGCCTCGACCGCGAGTGGGCCGCCCGCCAGGGCCAACTCATGACCCGCGACAAGCAAGGCAACGCCGCCCGCCCCTCCGCCACCACCGGCATCGTCATGGCCGTCACCGTCGCCGGCTTCGGCATCCTCTGGACCATCATCGCCTTCGCCATGAGTGCCGGCGCTCACTCCTTCGGAGCACCCGGCCCTTTCCAATTCATCTCCTGCATCTTCCCCCTCTTCGGCATCCTCTTCGTCGCCGGCGCCATCGCCATGGGAATCAAAACCGCCCTCGCCGCCAACCGCTACAACGACGAAGAACGCCAATACCTCGCCCGCCGCGAA
>JADMIO010972849.1_pt1 | contig 19394 bp, 17 predicted proteins | sample 8958161 | NCBI WGS metagenome assembly JADMIO01 (sample SAMN16585339, study PRJNA669376) | soil metagenome | isolation source: Crop rotation soil | place: USA: Cullars Rotation, Alabama | collected 2011
CGGCTCGCGTCGTTGCCGACCGGTTGGAGTGCCGTCGCCGTCGGCGCGCCTGCGGACTCGGTCGATGGCTGGTCGTATCACGACGGCGCGTTCGTGACCGTCAATTCATCGGGCACCATCAACGGCGTATCGGACCGCTTCGGTTTCGCATACGTGCGCGTGACCGGCGACGCCGAGCTGGTGGCCCGCGTGCTGTCGGCCGGCACGACTGGCGCGGCTGAAGCCGGCGTGATGGCGCGTGAGTCGCTCGACCCTGACGCCGCCCATGTCCTCGCCGCCGTGTCCGCGGCCGACATTCGCGTCACCAAGCGAAGAATCGCCGCGGGTCTGCCCACGGCCGCCGGTCCGACGCGAACCGTGCCACGCGGCTGGTGGCTGAAGCTCGTCCGCCGGGGCGTCCTGATCACGACCTTCGAATCGCCGGACGGAGCTTCGTGGACGCCCTTGAGTTCGGACACGCTGCCCTTGCCGGAGACGTTCTATCTGGGGCTGGCCTTCGCCTCGGGATCCGGGGTGAGCGCAGAGGGCGCTTTCGACCAGGTGTCCGTGCGGGCAGTGGCCGCCAACCAGGCACCGCTGGTCGCGATCGAGGCCCCGACGGCGGGGGTCTCGGTGACTGTCGGGGAAAGCCTGACCGTCTCTGCTTCGGCCAGCGATCCAGACGACCGGGTCGACTCGGTGGAGTTCTACGTGGACGGTACGCACATCGGCACCGGCAACGCCGTGCCGTACCAAATCACCTGGACCGGCGCACAAGCCGGCACGCGCGTGCTTACGGCCGTCGCGATCGATTCGGAAGGGGCGCGGACGACCTCGGCGCCCACCACCGTGACCGTGTTGACGCAGCCTACCTCCACGGATTCCACGAGCGGCGTCGATGCGCCGCAGTCGGTACAATCCCTGACGCCTCTGCTTCCTCCGGTTGTGGCTCCCGCGGTCACACCGATCGTCCCGCCGGCTCCGGCGGCGCCGCTCGTTCCGCCTGCGGCTCCGGCGACGCCGATCGTTCCGCCGGTGGTTCCGGTCACTCCACCCCCGGTGCAGACGCCTCCGGCCAGCCACTTGCAGCTTCAGTTCACTCCTTCCACCGACCACGACCGGAGCGTCGACCGCTACGTGCTGCAGGTGTTCAAAGGCGACCAGCTCGGCCAGGCGGTCGCGCTCGATCTGGGCAAGCCTGCGGTTGCAAACGGTATCTGCAACGTGGACGTGTCCTCGCAGCTGGCGGCGCTGTCGGCGGGCAGTTACGTCTTTGCCCTGCGAGCGGTAGACGACGATACGCAGACTTCGAGCACCGCGGCGACGCTGGCCTACATACGCTGAGGCCGGGTCCGGCACCGCAACCGCGACGGCACTACCCTGCCGACGCGGTTGCGACGACAATGGTCACGGCGCGCGGGCGTGTCCACTGCGAACACCAGATGCCAGAGCTGCCGGACATCCAGCTGTATCTGCATGCGCTCGGCCCGCGCATCGTCGGGCACCGGATTGGCGGCGTCCGCCTGGCGGCGCCGTTCCTCCTGCGCTCAGTCGAGCCGCCGCTGTCGGTTGTGGAAGGGCGCAGCGTCGTCGGGGTCGAGCGGCTCGGCAAGCGAGTGGTGATGGTGCTCGATGGCGACCTTTTCCTCGTCGTGCACCTGATGGTTGCCGGCCGCTTCCGGTGGAAGGCCGCTGGTGCCCCGATTCCAGGTCGCGGCGGCCTTCTGGCCCTCGACTTTGCGCACGGCACGTTGCTCCTGACCGAGGCGGGCTCGGCCCGCCGCGCGGCGCTGCATGTGCTGCAGGGACGCGACGCGCTGGCGGCTCACGACCCGGGCGGACTGGAAGTATTGGACGCTGGCTTCGAGGCGTTTGCGGCGACGCTTCGCCGCGAGAACCACACGCTCAAGCGTGCACTCACCGATCCCCACATCCTGAGCGGCATCGGCAACGCCTATTCCGACGAGATCCTACACGCCGCGCGCCTGTCGCCGTTCAAGCAGACGCAGACGGTCGACGATGCTCAGTTGCGCCAGCTCTACGAGGCCACCCGCCGTGTCCTGACCGACTGGACCGCCAGACTGGTGGCCGAAGCGGGCGATTCGTTTCCCGAGAAGGTCACGGCGTTCCGCGATGGGATGGCGGTCCACGGACGCTATGGGAAGCCGTGTCCCGTCTGCGGCGCGCCAGTGCAGCGAATCGTCTACGCGGCAAACGAGGCCAACTACTGCGCCACCTGCCAGACCGACGGCCGGTTGCTCGCGGACCGCTCCCTGTCGCGCCTCCTGCGCGACGACTGGCCGAGAACCCTCGAGGACCTCGAGCGTCGCCGGACGGCATTCCGGGTATCGTGAGGGGGTTGCTACTGGAGCACCTGGCGGTGTTCCAGGGGGTCGCTGGTAGCGTTCCCGGTTTGTGTGCCCATGAGCGCCGGATGATGATGCCTGCGACTTCTCTTGGCGTTCTGTTCCTCGTCGCGGTCTGTTCAAGCGTGGCGGCGGCGCAGACCGCTACCGAGCTGCGGTTCGGCGGCGATGCCGAGGGCGGCGCGCCGTTCGTGGAAGCCGATCCCCAGGATCCCGCGCGGGTCCAGGGCTTCGAGGTGGACATCGCGTCGCTGGTGGCGGGCGAGCTGGGGCGAACGCCGCGGTTCGTGCAGGTGGGCTTCACGAGCCTCGACGCGGCCACCGCGCGCGGCGATTTCGACATCGCCTTGAGCGGCATCGAGGACACCCCGGCGCGGCGTGCCCGTCTGGGCGTGACCGTGCCCTACTACGTCTTCCGCGAGGTCCTCACGGTCCGCCAGCCGGACGCCGCCAGGTTTCGCACGCTTGCTGACCTGGCCGGCCGCCGGGTGGCAACGCTGGGCGCGACGCTGGCCTTCGACCTCCTGCAGCGCGAGGCCGCTGAGCGCGGCACGGCCATCGTGGCCTACGAGGACGATGTGCATCCCTATTCCGACCTCGCGCTTGGGCGCGTCGATGCGGTGCTGCTCGATGCGGTGCTGGCTGCACGGGGCGTGCGCCGCAATCCTGGTCTGGTGAACGCCGAGACGCCGGTGGCGACCGGCCACTATGTCGGCCTGCTGGCCGCGGAATCGCCGCTCCTGCCGCGTGTCAACGACGCGCTTCGGGCGGCCATGGCCGACGGCCGGGTCGAGGCGATTTTCCGCAAGTGGAACATGTGGAACGACGATCAGCCCCAGCTGTACGCGAGGGTCGTCGCAGGCGTCGTGCCCGGCAACTCCGCCGCCGTACCGTCGGCATCGGTTCCCGACCCGGGCATCGGCATGTCGATATGGCAGGCCACGCTCCGCTACCTGCCGGCCCTGCTGCGCGCGGCCCTCGTGACCCTGCTGCTGTCGTGCGTGTCGATGGCGCTGGCCGTGACGATCGGGGTGGGAGTGGCCAGTGGCCGTGTCTACGGCGGTCGGCCGGTTCGCGCCATCCTCACCGCGTGGGTGGAACTGGTGCGCGGCACGCCGCTGCTCCTTCAGCTCTTCGTGCTGTATTTCGGCCTTGCCAACATCGTGCAGCTTCCGGCGATCGTGGCCGCGGTGCTTGCGCTCGGGCTGAATTATTCGGCGTACGAGAGCGAGATCTATCGCGGGGCGCTCGAGGCGGTGCCGGTCGGGCAGCTGGACGCGGCGCGTGCGCTGGGTCTGAGCGACTGGCAAGCGCTGCGACTGGTGCGCGGGCCCCAGGCCCTGCGCCTGGCGCTGGCGCCGATGACCAACGACTTCGTGGCCCTGCTGAAGGACAGCTCCTTGGTGTCCGTGGTCACCGTGGTCGAGCTGACGAAGCAGACATCGATCTTCGCCGCCAACATCGGCAGCTGGCTGGTACCCGGTTTCCTGTGCGCCGCGATGTACCTGGTGCTGTCCCTGCCCCTGGCCCGCATGGCCAGGCGTCTCGAGCGCCGATGGCAGACCAATCAGCCGTGATTCGGGTCAGCAGCCTCACGATGACGCGTGCGGAGCGCACCATCGTGCGCAACGTCTCGTTCGAGGTCCCTCGCGGATCGTGGCTGGCGCTGGTTGGATCCTCGGGTTCCGGCAAGACTACGATTCTTCGCGCCCTGGCCGGTCTCGAACCGATCGCCGCGGGCCTGGTGTCGGTGGCGGGCTGCGTGCACGGCCCAGGCGCGCTGCCGCGGGGCGAGGCGCGGCGCGCGTTCCACCGCGCCGTCGGCATCGTCTTCCAGTTTCACAACCTCTTCTCGCACCTGACGGCGCTCGACAACGTGTGTCTGGCGCCGGTGCATGCGATGGGCGTGCCCCGGCACCTGGCCCGGCAGAAGGCCAGGGAACTGCTCGACGGTCTGGGTGTGGGGCACCGGTCCGGAGCCCTGCCGCACCAGCTGTCGGGCGGCGAGGCTCAGCGCGTGGCCATCGCCAGGGCCCTGGCCGTCGAGCCTCCGGTGCTGCTGATGGACGAGCCTACGGCGTCGCTCGACGCCGACCGGCGAGCCGATCTCGTGCGGACCCTCAGGGGACTGGTCGCGGCCGGGCAGACGATGGTCGTCGCCAGCCACGACGAGGAATTCGTCCGGGCGGCCGACCGGCGTCTCCTCCTGCGCGAGGGCGCGCTCGTCGGCGGTCCGGCGGCGGCGGACCCTCCGGCTGGGGTATCCTGATCGGCGCCGGCACGTCGAGGTGGCCGGGCCGAACCGCATGTCGAAACCTATCGTCCAAACCGCCTCCCGCTTCGTCGAGCGCGACACCGACCGTCGAATCCGTCACCGCAACAAGCTGTACTACCGGTTCAACCACTGGCCGATCTGGATCTTCGTGTTCTTCATTGCGCCCGGACCGTTGACGTTCGACCTCTTCGAGCGCGGCTTCGATACGCGTCTCATCGCCTGGCTGTCGGTGGTGCTGGTCGGCACCGGCATTGCCGGGTTACGGGGAAAGCTCCCGGGATGCGAACCCGCGCCCTACATCATCCGCTTTACCGAGGACCGGCCCAACCCACTCTACCGCCGCATCTGCTACACGACGGTCTGGGGCGAGGTGGTGGCGTTCGCGATGCTGAACGCGGCGGGCCTGGCCGTTGCCGCGTTCACGGGCACCTGGCAGCTCAAGCAGATGTACATGAGTGCCTATTTCCCGATCGCCGGCACCGTGTGGCTGCTGGGCGCGCTGGGCCAGCTGCCGCGCGTCCGCGCCTCCACGGCCAACGAAGGCCACGAGCGGCGTTACTTCTATGGGTCCGTCTGGGCGGTCACCATCGCGCAGCCGATCCTGTGGATACTGTGGAAGTTCCTCCCCGCGACGCGGGTCGCGGACACGACCAAGCTCATCGTGTTCATCGGGATTCTCCTGATTGTCGGCTTTGCCTCGCGCCTCGGCCTGCTGCCACGCACACGTCCCATCCTGCCGGGTGAGTGGGCCATCGACTGAGGATCCCTGGCCGATGATCGACACTGTCGACGCACTGCTCTCGCCGACCCTCAAGCACCTCCGCGAGCATTGGTGGACCGACGAGTTCACCGAGTTCCTGGTCGAAACCCTGCGGCCGAGGCCCGGAAACCGAATCCTCGATGTCGGTTGCGGCGAGGGGCTGGCCGAGGTGGCGATCGGCCGGCGCCATGTCTCCCAGGTCCGGCTGTACGGCATCGACCTGGTACCGGCGAAGGTGGCCGCGGCGCGGCAGGCCGCCCAGGCTCACAACCAGCGTGTCGGTCTCTGCGCCGGCGACGCCGGACAGTTGCCCTTCCGTTCCGATGTGTTCGATTCCACGTTTTGCGTGGCCGTGCTGCAGTACGTGCACGCGCCTGCGGCGGCCGTGGCCGAAGTCGCGCGCGTGACCATGCGAGGCGGCCGCATCGTGGTGGTCGAGCCCGACAACGGCGCGCGCTACTCGTATTCGTCACTGTCGTCTGGCCAGCGTGCATTCGCCGCCGCCGGCACATTTTTCGCCGCGCTGGCAAACGCCCGTGGCGAGGTCACCGACCCCACGATCGGTCCGAGAGTGCCGACGCTGTTGGGCGGCTGTGGCGTGGAAGTCCTCGACGTGCGTCTGTTCCCGATCTCGCACGTCCAGCTCGGTCGGCCGGACGACGCGGTGTGGGCCACGCGGCTGGAGCGCGTGGACGCGCTCTTCGACATGTCGCCCGACAACGACGTGCGGGCGCTTGCCGTGGCCTACCGCGAGGCGCTCGAGGCGTACCGCCGCGAAGCCCAGTCCCAGGGCGATGGCTTCGTGGAAATCCAGCACACCACGCTTTTCGCAACCGTTGGCCAAAGACAGGGCTAGAGCCCCGCAGGGGCACGACGGATGGGACGAGTACGCGCCGTTCTACGACTGGGAGAACGCGCGCACGTTGGGCCGTCGCGACCTGCCGTTCTGGCGCACTGTGGCCTTGCAGGTAGGGGGGCCGGTTCTCGAGCTCGGGTGCGGCACCGGCCGGCTGTCGATTCCGCTGGGGCGCGCGGGAGTGCCGCTGGTCGGCATCGATCGATCCGAGGCCATGCTGGCCCGGGCCCGGGCTCGGGTGCGCCGCGTCGGCCTGTCGCGTCGCGTCCACCTGGTCCGTGGAGACATCCGCAAGCTGCCGTTTGCCGGCGCGGGCCTGCGGCCCGACAAGGCCCGCGCACTGAAACGCGGAGCCCCATCCTCGGACCAGCCCTTCGAGATGGTGCTGGCGCCGTACGGCATGCTGCAGTCACTGCTGCGCGAGCGCGACCTCGTGGAGACACTGGCGGCCGTGCACCGCGTGCTGCGGCCCGGAGGCACGCTCGGCATCGAACTGGTGGCGGATCTGCCGTCGTGGGCCGAGTACCGCAAGCGTGTCAGTCTGACGGGCTGGCGCGGCCGGGCGGGAGGGAGCCGCATCTCGCTGGTCGAGAGCGTGCGCCAGGATCGCGCCCGTCGCCTGACGTTTTTCGATCAGGAGTTCACGGAGCGCAAGGGCGGCTCCACCACTGTCCGCACCTTCTCGCTCGCCTTTCGCACCTTGTCGGTGCCGCAGATCGTCCGCCGGCTGGAGAAGGCGGGATTCGAGGTGTCAGCGTTGCTGGGGGATTACAAGGGCCGCCAGTGGGACTCACGGGCCGACGTCTGGGTGATTCTGGCGAAAAAGCCGCTCAGAACCTGAAGCCGATGCCCACGCGTACGTCGCTGCTGCGCAGGTTCTGGCCGAGTCCGAATGCCGTGCCGAGCGGGTTCGAGTCCAGCCACTGCTTGTAGCGATAGCCGGCATCGAACACCACCGGCCCGGCCTGCAGGAGCACGCCGCCGCCCACGCCCATGATGGGGCTGTTGCGGTCGAGGAACGACGACCCCGCGTTGACGAGCGCGTTGCCCCATGAGGGCAGGCGCGTCGAGCTGACGTCCAGCCGCGAGACACCGAAGGTTCCCTCCACATAGGGCCGGATTTTGCTGTTCGATTTACCGGCCAGCGCGCGCAGGCCGCCCTCGCCGTAGAGCGCTGAGACGTGAACGCCGGGCACCTCGAGCAGGCTGGTGACCACCGACGGCGCGACGCTGCCCAGCCGGCCCACTTCGCCCACCACATGGACGTTCTCCGTCAGCGCCAGTGTGAGCGTGCCGCCGAGGCTCGGCAACTGGTTCACCGCCTGATTCACGGAGAATCCGCCGAAGCCCTGCGCGGTGCCCCTTGTTTGCGCCTCGGTCGTCCGCGCCACGCCGAGGAACAAGCCGAGGAACAAGGTGATCGCCAGGACCGACGAGTGTGCGTTGCGCATGGCCGACCGAACCTTTCCCGACGGGACAGTGTTCGCTGCTGAATCACCTTCGGTGTTTCAGGGGTCGCCATAGCGCCTTCGTTCACGCGCCCAAGAGCGACCATCCGCCGCCCGCCGCTGTTGCCCCCGTATTCAGCAAGGCCGGTACCATTGGTGCGCTGACGGGAAAGCGCTGAAAAAGGCTAAATTTCGTGATCCTGACGGTTCGTTAAGAATGGCGTGGACGGTGCGGTGTCATCGGCAGCGGACGCTGCGGGCGCCGGCGGCCGTCGCTGGCACCGGGCTGAGTGGCAGGGGGTCGCCGTGATATCATCGACAGTCGCTTTCCCGTTGTATTCATTGGAGTTCCAGCATGTCAGGCCATTCAAAGTGGCACACCATCAAACACAAGAAGGGTGCTGCTGACGCGAAGCGCGGGAAGATCTTCACGCGCATCATCAAGGAACTGAGCGTGGCTGCCCGCAGCGGCGGCGGCGACCCCGCCATGAACCCGCGCCTGCGCACGATCATCGCCGACGCCAAGGCCAGCAACATGCCCCGCGAGAACATCGAACGCGCGATCAGGCGCGGTACCGGGGAAGAGCCCGGCGTCTCCTACGAGGAAATCACCTACGAGGGATACGGGCCCGGCGGCGTGGCGATCCTGATCGAGGTGGTCACCGACAACAAGAACCGCTCGGTCGGCGAAATCCGCCACCTGCTCGGCAAGTACAACGGCAACCTGGCCGCCGAGAACAGCGTCGCCTGGATGTTTACGCGCAAGGGGCAGGTCATCGTCGAGAAGGACAAGGCCGACGAGGACAAGCTGCTGAACGCCGCGCTCGAAGCCGGCGCCGACGACATGGCCGACGACGGCAGCGTGTGGAACATCGTCTCTGCGCCCGAGTCGTTCGAAGCGGTGCGGGATGCGGTCAAGAGCCTTGGCCTCGAACCCGTCAGCGCCGAGGTGGCGATGGTGCCGCAGAACTACATCAAGCTGCAGGGCGGCGAGGCACGGTCGATGCTGAAGCTGCACGAGATGCTGGACGATCACGACGACGTGCAGCACGTCTGGGCCAACTTCGACATCGACGAGCAGGAGATCGAGGCCTCGCTGGCGTGAGAGTGTTCGGCATCGACCCTGGGTCCGAACGCACCGGTTACGGCTGCGTGGAGACCGACGGTCGGCGCCACCGCCTGGTCGTCTGCGGCGCCGTCGCGGCCCAGACCGCCGACGACTTCCCGGCCCGGCTCGCGCGCATCCACCGCGAGCTGTGCCGGCTCATTGCCAGCTGCCGTCCCGATTGCGTGGCCATCGAAAACGTCTTCTACGCGGTCAACGTGCGCAGCGCGCTCAAGCTCGGGCACGCGCGCGGCGTAGCGATGCTGGCGGCGGTCGAGGCCGGATGCCGCGTCGTCGAGTACACCCCGGCCGAAGTGAAGCGTGCCGTCGTCGGATACGGGCGCGCCGACAAGGCGCAGGTGCAGCGGATGGTGAAGGTGCTGCTCGGGCTCGACCGCGCGCCGTCCCCCCACGACGCCGCCGACGCGCTGGCCGTGGCGATCTGCCACGTGCACGAAAACGCGCTGACGGCCAGGCTGTCGGCCCCATCCGTCGCCTCTCGGACTGGTGCGCCCCGGGCGGCCGGCGGCGCGAGGCCGCCGCGCTCGTGGCGGCAGTACCGTCCGCCGGCGCACGGATGATCGCCTACCTCCGGGGACAGATTCTCGAAAAACAGCCCAACCGCGTCACGGTAGACGTCCACGGCGTGGGCTACGACGTCCACGTGCCGCTGTCCACCTACTACCAGATCGGCGAGGCGGGTCACGACGTGTCGCTGCGGATCTACACCCACGTCCGCGAGGACGCGCTCCAGCTCTATGGATTCGTGACGGATCTGGAGCGGCGGCTGTTCGAGCGCCTCATTGGTGTCAGCGGCATCGGCCCGAAGCTGGCCGTTGTCGTGCTATCGGGCATGGACACCCGCGATCTGCTGGCGGCCGTGCAGCGCGCCGACGTGGCGCGGCTCACCGGCATGCCCGGCATCGGCAAGAAGACGGCTGAACGGATCGTGCTGGAGCTGAAGGACCGCGTCAGCGGCCTGGGATTGCCGCAGGAACCCGACGCGCCGGTGCTGCGTCCCGAAGATCAATTGAAGGGCGACGTGCTGTCGGCGCTCCAGAACCTCGGCTATCATCGGCCTTTGGCCGAGAAGGCCGTGGACTCGGTGATGGGCGAGGGAGCCCCCGAGGCCACCTTCGAGCAGGTGCTCAAGGGCGCGCTCCGGGCGCTCATGCGGCCCTGATCCGAAGCGAAGACCCAGACTGCGCTGTGCCCATCGTGAGCGACCGACTGACAGCCGGCGGCCGTGCCGACGAGGACGCGGGATACGAAGCCGGACTTCGTCCCAAGACCCTCGACGAGTACATCGGCCAGGACCGCATCCGCGACAACCTGCAGGTGTCGGTGGCCGCGGCGCGCGGCCGCGACGAGGCGCTCGATCACGTGCTGCTCTACGGGCCGCCGGGCCTGGGCAAGACCACGCTGGCCTACGTCATCGGCGCCGAGATGGGCGTGTCCGTGCGCGCCACGGCCGGGCCCGTGATCGAGCGGCCGGGCGATCTCGCCGCGATGCTGACCAACATGCAGGCCCACGAGGTGCTCTTCATCGACGAGATCCACCGGATGGCTCCCGCGATCGAGGAGATCCTTTATCCCGCGATGGAGGATTTCGAGCTCGACATCGTGATTGGGGAAGGCCCGGGGGCGCGGTCCGTGAAAGTGGAGCTACAGAAGTTCACGCTGGTCGGCGCCACCACGCGGGCGGGACTGCTGACGTCGCCGCTGCGCTCGCGGTTCGGCATCGTCCATCGCCTCGATTTCTACAACGAGTCCGACATCGTGGAGATCGTCACGCGATCCGCGCGCATCCTCAAGGTGCCGATCGACGGGGATGCGGCCGGCGAGGTCGGCCGGCGATCCCGAGGGACGCCGCGCATCGCCAACCGTCTGTTGCGCCGCGTCCGCGATTACGCGCAGGTGCGGGCCGACGGGCGGATCACGCCCGAGGTGGCGCGGGCCGCGCTCGCGCTGCTCGAAGTGGACGAGCACGGCTTCGACGAAGTAGACCGGAAGCTGCTGCGCACCATCATCGACAAGTTCGCCGGCGGGCCCGTCGGCGTCAACAGCATCGCGGCTGCCATCCACGAGGAGAAGGACGCCATCGAAGACATTTACGAGCCGTTCCTGATCCAGGCCGGCTTTCTCGACCGCACCCCCCGTGGCCGCGTGGCCACGAAGCGTGCCTACGAGTATTTCGGGCTCACGCCCCCGCGGAAGGACCCTCGCCTGTGGTGATACCTGCTCCGAAGACCGTCTTGCGCGCCCGCATCTCCAGCCTGGCGACGTTTGTGCCACCGCGCCTGCTGACCAACGCGGACCTCGAGAAGATGGTCGAGACCAGCGACGAATGGATCACGCAACGCACGGGCATCAAGCAGCGCCACATCGTGGACCCGGGCGTGGCCACGTCCGACCTCGCCGCCGAGGCCGCCCGGAAGGCCATCGAGCGCGCCGGCCTCAAGCCGACCGACATCGACTTCATCGTGGTCGGCACCACCACGCCCGACATGTTCTTCCCGAGCACGGCGTGTCTGGTACAGGACAAGATCGGGGCCACGCATGCCTGGGGCTACGACCTGTCGGCGGCCTGCTCGGGATTCACCTACGCACTGACGACGGCCGCCAACCTGGTGGGCACCGGAGCCAGCAAGCATGCGCTGGTCATCGGCGCCGATGTGATGTCGAGCATCATCGACTACACCGATCGCGCCACCTGCGTGATCTTCGGCGATGGCGCCGGCGCCGCGGTGGTGGAGGCGTCGCCCGAGGAGGGCATCGGCATCATCGACTTCGAGAACTACGTCGACGGCAGCGGCGGCGACGCGCTGAAGATGCCAGCCGGCGGCAGCCTGCACCCGGCGTCGCACGACACGATCAACGACCGTCTGCATTACGTGAAGCAGGACGGGCAGACGGTGTTCCGCTTTGCGGTGCGTAACACCGAGGAAGCCTGCCGGGCGCTGCTCGATCGCAACGGCGTGTCGCCCAACGACATCGATCTGTTCGTGTCGCATCAGGCGAACAAGCGCATCATCTTCGCCGCTGCCGAGAAGCTGGGCGTACCCGAGCAGAAGGTGATGATCAACATCGAGCAGTTCGGCAATACCACCGCCGGCACGATCCCGCTGGCGCTGAACAGTGCCATCGAGGACAAGCGGCTGAAAAAGGGCGACCTGCTGCTGATGGTGTCAGTGGGCGCCGGCTTTACGGTCGGCTCCATGCTCCTGCGCTGGGGCCTGAAGGAATAGCCGTATTCCTCAAGGCCTCCAGGTGAAAATCCCCACCGGCCGGAACGACGTGGTCATCGCGGTGGGCGGTCGCGAGGTGCGGCTCACCAACCTCGGCAAGCCCTTCTGGCCGGACCTGGGCGTCGCCAAGCGCGACCTGCTGCAGTACTACCTCGACGTGGCGCCGGTGCTGTTGCCGCACATCCGCGACCGCGCCATGGTGATGCGGCGCTATCCGGACGGCGCGGCCGGCAAGTCGTTTTTCATGAAAGAGGCGCCCAGTCCGCGGCCTTCGTGGGTGCGCATCTGTCCGATCGATCACGGTGACGGCAAGGTGGTGCGCTTCCCGGTGATCGACGACGAGGCCTCGCTGCTATGGGTGGTGAACCTCGGGTGCATCGATCTCAACCAGTGGTACGCGCGATGTGACGACGTGAACCGGCCCGACTACCTGCACTTCGATCTCGATCCCAGCGAGGGCGCCGAGTTTCCGCTGGTCCGCGAGGCGGGACTGCTGGTCCGCGCCGCGTTGACGACGCTGGGCATGAAGCCCCTGGCCAAGACCAGCGGATCGCGTGGGCTGCACGTGTATGTGCCCATCGTTCGCGGCCCCGTGCAGGAAGACGTGCTGACGTTTGCCAAGGCGCTGGCCACGGAGCTGGCGGCGCGCCACTCGAAGGTGCTGACCGTCGAGTACCGCAAGTCCATCCGCCCGCGCGGGCGCGTGCTGGTGGACTACCGCCAGAACGCCTGGGGGCAGACGCTGGCCAGCATCTACTCGGTCCGGCCGCGGCCGCAGGCCACGGTGTCGGCGCCCCTGACCTGGGACGAGGTGGAGGCAGGTGCGAGCGTCGAGGACTTCAGGCTCGACAACATGCGCGCCCGCATCGCCAGGCGCGGCGATCTGTGGAAACGGCTCTTCGCGGCGCGCGGCCGCACCGACCTGCGGCGATTCTTCGGTGGCCCCGCGTGAACGTCGCCGACTTCGACTTCGATCTTCCCGCCGGCCAGATCGCGCAGCAGCCCGCCGCGCGCGGCGAGAGCCGGCTGCTCGTACTGCATCGCGCGACCGGTGTGGTCGAGCACGCGCGTGTCGCCGGAATCGGGCGGTTTCTCCGCGGCGGCGACCTGCTGGTCGTGAACGACACCCGCGTGTTCCCGGCGCGCCTGCTCGGCCGGCGGGTGCCGAGCGGCGGGGCGGTCGAATGTCTGCTGATGGGGACGGGCCGTCCCATTGCGGGCGAGCCCGGCGCGGAGGAATGGGACGCGCTGGTGCACCCCGGGCAGAAGCTGAAGCCCGGCGCCCGCATGTTGTTCGAGGGCCCGGCCCAGGGTCAGGGACCGGCGCTGCACGGCGAGATCCTGGCGCGCCGGTTCCAGGGGCGCCGCACCGTCCGGCTGTGGGACGCCTCGGGCGGACCTGTATCGGCCGTCGTCGACGCCATCGGCCACATGCCGCTGCCGCCCTACATCGAGCGGCCGGACCGTCCCGAGGATCGCGAGCACTATCAGACCGTCTTCGCGCGAGCCCGCGGCTCGATTGCCGCTCCGACCGCGGGACTGCACTTCACCGATACGTTGCTCGCGGAGCTTGCGGGGCGCGGGGTCCAGCGCGCCGACGTGACGCTGCACGTCGGCTACGGCACCTTCAAGCCCGTGCGCGTCGAGCGCGTCGAGGATCACACGGTGGACCCCGAGGTGTTCGAGGTGCCGGCGGCGGCGGCCGCCGCCATCTCAAAGGCCCGCCGGGAGGGCCGGCGCGTGATCGCCGTCGGCACCACCACGGCGCGTGTGCTGGAGTCACTGTTCCCGGGACCGTCCGGCGCTGTCGAACCCGCGCGCGGCGAGACCGGCACGTTCATCTACCCGGGCCATCAGTTCCAACTCCTGGACGGCCTCGTCACCAACTTCCACCTGCCGCGCTCGTCGCTCCTGATGCTGGTGTGCGCTTTCGGCGGCCGCGACCGGGTGTTGGCTGCCTACCGCGAGGCGGTGGCCGAGGGCTATCGGTTCTACAGTTACGGCGACGCCATGCTGCTGGTGTGACGCGTGGTGTGAGGTCCCTATGCCTTTTCCGTACGAAGAGTTCGACCTGTCCGGCGTACGCACGTATCCGCTGGCCGAACGCCGCAGCAAGGCCCGCGCCGAAGACTTCGCCCGCCCGGTCGGGAAGGGCGTGAGCTTCGCGTCGTGGTTCGAGTCGCTGCCGGCGATTCTCGGGGCGGCCGACCTGCGCCGCGTGGTGGCGGCCATCGTGGCGGCGCGCCGGAGCGGCCGCGGCATCGTGTGGGGCATCGGCGCGCACGTCATCAAGACAGGTGTGTCACCCGTGCTGGTGGATCTGATGCAGCGCGGCTACGTGTCGGCCCTGGCGATGAACGGTGCGGGGATGATTCACGATTTCGAGGTGGCCTGGTCGGGCGCCACGTCGGAAGACGTCGACGAGGCTCTCGGGCCGGGCCGGTTCGGCATGGCCGAGGAAACCGGCCGGTTGTTGAACGAGGTCGCACAGCGCGCCGCGCAAGAGGGACGCGGACTCGGGCAGGTGGTTGGCGCGTTCCTCGCCGATCTCAATCCGCCCCACGCCGGCGCCAGCCTCGCCGTGGCCGCGCACCGGCTGGCCGTTCCGCTGACTGTGCACGTGGCCATCGGCACCGACGTCACGCACATGCACCCGCGCGCGTCGGGCGCGTCGATCGGCGACGCCAGCCTGCGCGACTTCCGCTACTTCACGTCCTCGGTGGCGCGCCTCGGCCACGGTGTGTATTTGAACTGTGGATCGGCCGTGGTGCTGCCGGAGATCTTTCTGAAAGCGGTGGCGCTGTCGCGCAACGCCGGCATCGCCCTCGAGGGGCTGACCACGGTGAACGTCGACTTCCAGCGTTCGTACCGCCCGCAGACGAACGTGGTCACGCGCCCGGTGGCGGGCACGAGCGGCGTCGGCATCTCGCTGGTCGGACACCACGAGGTGCTGATTCCGTTGATTGCGGCCGCGGTGATCCAGACGGATGCGGGGGAACACCAACCTGCGAACCCCCGCTAGCGCGATTTGCCAGCCATTGCGCGTGGCCGGCGATTACTCGGGACCACGCCTGATCCGACGGGAAGCCGATTCGGTTGGTGTAGGTTTCGATTGGTGGAGTGGACGTCGCGTTCTATGCAGGTCAGATACTGAACGCCCGTTGGGTGGTGAGGGCCGGTGACCCGGCGGCCACCCGAGACCGGGCGTTCATGCGCTCTTCGCGCTTCCCGGCAGGAGCCGGGCTGTGGTTTTTGATTGGAAGCGTGCCCACCAGACGTTGCGATCTTCCGCCATCTTCCGCGATCTTTTGCGGTCTTCCGTCTCCTGGGCCCGCGTCTTCAAATCGGCGGCGTGTCCATTGGTCACCTCAGTGCCTGTTGGCCTCAGTGCCTGTTGCTGAAACACATCGGCATTTCAGGGGGTCGCTGGAGGGCCCTTTCATCGCGCGGCCATGAGCGACACCGGTCTGACTGGAACACCTCCCGGGTTCCAGGGTCGCCGAAGCGCTCTCAATTGGGCGCCCAGGGCGGCCTAAGGCTGGACACCCTGATTTCTACGCCCCTGGGTCTTTGGTGTCAAGCACGGCTGGCGGGTCACAATCCATCCTCCCATCCTCGAGGCCACCATCCTCAAGGCGACGGTGGGCGAGCCTGATACAATCAACGTTTCCTGCCGGAGTAGCTCAGCCGGTTAGAGCACGCGTCTCATAAGCGCGGGGTCGGCGGTTCGAGTCCGCCCTCCGGCACCATCAAGTCCGTCCCTTCGTCTCTCTGGTCCCTTAGGGGCCCCCCGTGGAGGCCAGCAGCCCGTGCACTCCGCGTTGCATCAGCAGGTGCGCCGCACGATCGGGCGCCACGACCTCTGTCCGGCTGGCAGCCGGGTGCTGGTGGGATTGTCAGGCGGGTCGGATTCCGTCGGCCTGCTGCTGCTGCTGATGGAGCTCGCCGCGTCGGGGACCTTCGGCGTCATCGGCGCGGCACACCTCAACCACCGGGCCCGGCCGGCCGCGGACGACGACGAGCGTTTCTGTCGAAACCTGGTGGCTTCGGCCGGCATCTCTTTCATCAGCGAGGGCAGTGACGTGCCGGCGCTGGCAGAGGCGGCCGGCGAGTCGTTCGAGGCCTGTGCCCGTCGAGCGCGCTACGCGTTTCTGCAGCAGGCGGCCGCGGAACTCGGGGCTGATCGGATTGCCGTCGGCCACACGAGGGACGACCAGGCCGAGACATTCCTGCTGAAGCTGGCGCGTGGCGCGGGACCGGCGGGCCTGGGTGGCGTCTATCCCCGGCGCGACGACGTGATCCGGCCCCTGCTCGACGTCAGTCGGCAGGCTGTGCGCGACTGGCTGCGCGAGCGAGGTCAGCCGTGGGTGGAGGACGAAACGAACGCCAATCTGGAGAATCCGCGGAACCGGGTGCGCCACGTGGTGCTGCCGGCACTCGACGCGGCCTACGGTGGTCCGACCCGCGCGCAGCTGGCGGGCGCTGCCGAGCTGGTTCGAGAGGACGCGCAACTGCTGGACGAGCTGGCCGCCGGCCGGCTGCAGGTTTTAGCCCGCCGCGGCCCAGAGGGGGTAAGCTTCGACGTACAGGCCCTGGCCCGCGAACCAAGAGCGATTCTGCGTCGTCTCCTCTGGCAGGTGATGCGCGAGACCAGCGGCACCCGCGAAGTGGGACTCGCGCACGTCGAGCTGGCCGTCGACGTCTTGCATGGCGACAGCAGTGCCGCCGATGTCCCTGGTGGCAGGTGGGAACTTCGCCGTGGAACGGTGGTCTTATTCCCACAGGGCGACCGCCCGAAGTGATACGCTAAGAATAAGTCTCTCGCAGTCCCGTTTGGAGGAAGCACACGGTGAATTCGACGCTCAAAAGCCTAGCGTTCTGGGTGGCCCTGGTGGCCCTCGGCGGCCTTGCGTGGAACTTCTCCACGAAGTACCAGGCAGCGGCTAAACCGTTGAGCTTCAGTGAGTTCATGGCCTCGGTGGATGCCGGCCAGGTAGACCGCGTCACCATCACGGGCAGCGATATCACGGGTATCAACAAGTCGAACGAGAACTTCCGTACCTACGCGCCCATCCAGTACGACGGCCTGGCCAACAAGCTGATCGAACGGGGTGTGGTGGTGACGGCGCGGCAGCAGACCGACAGCCCGTGGGCGGCTTTGCTCTACACGTGGGCGCCGATTCTGCTGATGATCGGCTTCTGGTTGTTCTTCATGCGCCAGATGCAGAGCGGCGGGAACAAGGCGCTTTCCTTCGGCAAGAGCAAAGCGAAGCTGTCGTCGAGCACCCAGAAGAAAGTGACGTTCAAGGACGTCGCGGGGGTGGACGAGGCCAAGGACGAGCTGCAGGAGATCATCGATTTCCTGCGGGAACCGCAGAAATTCCAGAAGCTGGGCGGCCGTATTCCCAAGGGTGTGCTGCTGATGGGCCCTCCCGGAACGGGCAAGACGCTGCTGGCGCGCGCCGTGGCCGGCGAGGCCAACGTGCCGTTCTTCTCGATCAGCGGCTCCGACTTCGTCGAGATGTTCGTCGGCGTGGGCGCGTCGCGCGTGCGAGACCTCTTCGAGCAGGGCAAGAAAAACGCGCCCTGCATCGTGTTCATCGACGAGATCGACGCCGTGGGCCGACACCGTGGCGCGGGCCTGGGCGGCGGCCACGACGAGCGCGAACAGACCCTGAACCAGCTGCTCGTCGAGATGGACGGCTTCGAGTCGAACGAGGGCGTCATCCTGGTGGCGGCTACCAACCGGCCGGACGTGCTCGATCCGGCGCTGCTGCGCCCGGGCCGCTTCGACCGCCGCATCGTGGTCAACCGGCCGGACGTCAAGGGCCGCGAGGGTATTCTGGCGGTTCATACGAAGAAGATTCCGATGGCCGACGACGTCGACGTCGCCGTGCTGGCGCGCGCGTCGTCCGGCTTCTCGGGTGCTGACCTGGCGAATCTGGTCAACGAGGCGGCGCTCAACGCGGCGCGGTACAACCAGAAGGTCGTGCGGATGCACGACTTCGAGTACGCCAAGGACAAGGTGCTGATGGGCGCCGAGCGGCGTTCGATGCTGGTCAGCGAGGAAGAGAAGCGCGTCACGGCCATTCACGAAGCCGGCCACGCGCTGCTGGCGGTGAAGCTGCCGCACGCCGACCCGATCCACAAGGTCACGATCATTCCGCGCGGCATGGCGCTGGGTCTGACGCAGCAGTTACCGGTCGACGAGAAGCACAACTACTCGCGCGAGTACCTCGAGGATCAGATCGCCATCCTGCTCGGTGGACGCATCGCCGAGGAGATCACCAACGGCAGCGTCACCACCGGCGCGGGCAACGACCTCGAACGCGCCACCGATCTGTCGCGCCGCATGGTGTGCGAGTGGGGCATGAGCCTGACGATGGGTCCGCTGACCTTCGGCAAGAAAGAAGAGCAGATCTTCCTCGGACGCGAGATCGCGCAGCATCAGGACTACAGCGAGGACACGGCGCACCGCATCGACCAGGAAGTGAAGCGGTTCGTCACCGAGAACTACAACAAGGCCTACGCCATCCTGACCGAGCACAAGAAGGCCCTGCTCGACATGGCCGACGCGTTGCTTCAGTTGGAGACGCTGGATGCGGAGCAGGTGAAGCGGATTGTCGCCGGCCTCCCCGCCGACGAGCCGGCCGCGCCGCCGCCGTCGGGCACGCCCGAGCCCACGCCGACTCCGGCGCGCGAAGGTGGGTGGACGAAGCCGTCGTCGCTGGTGCCGCCGCTGCCGCCGCGTCCCGTGACGCAGGAATAGGCCCGCGTTTCCGGCGGACCCGCGCCCGTCCGTTGACCACATGACCCGCACGCGCTCCGGCGCTGCGGGTCGTTTTGTATGTCCCTGATCCGCCCCCGCCGACGGTTCGCCGTGCCTCTGGCCGATGGCCGCACCCTGTCTCTCGGAGACAGGACGCTGGTCATGGCCATCCTGAACGTCACGCCCGACTCGTTCTCCGACGGTGGCGCCGTGGCCGGCGTGGCAGGCGCCGTGGACGCGGCCGTGCGAATGGTGGCAGCGGGCGCGGATCTCATCGACGTGGGCGGCGAGTCCACACGACCCGGCGCGGCACCGGTGCCCGAAGGCGAGGAGTTGCGCCGCGTCGTCCCGGTCATCGAGGCACTGGCCGGCCGCCTCTCCGTGCCGATCTCGGTGGACACCTACAAAGCGGCGGTGGCCGACGCTGCGCTCGCGGCCGGGGCCGCGATCGTCAACGACATCAGCGGCCTGCGCTACGAGCCGCGGCTGGCCGAGGTCGTGGCGCGCCGCACGGCTCCGATCATCCTGATGCACATGCGCGGCCGGTCCCAGAACATGTACCAGGAGGCCGACTACCACGACGTCGTC
>JADMIO010785082.1_pt1 | contig 19389 bp, 21 predicted proteins | sample 8958161 | NCBI WGS metagenome assembly JADMIO01 (sample SAMN16585339, study PRJNA669376) | soil metagenome | isolation source: Crop rotation soil | place: USA: Cullars Rotation, Alabama | collected 2011
TCGGCGGCTCGCTGGCGCTCACCGCCTCGGGGCGGCCCCCTACCCATAGGAGCCGCGCCAAGGGCCTTCGCGGCTGAATTTCATTCGTTGGGTTGATCGGAGAAGAAGAATGGTTGTTACGAGACGGGAACGTGGCTCTCACGAATAGCCTTTCTTTGCATCCAGAATCTGGCCATAACCTCGCAGTCGCCGTTCTTGGCTGGCTTCTGACCATGACGTCTTTTTCGCGCGCCTGAGAGCTCGACGACCGCGGTGGAGGGCTGTCCCGCCGCGCGTTGAAGGCGGATTTCGCGCGCAGATACCGGTTCGATCGCGCGGTCACCTCGTCTTGGGCTGCGACGCGATCTCCGCGCGCACAACCTTGTCGTTGGGCGGTTACCAAAGAGATCGCGCGGGAGAACCCTCTTGCTGTCTGACGCACCAGAGATGCCTGATACCTCGACTCCGCGCGACCCTGACCTCGCAAAGTTGCCGAACGTTATGCCCGCGCGGCGGCGGCCTGGTCTCTCGGCGGATACGCCTTGCCCGCGGCGCGAACCTCGAGGAGCGCGAGCGCAGCCGCCCTCCCGCGCGCATCGATAGCACAGGCCCGCGCAGGGGGAGCTGCTCGGAACGCGCGAGGAAACGATCCAGACAACCCAACCGGAAATTGCAGCCGACGAAGGCCGCTCGAGGCCCATCGGAACCGAGCGCTGGGCCTTCCTCGGCGGCTCGCTGGCGCTCGCCGCCTCGGGGCGGCCCCCCTGCCCCTAGGAGCCGTGCCAACGGCCTTCGCGGCTGAATTTCATTCGTTGGGCGGACGGGAGCCGTCGTAGCCGGCAGATAGGGCCGGAAAAGCAAGTTCAGACGTCGCCGGGAAGCGCAAACGCAGGGAAAACCGCGGCCACAGACTGCTCTTGCGTTCAGCCCGCCGTCCGCCGTATACTTTGCCCCTCACGATGGATACCACAGCCCAAAAAAGCTCCCAGCTTTCCCTGATGCCGCCGCGTCCAATTCCGACGCTGGTCCAGCTGGATGCCATTGAGTGGCTGCGGGGAGTGCCCTCTGAATCACTCGACTTGATTTTGACCGATCCTCCGTACGAATCGCTCGAAAAACATCGGGCAGTCGGGACCACCACGCGCCTGAAGCACAGCAAGGCATCCAGCAATGACTGGTTCAGCATTTTTCCTAATTCTCGATTCTCGGAGTTGTTGCAGGAGTGCTTTCGTGCGTTGCGTAAGAATCGTCACCTCTACATATTCTGCGACGCAGAAACAATGTTCATCCTGAAGCCCGTCGCGGAGGCGGTGGGATTTCGGTTTTGGAAGCCACTTGTCTGGGATAAGAAGCGCATCGGCATGGGGTATCACTACCGCTCTCGATGCGAGTTCATTCTCTTCTTCGAGAAGGGCAAGCGCAAGCTCAACAATCTCGGCGTTCCCGACGTGCTCGAGTTTCCGCGAGTGTTCAACGGATACCCAACGGAAAAGCCGGTTGAACTATGCGAGGTTCTCATCAGCCAGAGCACAGACCCAGGCGAAGTTGTGGGTGACCCATTCTTCGGTTCCGGGTCGGCATTGGTCGCCGCGGCCAAGCTTGGTCGTCGAGTATGTGGAAGCGATATCGGCGGCGAGGCGCTAGCGGTTGCAACAACTCGTCTTCGCGGCATGGCGGTCAACTATGAGGAGTGACGACAGTGCGGAAGCTTGGAAAAGGCCTGCAACGATTCTTCGAATTCATGCGTGATTACGATGTCGGCGACATCGTAACCCGCGACGATCTCATCACGGCAACCGAGTGGTCCGAATCGTCATTCGATACCTACCTACGTAAGAACAAGCTTGTTCCCTTTCTTGAGCGCATGAAGGATGGACGATTCAAGGTGTTGAAGCATGGTGCCTCCCTGACCGAAGCCGACGTACAGGGAGCCTTGAGCCAAGTGACACCGCAGGCCATGACATTACTCAAGGGAGAAGTCCTATCAGGAGAGAGCGATACTTACGAACTTGTGAAGCAAATCGGTCAGGGCGCGGTCGGACACGTCTGGGAAGCGAGAGTCAAGGGTGGGGCCGGCCGTGTCGCAGTCAAGGTGGTTAATCCGCGCTCCGACCTACTCGAACCGACGATCTTTGAGAACGTCCGAGATCGCTTTCAGCGCGAAGCGCGCAATGGAATGAAGTTGCGAAACCAAGCGCTTATTCGATACATCGATCACGGAAGGCACCGCGGCACACCGTTCTTGACTATGGAACTCGCCGCCGAATCGGTCGCTACCATGTTGAGTCGCGGCGCCATGCCGCTTAAATCGACTCTTCTTATTGTAGCTCGCATTGTTGACTGCCTGTCATATCTTCACGAGCAAAAGTGCATTCACCGCGATGTGAAACCCTCAAACGTACTGAGGATTGCTAGTGGCTTCGTTCTCGCCGATCTTGGAATTGCCCGCTGGAGCGACCAGAATGCGGCATTTACGAGCGCCGGCACGCTTACCAAGTCGGCCGTGCAACTTGGCTCCTGGTACTATATGGCACCTGAGCAACAGCTGACGCCGCATGAGGCCCTCGCCGAGAGCGACGTGTATGCGCTTGGTGTTACCTGGTACGAGATGCTCACGGGGGTGACACCTCCACCGCCACCAACGTTCGCGGCTGGAAGGACGGCGCCTCCGTGCGACGAGCGGGACGTCCATCGAATGATCGGCGAGATGACGACGTACGACCCCACAAGCCGGCCTTCGCCTGCAAGGGTTGCGCAGTTTGTCGCCGAAATGACCGCCCGATTGGATAAGAAGTAGGCATAGGGGAGCGCCGCGATGTCGCAACATTCACCGGACGATTGGGGGACAGCTGAGGAGCTGCTAACCCAGTGGGAACGACGGTCACGAGAGAGCCAGTTTTGTCACTATGAAGCCGCGAAGTATTTTGCGGGGTTAAATTATGTGCTAGGAATTCCGGTGGTTGTATTAACCTGTCTTGTTGGGACCACGGTTTTTGCAACTCTGGAAAAGTCTGTTACGTTGCCCGTTCAAGTGGCAGTCGGGAGCATCAGTGTGCTCGCAGCTGTGCTCGCTGGACTTCAGACCTTTTTGCGGTTTGGTGAGCGCGCTGAGAAGCATCGGTCGTCGGGTGCCCTGTATGGGTCTGTACGACGACGTATCGAGGTCATTCGGGTCATTTCCCCCGAGCAGCGCGGGTCTGCGCTGGAGTGGTTGAGTGGAACCCGAGAAACGCTCGATTCGCTTGCCGCATCCGCGCCAGATGTGCCGCGGAGAGTCTGGCAGCAAGCCGAAGCCAAACTCAAGAAGCTCACCCCGTGAAGTGAGCCGAAGTGCTGGCCGCGACGGTTCTTGAGACAGACGCACGACCTGCGACGGCGCGGCTTGCAGATGTTGCAGTGTCTTCGCATGGCCGCCCAACGGAGCATTGAAGCTGACGAAGGCCGGCCAAGGACTGGAGCGTTGAGCCCGGGCCTTGCTCGGCGGGTCGCTTCGCTCCCTGCCTCGCGGCGGCCCCTCGACGTCTTCGACGTCATGCGTGCCGGCCTTCGCAGCTTAATGTCATTCGTTGGGTTGATCGGAGAAGAAGAATGGTTGTTGCGAGACGGGAATGTGGCTCTCACGAATGGCCTTTCTTTGCATCCAGAATCTGGCCATAACCTCGCAGTCGCCGTTCTTGGCTGGCTTCTGACCATGACGTCTTTTTCGCGCGCCTGAGAGCTCGACGACCGCGGTGGAGGGCTGTCCCGCCGCGCGTTGAAGGCGGATTTCGCGCGCAGATACCGGTTCGATCGCGCGGTCACCTCGTCTTGGGCTGCGACGCGATCTCCGCGCGCACAACCTTGTCGTTGGGCGGTTACCAAAGAGATCGCGCGGGAGAACCCTCTTGCTGTCTGACGCACCAGAGATGCCTGATACCTCGACTCCGCGCGACCCTGACCTCGCAAAGTTGCCGAACGTTATGCCCGCGCGGCGGCGGCCTGGTCTCTCGGCGGATACGCCTTGCCCGCGGCGCGAACCTCGATGAGCGCGAGCGCAGCCGCCCTTCCGCGCGCACCGATAACACAGGCCCGCGCAGGGGGACCTGCTTGGAACGCGCGAGGTGTTAGCGATCACCAGAAAGCGCGCGAATACGGTGAAGTCACCGCGGGGCGCGCTTCTGTCGGCGTGAGGCAGCCTTGGTCGCGGCGCGTTCCTTGGCTTCCTTGAGCCGGTAGCTGTTGCCCTCGATCTCGACGAGCTCGGAGCGATGGACGAGTCGGTCGACGAGCGTGACGGTGCAGGCGGCGTGGGGAAATACTTCGGGCCACTCGGAAAAGGCCTTGTTCGTGCTGACGAGGATCGGCTTGTTCGCCTCGTATCGACGAGTGACGACCTCGAAGAGGAGGTCCGCGTATCGATTGCTGTACGAGAGATATCCGACCTCGTCGATGCACAGCAGGCGAGGCAGGGTGAAGCGACGCAAGCGCCGAGCGAAGGAGGCGGAGCTGTCTTGTGCGGCGAGGTCGGCGAGCATGTCACTGGCCGTCGTGAAGCGCACGGTATGGCCTCGGACGAGCGCGTGATGCGCGACGTTCTTCAGGATCATGCTCTTGCCGACGCCGTTGGGGCCGAGCAAGATCGCATTGGTTCCCTCGTCGAGGAAGGCGAGGCCGAAGAGATCCTCGACGGCCGCGCGGTCGATCTTGGTGGGCCATCCCCAGTCGAAGTCGACGATGGGTTTGAAGGCGCCGATGCGGGCGGTGCGTAGTCGGCGAGCGAGGCTGCGGCGCTGTCGCTCTTCCTCCTCGATCCCGAGAAGCTCCGAGAGCCAGGGTTTCTCGGCGATCTCGGACCATCGCGCCAGGAGTCCATGCAGGCCGAGATGTCGAAGCCGCGCGTGGAGAGCAGCTGTGTCGTGCGGGGTCTTCTCATTCGTGCTCATCGTCGGTGTCCTGGTTCAGGTGGTCATAGGTCGCGAGGGCGTGTGGGCGGACGACGACGAGGGCGGCGCGCGGAGTCGAGAAGCGGGGAACGACGGGCGGCGGTTGGCCGCGCTCGCCGCGGAGCCGATCGAGGATCTGGCGGACGGCACCGACGTGGGGCGCGTCGCGCGCGACCGCTTCGATGATGGCGATCTCGAGCTCGGCGGCGCCGACAACATCGAGCAATGCGAGCAGGCGAGCCGTGATGTTCCCGAGGTTGGAGCCACGCTCGGCCGCGAGCTCGAGGAGACGACGCGAGGTGGGGGCGGCGTTTGCGAGACGGTCCAGACCGCGCGCCTGGCGCGCTCGCGCCTTCGCCTGGACGAGCGCCTCGATGTGCGCCTCGTCCTCGAGGGTCTGTCCACGGTCCCACGATCGCGTGTGCGTGGCGACGTCGTCTTTGCCATCTTGAATACGCACGGTGTCGAGCGAGGCGACGGCGACGAGCGTGCGCCGGACGAAGTGCGCGGGGACGGAGTAGTCATTGAGGTCGAAGCGCGCATAGGGTCTCTTGCCGATATCGATAGGGACGCGCTCGTCGGTGGAAAACGCGTCCGGTGGCAATGCGAGCAGCCTTCCTCGCTCCTCGTCGAAGACGTCGCCGACGCGACGCGAGGGGCACTCGGGACAGGGTCTTTCCGCGGCGATGCCCGTCATCCACGCTTCGGCCTGCGTGTTGAGGTCGGCGATATCGGTATAGGAGCGAGCCGCAAAAAAGCTATCGCGGACGAAGCGGATCGCTCGCTCGACGCGCCCCTTCTCGTTGCCCCGCGCGACCGCCACGGGGCGCGGCTCGAAGCGATAGTACGCGGCCAGCTCGAGGAGTGTCGGGTTGAAGCGAATCGCGTCGCCGGCGCGCTCGAGCACGGCACTCTTGAGATTGTCGTAAAGCAGCACGCGCGGCACACCGCGGAAGAACGCGAAGGCATCGACGTGGCCGCGCAGAAAGCTCGGCATCGCCGCGCTGAGATAGAAGCGCAGAAAGATCTGCCGCGACCAGGACAACACCATGACAAAGGCCCAGAGCACGCGCAGGGCTTTTCCGATCGTGATCTTGCCGAAGTGGGCCCAATCGACCTGCGCCTGCTCGCCCGGCAGCGTGCGCAGTCGCAGGAACGCCTCGGCCGGCGGGCGTGGCCGCAGCCGCGAGACGATGCGCCGGAAGTGGTCGGGCGCGCCGGGATAGCCGCGCTCGCGCACCATATGAAACAGTCGACTGGCACGAAGCCGCGGGTACTTCTTCAGCGTCTCGACGATGAAGGAGACATAGGGGTCGACCTGCGACGGCCGCGGGCTCACGACCTTGGGGTCCAGCCCGTCGTGGGCCAGTACGCGCTGCACCGTCGTGTGGTGAAGTCCGAGCTGAGAGGCGATCGTGCCGACGAGCCACTTCTCTGCGTGGTAGAGGCGCAGGATCTCTGCCTCACGGTCCTTGCTGATCATCGTCTGTCTCGCCCCGCGCCGCGCAGCTGCCGAAAGTCACCGAGCCCGTCGATGCGGGCCAGCCGGCGGACGGGGAGCGCGAGATCGAATTGCACGAGCGGGCTCTGTCCGGGCCACAGATCGTCGCCGAAGAGCGTCGAGGCGTCCGAAGGACGGAAGTCGTCGGTTGCAGAAAGAGCAACGGAGAGCGGCGGGTGTCCCCGCCAGAGGCTCAGCCCCTCGAACAACGTCAACAGGGCGCGCGGATGCGCCGGCTTCGCGTCGAGACGCGCTTTGAGCAGGTCGCCTTCCTCGGTCGTAACGAGCAGTGTCGTCTCGCGCGTCGTCGTGCGCAGGTAGCATCTCCAGGATCGGTACATCGCCGGGACCCTCCTCGGTCCGGTCGGGGCGGCTCTCCTCGCCGCACACCAACTCAGCCTGGATGAGGCCGGGTGGGGCTTGCGTCGACGACTGTTGCGTTACTATCTGCGCCGACAAGTTGGCCTTGTCGGCTTGCCTGTCACGAAACCGTTGTTGGCGGGCTGCCGCGAGTCGGTGGCCTCGGGGCGTCGCCTGGCACGCTCGCGACGCGCGACGAACCCGGTCTCGACGCTGCGCTGCCGAGCATCGCGGGCCGCAATACCGCTGCCCAAGATCGCACGATGAGCACAGACGAACCTGCCCTCGACATCGCGGACACTGAAGCAGACGCCACGTCTCGCCGGCTTCCGGCACATCGCGCCGAGAAGTCGAGCCGTTTTCTGGACAACCGTTCCCGGATCAACGATACGCCTGCATGGCGCGTCGCACCGGGGGCGCGATCGCCAGGAAGGCTCGGGTGGCAGCCCGGGCCTTCGCCCTTTCTCCGCCACGCATGCGTAGTCGCTGCGGGCCACCACGGGCAAGACCTCGGCGGCCGAGAGCTACGTCCCGATCATGGGACGGGACGGTGAACGATTCTGAGCGTCAGCCGCGCTCTTCACCGATCCGACGCGGGTCGCGATGATCACTGACACGAGGAAACGATGCGGACAACCCAACCGGAAATTGCAGCCGACGAAGGCCCGTCGAGGCCCATCGGAACCGAGCGCTGGGCCTTCCTCGGCGGCTCGCTGGCGCTCACCGCCTCGGGGCGGCCCCCTACCCATAGGAGCCGTGCCAACGGCCTTCGCGGCTGAATTTCATTCGTTGGATTGATAGTCGGAGGGAAGAGCCATTCAGGACGGGATTGGCATGGTCGCATCTGGCATACTTCGACATGCGGAGAGATGCCATTTCGGCCACCGTGGATGACCGTGCCTCATCGCTCGTTGTAACGGCTGCCGAGACTGCAGCGTTTACCTTCCGTGCGTTCCGTCGCTGCCTTCGAGAGTGTGCTCGCCCAGCGGACGCGATCCGTGGGCGGGTCCCGCCGCTTTGGCCCCGCCTCCGCCCACGATCGGAGCTCGCGTCTGCACAACCCCGCCGCGGGCGTCATCCGCGAAGCCGATCTCCGCTGCCCTCGTGAGGCGCTGGGGCCACCGGGCATTTCGGCCACCGTGGATGACTGTGCCTCATCGCTTCGCACAGCGGCTTTCCGAAGGCGACTTTCGCCGGAATGAACCTCGCCCGTCGGAACCGATATCGAGTCCGCATCCACGGAGGCCGCGCGCTCAGTCCCCGGGGCGGTGCGCGCGTCCTCCTCCTTCCTTCTGGCAACGTCGTGGCTGGCGAGCGCGTGGAGGCTCCAACGGATCCTCTCCAAAACCGCCCCGCCGCAAGGGCATTCAGCCCGTCGAAGCCGGATCTCGAGCCCGCGTCCTCGGAGGCCGCGCGCTCGGTCCCCGGGGCGGTGCGCGCGGCCTCCTCCTTCCTTCTGGCAACGTCGTGACGGGCGAGCGCCGGGAGGCTCTAAAAAGATCCCTCTCAAGACGCGCCTCCGCAAGGGCATTCAGCCCGTCGAAGCCGGATCTCGAGCCCGCATCCTCGGAGGCCGCGCGCTCAGTCCCCGGAGCGGTGCGCGCGGCCTCCTCCTTCCTCCTGGAGCATCGCAACCAGCAGCCGATCGTCGCATCATCCGGACAATTCTGCAAGCACAGCCAGACCTCACAACTGCACCGCTCCGGAAATCGCCCGCCTAGCACGCGATGCCCTCAACGATCCGGAACAATCCAACGGCACGTTGCAGCAGACAAAGGCCGGTTCGAAAGATGAAGCCACTCCTTGGGGCTTGGTCGGTGGCTCGCTTCGCTCCCCACCTCCCTGCGCCCCCCAAGCAGATTGGAGCCGTGCCAACCCGGCCTTTGCTGCTGAACGTTATTCGTTGGGTTGACGGCGGACACCTTGCTCACAGCTCGCAAGACCTGTCGGTTTCGAAGTCGATCGTTGGCCTCGCCGCGCCGTACAGCACCTGCGTTCCCGACCTACGGCAGCGAGGATCCGCCGATGAGCGTACCCCGCGCCGAACGCATTTGACACCGCGCCCGGCGTCCCGTATCCTGACCATATGGCTGACCACCTGGAAGACGTCGTTTCGCCGAAGTCTTGGCAAATTCAGGAGGCAAAGGCTCGCTTCAGCGAGCTGCTCCGCGCCAGCTTGGAGGATGGCCCCCAGACCGTCACCCGACGGGGAGTGCCGCTCGCGGTGCTCGTCTCCGTGGAGCAGTGGAACACCTTGCGACGAGGCACGTCGCCAACGTTGAAGGATCTGCTGCTGTCCAACGACGCGCGCACGAACCACCTCGTGCCGCCACGCGAGCGACTGCGCCGGCGCCCCATTGTTCGGCCGCGCTGACGTCCATGTTTCTGCTCGACACCAACGTCGTTTCGGAGCTCCGACGTGCGAAGCCACACGGCGCCGTCGTCGCATGGATTGAAGCGGCTCCTCCCGAGGCGCTATTCTTGTCGGCAATAACGCTTGCCGAGATCCAGCGAGGCATCGAGTTGGCTCGAGAGAACGATCGTGACAAGGCCCTTCAAATCGAGCGATGGCTCGATACCGTCGCCATGACCTGGTCAGTACTTCCTTTGACAGGTCCGATCTGTCGTCGATGGGCGCGACTTCAGCATCGTAAGCCTCGCGAAGCCGTCGAAGACCTCCTCATCGCCGCCACCGCCCTCGAGCAGGATCTCACGGTCGTCACCCGGAATGTCCGCGACTACGCGGGGCTCGGCGTTCGATGGCTCAATCCTTTCGAGACACTCAAGACCTAACCCTATTGCCAGCCGTGCCGCTCCTTGCTTACACGCATCGGAGGGCAACCCAACGGATCGTTGCAGCTGACAAAGGCCGGGTTCGAGATCGCGACCTTGGGCAAGGGCTTGGTCGGTGGCTCGCTTCGCTCCCCACCTCCCGGCGCCCCACGGTAGGTTGGAGCCGTGCCAACCCCGGCCTTTGCAGCTGAACGTCATCGTTGGATGGGCGGCGGAGACGTTATTTGTAGGTCGTCTCAAGACCTGCCGGTGGTTCCGGGGATACTCCGTAACAGGCAGGTTCGCCGCTCCGAGCTTCTCCGAGTGAGCTGAAGCGTGATGCCGAATCTGCGGCGCTCGAGCTCCTGCCCTCCGAAACGTGCCCCCCGGACTTCACCACGGGGCCGCGCACCCGTCCCCGACGATGCATGCGCGGCCCCTTCCTGCCGACTGGCAGCACCGTGACCATCGCGCCTCGAAGAGCAGCCACGTCGCAACGCTTCGTGAATCATGGCGCCTTCGCAAGACCCGTTTTTCGTGCAACGCGGGCACAAGACCGCAACGTCCCGCGCTGCCGCCTGACGGTCGCGACCGGCTTCCCGCGGGGCCGCGCACCCGTCCCCCATGATGCGTGCGCGGCCCCGACCCCTGCCGCTCGCCAGCATCGTGCCTTTCGCGTTACGAACAACCGGAGACCACGCGACGCTTCGTTACGGCAACGTTGACGCAAGACCACGTCTACCCGGAGCGCTCGAACAAGACCGAGACGTCCGCGCGCACGCCTTCCGGCCCCCACCTCCTCCCCGAGCCGATCGCGACGTTAGGCCCGCTACAGCGCCCTTGCCGTCTGTGCGGCAACTTCGAGTCCTTGTGCGGGAGTCAACGACGGAGCGCCTGTCCCGCGTGGAGCGCACCGCGCGTTCGGACGAATCCTGGGATCGAGCGGGACGCGCCATCGAGCACGAGACATCGCATCTCGCCGATCTGCGCGTGGCCATGGCCCCACGGTCGCAGGTTCCTGCCTAGTTTGCGCGCCGTCCTCGACAAAACCGCGACCGTCGACCGGCCTCGAATTGCCACGTACTCGCGACTGGCGACCTTCCTCCGCGATTCAAGTCTAGAAGGAAGCGCCTTGCTCGGCCATCCAACGGATCGTTGCAGCTGACAAAGGCCGGGTTCGAGAATCGCGACGCTCGGCAAGGGCTTGGTCGGTGGCTCGCTTCGCTCCCCACCTCCCGGCGCCCCATGGTACGTTGGAGCCGTGCCAACCCGGCCTTTGCAGCTGAACGTCATTCGTTGGATTGATGTTGGTAAGAAGGAAGCGTGATGCCGAGGCGGTCGCGCTCAGGCACCTTCGACGTTCGGTGGCGCTTTGGGTGACTGGCACGCACCAACCGCGCGACTGCTACGCTTCGCCTCGCGATCGAGTCCCCATGCCCGCGCAGGGCGCCCTCGTGCCCGCGATTGGAGCGCTCTTTCCCGCGCGCACAGCCTCGTTTCGAGGGAACGTCCAGCCCGCGCGCGGCGACCTCGAAACCCGCGCGGAAGCCTCTTCGGGCCGCAGTGCAACCTGATTTCCGCGATTGCAACGGTCCGCTGGGCGCCGTGGAGCCTCGGGCCTTCCGCGAGCGTCGACCGCCCTTTCCCACTCAACACGCCGTCGGGCGCCCCACACCGTTTTCTCACGCGATGGAGCCTCTTCCCCGCGCACGGAAGCCATCGTCGCCGCGCTCGCACCGTCATTTCCGCGCGGAGCAGGCTCATTTGCGGCAACGCCCGGCCCGCGCGACCGCAACCGCACGACACGCGGTGGATCCACCAGCACCGCGATGAAACCGTACGACACGCGGTGAACCCTCACGATCCGCGCGAGGATGCCTCAGTCGTTACTGGGCACAATCCAACGCTGCTTGCTGCCGACGGGCAGCCTCCGGCGGGCCCGGTCTGGCGACCGGGCCCTTGGTCGGCAGCCCGCGGCAGAAGCCCTCGTTGGGTTGATGAAGAGTCCGATAGTGCACGTAGGAGAAGGAGTACTGTTCCGACTGGAGCGCGTCCCGTCCGAACGTTCTCTCAGGGGGCCAACGAACCGTGGATCGGAGGGTCTGCGATCCCCCGGAAATCGCGACTCGACGCGCCGAGACGTCGTCTCTGCGACGGCGCGATCCAGCGAGGCCCCGACACCTTCACCGCGGCAGCCGCGTCCCGGGCGGAGCACGGAGACGGCGCTCAGGACATCCGCAAACGCGGGCCGCTCCGGTCCGTCGATACCATCGTGACTGGCGAGCATTTCGATGTTCCGACAGAATCCTCGCTTCGCTTCTCCCCAGGCCGCGCCTTCGCAAGACGCTGGCAGTCGGAACCCACTCTCGAGCTCGCACCCACGGAGGCCGCGCACTCAGTCCCCGGGGGCGATGCGCGCGGCCTCCTCCTTCCTTCCGGCAACATCGTGGCTGGCGGCGCTTGGATGTTCCGACAGAATCCTCGCTTCGCTTCTCTCGAGACGCGCCTTCGCAAAGAGGCCCCGCCCGTCGGACCCCGATCTCGAGCTTGCAGCACCGGAGGCCGCGCGCTCAGTCCACGCGGCGGTGCGCGCGGCTTCCTCCTTCCCCTCTGCGAACATCGTAACTGGCAGCCAAGGGCCGCTCGGACGGGATTCTCGCTCCCTTCCACTTCCAACTCGCCGTCGCAAGCCGGCCTTGCGCAAGACGCCCTTCTTGAGAACTCCGCTTGTCGGACCAAACACGGCGCGCCAGCTCATCGAGATACGGAGTCGTCCGTCACTACGCGGAACCAGCTCAGTTGTACCAACAACCCAACGGATCGATGAAGCTGTCGAAGGCCGGCCTGAACAACGGGAGCGTTGAGCCTGGGCCTTGCTCGGAGGGTCGCTTCGCTCCCCACCTCGCTGCGGCCCCTCGACATCCTCGACGTCGTGCATAGCCGGCCTTCGCAGCTTATCGTCATTCGTTGGGCGAACCGAGCACATATCACACCATCATCATCATCGAACGAGAGACAGAAGCACTGCGTCACGCGCAAGCGTTGAGGCGCTTAGCGACGTTTCCTTTCGACCCCAATTGATCAGTATGCGCGCTGCACCCCAGGTATTTCTTGCGTATCGTCGCGACACGTCGTCCGAAGCGGCCGGCTGGATCAAGGAGTGCCTTCGCCGCCGGATTAGGGCCATCCGCGTATTTCTGGACACTGACGATATTATCCCGGGTAGCCACTTTCCAAGCGTCATCCTGAATGAGCTTCAGTCGAGCGCTCTGGTGCTGGCGTTAGTTGGCCCCGGCTGGGCCGAGTAATTCGCGAAAGCATCGTCCGACGATGACGTTCTTCGACGCGAATTGGCAACGGCGCTATCGTTGCGCGTACCTCTGATACCAATACTACATCAGGGAGGCCGCTTGCCGCGAGGCGACGACCTACCACCTGACCTCCGGCCGATCGCCGATATGCATGCTCTCGAGTGGATGCCCTACAATTGGCCTTTCGCCCTCAAGGCAATATCCCACTCCTTGCGCCATGGCCGAGCTACAACGTCCTCGCAGACCCCCGGTTCGTCAACCTCCGTAGCTTTCACGCCCTCAAAGGTTCGACTTGGTGCCGTGCTTCCGGACGTCCACGCAATGCCTGCCCACGACGTCGCGTTGCCGGAGAACGCTGGCACAGCGCTCCCAAGGGATGACGTAATGGCTAGACTCGAGTCCATTGTTCGAGAGGTGCGCCCCGACCTAGAATCATGCAGTTCCGAAACAGATCTTCGCACCGATCTTAAAATGGATCCACTCGAGTACTGCGAATTCGTGCTTGCAATCGAGGAGAAATGGGGGATCGATATTCCCGACGACGATGCTGACAACAACAGCTGGTACTACACGCCTGGAATGCCATTCGAGCCGAAGATCTCGACGCTTGGTGCTTGGCACCATTACATAATGTCTGCGCGACGCAAGCTCGATTCACCGTCGTAAGCAATTGCAACCGTTGCCCCTCGACGACCCCCTTTGCGTCCGCCCGAGAGTGGCCCAACGGATATCAAATGAATAGCTGCCCTCGAAGAACGTCGCCCAACCACGCACGGGGCCATGAGGGCGAGATGTGCGGCATTTTCAAGTTCGACGACTTCGCTGCATTTGCCAAGAGTCGCCCAACGGATCGTTGAAGCTGACGGGCTCGCTCCCGCGGGCCTCGGCTGCGCCGAGGCCCTTGGTTCGCGGCCCGCAGCTTAACGTCATCGTTCGGCAGCTCTAAGCTCATACCCTGAGCGCATTTTTTGTTCTGATTGCTCGGGCATGGCGCTGTCGTCAAGCAGTACGAGCCCTGCTGCGTACGTCATGAATACCCCGGTGGTCGATCTCCATGAGTCGCCGTGTGCGACCGAGCTATCGATCACGGCAACGCGCCCGCCGTCGAACGACGTTGGCTGGTAGCAGGCTGGCAATGAGTGCAACTGTTATTGTCGCGATCGCCCTCTGTTGCATTCCGTTCATCGGAATCTTCATCTTCTTGGCGATCAATTCGACGCGACGGGACACAGAGGCCATGCGTGGCTTCGCCGCCGTGCTCGACGGAGGTGTCTTTACGCCGGGCGTTGGCAGTCGCGGACCGCGAGCGACTGGTCGCTGGAACGGCCTCGACGTGTCCGTGGGATTCTTTGGAAGGCTCGAGCCGCCTGTGTTTTTGACGACCGTAACCGCATCGCGTCGTCCATCGCCACTCGCGGCGCTTCTGCTTCCGCGGACGGAAGGATCCATTCCACATCAGGAGCCACCGGGCGACGCGCCGGAATGGCTCGTGAGACTTGATCGCATGTACGAGGGCGGATGCGCTCCGCCGGAGATGTTTCGTCTAGTCGTGGATGAAGCTACCGCGCGCTCATTGACCAGCGTTGAGGACACCGAGATCGAGATACTTCAAGATCGCGTGAATATTCAACGACGGGAGAACGTGTACGATGCTCCACAATTGATTCCACTTCTTGACGCAGCAGTGCAGCTTGTGAGTCGACTCAATGCGCTTCACGAGCAGCTTGTTGCAAGCACAGAAGTGGAATTTCGCCGCCGAACGAACGAGGTTACGACGTTCTTGACCACCATTCGTGGCGGCGATCACCGGTACTAGCACGCGGCGTGGAATATCGACCTGCTCGGTTTGGATACGAAACTGCCAGACTACGATCAGCAGCGCCATTCCCGAGGCGGTGGATTCGAACGGATGAGCCGGAACGACGCGTCGTCGCCGTCCTGCGAGAAGAACTCCTGCGACTCAGAAATACAGGACCATGATCGCAAGACCGCACTGCCGAACAAGCCGATGAAGCTGACGGGCTCGCTCCCGGCGGCCCTCGGCTACGCCGAGGGCCTTGGTCACGGCCCGCAGCTTATCGTCATTCGTTGGATTGATGTTGGTAAGAAGGAAGCGTGATGCCGAGGCGGTCGAGCTCAGGCACCTTCGACGTTCGGTGGCGCTTTGGGTGACTGGCACGCACCAACCGCGCGACTGCTACGCTTCGCCTCGCGATCGAGTCCCCATGCCCGCGCAGGGCGCCCTCGTGCCCGCGATTGGAGCGCTCTTTCCCGCGCGCACAGCCTCGTTTCGAGGGAACGTCCAGCCCGCGCGCGGCGACCTCGAAACCCGCGCGGAAGCCTCTTCGGGCCGCAGTGCAACCTGATTTCCGCGATTGCAACGGTCCGCTGGGCGCCGTGGAGCCTCGGGCCTTCCGCGAGCGTCGACCGCCCTTTCCCACTCAACACGCCGTCGGGCGCCCCACACCGTTTTCTCACGCGATGGAGCCTCTTCCCCGCGCACGGAAGCCATCGTCGCCGCGCTCGCACTGTAGCGGGTCGGCCTATCTGATCCCGATGGGGTCACCGAAAGTGATCGCGTCCGGGTCGGCGAAAGTGATCGCTTCGGGGTCGGCGAAACGGATCCCGACCATCGTGGTGCTGGTATTCGCGGTCGCCCTTCACGTCGTTGCTGTCTGGGACGACGTCCGCCGCCGCCTGGCGGTGATGGCGCCGTGCTCGCCCGCGTCCAGGCGCTTCGCTTCGCTCCGCCCCGCTTCGCGGGCGCCTACGGCGGCCTGGACCCGGTCTGCGCGCGACACCGAGCTGATGACGTGGGCGGCGGCGGACGGGTGCTCCGCAGGGGGCTCGAGCTCCGGGTGGGGCGGTCACGCTGGATCGGAGGGGACCGGTCGGATCTCCTCGGGCTTCACGGCCCGAGGAGAGCGCCATGGCGAACAGGAGAGTCGAGATGCACCGGCTGGAGGAGCTCGTCCGACTGCACAGGATGAAGACCGGGACGCGGGAGACGGCGCGTCTGTTGCGGATGAGCCCGAATACCGAGAGGCGGTATCGGGAGGCGCTGGTCGCCGAGGGGCTTCTGGAGGGCCCGGTGGAGGAGATACCGCCGCTCGAGACCCTGAAGTCGGCGGTGCTGAAGCATCATCCGCCGGCGGCGCTGCCACCGCAGCAGACGACATCGTTGGAGCCCTATCGCGAGGCGATTGCGACGTTGCTCGACAAGGGCCTTGGACCGCGTGCGGTCTACGACCGACTGCGGATGGACCACGGCGATCTGGGTGCCAGTTACTCGGCGCTCAAGCGATTGGCCCGGACGCTTCGAAGGGGTCGAGGTGTGCGGCCGGAGGACGTCGCAATTCCGGTCGATACCGAAGCCGGCGAGATCGCGCAGGTCGATTTTGGCTATGTCGGCAAGCTCTTCGACCCCTCCTCGATGACGTTGCGCAAGGCCTGGGCCTTCGTCCTCGTGCTCGGCTACAGCCGTCACATGGTGGTGCGGGTCGCCTTCGATCAGCGGGTGGAGACGTGGCTTCGGCTGCACGTCGAAGCCTTCGAGGAGCTCGGGGGCGTTGTCCGGACGGTCGTGCCGGACAACTTGAAGGCCGCCGTCGTGCGAGCGGCCTTCGAGATCGATGGCGGCACGGAGTTGAACAGGAGCTATCGCGAGCTCGCGCGACATTACGGCTTCAAGATCGATCCGGCGCCGCCGCGGCAGCCGAAGAAGAAAGGCAAAGTCGAAGCGGGGGTGAAGTACGCCAAGGGCAACTTCTTCTCCGGACGTGCCGAGTCGGACGTGGACGTGCTGCGCCCCGAGCTGGCGAGGTGGGTGCGCGAGGTCGCGGGGCAGCGCGTCCATGGCACCACGGGCCGGCGGCCGCTCGAGGTCTTCGAGGACGTCGAGCGAGCCTCGCTGCTTCCCCTTCCGCCGAGACGCTTCGAGCCCGTCGTCTGGAAGAAAGCGCGGGTGCACTCCGATGCTCACGTCGCCTTTGGGCGGCGACTGTACTCGGTGCCGTGGACGCTCCTGCACGCAGAGGTGTGGGTGAGAGCCTCGGCGCACTCGGTGGAGATTTACGCCGCGGACGAGCGCGTCGCGACGCACGCGCGGCAGACGACGGGACTTCGCAGCACACTCGAATCGCACTTGCCGGAGCATCGCGGCGCGCTTCGTCATCGCAGCCGCCTGCACTGGGAGGAGCGAGCGAGTCGCATGGGCGAAGAAGTTGTCGGCTTCATTCGAGAGGTCTTCGACCAGGACGATGTCCTGTCCCAGCTCCGCACGGTGCAAGCCATCGTGACGCACCTCGAGACGTTTCCGCCGGAGAGGGCGAGAGCCGCTTGCGAGCGGGCACGGCACTTCGGCGGCTATGGCTACAAGACGATCAAGAACATCCTGAGGCTCGCGCTCGATCTGCAGCCCCTTCCGCCGCCGTCTTCGCCGACCGTCGCGCCGGCAAACGACATCCCCCGCTTCGCGCGACCTCCACGCCTTTGGGCCGAACGACTTCAGGAGAAGAGCTGTGAGTCCCTCGGATGATCTGATTCCCTTGTTGAAGAAGCTGCGCCTTTCCGGCGTGCTCCAGACGCTCGAGCTGCGTACGCGACAGGCTGTCGAGGACAACCTCTCGCAGTCCGAATTTCTCTTCCGTCTCTTGACCGACGAGGTCGAACGACGAGACCAAAAGCAGCTCGGGCAGCGGCTGCGAAAGGCCTGCTTCGAGCACGAAAAGACTCTCGAAGACTTCGACTTCGTCTTCAATCCTTCGGTGCCCAAGAGCCGCGTCATCGACCTCGCGACCTGCGCCTTCGTCGAGCGGCGTGAGAACGCCCTCGTGATCGGACCGACCGGTGTCGGCAAGTCGCACCTGGCTCAAGCCATTGGGCATCGCGCCTGCCGCGCAGGACACAACGTCCTCTACGTCGCGGCGCATGACATGCTGAAGCAACTTCGCGCAGCCCGCGCCGACGGCAGTCACGACCGAAGGATGCTGCGCTTCACGACACCCGATCTCCTCCTGATCGACGACCTCGGCCTGCGTCCCCTTGCCGGCGATGAGCCGGTCGATCTCTACGAGATCGTCCGCCAGCGCTACGAACGCGGCGCCACCTTGATCACCTCGAACCGCGCCGTCGACGAGCTCGCCCAGCTCTTCGGCGATCCGCTCCTCGCCAGCGCCGCCATGGATCGGCTCCTCCATCACGCGCATGTGGTCGTCATCGAGGGAGACTCCTACCGGAATCCGCCACCGAATCGAAGCCGCGGCAAAGCCAAGGCGCACGCACAGGAGGTCAGTCGATGATTCCCCATCAAACCGGTCAAGATCCGTTTGGCCGACCCCGGACCGCTTCCCCGCATGCGCCGATCACGTCCTGCCCCACGGGCTCGATCGGCGGATCACTTTGGCCGACCCGGACCGGATCAGTTTCGCCGACCCTTGACACCCACCTCGCCGATTGTGGGCAGTGCGGATACCAGCACCTCTTCTACCACTCGTGCCGGCACCGGGCTTGTCCGCAGTGCGGCTACGACACCACGACACGATGGCTGGACGGGCAGCGCGATTTGCTCCTGCCCGTTCCGTACTTCCATGTCGTCTTCACGCTGCCGGCCGAGCTGCGTCGGCTGGTGCGCTCGCACCAGAACGCCCTGCTTCCGGTGCTCTTCCGCGCGGCCTTCGAGGCCCTCGCCGAGCTCGGCGCCGACCCCAAACGCCTCGGCGCCCAGGTCGGCGCGTTCGCCGTACTCCACACCTGGACAAGGACCCTCGAATGGCATCCTCACGTCCACCTTCTCGTCCCCGGGGGCGGACTCGCCCCGGACGACCGCACCTGGGTCCCCGCGCGGCGGCTGCGCAACGGCAAACCCTTCCTCATCCCGGGGAAGGCGCTGGCCAAGCTCTTTCGCGGACGGTTTCTCCACCTCGCGCGTCGAGCTCTGCCGGGCATCGACTTCCCCCACGTCCCTTGGGGCAAGCGCTGGGTCGTCTTCGCCAAACCCACCGTCCAGGGCGTCGACGCCGTCCTCGAATACCTCGGTCGCTACGTCCACAAGACGGCCATCACCGACGGTGCCCTCGTCGGGATGAGCGACGACGCCGTGTCCTTCCGCTACCGCGATAGTCGCGATCAGCGGAAGAAGACGATGAGGCTGCCAGCCGGGGAGTTTCTGCGCCGCTTCCTCCAGCATGTCCTGCCGAAGGGCCTGCATCGCGTCCGCGCCTTTGGACTGCTCCACCCGGCACGACGGAGCGTCTTGCGGCGGCTCCAGCTGTTGCGACGCATCGTAGATGATGGGCGTTCGAACCGGCTGGATGAGGGCCATCAGCGAGCCCGCGCGTGCCGTGTCACGTCGCGTGATGGGTTCTCAGAAGGGGATGTCGTCGCCGCCGGGATCGGAGGGCGAGGCGATCAGCAAGGCGTCGCGGTAGCTGTCGAGCGCGTAGTGCGTTTCCCGGAGAAGACCGAGGACGTCTCGCGCACGGCGAAGCTCTTTCCAGCACAGTGGGATCCGAAGCTTGGAATTCACGTGACTTGAAGTCGCGGC
>JADMIO011398677.1_pt1 | contig 19388 bp, 19 predicted proteins | sample 8958161 | NCBI WGS metagenome assembly JADMIO01 (sample SAMN16585339, study PRJNA669376) | soil metagenome | isolation source: Crop rotation soil | place: USA: Cullars Rotation, Alabama | collected 2011
CGCGACAACTTGTCCACGTGGAATTCTAAGCTTAGGATCCCAATGTGCTGGAAAGTGATCTCGGCCTCCGAGCGCGACAGCGAGTAGAGCGGCTCGCCGATCGGCGTGCCCTGCGTGTCGCACACCGAGTTGCCGTCGCTGTCGAAGACGTAGATGCGGGCGACGCCGTTGGCCTCGGCCAGCTCGCCGAGCGTGCGACGGACGTTGCGGTAGGTTCGGGTCGACTCGTCGTGCGGTTGCAGCAGCGTGAGGCCCTCGTGCTCGTCCTCGATCGCGCGCGCGACCGAGGCGGCGACGCCGGTGAGCCGCTTGCCGAGCGAGCGCTCGAGCGTGCGCGAGGCGAGCAGGTGCGCGAGCAGCGAGAAGGCGATGAACGTCGCGATCGCGGGGATCAGATAGACCGCGAGGAGCTTGGCGACGATGGGAACGCGGCGGAACACCGAGTCGGATAGTACACTCTCACCCCGATGAGCGACGACCCGGCCCGCGTTGCCCTCGACGCTGTCATCGCCGAAGAACAGAAGGATCCCTTCTACGACTCGTCGCTGCCACAGCTCGTGCAGCTCGCGCCGCGGCGCTTCCTCGTCGATCACCTCAACTACTGCCACGCGCAGTCGGGTTCGGACTGGGCGACGCACCGCATCTACCTCGTCGAAGTCGAAGGTACGCGCGTGACTTCGCTGAAGCAGGTCGCCGACCTCCACATCTCCGAGCGATGGTGGGACGACGGCTACGATCGCGCGGCTGCGGTCGCCGACGCGCGCACGAAGCTCGTCGGCTAGGGCTCGGCTAGGGCTTCACGGAGGAAGCTTCACCGCCAAGGCGACAAGGTCGGACAAGACCGCCACCAGAAAATGACTTTCGTGGCGGCCTTTCCGCCCTTGGCGCCTTGGCGGTGAACGCTGCTTCCGGCTCTTCGTCTCAACACCGATGCCAAGCTCTGGCGGGACTCTTTCACCGCCAAGCCGCCAAGTCGCTATCTGAAAAATAGAATTTCAGATGGCGATCCTGGCGCTCCGCCGGCGAGCCTGGCGACCTCTGGGTCCTCGCGCGCGGAAGAAGCCTGGTCGCCAGGCACGCCAGGGGAAGAAGAGACCGCCATCAGAAAATGAATTTTCGTGGCGGCCTTTCCGCCCTTGGCGCCTTGGCGGTGAACGCTGCTTCCGGCTCTTCGTCTCAACACCGATGCCAAGCTCTGGCGGGACTCTTTCACCGCCAAGCCGCCAAGTCGCTATCTGAAAAATAGAATTTCAGATGGCGATCCTGGCGCTCCGCCGGCGAGCCTGGCGACCTCTGGGTCCTCGCGCGCGGAAGAAGCCTGGTCGCCAGGGACGCCAGGGGAAGAAGAGACCGCCAGAAAAATCTGGGTCAGGAAAAAAGAAAATGGCGCTCTTGGCGGTTGCTTGGCGACTTGGCGGTGAAAGCGGCTTCCGAAAAGGCGGCTCGTTCTAGAGCGGGCCCGCCACGCCGTTCCAGCGCAGCGTCGGGGTGATGCTGTCGTTGAGGCGGTGCGCCACCGGCTTCGGGTCGAAGATGGCGCTCAGCGCGGCGCGCTCCTCGTCGAGGGCGCCGTCGATCGTCGCCTCCCAGCAGTCGATCTGGCCGGAGTCCTCGTGGACGATCACGGTGAAGGCGATGCGCAAGGGCGCGCCGTCAGGACGAGCGAAGGCGCGCAAGGACAGCTCGTCGGCGTTGGAGCTCCCCGAGTAGAACCCGCCGCCACCCCAGGCGCCGAGCGCGATGCAGGTCCCTTCGACCGGCTGCTCGACGATCGGCACGTCGATGCCGAAGCGCGACGACAGCCATGCGCGCAGCTGCTCGGCCAGCTTGCGGGTCATCGCATCAGCGCGGGCGAGAGCGTCCAGCCGTCGGAGAGCAGGCCCGAGTCGCCGACGCCGCCGAGGATGAGCATGCGATCGCCGATCGGATCGAAGGCGACCGAGGCCTGGGCGCGCGGCGACGGGCCGGTGCCGAGGTGCAGGCGCGACCAGGTCGTGGTGCGCAGATCGAGGCGCCACAGATCGTCGAGGTAGAGGCCCTGCCGCTGGCCGCCGAAGACGTAGAGCACGCGGCGCGTCGGGTCGAGCGCGACCGCGCCGTTGGTGCGACCGAGCGGGCGCGGATCGTCGGTGTCGCCGGCGTCGGGATCTTCCTGGGTGGCGACCTGGGCCCAGTCGCTGCCGTTCCACAGCCACAGGTCGTCGAGCTCGCCGCCGATGCCGGCGCCGCCGAACAACAGCAGGTGCTGGGTCGCGCCGCCGGTGCCCGGATCGAGCACGAGGGTGCCCCCGCTGCGCGGCGGCGGGCTGTGCGCGGGAGAGGCCTGCGAGAACACCCCGCTCGTGGCGTCGAACAGCCAGGTCTCGTCGCTGGGCGTCCCGGCCGCCGTCGCGCCGCCGAAGACCACCGCGTGCACCTCCACCGGGGCGAACGCCGCCGCGCAGCCGTCGTAGGGACGCGGCGCCTGGCCGGTGATGTCGAGGTAGGCGGGCGTGCCGATGGTGAAGATCATCGGCGTGTCCTCGGCGGCCTTCGAGTCGTCATGGCCACCGACGAGGACGATGTGGTTCTGCGCCGGCACATAGGCGACGCAGTGGCCCGTGCGGCCGGGCGGCGGCGCCGCGGGGAGGATCAGCGTCGACCACGCGTCGTCGCGCAGCGACAGCTCCCAGGTGTCGGTCTGCGTCGTCGGCGTGCCACCGAAGCCGACGAGCGCGCGAGAGTCCGGCTGCAGCGCGAGCGGCATGCCCGCGCGGCCCTGCCCGAGCGGGGTTCCGGTGGTGTGGTCCCAGCGCATGAGCGGCAGCCCGACGGACATGTCGTCGGGCGACACCGGCATGTACGGGTCGTGGCAGGCCGCGAGCGCGGCGAGCGACAGCCAGAGAACGACGTGCGGGCGTTGCGACACGGGTGGAACCCCGTCGGCATTATGCGCCTGGAGGGGGGGCTTGGAACCCTCTCCGGGTTGGGAAGCACAAAAAGAAACGGCGGCCACCCGGAGGGGACCGCCGTCTCGTGGATTGCGACGAGAAGCTTAGCGCTTCGAGAACTGGAAGCGGGCGCGAGCGCCGCGCTGACCGTACTTCTTGCGCTCCTTCTGGCGCGAATCACGCGTCACGTAGCCGCTCTTCTTGAGGCCCGGACGGAACGACGCGTTGATCTTCATCAGCGAGCGGGTGACGCCGTGACGGATCGCCTCGGCCTGGCCCGAGAGGCCACCGCCGTTGACGTTCACGAAGATGTCGTAGCGGCCCACCGTCTCGGTGAGCTCGAGCGGCTGGCGGACCACCATCTTCGACGTCGCGCGACCGAAGTAGTGGTCGAGCTCGCGGCGGTTGATGAGGATCTTGCCGCTGCCGGGCATCATCCACACGCGGGCGATCGCCGTCTTGCGGCGGCCCGTGGAGTAGAACGCGTTCTTCTTGTCGACCTTCAGCTGAGTCTCGGCCATTTAACTGATTCCTTCTTACGCCTGCGCGACCTTGGTGACGATCTTGGTTTCGGTAGGCTTCTGCGCGGCGTGCGGGTGCTTGTCGCCGGCGTAGACCTTGAGCTTCTTGATCATCTTGCGACCGAGGGCGCCCTTGGGGAGCATGCCCCACACCGCGCGCTCGATGACTTCCTTCGGGTTGCGAGCGATGAGCTGCTCGGCGGTGAACGACTTGATGCCGCCCGGGAAGAGCGTGTGCTTGTAGTACAGCTTGCCTTCCATCTTGTTGCCGGTCAGCACGACCTTGCTCGCGTTGATCACGACGACGAAGTCACCCGAATCGACGTGCGGGGTGAAGGTCGGCTTGTGCTTGCCGCGGATCAGCGTCGCGACCGTGGTGATCGCGCGACCCAGCGTGAGGCCGGCGACGTCGACGACGTGCCACTTGCGGTCGGCGAGCGCGGCTTCGGAGGTGAGGAGCGTGGTGCTACGAGTCTTTGCCATGGTTTTTACCTGAAGAGCGCAGACTTATAGGTGGCCGCCCGGGGAGTGTCAAGGACATTGTCGGAACGGCCCCGCGCCGGATAAAGTGTGGGCCCCCCAATGGAAAGCGAGCGTGGCTCAGGTCCTCCTATGTGACGCGGCCACGCCGTTCCGGGAGGCCCTCGAACGGGCCCTTGGAGCGTCCGGCCACCGGGTGCGCTCGGCGGCCGATGCCGCCGGTCTTTTCGCGCTGATGCGCCCCGGTCCGGGGTCCGCGCCCGATGCGGTGTTCGTGGACGAGGCCGCGGTCGGGGGCACGGCGGGCCTGTACTCGGCCGCGGTGCGCCTGCGGGGGGCGGGGGAGCGCACGGTGCCCATCCTCGCCGTCATCGAGCGGCCCGAGCCCGAGGCGCGGGCCGCCGCCCTCCAGGTGGTCGATGACGTGGTCTCGCGCCCGGCCCACCTGGTCGAGGTCGTGGCCCGGCTCGAGTCCCTCCTGCGCCCGCGCCTGGCGGCGGCGACCGCCCAGGCCCCCGAGAAGGCGCTCGAGGACGCCGCCACCGGTCTGCGCAGCCGCGCGTTCTTCGACGAACGCATCATCGAGGAGTGGCGCCGCGCCGTGCGCTTCTCGGAGCCCCTCGCGCTCCTCGTGGTCGGCATCGAGGGCGCCGCCCAGCGGCCGCCGCACGCCGAGCGCGCCTTGAAGGAGGTCGGCGGCGCGCTGCGGCGCGCGCTCCGGCAGATCGACGTGCTCGGTCGCTTCGGCACCGTGCAGGTCGCGGCGCTGCTCGTGAACACGCACCTCGCCGGTGCGCTCACCTGCGCCGAGCGACTCCGCAAGGAGCTGTCGAACGTCCAGGGCGCCCAGCTGCCGCTCGAGGTGGTGATGGGCCTGGCCTTCTATCCCGGCAAGGACGTCACCTCGTCGGTGGAGCTGGTGCGCACCTCCGAGCGCGCGCTCGAGCGGGCGATCGCCGAGGGGCCGGGCAGCATCTGTCTCATCCAGCACCAGGGCTACCTGTTCCGCGGTAGCTGACCTGTGTAAGCTGCCCGCCATGCGACGCAGGGTGGGGCTGCTGCTCCGACGAGGGAAGCCGGAGGCCGCCGAGATCGCCGGCCTGATGGTGCCCTTCCTGCGGGCGCGCGGGCACGAGCCGATCGGCATCGCCGACGAGGCCGGGGCGCTGCGGCGCATCGACGGGCTCAAGGTCGTCGACGAGGCCGAGGTGCGCGGCGCCGTCGACCTGCTGGTCGTGCTCGGCGGCGATGGCACCATCCTGCGCGGCGCGGCGCTGTGCGCCGACGAGGGGGTGCCGATCCTCGGCGTCAACCTCGGCGCGCTGGGCTTCCTGGCCTCGGCCGCTCCGTCGGAGGCGCTCGACGTGCTCGGCGGCGCGCTCGACGGCAAGCTCGCCATCGAGGAGCGCCTGCGCTTGCGCTGCGAGCTCAAGCTGGCCAGCGGCGAGACCGTCGTCAGGCACGCCGCCAACGACGCCGTGGTCAGCCAGGGCGCGCTCGCCCGGCTGATCGAGCTCGACGTCGACGTCGACGGCACGCACCTCGCGCGCTATCGCGCCGACGGCCTCATCGTCGCCACGCCGACCGGCTCGACGGCCTACAACCTCTCCGCGGGCGGGCCGATCGTCGCGCCCGAGGTCCGCGCGGTCGTGCTGTCGCCGATCTGCCCGCATACGCTGACGGTGCGGCCGATCGTGCTGCCCTCGTCCGAGACCATCGGCGTGACGCTCGCCTCCGACGCCGACCACGTGCAGCTCACGCTCGACGGGCAGTGGGGCCAGCGCGTCGCGCGCGGCGATCGCATCGAGCTGTCGCAGGGCACGCCGCCGCTCTACCTGTTCCGCCCCCAGAAGGGTCACTTCGGCGTGCTGCGCGAGAAGCTCAGCTGGGGCGAGTAGCAACTCTTATGGAAATGCTTCGATAACCGACGCCGATGCTGACCCACCTTCGCATCACCGACTACGCCCTCCTCGACGACGTCGAGATCTCGTTCGGCCCGGGCCTCAACGTGCTCAGCGGCGAGACCGGCGCCGGCAAGTCGCTGCTGGTCGAGGCGGTGGCGCTCCTGCGCGGTGGCCGGATCTCGGCCGACGTCGTCCGTGGCGGAGCGGAGGAGGCGCGCATCGAGGCGGTGTTCGAGCCGCCGCACGGCCCCGCGGCCGACGCGCTGCGCGATCGCCTGGCCAAGGCGGGCATCGACGAGAGCGACGAGGGCCTGGTCGTCCGCCGCGTGATCCAGCGCAGCGGTCGCGGCCGCGTCTACATCAACAACACCCTGTCGACGGTCGCGGCGCTGTCCAGCGTCGCCGGCGTGCTCATCGAGCTCGCCGGCCAGCACGAGCACCAGACCCTCGGCGACGCCGCGCACCACCTCGCGGTCCTCGACGCCTTCGCCGACGAGCCGGCGCTCGTCGAGGCGATGCGCGACGCCTGGGCCGAGCTCGAGGCGGCCGAGACCGCGCTGTCGGGCGCGTCGCTCGACGAGCGCGGCCGCGCCGAGCGCGAGGACTTCCTGCGCTTCCAGCTGCGCGAGCTCGAGGAGGCCGAGCTCCAGCCCGGCGAGGACGCGCGCCTGACCACCGAGCGCGATCGCCTGCGGGCGATGGGCCGCATCGAGGCGGCGGTGCGTCGCGGCGAGGACGTGCTCTACGCGCGCGAGGGCGCGATCGTCGACGAGCTGTCGCAGCTCGGCCGCGAGCTCGGCGACCTCGGCAAGATCGACGAGGGCCTCGGCTCCATCGCGCGCCAGCTCGACGAGGCGCGCGTGCTGGTCGACGAGAGCGCGCGCGAGCTGCGCCGCTACGGCCAGGCGCTCGACGCCAGCCCCGAGCGCCTGCAGGAGGTCGAGGATCGCCTCGACAAGCTCGGCCGGCTCCTGCGCAAGCACAAGGCCGCGGCGCCCACGCTCGAGGCGCTCATCGCCCACAAGCAGAAGCTCGACGAGGAGCTGTCGCAGCTCGGCTCGCACGAGCAGCACCGCGCCTCCGCCGACAAGGCGCTCAAGAAGGCGCGCGACAAGGCGATCGCCGCCGCCACCGCGCTGTCGGCGGCGCGGCAGAAGGCGGCGCGCACGCTCGGCAAGAAGGTGCAGGCCGCGCTCGGCGAGCTCGGCATGACCGGCGCGCGCCTCGAGCCGCAGCTCGCCGCGGTGGCGCCGCACAAGGGCGATCCCGAGGCCTTCATCGTCGAGGAGCGCCGCCTCGGCGCGAGCGGCTGGGATCGCTGCGAGTTCCTGCTGTCCGCGAACAAGGGCGAGGAGCCGCGGCCGCTGCACAAGATCGCCAGCGGCGGCGAGCTCAGCCGCATCCTGCTCGCCTTCAAGAAGGTGCTGTCGAAGGCCGACCAGGTCGCCACCTACGTCTTCGACGAGGTCGACGCCGGCATCGGCGGGGGCGTCGCCGACGTCGTCGGCAAACAGATCAAGAGCGTCGCCGCCGACAAGCAGGTGCTGTGCATCACCCACCTCCCGCAGATCGCCGCCTACGCCGATCTGCAGTTCCGCGTGCAGAAGGGTGAGAAGGGCGATCGCGTGCGCACCGAGGTGGTCCGCCTCGACGCCAAGAGCCGCCGCGACGAGATCGCCCGCATGCTGTCGGGCAAGCTCACCGACAAGGCCCGCGCGCACGCCGAAGAGATGCTCCGCTCCGCGCGATGACGTATCTTTCTGGGGTGAAGATCCGCTGCGTCGCCGCGCTCGCGCTGCTTGCCGCCGTCGCGCACGCCAAGCCCGCGCCGAAGGCCAAGGCGATCATCGCCGACGACAAGCTGGCCGCCGCGATCGCGCCGCTGCACGAGCGCTATACCGTCGGCGACACCCGGCTCGGCAAGGCCCAGGGCTTCGACCGGGAAGGGCAGGGCTGGAGCGCGCGGCTGAGCTCGAGCGACCTCGGTCCGATCGAGATCGCGATCTTCCTGCCGGTGCGGGACGGCGCGATCGCCAGCGCCGCGCCGCTCCTGCGCGACGCCGACGAGCTGGTCAGGCGCATCCGCTTCCTGCCGTGGCTGCTGCGCTACTTCGCGGTCGTCCGCACGCACGTGACGATGTACTACTTCGGCGAGCACTCGCTGGCGCCGTCGCTCAAGGCCGAGATCGTCGCCCGCATGAAGAAGACCCAGACGCCCGAGCGGCGCGAAGCGATCGGCGCCCAGCTCGATCGCTCGGTCGTGTTCGAGGTCGCGGGCAGCACCTTCGTCGCGCTGCCCGACGGCACCACCTTCGTCTACGCGGTCGGCGCGCCGCCGGTGCTGAAGGACATCAAGGTCGACGAGGTCGTCGACGGCGACGGCAACGCCGTTCCCTGAGCTTCAGCGCTTGAGGCGGGCGAGGCCGGCCGCGTCGGCGCTCGCGAGGTTGGTCTTCGCGGTCTTGTAGTACTTGTCCGCCACCTCTTTCTGGCCGGCGGCGTCGGCGGCCTTGCCGGCGCCGAGGAGGGCGTTGAGGCGGTTGGGGTCGCTCTGCAACGAGGCCTGGAACTCGGTGAGGGCCTCCTTGTGCTTGCCGCCGAGGAGGTACATCTCGGCGAGCATCTCGCGGGCGGGCAGCTCGATCTCTTCCTTGCCGTACTTCGCCTGGAGATCGGCGATGGGTCGCAGGATGCGCTCGGCGCCGGAGAGATCGCCGCCGGTGAACATCGCCCAGGCGCGGACCTCGTCGCGCAGCGTCTTCGACGCCAGGTCGAGCTGGTTCTCCGGCGCGCCGGCGTAGAGCGCGTCGAGAGCTTGCGCGCGTTCATCGCGCGGGCGACGTCCTTCGTGTGCCCGGCGCAGATCGCGTGCGCGAGCGCGATCAGCGCCTGCCCGAAGGTGGCGTAGCCGACGTTGTTGAGCTTGGCCGCCATCGCCCAGTCCTGGGTCTCGACGGCGAGCAGCATGGCGAAGCGCGCCTTCACGAAGCCGGCGTACCCGGCGAAGCGCGGGTCGACGTCGCTCGCCTGGATCGTGCCGGCCTCGGTGACGATGGCCTTGGCCTTGTCGTACTGCCCGGCCTGCAGATAGGCGTACTCGAGGAACTCCATCGCGTGCAGGCGGCTCTCGGCGGCCACCTTCGAGCCCTCGGCCGCGGCCTTCGAGGCGAGGTTGGTCTTGATGTCGTCCTGCCAGAGGCCGAGGCGGATGAAGATGTGTCCCGGCATGTGCAGCGCGTGCGGCGAGGCCGGTGCGATCGACGCGTATCGACGGGCGGCGCCGAGGCCGTCCTTGGCCATCTGCGGGTTGTCGCAGGCGTGGGTGATGTAGTGCGCGATGCCGGGGTGGTTCGGGTACTTCTTGAACAGCGGGCCGAGGATCGCCATCGCCTTGTGCTGGTGGACGAGCCTCGTGTCGTCGGGCGGCGCAGCGGCGACGAGGGCGAGGGCCTCGAACACCTGGGCCTCGAGGTCCTTCGGGTACTTCGCCGCCAGCGCGACCATCGCGTCGGCGTGGGCCTGCATGTGCGGCAGCGCGGTCTCGGGCGTGTAGCCGTCGAAGAGCGCGTGCAGCGCCTTCACATAATCGACCTCTCGCGGGCTCTTCTTGGTCGCGGCGTCGGCGGCCTTGAGCGCCTTCTGCGCGGCCGCGGCCGTCGCTGCATCCGGGTAGGCGTTGAGCCAGGGCACGAGCGACATCGCCACGCCCCAGGACGCGATCGCGCACTGCGGATCGGCGGCGGCCACCTTCTCGAACGACTTCTGTGCCTCGCCGAACCAGAACGAGTGCTCAAGCGCGATGCCGCGGGACAGCTCCGCCTGCACCTCGGGGCTGCAGGCGTTCTGGAAGCTGACGGTGCCGAGCTTCTTCGGTGCCGGACCCGCCGCCGCGCTGTCGTGCGGGCAGGCCTGCGCCGCATGGACGAGACCGATGACGAGGCTGATCAGCAGAGCGAGGGAGCGCATCACGATGACAGCTCGATAGCGCAAGCCGTTGGCACCGTCGAGATCTGATCCGAGATCTCTTTTTCCCTGCAAAAACTGGCGCCGCATGATCTGGGCTGATACCGAACAGATAGAACGATGCCCGCTTCTTCGCGTCGTGCGCGACGCAACTCTCGTGCCGGTACCATCCGGCTGTTCCTCGTCCTTCTGATGCTGGTGGGCGTGAACGTTTATTTTCTCGGCTTCCGCGGAGGCACATCGATCGGCGCACTGCTCCGCACCGCGCGCGTGAAGGCTCCGGTGGAGGCGCCGCCGCCCAAGGAGGCCAAGCCTGCCCCCTTGCCCGAAGATCCCGTCGCCAGCCGCATCGTCGACGGCCAGCTGCTCGATGGTCAGACGATCGCGCAGGCGCTGACCCCTCGCCTCGGCCGCAAGCTGGCCGGCGAGATCGAAGAGACCCTGGCCGGCGAGCTCGATCTCGGGTCGGTGCGCGCCGGCCAGCCGTTCGTGATCGTCTACGACGTCGAAGATCGGCCGGCCGCGTTCGAGTTCCGCAGCGCCCCGACCCACACCTACCGCATCGACCTTTCGACCTCACACATGGCGCTGTCCCTGCTGCCCGGTCGCGCCGAGACCCGCATCGCCGAGGTGACGCTGCCACCTGGCCCCGCGATGTGGGAGGCCCTGCGACGCGCGGGTGAAGGTCCCGCGCTCGGCGAGCGCCTGTGCGAGCTGTACGCAGGGGAGGGCGACCTGTGCGGCCCGGGCGCCGTCGCCGGTGAGCGCGTCCGCGTGCTCGTCGAGAAGCGCATGATCGGCGGCCGCCTGCACCGCTACGGTCGCGTCCTCGGCGCCGAGTGGGCGTCGCGCTCGGGCGTCCGCCGCGCCTTCTTCTGGAACGGCGTCGAGCCCGGCTACTACACGGAGCGCGGCGAGTCGCTGGCGCGCACGGCACGCCTCACCCCGTTCCGCGGCAGCCGCAACGTCGTCCGCGGCCGCGCCGTCGCCACCCGGGTCGGCGACGCGCTCCAGCTCGACTACCCGGCGCCCACGGGCGGCGGTCAGGCGATGGCCTGCGCGATCGCCGCCGGCACCGTGACCGGCATCACCCGCGCTGCCACTGGCGTCACGCTGACGGTCAAGGTCGGCGACACCGAGCATCACACGTACGCCCACCTCGGCCGCCTCGCGCGCGGCCTCGGCCTCGGCTCGAAGGTCGAGCAAGGCCAGGCGCTCGGCCGTGCCGACAACGGCCTCAGCCTCGGGCTCGATGGCGACGCGGCGGTGCGTGGTGCGCACACCTTGGCGCCACGCATGCCCGCCCTGTCCGCGGCCGAACGCCCTCGCTTCGGCGAAGCCATCGCCCCCCAGCTCGAGCGCCTGCGTGCGCTCGCGCTCCGCAACGCCGATCCGCTGGCATCACGCGGCCTCTCTGCTATCCCTTAAATAGACTAGGTAGAAGCACCGTCGGTGGTGCGTATCTCTAGAGGGATCGCGGTGATCCCGACCACCCGCGCAGCGAGTGGAATTTGGATTATGCTGGAGATGTTGGGCAAGACGCGGAGGGCCGGAACATGGTTCGCATCATCGTAGGCCTGATCAAGGGCGCTATCGTCGGTGGCGGCATCGCATACGGTCTCCTTCGCCTCGGATTCCTCTCTCCATTCTGGGTCTATCTCGCCTGTGCTCTCGTCGGTGCGGTGGTCGGCGTGGTCGCCGGCCGCGCGCCGTGGAAGGCCGAGACGATCTGGACGCCCGTCCTCAAGATGGTCGTCGGCGCCGGCATCGGCGCGGGCCTCGCGGCGCTCGGCCTCAAGTTCATGCCCGAGCAGACCTTCAACATCGCCGGCGTGGGTGAGCTCTCGCTCGCGTCCGCGCCGGTGCTGTCGGCCGCGGTCGGTGTCCTCTACGGCATGTTCGTCGAGCTCGACGACGGTGGCGACAAGACCGACGCTGCCGACGACAAGGGCGACAAGAAGAAGCCCGCGAAGAAGCCCGCCGAGTGATCTCTCGCGCCGCGAGCGTCTGCGCGGCGCTGCTCCTCTCGCTCCCGAACCTCGCCGAAGCGCGTCCCCGCGCCGCCCCCGTCGCCGACACCGATGTCTCGTCCTGCGGCGCGCCGCCGCCGGCCGAGGCGCGCTGGTTCTACTTCGGCGCGCCCGGCGATCACGCCGCGGCGCCGGCCGCGCGGCGCGCGCTGCAGGCGATCCTCGACGCCTTCGACGGAGATCTGCCGCGCGATCCGCGCTGCCTGCACGTCGAGGTGCTCGACGAGGGCGCGTTCGAGCAGCGCTACAAGAAGATCGACCGCCGCGGGTCGGGCGGCCGGGCGGTCGGCTTCCACAGCGCCAAGCTCGGCGTCGACTCGACGGTCTACGTGCAACCGCAGCCTGGGCAGGGCCTCGACGTCGTCATCCTGCACGAGGTGCTGCACGCGTTCTCGCACCGCTTCTCGGCAGAGGCCGGCCGCAGGCGCCTCAACCACCTCGTCGAGGGCGCCACGGAGTACCTGACGCGCGAGCTCGCCGAAGCGTCGCTCGGGGTGCCGAGGAAGGCCTTCAGGACCGGCTACGGCGACTACGTGCGCTTCTACGACGCGCTCATGAAGCGCCTCGGAGACAACGCGCTGCCGGTCCTGGCCAGCGCTTACCTCGGCGACGGCTACGACGCGTTCGAGCGTGAGGTGGACCGGCGCCTCGGCCCGCGCCTGCGCGAATGCGGGCACGCGCTCGAGGCGGACGATCTGGGAGCAGCGCTTCAGCGACTCTCGGCGCGCGCGGGCTCGGACGAAGAGGCGCGCAGCCGCGTCGGCACGAAGACGCCGGGCGCGCGGTAGTACGTCCCGCGCAGCCAGTCCCACAGCGGCACGGTGACGTTCATGTTCCAGCGCTGCATGAGCTTCGGATCGTGGTGGCGCGCGTGGTGCTCGGCCAGCCAGCGGATGAGCGGGCGACGGCCGATGAAGCTGTCCTTCGGCAGGTGGTAGGCCATGTGCATCCACTCGTACATGACCGTGTAGAACATCGACGTCGCCATGAAGAGCAGCGCGACGTTGCGGAAGCCGAGCAGGAGCGCGAGCCCGAGCAGCGGCAGCTGCAGCGACAGGATCGAGACGATGCCGAACCAGGGCAGGAGCACCATCGACAGCTCGCGCCAGTCGCGGATCTCCATCGTCTCGTAGGTGTAGAGGCGGTGGTGCATGGGCGTGTGGCGCTCGAACAGCATCGCCAGCGGGCCGGGGCCGCGCTTGTGCAGCACGTGCTTGTGCGCCCGCCACTCGATCGCGTTCGACAGGAGCAGCGTGATCGGGATGGTCACGAGCTCGATCGAGCGCAGGTCCCGCAGCAGGAGGCAGCACACGACCACGGTGGCGACGCCGAAGATGCCCGGGAACAGGAAGTGGGCGAGCGGCGAGTACCACCCCGGCAGCGCCGACAGGATCTGGTCGCGCAGCTGGTTGCGTCCCTCGAGCGTCCAGTCCTTGGAGATTCGACGGGCTTCGAGGTCGTCGATATTTTCGTGTTTCAGGCTAGTTGCTTCCATTGGTTCGACCACCATACCAATTGATTAACGCCTGAGAATCGACTTGGCAAGCTATTTCGACGGGCTCTCCGCACCATCGAAAGCCCCAAGCTCTGCGAGCACTTCCTCGTCCGAGGAGGCACCGCCTTCGGCCGGGTCGGCCTCCTTGCGCTCCTCGGCCCGGCGGCGGCGGAAGAAGATCACCTCTTCCCCCAGGCCCAGGCCCAGGTAGGCCGCCAGCAGCGCCACGAACAGGAAGGCCGACTGCATCTTGGCCATGAGCGCGGCGGCGGTGAACGCCACCAGCGCGAGCACGCCGACGAAGGTGCGGCGCGACAGCACCTTCAGATCCTTGAACGAGCGGAAGCGGATGCGGCTGACCATGAGGTAGGACAGGACGACGACGAGCAGCGTCAGCGACACCTGCCCGACGTCGACGAAGGATCCGGCCAGCTGGTGGTTGAGGATGACGATCGACACCAGCACCGAGGCCGCGACCGGCACCGGCAGGCCGATGATGAACTTGCCGGGCTTGTCGCCCTCGGCCGCCTCGCGCATCGCCAGCACGTTGAAGCGCGCCAGGCGCAGCGCCGCCGCGCCACAGAACAGGAACGACACGGCCAGGCCCCAGCGGCCGGCGCGCGACAGGCCCCAGCGGTACATCATCAGCGACGGCGCGACGCCGAAGCTGATGACGTCGGCGAGCGAGTCGAGCTGCAGGCCGAGGCTCGACTGGGTCTTGGTCAGGCGCGCGACGCGACCGTCGGTGAGGTCGAAGAACATCGCGAAGCAGATGGCGATCGCGGCCTGGTAGAGGCCGTCGATGGTGGTGTTGTCGCAGACGACCGTGATCGCGAACAGGCCGCAGAAGACGCTCGAGAGCGTGAACAGGTTCGGAAGGATGAAGAACGTCTTCCGGAGGTTCATTTCGTCGGCAGTCTACCATCTGGTTTACCTTCCATGCCCATGCGCCGGCTCCGCCTCCTCGTCGAGTACGACGGCACCGACTTCGTCGGCTGGCAGCGCCAGGACAACGGCCCGTCGATCCAGGCGGCGCTCGAGGACGGCATGCGCGCGATGACGGGCGAGGCGCGCGAGGTGCGCGGCGCCGGTCGCACCGACGCCGGCGTGCACGCGCTCGGGCAGGTCGCGCACGTCGACACCGAGCGCGACATCCCGCTGCGGGGCTTCCTGCTCGGGCTCAACTCGCAGCTGCCGCGGACGATCGGCGTCCGCGCCGTCGACGAGGTCGGCGCAGAGTTCGACGCGCGCTTCTCCGCGCGCGGCAAGCTCTACCGCTACTCGATCTGGAACGCGCCCGTGCGCTCGGCGACGCGCGACCGCTTCGTCTGGCACGTGCGCCGTCCGCTCGACGCGGGCGCGATGGCGGCGGGTGCGCGCCACCTCGTCGGCCGACACGACTTCGCCGCGTTCCGCGCCAGCGACTGCGAGCGCAAGACCACGGTGCGCACGCTGTCGCGGGTCGACGTGACGCGCGACGGCGACCTCGTGACCATCGAGGTCGAGGGCGACGCGTTCCTCAAGAACATGGTGCGCATCCTCACCGGCACGCTCGCCGAGATCGGCCAGGGGCGGCGGTCGGCCGACGAGGTGCCCGCGCTCATCGAGGGTCGCGATCGCACGCGGTCGGGTGTGACCGCGCCGCCGCAGGGGCTCTGCCTCGTGCGGGTTGATTACTCCTGACTGCCGTCAGCTGACCCCAGCAGACGCCGGTTTGCAGGTCAAGTAGTCGAAAGCAGGCGGTGCTCTCCGCGGCTTCGATGGCGCGCCGGTTGCTCTTCTCGACGGTGTGCGGACCTCCCTCGCGCTCGTGCTGCTCGCGCTGTCGGGCTGCGCGCCGCCCACCGACTCGGACGGCGACGCCAGCGGCAAGGCCGACGGCGACTCGGCGAGGTGGGCGGACAAGCTGCGCGCGCTCCCGGGCGTGCACGCGGTCTCGCAGCCCTATGACGGGGCCTTCGCTCTCGAGATCGATCAGCCGGTCGATCACGACCATCCCGACCGCGAGCACTTCCTGCAGCGGGTGCAGATCCTCCACCGCGGCGCGGATCGTCCGGTCGTGCTCGGCACCGGCGGCTACTGGCTGTCGACCAGCGCCGAGGAGCCCACCAGCCTCGTCGGCGCGAACCAGGTCTCCGTCGAGTATCGCTACAACGGCAGCTCGGTGCCGGCGTCGGGCGACTGGACGTTCCTCGACGGGCGCCAGGGCGCTGCCGATCACCACCACATCGTCGAGATCTTGAAGCCGCTGTACCCGAAGCGCTGGATCAACACCGGCGTCTCGAAGGGGGGCGTCAGCGCGCTCATCCACCGTCGCTACTACCCCGATGACGTCGCCGCGACGGTCGCGTACTCGGCGCCGTTCCTGTTCGGCGCCCCGGACACCGCCTACCTCGCGTTCTGGGATCGCATCCCCGCCACCTGTCGCGCGCGCATCCAGGTGCTGCAGCGCGAGCTCCTCCGGCGCCGCCAGGTGATGCAGCCGAAGCTGCTCGCGTACGGCGTCGCCATCAACAGCCCGTTCGTCGGCGCGCCGGTCGAGGCCTACTGGGACACGCTGGTCGTGCACTGGCCCTGGTACATGTTCCAGTACGACGATCCGGGCGACTGCAGCACGATGCCGCAGGCCAGCGCCACCGACGACGACCTGTTCGAGTACGTCGCCACCGTCGGCATCGCCTACGGCGCCGTGCGCGGCCCCGACGCGGCCTCGCGGTTCACGCCGTTCTTCCGCCAGTCGTATCGCGAGATCGGCTTCCCGAAGTATCCGACCGAGCACCTCGCCGATCTCCTGAGCGCGAGGTCACGGCCCGATCTGTGGAACCCGACCGACGCCGCGCTCGCCGACGCCGCGCCGCTCGACACGACGATCTCGCGTGACGTGCGCGATTGGGTGCAGGACAAGGGCGAGCGCATCCTCGTCGTCTACGGCACGCTCGACCCGTGGGCGCAGGGCGCGGTCACGCCGCACGGCGCCGACACGTTCCGCTTCGACGTCACCGGCGCCAACCACGACGCCGCGATCGGCCTCCTGCCGAACGCCGACCGCACGACCCTGCGGGCCAAGCTGCGCGAGTGGGCCGACGCCGACGGCAAGGGCGACTCCGCCGTCGAGGAAGCGCTGCCTGCGCCGGTCGGCCGCGAGCTCCGCTACGACCCGATGTAGCGAGGACCCAGAGGGTCGCCAGGCTCGCCGGCGGAGCGCCAGGTTCGCCATCTGAAATTCTATTTTTCAGATAGCGACTTGGCGGCTTGGCGGTGAAAGAGTCCCGCCAGAGCTTGGCATCGGTGTTGAGACGAAGAGCCGGAAGCAGCGTTCACCGCCAAGGCGCCAAGGGCGGAAAGGCCGCCACGAAAATTCATTTTCTGATGGCGGTCTCTTCTTCCCCTGGCGTCCCTGGCGACCAGGTGTCAGGCGACACGTAAACTGACCCCCTCGCGACACTAAAACTGACCCCCTCTCCGGGGCCCGAAGGAGGGACCGATGGAGCGAGGGACAGAGGACAGCAGGATCGGCTCGACGGAGGTCGAGATGGTCGAGCCGGAGGAGCTGCGGCACTTGCGGGAGCTGCATCGCAGGGGCTGGGGCGCCAAGAGCATCGCGCGAGAGCTGGGCATCGCGAGAAACACGGTGCGGCGCTATCTGCGCGGCGGTGTGGCGGCGGAGGAGCAAGTCCGGCCGCAGGCGAGGTGCTTGGACGTCAAGCAGCGCGAGCTGGCGATCGAGCTGCTCGACGGCGCAGCCGAGGGCAATGCCGCGGTGGTGAAGCGACTGCTCGCCGCAAAGGGAGTCGAAGCGAGCTTGCGGACGATCCAGCGCGCCGTCGAGGATCATCGTTGCGCGCAGCGGGCACTGGAAGCGGCGACTGTTCGCTTCGAGACGGCGCCGGGTCGGCAGATGCAAATCGACTTCGGCGAGAAGCGCGTCTCGATCGCTGGCGCCGTTGTCCGCGTGTACCTGTTCGTGGCGGTGCTGAGCCACTCGCGGCGGATCTACGCCAAGGCGTTTCTCAGCGAGCGGCAGGACGACTGGCGAGAGGGGCTCGCCGGCGCGTTTCGCCACTTCGGCGGTCTGCCGCTCGAGCTGCTCGTCGACAATGCGCGAGCCCTCATCGTCGACCGCGACCGCGAGACGGGCATCGCGAAGGTGCATCCGGCGTTCGCGGCGTTCTGCACGGACTGGGGCGTCGGCGTGCGCGCGTGTCGTCCATATCGAGCGCGCACCAAGGGCAAGACCGAGTCGGGCGTGAAGTTCGTGAAGCGAAATGCCATCGCGGGGATCGCGTTCACGTCGTTCGGGGCGCTCGAGGCGCACCTGGCTGCGTGGTGCCTCGACGCCGACGAGCGCGTGCATGGGACGACGCACGAGGTGCCACGTCTGCGTTTCGAGCGCGACGAGCGCGCGGTGCTTCGGCCGCTGCCGGCCAATCCTCTGCCGGTGCGCGAGCAGCGCACCACGCGGCGCGTCGCCACCGACTGCTTCGTCGACGTCGGCACCATCCGCTACTCAGTGCCGCACACGCTCATCCGGCGCAGCGTCGAGGTCCTCGTCGGCGAAGAGACGGTGCGCATCCTCTACCGCGGCGCCGAGGTCGCGCGGCACAGGCGATCGATGGAGCCGCACGACCGCGTGGTCGACCCGTCGCACTACGACGGGCTGTGGCGTCGCGCCGATGCGCCGGCGACGAGCGAGCCGAGCGCGCTGCGCGCTGTCGGTCGGAGCCTCGACGACTACGCGGCGATCGTCGACGGAGGTGCGCCATGAGCGAGCTCGTCCGTGCTCGCGTCGAGGACTCGTTGGTGCGCCTGCGGCTTCGGCATGTTGCTGAGCGCCTCGACGCCGTGCTCGCCGCGGCGGCACGCAAGGAGCCTACGTATATCGACTTCCTCGACGGGCTTCTCGCCGAGGAGCTGACGCAGAAGCGACAGAAGCGGATCGCGATGGGGATCACCATCGCGCACTTCCCGGTGCAGAAGACCCTCGACGACTTTGACTTCAAGTTCCAGCCTGCCGTCGACCAGAAGCTCATCCGTGAGCTGGCGACGGGGCGCTTCATCGCCGAGCGAGAGAACGTGCTGCTGTTCGGGCCGCCCGGCGTTGGCAAGACGCACCTGGCGATCGCGCTCGGCCGAGCTGCCGTCGAGACGGGGCACTCGACGCTGTTCGTCAGCGCCACGACGCTGCTCGCGCAGCTCTCGCGAGCGGAGGTCGAAGGCAAGCTCGCCGACCAGCTGTCCTTCTTCGGCAAACCGAAGCTGCTCATCGTTGACGAGCTGGGCTACCTGCCCTTCGAGAAGCGCAGCGCCAACCTGTTCTTCCAGCTCATCACTCGCCGCTACGAGCGCGGCTCGATGATCGTGACGACGAACCAGATGGTGTCGCAGTGGGGCCAGGTCTTCGGCGACGACATGATCGCCGCCGCGATCCTCGACCGGCTGCTGCACCACAGCCACACGCTCGTGATCCAGGGCGAGAGCTACCGCCTCAAGCAGAAGAAGCGCGCCGGCCTCATCGGCGGCGCCAAGGACAAGAGCTAACCAGGCCGATGGGGAGGGGTCAGTTTTAGTGTCGTTTGGGGGTCAGAAGTTAGTGTCGTTTGACACCAGGCTTCTTCCGCGCGCGAGGACCCAGAGGTCGCCAGGCTCGCCGGCGGAGCGCCAGGATCGCCATCTGAAATTCTATTTTTCAGATAGCGACTTGGCGGCTTGGCGGTGAAAGAGTCCCGCCAGAGCTTGGCATCGGTGTTGAGACGAAGAGCCGGAAGCAGCGTTCACCGCCAAGGCGCCAAGGGCGGAAAGGCCGCCACGAAAGTCATTTTCTGGTGGCGGTCTCTTCTTCCCCTGGCGTGCCTGGCGACCAGGCTTCTTCCGCGCGCGAGGACCCAGAGGTCGCCAGGCTCGCCGGCGGAGCGCCAGGATCGCCATCTGAAATTCTATTTTTCAGATAGCGACTTGGCGGCTTGGCGGTGAAAGAGTCCCGCCAGAGCTTGGCATCGGTGTTGAGACGAAGAGCCGGAAGCAGCGTTCACCGCCAAGGCGCCAAGGGCGGAAAGGCCGCCACGAAA
>JADMIO010830238.1_pt1 | contig 19385 bp, 1 predicted proteins | sample 8958161 | NCBI WGS metagenome assembly JADMIO01 (sample SAMN16585339, study PRJNA669376) | soil metagenome | isolation source: Crop rotation soil | place: USA: Cullars Rotation, Alabama | collected 2011
CCGAGTACATGGTGCCATCGATACTAATGGAAGTGTCAAGCCTACCGTTAACAGCGAATGGTAAAGTGGACAGGAAGGCGCTGCCTGATCCTGATGCATCAGTACTATTGAGCGATCAATACACAGCACCCCGCAATGAAGCGGAAGAAAAACTCGCGGCTATCTGGCAGGAAATATTGGAGGTAGAACAGGTTGGTATCCACGATGATTTCTTTGTATTGGGTGGTCATTCATTACTGGCTATAAGATTGATCTCCGCCATTCGTAAGGGGCTTGCAGTTGAGCTCCCCATCAGCGATATTTTTGATTATCCAACAATAGCGAGGCTTGCCGGACAGTTGCAAACACAATCTGGTAAAGATGTATTGCCTGCTATCCAGGTTGTCAATCCAAGACCGGTCAAAATTCCTTTATCGTTCAGCCAGGAACGCTTGTGGTTTATACACCAGCTCGAAGGCAGTGTGCAATATCATGTACCATCTGTACTCAAATTAAGAGGTAGGTTGAATCACGAGGCGCTTGGTGAAACCCTGCAGGAAATCGTTAACCGCCATGAAGTATTAAGAACTGTATACAAGGAAGAAGAAGGAAGGGCTTACCAGCACATCCAGTCCAAAGATGGCTGGCAACTTTCATTCATTGATGGTGCAAAATTTAAAGACGACCAGCATGGTTTACAACAGTATATCCAGCAATTGATCATCGCACCTTTTGATCTTGCGAATGATTATATGCTAAGGGCATACCTTATCAGTCTTGCCGAAGAGGATAGTGTATTGGTGATCACGTTGCATCATATCGCTTCCGACGGATGGTCAAGTTCGATCCTGGTAAAAGAGGTAGTTGCTTTGTATAAAAAGTTTGACCAGGGAATTGATCCGGCATTGCCGTCTCTACCTGTTCAGTATGCAGATTTTGCGATTTGGCAGCGCAAACTTTTACAAGGTGAAATACTCAATATAAAATTAAATTATTGGAAAAATAAACTGGCCGATGTTGCACCACTCCAAATGCCATTTGATTTCCCCAGGCCGGCCGTTCAAACCAGCCGCGGAACCAGTGCAGCTTTTCGTATAGATAAGGACCTGTCAAACGCTTTGCAGGAATTAAGCCAGCAACAGGGTACTACTATCTTCATGACCTTGCTTGCAGCATTTAATGTATTGCTTCACCGGTATAGCGGCCAAAAAGATATTTGTATTGGAAGCCCCATTGCAGGCAGGCAGCAACAAAGCCTCGAAGGACTGATCGGCTTTTTTATAAACATGCTGGCCTTGCGCAGTGAAGTAGATGGCAACCTATCATTTATTGGGTTATTGAAACAGGTGCGCACCACCACAATGGAGGCTTATGAGAACCAGGAAGTGCCATTTGAAAAGGTAGTAGATGAAGTGGTAAGAACCCGTGACATGAACAGGAACCCATTGTTCCAGGTAATGTTTGTGCTCCGTAATATTCCTGATCTGCCTGAGTTTAAAATAGGTGATATAAAATTATCGGGTGAACACTTTGAACACACAACCACCCATTTTGATCTCACCCTATTTGTTACGGAAAGCGCTGATGGTTTAAAGGGTTCATTTGAATACAGTACTGATCTGTATAGAGCTGAGACCATTCAGCAAATGATCACCCATTTCAGCGAGCTTCTAATTGCCATCGCAAAGCAGCCAAACCAAAAAGTCGGTGCCTTACGGATGTTAAGTATCACTGAAGAAAAGCACTTGCTCAATGATTTCAACAGTACATTTTCTCCATACCCGAAAGATAAAAGTATAGCAGGCTTGTTTGAAGAGCAAGTGATTAAAAACCCCGATAACACTGCGGCAATTTTTGAAGGACAGGAACTAACCTATCAACAATTAAATGAACGTTCGAACCAGCTTGCTCATTATCTGCAAACAAAAGGAATAAAGAATGGAGACCTGGTACCCATCTGTATAGAACGTGGACTTGAGATGATTATAGGTTTGTTTGGGGTCTTAAAAACAGGGGGCACATTCATACCCATCGACCCCGAATATCCATTGGATCGGGTGACCTATATGCTGGAAGACAGCGGGGCCAAATTGGTGGTAAGTAGCAGACAAAGCGAATCAAAATTATCAGCTATCCCCGGTCTTGAAATCATTAAGATTGACGAGGAAGCCACGTTTATAAATTCCCAACCGGTTGAAAATCTTCCTGGTCCGATAACAGCGGATCAACTTGCTTATATCATCTACACTTCGGGCTCTACCGGTAAACCAAAAGGTGTGATGATACAACACGATAGTGTTGTAAACTTGTTGACAAGCATTATAAAAGAGGTAGATTTTAAACCTGCCTCAAGCTTTTTATCTGTCACTACTTTTAGCTTCGATATAGCGTACCTCGAGTTTTTTGTACCCTTAATTAGTGGAGGTAAATTGATAGTGGTATCCCGGAAAGTTGCCACCGATGGTTATAAATTAAGGGACAGCATTGCTCATTATTCACCAACCCATGTGCAGGGTACTCCCGCCACCTGGCAGTTATTATTGGATAGCAAGTGGAAGAACAAAGAAGGAATTAAAATATTGATTGGTGGAGAAGCAGTGCCTGAAACGATTAAAGATCAATTGACACAATCAGGTAGTGTTTTTAATTTATATGGACCAACGGAAACAACAATCTGGTCTGCTATTAAACAATTAACTCCGGGTGAGAAAGTCTTGATAGGAAGGCCTATTGCCAATACAACCATCTATATCTTAAATGAACAGCAGCAACTATGCTTACCCAAAGTGGCGGGCGAGATCTATATAGGTGGAGATGGATTGGCAAAGGGGTATTTCAATAAAGAGGATTTAACCAATGAGCGTTTTATCAAAAATCCTTTCAGCAAGGAAGAAGGCTCAAGATTATATAGAACAGGAGATCTAGGTAGGTGGCTTGCGGATGGAAATATTGAATACCTTGGAAGAGTGGACACGCAGGTGAAGATCAGGGGCTATCGCATTGAACTGGGAGAAATTGAAACGGTACTTCAGCAGTCTCAAATGGTTAACCAGGCAGTAGTGCTTGCAAGAGAAAACAAAGAAGGCAGCAAACGGCTCGTGAGCTATTTTGTGCCGCAATGGGCTGCGCTAAAATCAAAAGAAAAAGAGCTTTATCAAAACCAGGTAGCCACCTGGAAAGAGGTATATGAAACTGAATATGCTTCGGTAGAGCAACAACATGGGGACCAAGAATTTGATATCAATATCTGGAAAGACAGCTTTACCGGTGAGCCAATCGGTGAAGTACAAATGAGGGAATGGCTGCAGGATATAGTTGACATCATTCTGCAGGATCAACCGCAGCATGTGTTGGAGATTGGTAGTGGAACGGGTTTGATCTTTTATCAATTAGCTGGTAAAATAAAAAAGTATATCGGTACAGATTTTTCTGCGGCCTCCATCAACAAGATCAGGAAAAGAATTGACAAAGGATTACGTGATTACGGCCCTACGGAATTACAGGTGGCCGCAGCACATGAAGTCTCACTTGATACAGATGAAGAAATTGACACGATCATACTTAATTCAGTAGTACAATATTTTCCGGGTGAGGATTACATGACGGATGTGATCAGTAAGAGCATCAACCTGTTGAAAGGAAAAGGACGGATCGTAATTGGGGATGTGCGTGACCTTCGTTTGCTGGAGCTGTTTAAGATCCGGCTCGATATGCAAAAGCTGTCCCCGTCTGTAAGCGTCGATGAATTGACCTGGTTTGCAGAACAGGAAGTTTTAAAAGAAGAAGAGCTGTGCTTCTCTCCCGGATATTTTTACAGGCTGGCCTCGCTTTATAAGGAGATCACTTACGTTGAAATAATGTGGAAACAGGCATCTCACACAAATGAGCTGAGCAAATACCGGTATAATGTTATCCTGTATGTTGGTGAACACAAAACAGCGTTCGAACCGACATGGCAGGTATGGAAAAGCCAGGTTAAAAAACAACATATACTTGATCAGCTGCAAAACGGGGCGACTATAGTCGCGGTGAAAGATGCTCCCAATCCGAAACTATGGGATGAAAAATTATTAAGTGCAGCTTTAAAAGAGCGGGCAGCAAAAACTATTGGTGAACTGCTGCCTGGCATTGTAAAAGAGGATGGAGAAACAGCAGAGATCAAACAGATCATTTCGATTGCTGAAGCAAAGGGTTATCGTGTAAGATTGTTGCTGGATGAAGACCCGTTTAAAACGAATATTCTTTTTGAACTGCAACCTGCCAGAACATTCGTTAAACAGGTGTACAGTGAAACACCCATCGGTAATAGTACAATGTTCACCAACATTCCTTTGTTTACAGGAATTGCTTCATTAATGCAAAAGGAAATCAGGCAGCTGTTACAACAGAGTTTGCCTGAGTATATGGTTCCTTCAGAATTTATTGCTGTTGCAAAATTGCCGCTCACCAACAACGGTAAAGTAGATCGTAAATTCTTAAGTGAGATAGAAAACAGGGCCGGCCAAAACAAACACAGCTATGTGGCTCCCATAACTAAGGTGGAAGGTAAGCTCGTGGATATCTGGATAGAATTTTTAGCGGTACCATCCATCGGCATCCATGATAATTTCTTTGAGTTAGGAGGGCATTCCTTGCTGGCAATGCGGCTGGTGTCTGCTATTCGCAAGGCATTTGAAACAGAGATAGCAATTGCAGATGTATTTAATTTTCCTACTGTGGCCTTGCTGGCTGGCAGGATAGAAAAGCAGTCGGGCAAAGCGATGTTACCGGCTATTGTAATAAACCAGCGTCCGGCTAAAATTCCTTTATCATTCAGCCAGGAAAGGCTTTGGTTCATTGAGCAACTGGAAGGCAGTGTGCAGTATCATATACCTGCGGTTTTAAGGTTGAAAGGCAAACTCAACACCAGGGCTTTAGCTGATACCTTCAAGGAGATCATCAATCGCCATGAAGTGCTGCGAACAATATTTCTTGAAGAGGAGGGTGTGGCTTATCAGCAGGTCAATAATAAAGATGAGTGGGAGTTGACAGTTGAAAATGGAATCAACTATAAAGATGATCCGGCTGACTTGCAGCAACACATACGGCAACTGATCACCCAACCCTTTGATCTTTCTAAAGACTACATGCTGAGGGCAAACCTTATTGCGATAAGCGATGAAGATCAAATACTCGTTGTCACGCTTCACCACATTGCTTCTGACGGCTGGTCGATATCCATATTGGTAAAAGAAGTAGCAGCCATCTACAAAGCATATGACGAAGGTAGAGTTCCAGAACTCGGGCCATTGCCCATTCAGTATGCAGACTTTTCCACCTGGCAACGCCAATTTTTACAAGGTGAAATATTGGACGAGAAACTAAGTTATTGGAACAATAAACTCAACGGAGTAGCGGCACTACAACTACCTACGGATTATACCAGGCCTGCCGTGCAAACCACTGCGGGGGCAAGGATCGGTTTCAATATAGATAGAGAATTAGCGGACCGGGTACAGGAGCTTGGCAAACAAAGTGGCACCACTTTATTCATGACATTGCTAGCGGCATTTAAGGTATTGTTGCATCGATATAGCGGGCAACAGGATATCTGTATTGGCACACCGATCGCAGGTCGCCAGCAGCAGGAAACAGAAGAGTTGATTGGTTTTTTTGTAAATACACTGGTATTGCGCAGCGAAGTGAATGGCCATGCTTCTTTCGCCAAATTATTGCAACAGGTAAAAGCCACTACCCTGGAAGCATATGAGCACCAGGAAGTGCCTTTTGAAAAGATAGTGGCGAATGTGAAGCAAAGGGATATTAGCCGCCACCCGCTTTTCCAGGTGATGTTCATTTTCCAGAACACACCCGATGTTCCGCAATTGCAGTTGGGAGATGTTCAATTATCTCAATATAGCTTCGAACATAACAGTTCAAAATTTGATCTAACCTTTAGTGTAAACGAAAGCAGTGGAGGAATACAAGTTTCCATTGAATATTGTACTGACCTGTATAGAGAAACCACCATCAACCAGATGAAGGAGCATTTCCAGCAACTGCTTCATTCCATTGTGGCTGCACCTTCTCAAGCCATTGATGAGCTTTCTATATTGACCAAGGGTGAAGAAACACAATTGCTGACAGGGTTTAATAAAATGCCTGTGCCTTCTTCTGACAGTAACATGTTAGCATTGTTCGAGGCACAAGTGAAAGCAAATCCAAATACCATTGCTGTTGTATTTGAGGAGAAGCAATTCACTTATAAAGAACTCAAAGAACAATCCAACCAATTAGCGTATTATTTACAAAGCAGGGGAGTTAACCAAGAAACACTGGTACCGGTTTGTATAGAGCGCTCGCTTGATATGCTCATCGCTATACTAGCCGTCTTAAAAGCGGGAGGAGCATTTGTACCGGTTGATCCGGGTTTTCCAGAAGACAGGATCAACTATATGATGGAAGATTGCGGGGCAGGTCTGATCATCACCAATAAACAAAGCAGGTCAAAGTTCCAGGCAAAAGAAAATATTGGAGTAATAGAACTGGATACAGACTGGAAGGAGATAGAGACTAAATCAAAGGAAGATTTAAATATCAACATAAGTCAGGATCAACTAGCTTATACAATTTATACCTCCGGTTCAACAGGCAAACCAAAAGGGGTGATGGTGGAACATGGAAATCTTGTAAACCTGTTGGTAAATATTTCCAGAGAAATTGACTTTAATAAAAACGCGGCATTCCTTTCTGTAACAACTTTCAGTTTTGATATCAGCTACCTCGAACTTTTTGTTCCATTGATAAACGGAGGCAAGCTAATAATTGTATCAAGGGATACTGCAACGGATGGTTTTAAATTAAAAGAGGGTCTTGCTGCTGAACGGCCCACACATATGCAGGCCACACCTTCCACCTGGCAACTGCTTCAAAATGCTGAATGGCAAAATAAGGAAGACATAAAAATATTGGTGGGAGGAGAAGCACTCAAGGAGGACCTCAAAGATTATCTCACCAAAAAGGGAGAAGCATGGAACGTATATGGTCCTACAGAAACAACGATCTGGTCCACGATAAAAAAATTATCCGCTGCTGAAAAGGTATCCATTGGTAGTCCAATTGCAAACAATACCATTTACATTCTTAACCCACACAAAAACCTATCACCTGTTGGAGTAGCAGGAGAGATCACCATTGGTGGCCTGCAGGTTGCCCGTGGCTACCTGGATCGTGCTGATCTTACAGCAGAGAAATTTATAGCGGATCCTTTTAGTAAAGCGCCAGGTGCAAGAATGTACAAGACAGGTGATCTTGGCAGGTGGCAGGAAAATGGTGAAATAGAATACCTCGGAAGAATGGATGAGCAGGTAAAGATCAGGGGATACAGAATTGAACTGGGGGAAATAGAATCAGTGCTGCAGCAAAATGAAACCGTTAAAGCAGCAGTGGTGCTTGCAAAGGATGACAACGAAGGGAACAAGCGACTGGTAGGATATATAGTAGCAAACGATGCCTTTGACAGGGAAGCAATTGTGGCTCACCTCAAAACAAAGTTGCCGGAATACATGATCCCCGCAATTTGGGTAGAGATGGAAAATCTCCCGTTAACCCCCAATGGTAAGATCGATAGAAAGGCATTGCCCGATCCGGATATTACAACATTATTAAGCAACGAATACATAGCACCGCGGAATGAAACAGAGCAGGCGCTTGCAGGCATCTGGCAGGAGCTGTTGTCAGTAGAAAGGGTAGGTGTTCATGACAACTTCTTTGACCTTGGCGGGCATTCATTGCTTGCCATGCGGGTTGTGTCAGCTGTCCGCAAAAGACTTAAAACAGAAATACCAATCATTGACATATTTAATTATCCAACAGTAGCCGCACTCGCGGAACAAATACAAAACCAACCTGGCCGGCAGCTATTGACCACCATTGAAATTGTAGATCCGAGACCTTCGAAAATTCCTCTTTCCTTTAGCCAGGAAAGGCTCTGGTTTATCGACCAGTTGGAAGGCAGTGTACAATACCATATACCCGCTGTATTAAGACTAAAAGGGAAAATAAACGAGGATGCGCTAGCCCAAACTTTAAAAGAAATTGTTAGCCGGCATGAAGTACTAAGGACCGTATTCTGGCAGGATGGTGGGCAGGCATTTCAACAAATTAAAAATAAGGATGACTGGCAATTAACTGTCGTTGATGGTTCACGTTATCAAAAGGATAATGATAATTTGCAGCGGCACATCAATCAATTGATCAATAGGCCGTTTGATCTCACCCGCGACTATATGCTGCGGGCTCACCTGCTCATGATTGGAGAAGAGGATTGTGTATTGGTAGTTACCATTCACCATATAGCGGCCGATGGTTGGTCGAGGTCCATATTGGTAAAAGAAGTTGTAGCACTTTATAAGGCATATGATGAAGGGAACGTTGCGGCGCTGTCTCCGCTGCAAATTCAATATGCAGATTTTGCTATCTGGCAACGAAATTATTTAAGTGGCGAAACCCTGGATAACAAATTAAGTTATTGGAAAGAAAAGCTCCGGGATGTTGCACCGCTTCAATTGCCTACTGACCATTCAAGGCCGGCAGTACAAAGTAGCAGGGGCTCCATGAAGGCCTTCCATGTAGACAAGGAGCTAGCTGGCCAGTTGCAAAAACTCGCCAGGCAACAAGGCGCCACCGTTTTCATGACTTTGCTTGCAGCGTTCAAAGTATTACTGCACCGCTACAGTGCGCAGGAAGATATATGTGTAGGTACACCAACTGCAGGTCGCCAGCAACAGGAAACAGAAGAGCTGATTGGCTTTTTTGTGAATACCCTTGCGCTTCGAAGCGAGGTAAAAAAAACGGAAGCTTTTGCTCAATTGCTGGAACAGGTAAAAGTTACCACCATGGGCGCTTATGAGCACCAGGACATACCTTTTGAAAAGGTAGTGGAAGAAGTGGTAAAAGTAAGAGACCTTGCACGCAGCCCGGTGTTCCAGGTAATGTTTGTTTTATTAAACACACCCGACATCCCCGATCTTCCTTTAGGAGAAGCGGTATTAACCCGCGAGCATCATAAACATACCACCGCTCAATTCGACCTTAGCCTGTTTATCACTGAAACGCCAACGGGCCTGCAGGGTGCCGTTGAATACAGTACAGATCTTTACGTAGAGGCAACGATCGAAAGACTGATCAGCAACTTTTGTGCATTGCTCCGATCGATTGTAAAAGACCCTCAGCAAGCAATCGCTACATTAAAAATAATGGATGAAGCAGCCGAGCAGCAATTGTTGGTTGAATTCAACAATACAGTTGTGCCTTATCCGAAGGACGAAACTATTGCGAGGTTATTTGAAAAACAGGCGAAACGAACACCATCCGAAACTGCGCTGGTCTTTGAAGGTGAGCACACTAATTATCGCCAGCTCAATGAACGCTCCAATCAGCTTGCCCGTTATTTGCAAAACAAAGGCGTTGTTGCCGGCGCATTGATCCCAATCTGCATAGAAAGGAGTGTTGACATGATTGTTGGCGTGCTCGCCATTCTCAAGGCAGGCGCTGCCTATGTTCCCATCGATCCTGAATATCCAGCCGAGAGGATCAACTATATGTTTGAAGATATAGGCGCAACGCTGGTTGTAAGCAGCAACAAGAGCAGCTCTATACTGACCGCTCAAAATATTACGATAATTAAAACGGATGGTGAAGACCAGGTTGCAATCGGCGGCCTGTCTACAGAAAACCTGGATACAGTCGTTGGTGCCGACCACCTTGCTTATGTACTCTATACTTCGGGAACTACCGGTAAACCAAAGGGTGTAAAAATGGGTGGGCAAGGATTGGTAAACTTATTAAACTGGCAGGAGAAACAATTTACGAATAAGAATAGGCGGGTGCTCCAATTTGCAAGCTTGAATTTTGATGTTAGCTTCCAGGAGATTTTTTCGACTCTTTGTTATGGAAGCCGCTTATACCTGGTCAATGGCGACAGGCGCAGGGATATGGCAGAACTGGTGAATGATATTAGGACACAGCGTCTTACTCACTTGTTCATGCCGTATATAGTTTTAAAGAATCTTGTTGAACATGTGTACACACTATCAAATACCAGCTTTTCAGTTGAGGAGATCGTCGTTGCAGGAGAGCAGCTAAAGCTTTCTGAAGATATCCTGAACTTATTAAAGAAAACGGGTATCAGGTTAGTGAACCAGTACGGACCCACAGAAGCCCATGTGGTATCCAGTTACCATGTTGATAATAATTCATCGATCTCATTATTGCCCCCTATTGGCAAGCCCATTGATAATATGCAGCTGTATATTCTTGGAGAAAATATGCAAGTTGTTCCGATAGGCATACCCGGCGAACTTTATATTGGAGGTGTACAGGTGGCCCAGGGATATCTGAATTTACCAGGGCTAACCAATGAAAAATTTGTTTCTAATCCGTTTGGTAAAGATCCGCAAGCTAAGCTTTACAAAACGGGTGACCTCGGGCGCTGGTTGCCCGGAGGCGATATAGAATTCCTGGGTAGAAAAGATGGACAGGAAAAAATCCGGGGCTTTCGTGTGGAACTGGGGGAAATAGAGACTGTAATGCTGCAGAGCGCTAAAGTTAAACAGGCAGTTGTCCTTGCTAAACAGGATAGTTTAGGGAACAAGCGGTTGGTTGCGTATGTGGTTCCGGGTGAAGGGTTTGAGAAGCGGGATATGATCACCTACTTAAAGACCCAGCTTCCTGAATATATGGTGCCAGTTGTGATTGTGGAAATGAAACGGTTACCAGTAACACGCAATGGTAAAGTTGATCAAAAAGCTCTGCCGGAGATACATGGAAATCATTTATTACAGAAAGAATATGTAGCACCCCAAAACGACCTGCAAAAGATCCTGGCTGAGATCTGGCAAAAATTATTGAGAGTTGAAAAAGTAGGTATCCACGACAATTTCTTTGAGTTAGGGGGGCATTCGTTGTTGGCAGTAAAACTGGTATCTGCCATCCGGAAAACTTTGGAAATGGATTTTCCTTTAAATTATATTTTCATTTACCCAACCATTTCATCCATAGCTGATAACCTCGTAGAAAAGAACAAGCATTCTTTACAACCCAAGGTGAATATAAAATACCTTGTTCCTTTAAAAACCGGGGGAAGTAAAATTCCATTATATATTATTTGTGGTGGTGGAGGTACTGCACGCAGGTTTATAAAGTTTGCGAATATGATGGATGATGACCAGCCTGTATACGCATTACAGCCCATGGTTGACAATAAGGGGGTAAAAAATATGGGGTCTATCGAAGAAATGGCTGAGCGTTTTATTGAAGAGATTTTGATCAATAATCCTGATGGCCCCTATGCACTATCGGGCCATTGCCTTGGGGGAATTACGGCTTTCGAAATGGCAAAACAATTAGAAGCAAGGGGCAAGAAAGTATATATGCTGGCGATGTTTGATACCATCATTCGGAAAAAGGAAAAACGTGAACCGGCAAGTTTTAATAACTTTTATAACATACCAATTTCTGTGAAGAAAATGGTTTCCAAGGCAGCATTGAAGATCGATTTTGAGACTTATCTATTGAGAAAGCATACGATGAAAGCTATTGGCTATAAGGTAAAATCATTTGGTAGCTTATTTAGAAGAATGAGGAAGAAAGTTAGTAATACGAATGACCTGGAATATGCAGGATTAGAAATTTTCAATAAATCTTCTAATGAATATGTGGCAGCAAGGAAAAATTATAGGATCACACCTTACGATGGTGAGATCATTCTTTTTTATGCAAAAGAGCGTTACTATTTTACAGACGTAAATAAAAATATACGTTTCAAGAGATTCCATATAAACGATAGTACAAAAAATTTATGGAGTGAATATGCTTCTTCAATTTCAATTTTCGAGGTAGAGGGAGATCATTCCAATATTTTTGAGCCTACGCATGGAAATCAATTTGCACGATTGGTGCAGGATCAGTTAAATAAGCATGCAGCGCAGGAACAATATTAATCTGTAAAATTTCAATGAATACATCAACTCTAATTTTTATAAAGCCTTTTTAGTTATGAGTACAAACCTTATGTACCTGAAGCCCAATGTGGTGCTGGAGCCCCTGGTAGACAAGTGGTATGCCTGGAGCCACCTGATTTCACCGGCCACAGCAGCCATGAATATTGTGAACCGTCACCTTACTATTATAGAGTCATACCTGGCAGCGCCACAGATACATGCAGAAGCGGTGCTGAATCCTAAAATGCGGGGCGGTCCCTTTATGGATTTTGGTGGAGGAAGACTGGACGAGATCTCGTCACTGGAGCAGGAGTCCTATAAAAAGCAGGCAAAGGTGATCCAGTTTGCCAAAGCGGTAAAAGAGCTCGATAAGATGCTGCTGGCCGAAGCCAAGGGCTTTGGTCTGGAAGAACTGTACAAAAAAGTACCCGAGATATTGAAAGGATATGTAGAGCTGTACTATGATAGAAACAATAACCCTGGGTTCAGGTTCTTTGAATCCCTGCTGTATAAAAGTGAGTTTTATAACAGGGAATCCCAGAGCATCAGCATGTGGGTGACCAATAATGATGAGCGCCCCTTCTGCCTCAGCACACCGAGGCTAAAAGAACCCGATGTGCTCAACCTGGAGATCGGTTTTGACCACCCCTGCATTGATGAGCTGGCAAAAATGAAAAGAGTACCACAGACACTCGATTATATCAAAGCCATCACCGGCATCTCTCCCTCGCAGGAAGCCTTGTTTGAAACTTTTTTCACCGATACACCACCACCACCCTATAACAAGTATACGGGTGATAAGATCCGCATGCGCTATTTTGGCCATGCCTGTATCCTGGTGGAAACAAAAGATATCAGCATCCTGGTAGACCCGCTGATCAGCTACTATGGCTATAGCTCCTCGGTGGACCATTTCTCCGATGTGGACCTGCCCGATACCATTGACTATGTACTCATCACCCATAACCACCAGGATCATATATTATTTGAGACCCTGCTTCCACTAAGACACAAGATCAAAAACCTGATCGTGCCAAGAACCACCAGCGGTAAGCTGGAGGACCCCGATCTGAAACTGATGTTTGAAAACATCGGATTCAATAACGTGATCCCGATGGATGAAATGGAAACGATCAAATTTAGTGATGCGGTGCTCACAGGCCTGCCCTTCATAGGCGAACACTCGGATTTAAACATCCTCACCAAGATGTGCTACCTGGTACAGATAGGAGAGTTCAGGCTATTGTTCCTGGCAGATTCAAGAATCGTAGAACCGGCGCTGTACAAGCATATCCACCGGCAGATTGGCAGTGTGGACGTGATGTTCCTGGGAATGGAATGTGATGGAGCGCCCCTCACCTGGCTCTATGGTCCACTCATGACAAAAAAACTCCCAAGGGATATGGATGGCAGCAGGAGACTGGCAGGTTCGGATTGTGAAAAAGGCAAGGCACTCGTAGATATCTTCAATCCAAAAGAACTGTACGTGTATGCCATGGGACAGGAGCCCTGGTGTGAATTCATCTCCAGCATCAAGTATACCGATGAATCCAACCCGATCGTTCAGTCCAATAAGCTGGTAGACATCTGCAGGGATAGAGGCATGACAGCAGAGAGACTGTTCGGAGAAAAAGAGTTGCTGTATGATAAAAGACAGGCCCTGGTTGACATGGATGGTTAAGACCAGCCAACACCACAAGAATCCCCTTAGTGAAACATAATGAAAGAAACATTTTTGCCCTTACATCCGGCACAACGGGACGTTTATACGGATCAGCTGATCAATGCAGGCAGCCCCCATTATAATATCGGGGGCTATATCCGGCTGAAGGGTAATTTGAATAAGGAGAAACTGGGGGAGGCCATCCGCTCCATCCCTACAGTATTCGATGCTTTTAAGATAAGGTTCTTCTTTGATGGGAATACCCCCCAATGTTATGCCGATAATAATTTTACAAAAGCTGAACTCACGGAACTGGATTTCACCAATCATGCAGATCCAGCGCAGACAGCAAGAGACTGGATGCAGCAGCGGTTCAACACAGCCTTTGTGCTGGAAGAAGGAAACCTGCTTTTTGAAAACACCCTGATCAAAATAGCAAATGATGAGTACTGGTATTTTGGAAGGTTCCACCATTTGATCACTGACGGATACGGCTTTATCGTGTTTGTGCAATACGTGGCTGAGAAATACCGGTCGCTGCTGGCAGAAGATGGACAGGAGTTCCAATACCCGGCCTACCTGGAAGAAGCAGTGAAAGCAGCGGAATATTTTGGCTCGGAGAATTATAACAATGATGCCGCTTACTGGAAAGAGAAGATAAAAGAAAAGCCCAAAAAGATCCTACCCGGCAAATACCAATACCAGGATGCAGAAGGTCATACCAGCAGCACCTGGATACTGGACATCGACCCGGAGAAAAGAAAACGGCTTGAAGAGCTGCAGCAAAATACCAAAGCAGGGCTTCAGCACCTGACCATTGCGGCCCTGCTCATCTACCTGGGAAAAACAACGGAGGAGCAGGAATTTGTTTTCGGCATACCCATCCATAAGCGGAACTCCAAAAAGCTGCGGAACATCGTAGGGATGTTCAGCGGTATTCTACTTTTTAAGGGCATATATGATAAAGAGCAGCAAATAATCGACCTGATCAAACAGATCACGCAATCTCAAAGAATAGATTACCGTCACCAGGATTACCCGGTTGGTGATCTTACCCGGGAGATAAAAGCAAAAGAGGAGAGTGGTGGTTACCTGCACGAGATCAGCATCAACTACGAGCCATTAAACTTTGGACTCGACTTTGGGGAAGAATTGGAGTCATCAATCTACCGGCTGACCAATGATCATGACCTCAACCCGCTACAACTTTGCTGGCAGGAATATGGAACTGACAAATCCCTGCAGTTGCATGTGTATTATGGCAACCAATACTTTACCCCGGATGAAATTAAACTGCTCGTTCACCGGTTGCTATTTATCATTGAACAATTTTCACAAGGGTTGGAGCATGCTGCAGGCAACATCAATATTTTACCGGCGGAAGAACGCTTACTGATTGAAAACTTCAATGATATGAAAGCGGTTTTTCCAAATGACAAATCATTGGTAAGCTGCTTTGAAGAACAGGTTGCGAAAACGCCTGGAAGTATTGCATTGGTATTTGAAGATAAGGAGCTTACTTACCAGCAGCTAAATGAGCAGGCGAATCAACTGGCAAATTATTTAAGAGAAAAAGGCGTAGAGAAAGAGGAATTAGTACCGTTGTGCATTGAACGTTCCATCAACATGATGGTAGCGATACTAGCTGTTCTTAAAGCTGGGGGCGCTTATGTGCCTATTGATCCATCCTACCCCGCCGAGCGAATCAATTTTATACTGGAAGATACAGCAGCTGCCATGTGCATTACCAGTCAAATCTCTCGTTCTAAGCTTCCCTTGGACAAAAAGCTGACCATTGTTTCGCTTGATCAGGATGCTGCATTAATCAATAGTCACTGCTTATTGAATCTTTTAGCAGGCCCATCACCCAATCAGCTCGCTTATATAATTTATACTTCAGGATCTACCGGTAAACCAAAGGGTGTGCAGGTTGAACATCGTACAGTTGTAAATCTAATTCGTACACAAGCGGAATATTTTAGCATTAATAGTGAAGAGAGGATTTTACAATTTTCTAACTACTCTTTTGATGCTTCAGTTGAACAAATATTTCTATCCTGGTTAAATGGCGCTGCGCTTATTCTATTCAGGGAAGGTTTACAGTTAGACATTGATTTGTTTGGGAGACTCCTGACCGATCAGAAGATTACACACCTGCACACCACACCATCTTTCCTTGAAAATTTAAACGAAACCAAACCAACATCTTTAAAGCGTGTAATTGCAGGTGGCGATTATTGTAAACGAAGCCTGGCCGATCACTGGAAAAATAAAGTTGCTTTTTACAATGAATATGGTCCCACCGAAACTACCGTAACAGCAATCGAATATCACGTTAATAAAGATGAAACCGGGAGATTGAAAGCAGTGCCAATTGGTAAACCTCTTGCTAATACAAGGGTTTATATTTTGAATGCTGAAAATGAAATATGCCCTATTGGAGTTAGTGGAGAATTGTGTATCGGGGGAGATTGTTTAGCAAGAGGATATTTGAACCGGCCTGAACTTACACAGAAAATGTTTGTACCGGACCCTTTTAGATCTGGCAGCGAAAGGATGTATAGAACAGGCGATATCGCTTGCTGGTTGGCAGGTGGAGACATTCTTTACCAGGGTAGAATGGATGAGCAGGTTAAGATTCGGGGCTACAGAATTGAGCCGGGCGAAATAGAAAATGTTCTGCAGGAGTCTGGCTATGTACAGCAAGCGTGTGTACTTGCCCGTGAGGATAAGAGTGGTAATAGGAGATTGATAGGTTTTGTAGTGCCTAAAAAAACATTTGACCGCGATGTTATTCAAGCCTGGTTAAAAACAAAGCTACCGGAGTACATGGTGCCGGCTTTATGGGTAGAAATGGAAGCCTTGCCGCTTACATCAAATGGTAAGGTTGATAAAAAAGCCCTACCGGATCCAGATGCAAGCGAACTGGTAAGCAATGAATACATAGCACCCCGCAATGAGCTTGAAGCTCAGCTTGCTGACACCTGGAAGGAATTACTCAGGGTTGATAAGGTGGGTATCAACGATAACTTTTTTGAACTTGGGGGACATAGCCTTCATGCCATCCAGCTAACCACGAGGTTGCATAAATTGCTCAATATAAAAGCTGGTATAGGCACTATATTCAACAATCCTACCATTAGCAAATTAGCGCAAGCGCTTATGTTGGAAAAGAGATCCGGCTTCGCTCCGATTGAACATTTACCGTTGCAGGAATATTATCCATTGTCGCATGCACAGGAACGTTTTTGGATATTGAGCCATTTCAAGGACGGTTCTGAAGCGTACAATGTGTCCAGTGTTTTTAAGGTAGCAGGCAAAGTAAATGTGGTAGCCTTTGAACAGGCCTTTAACTCAGTGATCGAACGCCATGAAATATTGAGAACTGTCTTCGAAGAAATTGATGGGGCAGCATTTCAAAAAATATTGACAGTTAAAGAAGCTGGATTTAAAGTTGAATCCATAGATCTTAGCAATGCAGAAGATAGCGAAGGCTTTATAAAAAAATGGCTACAGGAAGATGCAAGACATAGTTTTGATCTTTCGAAAGGTCCTCTTCTGCGTGCCACCATTTTTAAAGAAGGCGCTGAAAAGTATACGCTCGCTTTCAATATTCACCATATTATCAGTGATGGATTGTCTAAAGAAATTTTTATAAAAGAGTTCCTCCATTTTTATAAAAAATATACAGGCAATGTACAAGATGAACTGGTGCCTTTGCCGATTCAATATAAAGATTATGCTGCATGGCATTCTGCATCTTACAGTGCACAGGGAGCATATTGGAGAGAGCTTTATAAAATAGGTGTACCAGTCTTGAAATTCCCACTCGATTTTGAACGACCTAAAGTGTTATCGTTTTTTGGTGCTATGTTGAATGTTGAATTATCGGTATCATTAACTGGTCAGCTGCGGATGCTGGCAGTAGCACAAAACATGTCTTTGAACAATTTGTTTTTTGCGCTGTATGGTTTATTGGTGGCCCGTTATAGTGGGCAAAAAGAAGTTGTAATCGGATCATTGAGTTCTGGCCGCAGCCATATCGACCTGGAAAATTTGATTGGTGTATTTATCAATTTTTTACCCGTAAAAATTACACCAGGCCCCGACCAAAAATTACAAGACTACCTGTCGAATACTAATGACGCTTTGTCGCTGGCCTATAGCAACCAGGATTATCCATTCGACATGATTGTGGAAGATTGTATAAAGCAACGGGATGCGTCGAGAAATCCTTTTTTCGACACAATGCTCAATTTTCATTTGCAAAATAATATCAAGGACAATGGCAATTCAGATTCGGCTTTGTGGGCAGAAGCCGACATAACGATAAAGCCAGACCTGTCACTCCAGGAAGAATTGTTTCAATCGGTCCTCGACTTTAAGCTTGACATTGAACCAGCAGGCAATACATTCGATCTCTACCTGAGTTATAACACCAAGCTGTTTACAGAAGCATCGATGAGTTTATTTCTAAACGATTTTGTTGAATTACTAACCAGGGTAGTAACCGAGCCGGAAAATAAACTAGGCGAATATGGACAATGGAAGTTAATGGAAACCGCGGACTCGGATGAATCCGCCACCGCTCCCATACCCTTAAACATTTGCGCTTCATTTGTAATAGAACCCATACAGGAGTTTATTGAATATTGGAGCAACGAATTGGAGTTGAACATTTCGGTCTCTTTTGCGCCATACAACCAGGTGTTTCAGCAATTGTTAAATGGAGGAAGCCTGCTAAATAATAATAAAGGTATCAATGCACTATTTATTCGTTTAGAGGATTGGCTAAGAGAAAAGCAGGAGCTTACTCCATTACAACAGGTCAGTTTCCTGGACGACACCTTTGCTGAGTTAACGAAAGCAATCGCATATTTCAGCAAAGAATCCTTTGTGCCTTCTCTCGTTGCAATTGTTCCGGTTCTGAACAGTGCTACTGCTTCGACGCCTGTGGGAGAACATATCGGCAGGTTGAACAAAGAATTAGAGATTGCCTTGAAAAGATTGCCAGCCTTGTATTTACTTGACCTTAATGACGTGGCTTCCTTGTACAATGTGGAAGACCTGTATGACGCTGAAACCGATAAGCTGGGCCATATGCCGTTTACAGAGGAATTTTATGCCGCTATCGGAACCTTCCTGGCTCGTAAGGTGAGTGCCTTTAAAGGGCCTAATTACAAAGTGCTCGCGCTTGATTGTGATAACACTTTATGGAAAGGCATCGTGGGTGAGTTGGGAGCTACAGAAGTAACAATTGACGACAACTTTACCGCGCTGCAGGAATTCTTTATTCAAAAGTACAATGAAGGCTTCCTGCTAACGTTATGTAGTAAAAATAATGAAGCAGATGTTTGGGAAGTATTTGATCAGCATCCCGGCATGAAGTTAAAACGGGAGCACATAGCTGCCCATCGTCTTAACTGGGAGCCTAAGCCTGACAACCTGCTTTCTATTTCCAGGGAATTGAACCTGGGTATGAACAGCATTATTTTTATAGATGATAATCAATTTGAAATCGAACAAATGTCTCTGAGGGCACCGGAAGTTCTTTCTTTGATCCTGCCAGAAGATGAAAACAGTTTTGAGGGTTTTTTAAACCATATTTGGGCCTTCGATTATTTCAGGATCACGGAAGAAGATACGCAAAGAAACCAGCTGTATAAAGTAGAAAAGCAACGGCAGGAAGAACAGGAAAAATATGGCTCGGCCGAAGACTTTCTACAATCACTGAACCTGCAGGTCAATTTTCTTCGGGAAAG
>JADMIO011545425.1_pt1 | contig 19383 bp, 17 predicted proteins | sample 8958161 | NCBI WGS metagenome assembly JADMIO01 (sample SAMN16585339, study PRJNA669376) | soil metagenome | isolation source: Crop rotation soil | place: USA: Cullars Rotation, Alabama | collected 2011
GGTCGGTGCTATATCCCACGACGCCCAGGTTCCACACGTCTACACCTTGCAGAAAGTGACGTTCTAAAACCTTTGGATATGCCTGCTGTTCCTCGACTCCCCAACCCTCCGTAAAAGAGTCCCCGACTACGAGAATTCGAGGATTGCTCCCTTTACTGAGCAAGTGCTCGCGGTCACGCATGCCGCGGCTGTTGGTCTGAAATCTGGTTTCGAAAACTCCGGGGTTACGTTGGTAAACGAAGCCCGATTGGTTGGGGGCTCGAACCCATCCCGTCTGGTCGTCCATTGTGAATTCCGGTGTCTGTTCTGCGCCACCGACGCGGAAGACACGCAAGCAAACCTCGAGCACTCCACAAACGAACAGCACGGAACATAAGCTAAGCAGAATTTTGGCTTTCATGACCTTCCGTAGTCGCAGCCGTTATTCCCGAACGATGTTTTTCGTGATTGGAAAACCAAGTGACTGAAAGCGGTCCCACGCCTGCCGGCCAAGCCGGAAAACGTTGCCCCGATCTTTCGAAGTTAAAAAGAGACTCAGTCCTGCAGTCAGCGCCACGTAAAGAGCAATCTTGAAGAGCGTCATGCTCCAGGAGAAGTTTGTGTCGAGAGCCCCGACGATACCCGCAGCGGCCAGCGATGCGATGATGTACAGCGACAGCAGATTTCCCCGCAACGGAATTTTGAGTTTGTACTTATACCAGAGAAAAAGCGTAGTTCCGATGTAGAGGACAATCTGCGGGCTGATGATCGCCAGGCCGGCTCCCAGTATCCCGTACGGCTTTATCAATAAATAGGCGACCAGCAGCAGAGTTCCCTGGGCGACGAGATTTTGAAATACGTGAAATGCCGTGTGATTGAACGCGACGATCAGAACCTGGTATGTGCCGACCAGCAGAGTCAACACCTCAGCGCCGACGAACAGCGCGACGAACGCGGCCGCAGGCAAAAACTTAGAAGAATAGAGCAGTGCCACGACAATCCGGGGAAAGAGAAGAAGCGGCAGCACGGCGACCGCGCACACAAAGCTGAACGTCTTCTGAAATTCTCCGGTCCACCACATGCGTTCCGTGAGGCTTCCGCCCTTGTTCATGTTCGGTGTCAGGTAAAGCTGATGCGCCGATCCCAGAAGCGTGCGGGCCGCGAGTCCGACGCCCATTGCCGACTGCATCCATCCTGCAACGCCCGTGCCGAATATTGCCAGAACCTGATAGTTCACATATAGCGCCGCAAAGGGAGCGACGAAGGCAAGCCCCCATAAAGCCAATCCGAATTTCAATATTCGCTGCGGCAGCCGGACAGAAAATCTGCCTGATTTCGTTTTGGGTTCCTGTCCCGGAATCTGTTCCGCATACCGCAGGACCGGTATTACAAGCAGCAGCCCTGCGACAGCGTAGAGCACATAGAAGCCGCTCAAGCCCATCCACCAGACGCCGATGATGGCGGCGAGCGCCAGAACGACGGCATGGCCGAACGTGAAAAACATCGACAGATTGTGAGTCAGCCTGCCGGCGATGACACTTTGAAGAAACGGGACCAGAATGACGACCGGCAAAGTCAGAAACGCGCACAGAATAATGGACTCGTAGGGTATTAATTCTTTTCCCCAGAATTGAGGAGAAAATTTCGTAATGACCAGAGCGCCTGTCATCGCCAATGCCGCTACGGCGACCAGCAGATTGCGCATTTGCCGCAACACGGTAACGAACTGTCCCCGATCCTCGTTCCATAATTCCGGAAGAAAGCGAAGCGCCGCGAACGGCATCGACAGGGAAACCGTCTGAGCGACTGTCGCGGTCAGTTTGTCCACCGTCGACAGAATGCCCACACCGTTGGGGCCGACCATCAGCGCCAGAGCCTTGGTGCGCACCAATAGCGCCAGCATCGTCAGAAACTGCAGCCCGCCGATCGTGATTAGAGCATTAAGCATGGTAGGTACTTCGTCGAATGACTCTACCGCGCGGCTACTGCATGGGGGAAATCGCTCGATAACAGCTGAACCCCGGTATCCTGTTCAACGACTCGCGCAAATGTTTCGGCGAAGGCCTGCTTGCTGTACGGCCGGAACCGCTCCGAGCGCAGGTACGCTCTGGCAGCTTCTTTGTAATTCCGGATGTCCCGTTCGCTGAGTGATTTGAGAAAATCTTTCAGCTCTTTGTAGCCGGAAAATTTCCTCATGTCGATGAAGCATTCGGACGGAACCCAGTAGTCGATATCCGGAGCGCCCAGATAAATCGGGATGGCTCCGGCGAAGAAGCAGTCGAAGATCTTTTCCGGAATCCACCCTTTCAGGACCATGTTTTCGAAGCACAATGAAAACGTGTACTGCCCGAGCGTCTCTGCTTTCGATGCGGCCCGCCCTTTATAAACGCGGCGCGCTGCCTGCAGCAAAGGATCCGGACGGAGCCGGTCCCATCGTTTATTCAGATCATGGTGAAGCAGGCGGATCGTGTACGGGACCCAATTGGCGTACATGGGGAAAGGCGTCTCGTTCCAGCCGTTCCCATAGAGATCGATCTCGCCTGTTCGGCTGAAGAATTCAACAGCCCGCAGCCGCTCGCTGTAGAGCTCCTTCCAGTAGAGGCGCGGGACGCGGTTCGAATTGATCATGACGAGGAACTTGCGGTCTGTGCGTTGCCAGATCCCATCGTGCACGTCATCGAACGACTGAGGCCAGCAAAAATGCTCAACGCGCAAAGGACTGCCGACGAAGTGTTGAATGGATTCGCTGTCGGTCCATGAGAAGATTCTGCGGAAGTAGCGCTGGGCCTCCCTGAGCTCGCGAAACATCGCTGGATCGACCAGGGGGCATTCCATGGCGAACAAGGCGCTCAGGATCGTGTCGGAGCGTTTGGACACGCGCTTGTACTGATCCATCCGCCCCATGTTGATGTAGACCTTCTGCGTTTTCGTCTCTTCCTTGGGCATGAAGTCGGCGGTCTGGACCGTGACGCCTCGCGCGGCGAAGAAATCTCGAACGTGGGCGAACGGCGCATTGATCCGGTCACCGTTCGTCCGGCCGTCATCCACGACGAAGAGTTTGTCGCCCAGAAAATGGTGCGATTGCGGCTCGATATAGAGAGCGATATCTTGTGCCATGAGTCCTGTTCTGAAAGGGAATCTCTTTCTCTGAAATTTCTACCGTTCGGTCAAAAGAACGCCGAGCTTGGAGGCGACTTCCTCGAAATTCCGGTCCTTGTAATACCAATCGATCGTGCGACGCAGACCTTCTTTGAAGCTGGTCTGCGGTTCCCATCCAAGCCGCTCGCGGGTTCGCGTAAGATCCGCGGCTCTGCTGAACACGCCGACCGGTTTAGAAGTATCGAAATCGATCGATCTTGGGGTGAAGCCGGTTTCCGCGAAAATCATGCGGGCCGCATCGATGATCTTGATGTGCTCAGCCGTCCCGATATTCACCGCGGACGAGTCTTCGATCCGTTCGGCGGCGCGAATCATGCCGTCCACAATATCTGCTACGTAAGTGAAATTCCGGTCCTGCTGTCCGTCTCCCCAGATCTCGTACGGATCCATTTTGATGAACGCTTTCGCAATCAAAGCGATGACGGCGTGAGATTCGTTTTCACGCTCGCCGTAAGCCGTGAAAAAACGGCAGGACGCCGACTTCAGACCGTACTGCTTATAGTAGGCACGGAGAGCCATCTCACCCATCAACTTCGCCCAGCCGTATTCACCGTCGGCCGCGGCGCAGCCGGCCTTGAAGGGGTTCGCCCATTCTTCTTTGAGATAGACCGTGTTTCCTTCGACTGGCGCCTCTTGAAGATGGGTTGGATACACGCAGGCGGAACTGGCAAAACAGACCCGGTTCACTTTCGCGCGATAGGCCTCATCGAACACGACGCCATCAAGAACGAGGTTCGTTGAACAGTCCGCGGGGTGAGTGTCGATGAACCCGCGGCCGCCGTGACACGCCGCCAGGTGAAACACGACTTCGATGCCTTTCATCATCTGCCTGGTGAAATCGCGGTCCCGTAGATCGCCTTTGCAGAACTCAATGCGATTCGCACTTTCCTGCAGGTTTTCCAGCTTTCCGCTCGATAGGTCGTCGGCGACGCGGATCTTTGCTCCGAGAGTCACCAGCTTGTCCACTAGATGGCTGCTGATGAAAGACGCGCCGCCTGTCACCAGGACTTTTGTATTGTTCCAATGGCCCATAATTCCTCTTTCCCTATTAGAATTTTTTCGAAAGATGAGTTTTAGAGAGCATTCACGCTGTATGCGGTTGAGACACTCGCTCGCCCGATTCGGCGCGCGTTTTCACGAAGCTCGCGCACTCGTCGAGGATCGACTGAAAGCTGCGCGGCGAGTAAGACAGTTCCCGTCGCGCTTTGCTCGAGTCGTAGAAATGGCATCGATGCGCGAAGTAATGAGTTGCGTAGGTGACTCGTGGCGTTTTCCTGCGCAGACGGCCGTAAGGCTCCAACAGAATTGCAGCGAGCCGGCTCACCACCGGAAAGACGGGCACCATTCTAGGATGAGCCTCGACTGCTTTCGCTGCCCGTTGAAACATATCCCGGTAAGTGATGTTTTCGCCGCCCAGAATATAACGATTGCCGGCCGCTCCGCGCTCGATCGCCGCGACGATTCCGTCGACGACGTCCGCCACATGAACCACACAGATGCCGCCCGAAAAATAAGGAACGATCGCGGCGGTCCGCACGCGTTCCAGGAGTTCCATTCCCCGATAGTGCGATCCGAAGGGCCCGAAGATCGATGCCGGGTTCACGACGACGGCGTCGAGCCCTCTGTCTGCGGCCGCCAGCACCAGTTTTTCCGAGAGGTGTTTCGTTCGGTGATATTCCAGGACCGAATCCTTCAAGTTGAATGCGAAATTTTCATCCGCCGGAGTCGAGTCCTTCGAGATGCCAATGGCGGCGACCGAACTTACCTGCAGCAGCCTCCGAACGCGGTGTTTCTTGCAAGCGGAAATGACATTGCGCGTGCCGTGTAGATTGATTTCTTCCGTTTCAGGATCGACGACGGCGCTCTTCTGATTCCTGTTTTTGTTGTGCGCCGCATGGACCACGATGTCGTGGCCTGCGACCGCGCGCTCGACGTTATGAGAATCGGCGATATTGCCTATTTGCTCGGAAATATTCAGTCCCGCAAGCGCTGCCATGCTCGAGTCATCCCGACGCAGCACGCTGACCGCATGGCCTTCCGATATCAGACGCCGGCATAAGTGCGAGCCTAAGAAGCCGGTTCCGCCTGTGACGAGAATTTTCAAGTGACCGAACTCACGCCAAGTATCCTGGCCACCAGTTCAGCAACCTGCTCGAAAACCTGAGCTGAGGGGTGCTGTTCGACAGCGCTGACCGTCAACGGAATCTTTGCTTCTCCGATTGCAGGAACCACATCCAGGCATTCCGCGCCGGCAGCAGTCGCCGCATTACAGACGGTCGCGATGTACTTGTGAAAGAGATAAGGCTTTTGATCGAATCCGCCGAGTACTGGAAAGGGAATCACAATCAGCCGAATGCCGTTCGAGTGTGTCAATGACGCAAGGTCGGACAAGCACGCTTTGGACGCCTGCCAGCCTGCGCTGCTCTCGTCGAAGCTTTTTTCCAGCGCCAGGCGATAGTCGTCCAGGTGCGAGCCGCCTGCCTTCACCAGCTGCCAGCGCGTCCAGGCGAGGTTATACGCATAGCTGCGCTTGCGCAGCGATGCCATCGCATCGCCGACCACGCCGGTCTTGACGTCCGGCGAGATGACTCTGTCACCGATCACCTGCAGGGTAGGAGGATCCGTATCGTTCGACACATAGACCAGAACGACGACCTGCGGCTTGAGACTGAGACCGCGATCCTTGAATCTCCAGTATTCCTGACATGTGTTGTAAGCCGGGACGGCGAGGTTGGTTACTTCTACGCCGCGGTCTTGCCGCGCTCCCAGCTTCTTTTTGATTTGAACCGCTAACGTTTGATCTTCGCGAACGCCTTGTCCAAAAGCGACCGAATCGCCGACTACCGCGATTCGAAGAGCCTGCCGGGTATTGACGGGATCACTTTCGTCGCCGCGGAAACCGCTCGAGTTTATGGAAATCGGAACGCCCGCGTACAACCCGTGAAAACCAGGCCGCAATTCATAAACGGTATGGGCATCGTGACTCGCAACGAATGCGCTGCCTTCCAGGTAATAAGGAACGTAACCCCAACCTCTGAGGAATACTTCGAACAGCAGCCCCAGAACGACGAACGTGGGTAACGTCAGCAAAACAAAATTACGGACAGTCTTCATGCCGGCTTATGCTGCGCAATCGCCTCGCGGTAAAGCTCGAAGTATTGCTCCGTAATCCGCTGCCAGGAGAATTTCTCGAGCGCGTGAGCTCGGAGAGCAGCGGGGTCGTATTGCCGGCCGCGATCAATGACCTGCTCGAGAGCCCGAGCCAACGCTTCCGGATTGTCTGGAGGAACGAGGGCCCCGACATTGTCGTTAACGATGTCGGCTGGGCCGCCGCAATGCGTCGAGACCACAGGAGTCCCGCACGCCAGAGCCTCGACAAGGACCATTCCGAGACTTTCCTTTCGGCTTGGAAGAACCAGCACTCCGCTTTCCTGCATGTATCGCACTAACTCGCCTATGGGCTTTCCGCCGGCGAACTCGACGCGATCGCCCAGGCCAAGATCGATGGTCATCTGTCGAAGGCGGTCGTATTCCTTTTTATAAGCGACGTAAAAACTCTCGCCGACGAGCACGAGCTTTTCCGTCCGGCCCTTGTCGGCAAGCAGCCGCAAAGCTTTGATGAGGACGTCGACGCCTTTTACCGGGCGTATCACTCCGACGAAAAGGATTTGATTATTCTTCCGCTGGACCGCGCCATTCGGCAGCTTGAAGATCGAATCGTCAACGCCGTCTGGAATCGTCCTCAGCCGGTTCGAATCGCCGGTGAAGTGAGCGATCTCGTCGCGCACCACTGTGCTGATGGCAACATGGAATGCCGATTGTTCGGCTGCCCACTTTGCCTGCTTGAGGACGAACGGAAAATCATCCATCCATGGCTTCCATGGGTTCTGTTCCGTGATAATGACGGGCACTCCGAACTTGCGTCCCAGTTTTGCCGCCACCCAGCCGTCCGGGTAGCTGAAGTGAGCGTGAATGACGTCAAAAGGGAATCCGCGGCGAAGTTTTGAAGCAAGCCGTGCGGCCGAAAGGTAATAAGGCACACCTTCGGTTCCATGGAACCAGTGTCCGGGCGGCACGACGAAACGCGGATGAAAGACCTCCACGCCGTTCTCGATGCTTCGATGCGAAATTTTGCGGAATCGGGAGTATTCCTCGCTCAATCCCGGAACCGGCGGGCAATATGGCACCGGTGCGATCACTTTGCATTCGGAGTAACGAGCGCAATGCCGCACCAGGCCTTCGACCCACAGACCCAGCAGCTTCAGGACGTTGTTCGGATAGGCGCGCGATATAAATAGAATACGCAACTTCCGGTCGCGTCCTGTCCCCGAGGCGCGCGTAGGGATCCTCGACGCGCTGGGGGTTTTAAGCATGGAGTCGATGGGCATTGCAGGTTCTAACGATCGACCTCAATGGCATCCGGTTCCGCGGGAGCATTGTTCAGTTCTTTGCAGGCCTCTTCAAAGTGCGCGATGCTCTCGAGCCCGACCCAGCAGTCTTTGATGTAATACGCGCCCACTTTCTTGCCTGCCGCGTTCAGCTTGCGGATGAGATCGGGAACGGTGAAGAACTCTCCGTCCGGCACCCAGGCGAGGGTGCTTCCCTTCAACGCGTAGATTCCCGCGCTGATCGCATATTCCTGTGTGGGCTTTTCGACGATGTCGGTGATGCGGCCGCCATCGATGGTGAGAACACCGAAAGGCGAGCGATAGACGTGTTGCGTGTAGCCGACCATCAGATCCGCGTTCTCTTTACGGTTCGCTTCGACAAACGCGCGGAAATCCATTTTGGTAAGGATGTCGCCGTTCATCAGGAGGAAATGCTCGTCGCCGGCGACGCGGTCGCGAAGCAACGATAGTGGGCCCGCGGTTCCCAGCGGCACCGTCTCTTTCACGTAGCTGACGGTAACTCCGAATCGCGATCCGTCTCCGCAGAACGCCTGCACCAGCTCGGCGTGATAGCCCAATGCGAGAACGATCTCGCGAATGCCGGCGGCGCTCAGCTGTTCGATGATGATCTGCAGAATCGCTTTTTCGCCCACCGGCAGCAGCGGTTTCGGGATCGAAAATGTAAGCGGCCGGGACCTGCTTCCCAGTCCTCCGGCGAGAATAACGGCTTTCATCTTTTGTTCAGCCTCTCAGATTCGATACGTGGTTGGGTCATAGAGGTTCAGGTTGTGCCGGATCCAGTCGATCGTCAGACTGAGCCCTTCTTTCAAGCTGACCTTGGGAACCCATCCGACCAGTTCCCGAGCTTTGGCATTCGCCGAAAGCAAACGGGCGACTTCGCTCTTCGCCGGACGAAGACGTTGCGCGTCACGGTGAATTTCGACGCCGTCGCCGACGATCCGGCGGATCGATTCGGCAAGCTCACCGATCGAAATTTCATGGCCCGAGCCCAGATTGATTTCCTGCCCGACCGACTTGTCCGACTCGGCGACTTTAATCATGCCGTCCACGGTATCGGTCACAAATGTGAAATCGCGCGTCGTGTCGGTGTTGCCGACATGGATCTGACGGGTTGTCAACGCCTGCGAGATGATCGTTGGAATGATCGCGCGGTCGCTCTGCCGCGGGCCGTAGGTGTTGAACGGCCGCACGATCGCTACCGGCAAATCGAAAGCGTTGTAGAAACTCAGCGCGATGGCGTCCGCGGCGATCTTGCTGGCCGAATACGGCGACTGCGGCTGTTTCGGATGAGCCTCATTGATCGGAGTGTAGATCGCGCTTCCGTAAACTTCACTGGTGGATGTCATGACCAGTTTTTTCACGCCGCGGTCTTTGGCGGCCGTCAGCACGTTGAAGCTCCCCATCGTGTTGACCTCGACGACTTCACCGGTGTGGAGGTACGAGTAGGGGATGCCCACGAGCGCGGCGAGATGGAAAATCACCTCGGCATCATGGACCAGGCTTCGAACCGTTTCGAGGTCGCGAATGTCGCCGGCCACTATCTGCAACTGCTGCCTCTTATCGCCGATCAACTCGAGCACGCCGGCATCGTTGCGGGAGTTGTAGCGGACGAAGGCGGTCACTCGCGCGCCAAGATCCACAAGTCTCTCGACCAGATGGCTTCCGATGAAACCACCGGCGCCCGTCACGACGACGGACGTGTTTTTCCACGAAATCATTGAATGTTCCCCGAATTACTTCGTATTGACGGCGGTACTGCCGAATTTTGTGCCGATCAAGGCCTTCGTCAGTTGAAGAGGTTGAAATACGACGCTGGGCCACAGAAAGACCTCGTTGGTGCAGTAGCATTGCTTTGCGCGAATCTGCATTCGCAGTCTGTTCGCCTGTTCCGAATCCCAGATTTCGAAGAAGCTCTGCTTTCTCAAGTTACCGAGCGGCGCGTGCGTTTCGCAGAAGCTGACGTCGCCGTTTGCATAAACAACGCCCGACAGAATGCCGGCCTTGCACGGCACGTACTGCGCTTCCGACTCGATCGTCTTGACCTTTGCCCATTGCAGCATGGGCTCGACGATGGAGCCGAACCGCTTTTCTTCACGGCTGTGCCAGACGTCCTTGATGTGATCGTACAGGCGTTTGTACTGTTCGAGGGCCGGACCGGTCAGTGAAGGGTTCTTGCGGTCTCCGCGAATGATCGCCAGGTTGTGGTGTTCCATGGACGGGCAATTCTTCTGGAGGTATTCGGTCAGCTGCCAGCATTCATCCATGTTCTCGTTCATCGCGACCGTGTTCGCGTGGATACGAAGGCGCGGGTCCTCTTTTTGAAGCTCCGCCAGCATTTGATACGTTTCCATCGCTTTGGCGAACGACTTTGGATTGCCGCGGAAGCGGTCATGATATTCCGGCATCCCGTCGAGCGAAATTTCGCAGACGAAGCGCTGAAGAGTTTTCGATTTCAGAACCTCGCGGACTTCCTTCTCCGTGCGATCGGTAAAGTAACCGTTCGTCGGAACGTAGATCTGCGTGACGCCATTCTTTTCGGTAAACAGCGAGCAGATTTCACCGAACTCCGGACGGATAAACGGTTCGCCTCCGGACAGGTTGAGAATCTCGAACTTCCCCAGTTCATTCGATAGCTTGCGAAATTCCTCCAGCGTCAGGTCGTCGCGTTGGTTCAGATTGCGCCAGTAGAAGCAATGCTCGCACGTCAGGTTGCAGATGGAATTGATGAAAATGATCATGAACGGCGGCGTCTGCCGCTCGCGATGTTCGGCTGCCCGGATCGATAGCCTGGAGTGGCGCACCACTCGTGATATTACTGACATGCCGGTCTCCTTTGAGCGCCTGCGGCCGTTAGCGGACGAGTCGCCGTTGCCAATGGAATCATGAGATCCAAATACCGCCTGATGACCAGTCTCCAGTCATACAAGGCCGCGCGCTTGGGCCCCTCGACGCGCATCTGTTTTCGCCATTCGTTGTTATTGAGCACGGCCAGAATCTCTTTTCGCAGCGTGGGGACCGATGCGTCCGTGATCAGGTGTGCGACGCCTCCGGCAAATTCCGGAAACGCGGTGTTGTTCAGCGCAATCACCGGAGTCCCGCAGGCCATGCCTTCCAATACGGGCATTCCGAAGCCCTCGTATGACGAGGGATAGACGAGAAGATCCGCCGCATTGTAGATCAGTCGCATCTGCGGATAGTTGGCGTAGCCCAGAATAGCGACATCGTCCTGAAGCCCGAGTTCATCGATGACTCGTCGAAAGGGCGAGTCGCCGGGCTGGTCGCTTCCGACAATAAACAGTTTGTGAGGAATCCGGTCCTGCTTTTTGAGCAGACCGAACGCCCTGACCAGCGGCGACAGATTGCGCCGCTCCACGGGCTTGCCGACATAGAGGATGAAAGGGCTGTCGGCTCCCAGATAGTTTCGGCGCAGCTCGGACAACGTCTCTTTTTCTTCGATGGGCTGAAAAAATCTCGTGTCGACGCCATCGGGCACGACGCTGATTTTGTCCGGATTCAATTTGTAAAAGCGCACCATGTCGCGTTTGCTGTGCTCGCTCACGGTCGAGACAGCGGTTGCCCGGTGCGCGCTGAGGCAATAGATCGCTCTCGCCTTGTTCAGCGTCCACCAGTCGAATGCCTGCGGATATCCTTCGTAAGATCCGTGATGCACCAGAAACGTCGGACACCGCGCCATCAGCGGCGACACGTAACTGGGACAGAACAGCAGGTCCTTCGTTCCGTGCGCTTTCGGCAGCGTGAATTGCTCCCATGCCGCGAGCGGCAGCGAAGACGGCAGCACGACGTTCACCGCACATGGCGGAAGATACACATCCGAGCCGAGCGGGCGCGGCGTGTACACTTTTATTTGAGTAAACGGATGATCCAGTTCGCCGGCGGCGGAGAGGAACGCTTCGATGCAGCGTCCCACGCCGGACCTCTTGCCCACCAACCGGATTCCGTTTACGCCCAGAATCATTTGTTATTGGTCAGCTTGCCTGAGTTGCAGCGCGAAATGTCCGCTCGAATCTCATTCGACCGATCGCGAAGATTGTTTTCGCACCGAGTTCGGCAGAGAAGTTGGCCGCGGCCCGCGCGGTTCCATAGAGGACGCCCCCCCGGTTTTCGTCCTTGAGGATCCCGCCGCGGTTGATCAAGTACCGCTGGAAGAAGACCGCGAAGCGGTGCAGTCTCTGAATCTGCTCTTTGCTCAGATTTTCGTTCCCGATCATGGCTTCGTGACTGTTCCTGTACGAGTAAGTATCGTCGCCGGTCAGGCCGCTCGAGACAGCCCAGTCGCGAAGTTTTGTGCCGATCAGAGGCGACGCCGCGGTGAATTGAATCCAGTTCGCGCGAAGACGGAGAGCGAAGCCGATCGTCTCGAGTATCGTGTAGGTCGTATCGCCCGGGAGCCCGATGATGAAGAAGCAGAACGTCTTGATCTTCAGCTTGCGGCACATGGCGACGATCTGGATGATGTTTTCCCGGCTGATCGGTTTTCGTCCGACGTTCTCCTGAATTTCGACTTCGGCGCTCTCGACGCCGAAATTGATTCCCTCGCAGCCCGCCTCCGCCATCGCCGTCAGAACTTTTTCGTCGAGACAGTCCGCGCGCGTTTCGCACTTCCACTTGAAGTCGAGTTTCCGCCGTTTGATTTCTTCGCAGATCTCGACGACGCGGCCCTGCCGCAGAGAAAACATTGGATCGCGGAAAAGAATGTACTGAATGCCGAGGTCCTTGACCAGGTGTTCGATTTCGTCGACGACATTCTTGGGCGACCGGAATCGGAACGGTAGTCCCTGACCTATCGGGTAAGGACAGTAGTGGCAGCCAAAAGGACAGCCGCGCGAAGTCAGCATTGGCAGGAACGGGAGCGGACCTGCATTTGACGATCGCGGGATTGCGTACTTCTGATACGGCAACAGTTCCCACTTCGGGAATGGGATTTTGTCGAGTTCCTTCATGAACGGCCGCATCGGATTCTCGAACCATTGACCGTCCCGCCGGTAGTGGATCCCGAGAATCGTTTCGTCCGGCTTTCCCGTGGCGAGTTCGTAAACCGTTTCGTCCGGCTCGTTGTGGATGACGTAATCCAGACTCGTTTCCGCGGTGACGCGGCTCTTCACATGCGGCAATACCGCTCCCCAGATCGCTAGCGAGATGCTTCCTTCGGCTTCTTTGATCGTCTTGCAGACCGAAAGATCCCAGTCCAGGCTGCACAAAGCAGTTCGGACCACGACGAGGACAGCGCCCTTGGTATCGCGTGCGTGCTTCTGGACTCGCTCCGCCAGCTGATTTGGATTCAGGTCCAGGCCCTGAGCTTCGAGAACGTCGATCGAAATTTCTTTTTCGAGGAGCGATCCCGCGAGGTACGGCAGATCCAGAGGCGGAGCAATGTTGACCCCGGCCGGATACAGCTGCCCATATCCGCCCATGGAGTCTCGGTTTGCCGTATAGCCCGGTGGGCTTGGCGGGTTGATCAATACAACCTTGTTAAAGCGCAAGAGCACTTCCTCCTGATAATCGTCAATTCTTCCGAGCTTTTACGATCCACCCGGCCCCCATCCATCGAGGCACCGGCCACCGGCCTTCTTCAAATCGCCTTGTGACCAGGAGAGCGATGCGGGGCAGGAGTTCGTCCAGCGGAGAAAGAAAGAGGCAATAATAATAGCCGACACTCTCGACCACGGTCGCGCCCTGTGAACGAAACAGTTCGTGGGCAGCGCGTTCGCTGAACAGCCGCCGCTGTCTCGTCATGGGGTCCGTTGCCGCTGTAATGGTGGAATTACGAAATTTTCGCCGGAGGCTATGCCACATCGACACCGCCGGATAAAACACACGCAATTTCCACCACGAATAGGGACCAAACTGATTCGGAAACTCGATGATCACCGTTCCGCCCGGCTTCACGACGCGAAGCATCTCACGAACGGCCTGGTGTGGATCGGACAGAGCGTCGATGACTCCCATGCACAACGCGGCATCAACAGAGTTGTCGGGCAAATCCAGTTGGCCCGCTCCGCCGAGAATGAAATGTACGCGTTCGCTTTCGGGGAAGCGCGATCGAGCGATCTCGATCATCCTTGCCGAAGGATCGACGCCCCAGAACGTGCAGCCCCGATCCAGCAGGGCTGCCGTCATGACGGCCGGCCCGCAGCCCACGTCGACGACGCTTCCGCCCGGCTGATCGAACAGCCGCAGGACTTTCTCTCTTCGAACGCGGCGGACGTAGCCCGGCAGCGTCGGTTGAGAGTAGACGCGATCGTAGCGGTCGGCCGCGTCGTTAAAGAATTCAACTGTCGGATCGATTTTGGCGCTCATCAAATTTACTCGACCCTGCTCAGGCTGTGGCCGGGGCCGACAAGATAGCCGACAAATTCGCCCAGCGCGTACGCGATTGCGAATATCGATAAAGACGGAAGCGAAAGGACGAATTCCTTATACAGCCGTTTCTTCTCGAAAAAAATGTCGCGAAAAATCCGCATGCCCACCAGCAACGGCAGCAGCGGCGAGGCGCAAACATAGAACAGGCGCTGCGTCGCTGGAATCCCCGCGCGACGCATTCCGGCGAATGACCGCGAGTAGTGAAATCGCTGCGACAGGAAATCGAAAAATGCGAACCCCTTTTTGTGCTTCACGACAATCGTCGGAACCGAGACGAACTTGACGCCCTTGTTGCGCAGTTCCTTATGCAGAAAGAACTCCCAGTAGTTCCGCTTGATGTCGTCATCCACGAGGTCGAGAACTTCTCTTTTGTAAGCGGCATTGTTGCCGGGAATGCTGTCTACTTCGCCGGCCGGAACCGGCAGCATCGCGGAGCTGTATTCGCAAAGGAACGTGGACCAGTCCAAAATCGTGTCGGTTTTGGCATTTTCTACCGCGCCACCCACCACCATGTGGCCCGACTGGTGCGCCTTGACGATCTCGGCAAACCAGTTGTCGGGCGCGATGCAATGGTCTTCGGTGACGACGATAATATTTCCGCGAGCCTTCGCCATGCCGATGGCGCGCAATTCGGGAATGCTCGGCCGTCCGTCAAAGTGCAGCAGTTGAACTCCGGGAAACTTCTGACGAATGTAATCGGCGGTGCCGTTCTGGCAGCGGTCCGCCACGATGACTTCGTGGTCGAACCCGCCCTTCTGGTTTTCGAGGGCCGCCAGGCACTCGTCGATTCCGGGTAAGCCATTCACGGATGCGATAACAACCGAGATGGCGGGTCGATCAATCCCCATGCGTCAGCCGTTCGAGCATGCTGCGATACGCTTTTCGAGGACGAATTCTGTCCCGTACGGCCACACCGACCGAACTGACCTGCTTCATAATCGATGAGGTCAGCGTCGGACCTCCAAGGCACTCCCGGCAAAACGGGAGCGGAGGATGAAACATGTCGAAGGAACTGCGGATCCGCTTGGCTTCGGGCGACTCCAGAACTTCCATCAAAGTCTGCTTGCGCAGGTCGCCGACGACATTCTTGCCGTCGTAGTCCACGCAGCAGGTCGTGACCTCGCCGCTCGCGAGAATGCCGAAGTCGTCGCGAAACGCCGCGGAACAGCCGCCGACAAGAGCGGGATAGCTGCGCTTGCCTCCCTTGGTGTCTCCGCGCTGCTCGCGCACCCAGAAATCCTGAATCCGGCTGAAACCGATGTTGACGCCGGGATAGATCGGATATTCGCCGTCGATGGCGCGTACCGGGATCTTTTCATACTTGCTGACGTCTTTGCCGTATTTGCGCGCCATCTCCAGGGTGTGAGCCTGAAACACTTTGGCGACGTTGACGTTGTCTTCCTCGCTCGTGAGATGCTCGTAGGAATCCATCATCTTCAGTTCGGCGGGGAATGAACGGATGAACAGCTTGATGCACAGTTCCGTCGAGGCGTCCATGCGGATCTTGTCTTCGATCAATTCCTTCGTGAGACGAATGTATTCGGCGAGAGTCAGTTTCCCGCCGCGAAGCCGCATATTGAACGATGTGTCGTTCGGAGTGCGGAAACCGATCTCGAGCCTCGACAGGTTGCTCTTGAACAGCGCTTCGTTTCTCTCTTTCTGCAACAGGCTGCCGTTGGTCAGCAGCCGCACTCTCAGAGAGCGTTCTTCCGCGTATGCCGTCAGCGCGCAGAGCTCTTTGTGAAGGAACGGTTCGCCCATCAGGTGAAAGGTCAGAAACTGAGTCAGATTGTTTTCGGCGATCTGATCGATGATGTTCCGCGCGAAGTCGCCCGGCATCATCTCCTTTTTGCGCGACTGCTGGTCGATAGGGCAGTAATCGCAAGTGAAATTACAGGCATTCGTCAGCTCGAGGTAGATGATCCCGAATCTGGGACGCCGGTCACTCGTACTCATTCATTCTCCTATTCTGGGCTTTACCCTTACGCCTGGCGCTTTTCCAGACGCCGGCCCAGTTCTTTTTCCTCCGGAACCGACAGATAGCCGAGCAGTTCTCCGGCCGACCAGCTGACGAGGAACGCCGTGATCACCGGTAAAGCCGATAGATATAGCGTGATGTTTTTTTTCCGGTCCATGACACGCCGAGTCATGCGCGAGAGATAGATAAACGGAATCAGGGGCGACATGACCGCATATGCGAGACGGCGCATCGTCGAGAAGTGTTTTGCCCGGTCCGTTCCATATTGCCTGCCGTGAAAAAAACGCTGCTCCATGAATCCGGCAAACGAAAACGACTTGTGATGGCGGACGACGATGCCTGGATTCAACGAAAGCTCGTGCCCATCCGCGATCATCTGCTCGTGGATCGCGGCTTCCCAGAAGCCGTTGCGCCTCTCGGCTTCGTACTTCTCCAGAACAGCGCGTTTGTATGACGCGTTGTCGGCGGCGAAATCCTTCACGCGACGCTCTTCGAAAGGAAGCATGTAGGCGCTATACCTGCAGAAGTAAATCGCTCGTGAGACCACTCCACCGCCGGCTTCGTTTTCGATGGCGCCGCCGATACCGGCGAAAGCCTTCTCGTGAGCTTTCAGGATTTGAGGAATCCAATCCTTTTCGGGAACGAAGTGCGCCGTCGTCGTCGCGACAATTTCCCCGCGCGCCTGCTGAATGCCGATTTCCCACAACTGCGGTATGAACTTGTCTTTCGCCGCCTGCACCAGTTTCACTTCCGGAAACTGGCGGCCGACGAGTTCGGAACTTTCGTCGCTTGAATTATCCACGACGATCACTTCGGCTTCGCCGCTTCTCCATGCATCGTGCAGAGCGTTCAGACAACGGCCAATATTGTCCCGGCCGTTGTGAGACGCGACGACAATAGAAATTCTGGGCGCTCGCATGATTTACTCGGCCGGCTTCCTGGCGCTGACGAAGAACGCACCACGCGGATAAACAAATCGTCCGCCCCGGGCTTCGACCTGGCGGCAGGTTTCGAAAAATTCCGCGCGCAAGGCGGCGGTTTTATCTTGCGGCGCGTCCGATAAACGTTTGCGAGCCAGGCTCGAGAACGTGCTTTGAATGCGCCAGAAGTCGTCGGAGGTCTCCAGGTATGCCTGGTGCCCGAACCAGCTGGTCTGGATGTCTGTAAATTGCGCCTGACGGATCACCGCCAATGTGCCCCCAGTACGATTCAGGCCGGCGTGCGCAAGCGCGGAGATTTCGGCTTCGTGAGGCGCGGGCAGGTGCTTTTCAACAAGGCGTTCGAGGAATGCCGGAGCAACGAGCAGCCGCCCGGTCCGTTCCAGCGCAAGCTGGCGCACGTGCCGGACTCCCTGGACGATGGTTGCCATCGACAACAGATCGGGACGGCTTCCGACGGCCAGCACGAGCCGGCCTCCGGGCCGCAATACGCGGAACATCTCCTTCACCGCGGCGGCCGGGTTTGGAAAATGCAGCAGAGCGAACAGCGACAACACGACGTCGAATGACCGGTCCTCGAACTCGAGCGCTTCGGCGTCCATGCTTCGGAACTCAACGTTGCGACCAGCATTGGACTGGGCTGCGTTTTGCCTGGCCGTAGCCAGCATGCCTTCCGATAGATCGACTCCGACGACCTGTCCTTTTTGCGCGGCCCGGGCGGCGTTGAGGGCGACGATGCCCGTTCCCGTGCCGACGTCCAGGATTCGATCCGGCGAACGGAGGCCCGCAAGGCCGACCATTCGCTCAGCGAACGGCAGCGATAACACACGTGTAAATTCGTCGAAATGCCCGCTGACGTCGTCGTAGCTGGTGGCATCTTTGATTTTAAAAATGTCGGAAGGACTGCTCGTAGGAGGCAAGATAGGCTACCGCCGTTCAACCCCCGTCCGTAAGACGGGGGAAAACCTTATTTCTCAACACCGTTGGATTTCTGTCAATAACTAAACGCAATGCCAATTTCCCCAAACCCTTTGAAAGCATGCGGATTACTTCTGTAGGGGCGGTCTATGACGCCCTGCAACCGCTAATTCGCATGCCCGTTCGCTTCAAGATGGCGCGCCAGTTCGCGCGCGACAAGTTCCGATCCCTGTGCATTAACGTGCGAGTCGAGGATGGGGTTGTAAAGAAGATGCATGTTCTTCGCCGTTTCCGCCAGAAAGGCAGGCGTTAAATCGATGAACTTGATTCCGTACTTATCGCACAACTCGGAAATCAGTGCCGGAAGGTCATTCGGCTGCCAGTTTTTGAGCTCCCGGTCGGCGGCATCCGTGAACTTGAGGTGGTCGTGCAGGACTCTTTCTTTGCCAGGCATATAAGTCAGCCAGACGGTGACTTTCCGTTCGGCACCGAAGCGAGCGTATTCGCTGAAAAAATAGTTCAGATGTTCGAGGGTCTGCTGATCAACCGCGGACTTGGCCGGCGGAGCATACGTCAGCATTACCGGTATGTCGGCGCCAGGAGCTGTGAAATAGGCGTTGAAGTAAACCGGTCGTTTGAAGAAGCGCCCGTACAACTGCTTTCCGGTGTCGTACAGCGCTTTGACAAAGGATGTTTGCTTTTTGAAATTGCGATAGGGTCTCTGTCCCGTTTCCTTCCAGCGGGCAAGCTCTTCGTATTCGCGGTTCAGGTCCGACAAATCATTGCCTTCGAAAAAGACAATGACCGCGTCCCTGGTCGCTGGAGAGACTCCAAACTGCTTGAGGTAGGTCAGGTAAGTGAGCGGACCGGTATAGCTCGTTCCGAGATTCAGGACGCGGCGGTTCAGCATCTTGCCCAGTTTCGTTGTGAACAACTGGTCGTCCGGCAGATAACCCAGCTCGGTGAAGGAATCACCGGCCACGGCAATGTCCCAGTCCGAAAGATCGTCCGGGTTCCTGAAACCTTCTTTGTTGTACTTTGCGGTGACCGGCGGCTGGCTGGCGTACGGATCCCAAGGCACGTGTGCCAGCGTGACGTTTCGGCTCAGAAGCCGGCCGCTCCAGGTCGCGGGCCCGGGGCGCCTGAAGGAAACCTCTCCGATTGGAAGTGTGGGCTGCGTTCCGTAGATAGGCATATCCCGGAAGGCCCGCTCCTCGTGGGCAAAGTCAAATCTGATGAGACGAAAGAACGCTTCGGACACGAGGACGAAAACGAACAGAGTCAAAATCGACAAACAAATGTTTGCGAAAATGCGAGATATAAACCGCATGTCGGGCAAAAGGCCGAGAGCGGCGATCAGCAGCCCTGCGGCCAGAATCGCCGTTTGAGCGGGCGTCCATGCGGGAGTTTTCTTTGCGTAAGCTGCAACGACAGCCGCAAGAGCAATAAGGCCTCCCGTGAATACGTGCAACAGGAGACGGACATTCCGGCTTCCAGCCAGTTTCAGTTCTGCTTTCTGCGTGGAGTTCATTGGATAGCGTAGGCGGCGCGCTGCGCGTTGGCCTCATAAGCCGAGAGCATCAAAGCGAGCGTCCGGCGGTTATCGAGCGCATGACACGGC
>JADMIO011485913.1_pt1 | contig 19382 bp, 17 predicted proteins | sample 8958161 | NCBI WGS metagenome assembly JADMIO01 (sample SAMN16585339, study PRJNA669376) | soil metagenome | isolation source: Crop rotation soil | place: USA: Cullars Rotation, Alabama | collected 2011
CTCGACATGAGCGCGCCTGAGATCGCCAACCGCCTGCGCGCGCTCGTGACCTGGTGCGCCGGCTACTTCAACGTGAGCATGGCGTTCGTGAACCTGCAGCGCCGGAACAAGATCCACTTCCAGGCGGCGGTGAGCGGCGACCCGCACTTCGCGGAGGGGCTCGACGCGGAGCCGGGCGACAGCCTCTGCAGCATGGTCGTCGACGCCGACACCTCGATGGTGATCGGCGACACGCTCGTGAACGCCGTCTTCGCCAAGCATCCTGCGGTGGTCGCGGGGTGCCGCTTCTACGCCGGGGTCCCGCTCCGCACGCCCGACGGCCTCACGCTCGGGACGGTCTGCCTCCTCGACGGCACGCCGCACACGTTCTTCGGCGAAGACCTCTCCGTCCTGGAGACGGTCGCAGACGGCATCGCACGTCGACTGAGCGCGCTCGCGACCGGGCAGGTTTCCGGCGCCTACACCTTCTGCGTGCCCGACGTCTTCGCACACGAGAAGTTCACCGCCATTCTGGTGGCAAGCGTCCGGCGCGCGGTGCGCAACCAGCAGGCCATCGAGCTCGCCCACGTCGACCTCGGCACGGGCGACGAGGCCGGCTACCGCCGATTTGCGGAGGTCGTGCAGGCAGGGGCCGGGCGCGCCTGCCTCGGGATCGGCGAGCGCAGCCGCGGGGTCATGTCCCTCCTCGTGAGCGCCGAGGACGAGGCGTGGGCGCGTCGGCGCATGGATGCAGCGCTCACCGAAGCACGGAACTCGATCGACATCCACGGCGTCGGTCTCGTCACCTTCCCGTCCGACGGGGCCTCCACCCTGGACGCACGCACGTTCGAGGCGATGGCAGATCAGGCGCTCTCGGAGTCGGTCCTCGGCGGGGGCGCGATCCGACACGTCTCGGTGCAGGCGCGCGCGTCGAGTCCCCTGACGGGATCGGTCGGCGCCCAGCTCCATTAGGCGGACGCGCGAGCGTCAGTCGCGGACGGCCCACCAGGCGCTCATCTTCGGCCACAGCCCCTTCGACGCCGCGCGTGACACGACCGCGCCGACGTGCCCCCCGGGCAGCACCCAGAGCTCCTTGTCCTCGCTCGCGACGCGCTGCACGAGCTCGGCGGCGCTCGCCTGCGGCACGATGGTGTCGTGCTGGAACGCGATCGCGAGGACCGGAACCCGCAGTTCCTCCATGCGCACGCGCCTTCCCGAGAGGTGGAACTCGCCCTTCGCGAGGAGGTTGCGCTGGTAGAGCTCGCGCACGTACTCGCGGTAGGCGGCGCCCGGGAAGGCGACGTTGTCGCTTCCCCGCGTCTCGAGCGCCCGGCGGGCCGCGTCGCGATCGCCCTGCATTTCCTTCAGATTCGCATCGACCGCAGCCTCGTTCAGCCACACGCCCGCGACGAGGTACTTCTCCCCGTCGCCCGCCACGACGACGTGCGCGATGAGCGGATCGTCCGCGAAGCGCACCTCGATGTTCGCGGGCGCGAGGTTCTTCCCGCCGCTCGTGACGAGGATGTCCTTCTTGCGATCGACGATCTGCAGGAAGCCGACCTCGGTCCAGCGCCCGACGTCGCCGGTCTTGAGCCACCCGTCGTCGGTGAGCACCTCGCGTCGCGGCAGGATCCTTGTGGTAGCCGCCGAACACGTTGGGCCCGCGCGCGAGCGGATCCGGAACAAGAAAAGACCTTCGGGCATCGTCCGCGCCGACGACGGGCCGCGATCCGACACGTCGCTCGTCGCGTCGGGCGTGGCCGGGGGTCGACCCGGGCTTCACGTCGGGCCGGGGGCCTGCGGCGCACTTCGACCGGACGGAATCAGTCGGGCGTCGGCTCGAACAGGTCACCGTTGAACGCGAAGGCGAGGACCAGGCAGGGAATGGCCTGGGAGACGCCCCCCTCCTGGCCCGTGCGCCAAGAGTGCTTCGTCCACCACTGTGCGACGAGGAGCAGGGTCGGTTGGTTGAAGCGCTTGCCGTTCTCCGAGGCGAGCTCGTACGCGACCACGGGCCCCACCCGGTGCGTCGTGTCCAGGACGGGGACCTCGTTCGCCGCGAGATGCTCGGGGCCGTAGAACGCGCTCGTCCACGTCCAGCGTAGGCCCGCAGTGAGGCCCCAGTCGCTCTTCCAGAGCAGGTCGGCGTCGTTCGTCGCCGTCCACCCGCGGTTGGGCGCGACGATGTCGTAGACGATGTCGTAATACACGTGATCGCCCGCTCGAAGCTCGTAGTCGGGACGGATGAACCTCGCCTGGCTGCGCACGACGACGCTCTTCACCTTCGCCTGGAGGTTCACCCCGAGCGTCAGCTGAGTGCCGCCCGCGGCGTAGCTCCTGCGCGGATCGGTGGCCGGCAAGGTGCCGAGCTGGTCGAGGATCTCGTCGGAGACGGGGGCCGCCGCCGACTTGAACGACTGCAGGCGGAACATGCTCGCGTCGAAGAACTGAACAACCTCGTAGTTCGCCCACAGCTGGAGCATCGAGAGCGGCTGCAGCTCAGCGTACAGGCCGATGCGCGCGGCCGCGCCGGTCAGCGCCGGCGCGAGGCCGATGCTCACGAAGTTGTCACGCAGCATCACGCTCTCGTCACGGTAGAGCCGGTAGCGGTAGCTGATGCGCGCGTCGGTCGAGAGGCCGATCGGGTTGATTCGAACGCTGCTCAGGTCGCGGTACACGAGCCGATGCTGCGGCGGCGGCGCGTTCTGCCAGGTCTGCGCACGCCCGTTCGGCACGAGAGTCGCGAGGAACGTGAGACACACGATCGCTGGGCGCAAGGAGATCCTCGGGGACGGGACGGTAGCGAGCGATTCTCGCACTCCCGGCCGCGAAATTCACTCGGGACCGTCGCCGGGCGGGCGCCGGAGGCCGGCGCGGAGAACGCCCGAAGCCTGTTGTATGGTCTGCTCATGCACCTTCGCCCGGTTCCGTGCGCCCTCGCGCTCGCCCTCGTTCTGCGCGCCGCCGCGGCCCACGCGTCCGGCCTCGGCATCCCCGATCTGGGCGCGAACGCGATCGCCCAGGGCTCGGCCAACGTCGCCGCGCCCTCCGATCTGTCGGCCGTTTATTACAACCCGGCCGCGCTGGCCCTGACGCCGGGCCTGCGGTTCCTTTTCGACGTGCGCCGGGTCACCCACCAGCTCACGTTCCAGCGCCTCGACGAGAACGGTGAGAACCCCAACGACTGGCCGCAGGTCACGAATGCCGGCCCCCCCGCCCTGGCCCCGATCATCGCCCTCGCGTACCAGTTCACGCCAAAAGACTGGTTTCCCGTCGCCTTCGCGATCGCCGCCCACCCTGCGTCGGGCTACTCGGGGTACCTCTTTCCCGACCCGAACCTGACGCGCGCGGCGCTCGGCGGCGACGGCTTCGACCCCGAGACCGCGCGCCTGACGCCGCAGCGCTACGCGCTCATCACGCAGAATTCGCTCTCCTACACGATCGCCCTGTCGCTGGCCGCCCAGCTCGCCGACTGGGCGAGCGTCGGGGTCTCCTTCCAGAGCCCGTACGTCCATTTCCGGTCCACGCAGGCAATCAACGCCAACTCCAAGTCGAACTGGCCCGACGAGTCGAACGGCTGGGACGCCGTCCTCAAGATCGACGCGACGGATCCCTACACGCTCACGGGTGCGCTCGGCGCGTCGTTCAAGCTCCCGCACGGCATCGCGCTCGGCCTCTCCTTCCAGCTCCCCGCGACGATTCTGGCCTCCGGAACACTCAGCACCGAGCTCGGCGCCGTGCTCCAGGCGGCCAAGGTGAAGCAGGTCGGCAACTCGGCGGACGTCGAGGTGCACCTGCCGTGGATCGCGCGCATCGGCGCCAGGCTCATACGCCCTCGCTTCGAGGTGGAGCTCGCGTTCACGCTCGACGGGTGGTCGCAATACGACGAGGTGATCATCCACCCTCACGACATCGCGCTCGATCAGGACGGCACGGTCAAGAAGCTCTCGGACATTCACCTCGAGAAGGGGCTGACGAACGCGGTGAGCGCGCGCCTCGGCGGCCTCTACCGCCTCGGCGCGCTGAGCGCGGCCCTCGAGCCGTTCAGCGTTCGCGCAGGCGCGCTGTACGAGACGAGCGCGGTGCCCGTGGAGCGCACGTCGATCGACCTGGCACATACCGAGCGGCTGTCTCTCGGCGGCGGCCTGGCGGCGAAACTCGGGAGCGCGAACGGGCTGGCCGCAGGCTGGCGCGACCTCGAATTCGCCCTCTCCTACGCGCACTTCATTCAACCCGATCGGCAGGTGCGCACGAGCACCGTGAAGCAGGCCCGCCCGTCCAAACCCGATCAGGCCTCGATCATCGGCAACGGCGACTACTCGTCTCAAATCGACCTGGTCGGCTTCTCGCTCAGCGGCGCCTTCGACTGACGAGCCGGCGCCCCGGCAAGACTGCCGGACGACGCAGCAACCGAGCGTGATCCGATTTTGTGGACCGTCGGTTCATGCGGCTTGCTGGTCGGAGCCCATCCGTCGCAGGCCGGTGCGCACGCGTCAGTCGCGCACCGCCCACCAGGCGCTCATCTTCGGCCAGAGGCCCTTCGCGGCGGCGCGCGAGACGACCGCGCCGACGTGTCCCCCGGGCAGCACCCAGAGATCCTTGTCCTCGCTCGCGACGCGCTGCACGAGCTCTGCCGCGCTCGCCTGCGGGACGATGTTGTCGTGCTGGAACGCGATCGCGAGCGCCGGAACCCGCAGATCCTCCATGCGCACGCGCCGGCCCGACAGGTGGAGCTCGCCCTTCGCGAGGAGGTTGCGCTGGTAGAGGTCGCGCACGTACTCGCGGTAGGCGGCGCCCGGGAACGCGACGTTGTCGCTCCCCCACGTCTCGAGCGCGAGGAAGCCGTCGAGGTACTCGTCGTCCCATGCGCGGTCGAGCAGGTGCACGGCCTTCGAGAGGTTCAGCGTGGGGCGCAGGAGCTGAAACGCGCCCTGCATGAGCTGCCACGGCACGTTGCCGAAGCCGTCGACGAGCGCGCCGACGTCGAAGCCCGGCGCATTCGTCCAGCGCGCGAGGAGCCCGTCGTCGTCGAACTTCACGGGCGCCGCGAGCGCGAGGAGAGAGCGCACGCGCTCGGGGCGCGCCGCGGCGTGGATCACCCCGAGCGTGCCGCCGAGGCAGTAGCCGAAGAGGTGCACCGCGTCGGCACCGCTCTCGCGAGCTGCGACGCGAATCGCCCTGCCGATGGCGCGATCGCAGATGTCGTCAAAGGTGAGATAGCGATCCTCGTCGCCGGGCGTGCCCCAGTCGATGCAGTAGAGGTCGTGCCCTCGCGCGACGAGGAACTCCGCGAGGCTCTTGCCCGGCATGAGATCGAGCACGTAGTGACGGTTGATGAGCGACGGCACCATGAGCACCGGCGTCGCGTACGCGAGGCCCTCGGGGCGTGCGCGATAGCGCAGGAGGCGCCACTTGTTCTCGGCGTGCACGACGTCCGCCGGCGTCGCGCCGACGACGGGCTTCTCGCGGGCGGGCATGCGCACGAGGTTCGCGAGGCTCTTCAGCGCGGAGGCGAGGTCCTTCATTTGTAGAGCGCCTCGAACTCGGTCTTGAACGATTCGTAGACCTTTTTGCGCCGTACTTTGAGCGTTGCCGTGAGGAGCCCGTCGGCCACCGTGAGCGACCGCGGCATGATGGCGAAGCGCTTGATCGACTCGTAGCTCGCGACCTGCGCGTTGACGCGATCGATCCGCTCCTGCACGAGCGCCCGGCGCGCCGCATCGCGATCGCCCTGCATTTCCCTCAGATTCGCATCGACCGCGGCCTCGTTCAGCCACACGCCGGCGACGAGGTACTTCTCCCCGTCACCCGCGACCACGACGTGCGCGATGAGCGGATCGTCCGCGAAGCGCACCTCGATGTTGGCGGGCGCGACGTTCTTGCCGCCGCTCGTGACGAGGATGTCCTTCTTGCGATCGACGATCTGCAGGAAGCCGTCCTCGGTCCAGCGCCCGACGTCGCCGGTCATGAGCCAGCCGTCGGCGGTGAGCACCTCGCGCGTTGCGACCGGGTCCTTGTGATAACCACCAAAGACGTTGGGACCTCGCGCGAGGATCTCGCCATCCTCCGCGAGCTTGAGCTCGACGCTGGGAAACGGCTTCCCCACCGAGTCGAAGCGATAGGAGTCCGGCCGGTTCATCGTGAGCGTCGGCGACGCCTCGGTGAGGCCGTAACCCTCGATGATGAGGTGGCCCGCGTCGCGAAAGAGCTCCTTCACCTCGCGCTTGAGGCCGGCGCCGCCGGAGAGACAGAAGCGGAGGTTGCCGCCGGTGAGCGCGCGCAGCTTCGCCTTTCGCTCGTCGGCGGTGGGCGCGGCCGAGCCCTGTGCGAGCTTGTCCCACACGCTCGGCACGCTCATGAAGCACGACGGCCGCACCTCGGGCAAACGCGCCATGACGGTGAGCGGATCCGCGAGGTAGCTCGTGAACCCGAGCGTGTTGCCGAGGCACGCCTCGCCGAAGCCGAAGATGTGGCTCATCGGCAGCCAGAGGAGGTCGACCATGTCGGTGTCGAGCAGCGGCGCGAGCGTCGCGAGCCAGTCCGCGCCATTTGACGCGACATTGCGGTGCGTGAGCGGCACGCCCTTGGGATTTCCACTCGTACCGCTCGTGTAGAGCATGACGCCGGGCTGCTCGAGCGAGACCGCGTTCATGCGCGCCTCGAAGAGCTCGGGTGCCTCGCGGTCGCGGGCCTCGCCGATCGAAATCGCCCTTCCCCACCGCACGATTCGTGCTTCGATCTCGGCATCGGTCGGAGCTGCTTTTCCCTTCGCGCGCACGTCCGCGACGATCTTCGCGACGTCGAGCGCATCGTCGAAGAGCACGATCCGCTTCACCTGCGCGAGCTCGCCCCACACCTCGAGGAGCCGCGCGAGGAGCGGCGCGGAGTCGACGAAGAGGAGCTTCGCGTCGCAGTGGGCGATCACGTAGGCCGCCTGCTCCGCCGTGTTGGACGGATAGACGGGGACCATGACGCCGCCGGCGGCCTGCAGCGCGAGCGCGGCGGACATCCACTCCACGCGGTTCGCCGCGAAGATCGCCCCGCGATCGCCGGTGCCGAAGCCCTCGGTCTCGAGGAACAGCGCGATGCTGCGGATCTGCTTCGCGAATGCGCCCCATGTGACGCCGCGCCAATCGCCGTCGGGCGTGGGCAGCATGAAGCGCACGCGGCTGCGGCGTTCGGGGAGCGCGTCGAACACGACGCGTGGCGCGATCTTCGGCTCGAGGAAAGGCGTGACGTCCATGCGTCCTCCTGCGACGCCCGGGCCAGAGGCCCGGCGCCTTCACCACTGCGCGCCGCTCAGGGCTTCGCCGCCTTCGCGTCGGCGAGCTGCTCCTCGAGGTCGATGATGCGGCTCTGGAGCTGGTTGAGGAGATGGAGCGTACGCTCCTGATCACGCTTCGTCGGAAGGCCGACGGAGCCCCAGAACTGCGCGACCGCGCGATCGCTCGCGGCCTTCATCTTCATGGCGTTCGAGAGCAGGGTACCGCTCGGGCCCAGCACCAGCGGGCTCCGCAGCCACTGCTCGACGTACTTCGCCGTCGCGTCCTCCCACTGGTCGAAGCCCTTCTTCCAATCAGTCCATCCAAACATCGGTTCAACTCCCGGAAAGGCCGAGGCGACGGACCTCGGCGGCGATGGTGAAATCCTCGGCGTCCTCGCCGAGCCGGCTCGTCGCGCGCGCGACCTCGCCGAAGCACTCCGAAACGAACGAGACCTGGCGCCGCGAGACGGAGACGCCGACCGCGGGCTCGAGGGTGATGTGCATGCGCACGCGCAGCGCCTGCGTGAACTCGAGATCGGGCAGCGCGAGATCGCCCGCTGCGTCGACGCGCACGTCGTAGGTGTCGCGACCCGCGTACGGCAGCCCGCGCAGCATCGCGTCCCGCGTCGTGCCCGACGAGATCCAATTCGCCCCTGTTTCCAGCGGAAAACGATAGAGCTGCACCGGCGCGTCGTAGACGAGGAGCGTGCGGCCCTCCGCCGGATCCTGCTTCGTGCTGGCGACGCCGAGGAGGAGCAGCGCATCGGGCGTGTGGCGGTAGACGCCCTCGGTGGTGGCGCCGGCGTCGAGGGGTGCGACGAACACGTCCGCCGGGAACGACTCCGCGTACCACTTCCCTGCGAGCTTCGACGCAGCCAGCGCCGCGAGCTGATCGCTCGATTCTCCGCGCGACCAGTCCCAGAGCCGCCTTCCCGCATCGATGCGTCCGACGAGATCGACCGTGCGCTCCTTGCCGTCGGGCGACACCAGGAAGTGCGCGGTCGCGCCGAGCGTCGGTGCCATCTCGCGCGCTTCGATCTTCCCGTCGAGGTTGGGCACGCACGCGAGCGGCTCTTCGTTCCCCGCGCGGAACGGATCGCGCGTCGTCGTCGGGTGCGTCGCGTTCGCGCCGCACGCGGCCGTCAGGAGCACCATCGGGAGGAGTCGCTGGGCTATCGGCATCTAGAACCCCCAGTTCAGGCGCAGCCTGGCGAGCGCGGCGGGCCGCGCGGAGAGCCGCTGCGCGGGGTTGTCGAACGCGGAGAGCGGGAAGAGCACGGCCGTGTCGAGGACGAGCGAGAACCCGTCGCGATGCGCCCACGCGAGCGACGGATCGAGCTCGACCCCGAGCGGCGCCTCCCCGCTCGGCGTGCTCGACGGCTCGACCGCGAACGAAGCGATGGCCGCGAGCGTGAACGTGAGCGCGCCGGGCCCCGCTTCCAGCACGCGCCAGCGCAGATGTGGGCGGAGGTAGGTGACGTCGGTGACGGTGCCCACGAGCTCCCGGAAGAGGATGCGATCGATGCGGTAATCGGGGCTGAAGCGGAAGTTGTCGACCTGCGTGTCGCGGGGGAACGCGGCCTGCGGCCCGTCGAGCTCGCCTGCGCCGGGAGCGGCGCCGCTCGCGGTCGGGAAGGCACCAAAGCCTGGAGCCGGGTCGCCGCTCGCGAAGCCCGCGTCGAAGCCAAAGGTGAACCGTGCGCCTGGATCTCCGAACTCGCTCTCGAACGCCGCGCCGAGCTGCGACGACGTCGCGCCGCCCACGAGCACGCCCGGGATGAGCGAGGTCTCTTCGATGCGCGCGGAGAGGAACGCGCTCTCGAGCTCGAGCCGCATCGAAGGCGTCACGAGCCGGATCCACCCGTCGACGGCGGTCGCCGAATACCCGCGCGGCACGAGCTGTCCGACGCCGATCGCCACGGGTGCCGCGACGGGCATCCACGAAGCGGGAACGTCCTGATCCTGTGTGCGATTCGAGAGGTAGGCGCCATAGTCGAGCGTGAACTTCCCCGCGGTCCTGCGCCGCTCGCGCGAGCGATCGCTCCGCCACTTCAGCAACGCCACCGTGAGCGTGCGCGCATCCGCGACGGGCGCGAGGTCGAGCGCGCGCACGCCGTCCACGCGCGTGCCGACGGGGAGCGTCGCGGTGAAGTCGTACGCCACCGCGACGATGTGCCCGAGCATCGGCGAGAGGAACGCGATGCGATCCGCGGCGTCGCCCGAGTCGCAATCCGCACAGTCGCCGCCGTTCGCGAGCATCCCGAGGCCCCACTGGTTGCCCATGCGCCCGGCCGCGAGGACGCCGAACGGCGTGTAGGCCTCGCCGTACGCGCGCTTGATCGCGACGAGGCCCGGCCGCTGGGTCGTGCTCGCGCCGGGCATGCCGACCCCGCTCGCGCCGAACGCCACGTCGTCGAGGACGTCCGCGCGCACCTTCACCGCGAAGCCTCCGCCCGGCGCGACGAGCGAAAGATCGAAGCGCAGCCGCAGGTCCGCACCCGTGAGCGTCTGCGCGCCGGGGCTGCCGAGCGGCACCGGGTAGAGCGGCAGTCCGGCCGGCGTGGTGCCTCGATCGAGGTCGAGATTGTGCAGTGCATCAAATCTCGACCGCAGCGCACCATGAAGCTCGAGCTGCGCATTCTCCCTGTTTGCAGGCGGATCCACGTCGGTGAACCCGGTCCCGCGCGCCGTGAAGGGCGCGACCGCCAGCATGGCGGCGATGGCCATGTTGCGGTGCAACATCAGGAGGGATCCTGCGAGAGGAAGGCCGCGAGCTCCGCGGTGGACGCGGTCGCGGCCTCGAGCATCGGGAAGTGGCCGCAGCGCGGGTACACGACGAGACGGGCCTTCGGGAGCTCGCGCGCGAGCCGCTCGCCCATCGAGAGCGTCGTCACCTCGTCCTCGCGTCCCCACAGGACGAGGGCCGGCTGCGTGATGGTGCGATAGCGCGCCTCGACGTCCGCGAAGCGTTGCCCGCGCACGGCCGCGAGCGCGGCGGCCTTGGTCCCCGGCCGTTCCAGCGCCTTCTCCACCGCGGCCACGAGCGGCTCGGGGATGCGGTCCTTGTCGTAGAACGCGTGTTCGAGCTTGTCGTCGGGACGCTCGTCGTACCAGAGCGAGAACATCGCCTCGCCGAGCCCCGGCGCGCGCGCGAGGTGGAAGAAGGTCGGGAGCTGCTCCTCGAAGACCCAGGCGTCGTAGAGCGCGACGCGCGCGACGCGCTCCGGCTGCGCGAGCGTCATCGCGAGCGCGATCGACGCGCCCCAGGAGTGGCCCACGACCGACGCGCGGTCGATCTTCAGCGAGTCGAGGAGCGCCCACACGAGCTTCGCCTGCGCCTCCGGCGAGTAGTCGCCCTCGGGACGGTCGGACCAGCCGAAACCCTTCAAATCCAGGGCGATCACGCGATTCCTGCGCGCGAGCTGCGGTGCCAGGAGATCCCACGTCTCGAGCGACGACGCGAACCCGTGCACGAGCACGACCGGTGGGCCGGAGCCCGCGTCGGTGTAGCGAATCCGTGCGCCGTCGATCGCCGCGAAGCGCGCGCCGTCGGGCTCGCCGGGCATGGGCCCCGCGTGATGCGAGACGCACGCGACGAGCGCGGCACACGCCATCGCGGCGAGCCACCTCACGGCGAGAGCCTCCGCAGCTCGTCCGCATGATCGAACTCGGGGGAATCGCTGGCGCCGAGCTCGCCGCTGCGGATCGTCGCGATGGTGCCGAAGCATTCGGTCACGAACAGGTGCGTGCGGCTGCGCTGCGCGAACACGCCCGAGAGCCGGTCCAGCTGCGTGTTCACGCGGAGCGCCGCGAACGACGCGAACGGCGTCCTCACGGTGCCGCCCTTGTCGACCTTCGACGTGTAGGTCTCCTGGTACGAGGTGAGGAAACCCGCGGCGAGGCCGCTCACGCTCGTGGTCACGGTCCACGTCTTGTTGAGCTCGAGCGGGAACTTCAGGACGGGCACCGGCGGCGTGTTCGAGAGGTTCGTGGAGCCGACGCCCGGGTTGCGGCTCACCACGCCGAGGAGCTGCAGCTCGCTCTCGGTGACGCGGAAGACGCCGAGGAGATCACCGCTCGCGAGGAGCTGGGCCGCATAGGTCGCGGTCGGGAACGATCCGGCGAACCACTGACCCTGCACCTTCTCGAGCTCCGCGCGCACGCCGCGATCGCCGTCGAACGCGCGCGCGAAGTCCCACGTCACGTTCGCGCCGAAGCCGACGCCCGCGGTGTCGACCGCGTCGAGATTCTCCGCGATGCGGAAGGTCGCGAAGAGGCCCGCCCTGAGCGGCACCTCGCTCGCCTCGATGCGCCCGTCCTTGTCCGGAGCGCAGGTCGCGCTCGTACCGCCGTCGGTCGTTCCGCCGTCCGCGGTCGAGCCTCCATCGGAGGCGCCCGCATCAGTCGCCGTCCCCGCGTCGCGCCCGGCGTCCACGTCGCCCGCGTCGCCGGTGGCCGGCTCGCAGGTGAGGTCCGCGCGGCACACGCCGCTCACGCAGTCGCCGTTGACGCGGCAGCCGATGACGTCCGAGCCCGTGCTGCACGCGAGAGGCGCGAGCGCGACGAGCGCGACTGCGAGGAAGCGCAGAGGAGCCTGTTCCATGCGCCCTTCGGTAGCAGAAACGCAGGAGCCCGGCCCGGGGCGCGGCCATGTTGCGCTGCAACACGGAGCGCCGGCGACGGGGCGGCCTCCCTGTTGCGCTGCAACATCGCTCACGGTCACTCCGGAAAGGCCATCGGCTGCGGCATTTCGAGGCGCACATGGTAGCGACGCGGGATGCGCCCGTCAACGATCCATGTTGCAGTGCAACATGGATCGCACGTTGCCAAGGCCGTGCCGGTCGGCTATCTGCCCGGAATCCGGCACGGACACGGGAACGAGGAGCGTCGATGGAACCGGGCATCGCAGTCATCAAGAAGTACGGCAACCGGCGGCTCTACGACACGCAGGCGAGCGTCTACATCACGCTCGAGGAGCTCGCGGACCGCATCCGCCGCGGGCTCGACGTGCGCGTGGTCGACGCGAAGACGAACGCCGATCTCACCCAGGCGACGCTCGCGCAGATCATCCTCGAGAGCCGTCGCGCCTCGGAGCTGCTGCCGGTGCCGCTCCTCGTGCAGCTCATCCGCATGGGCGACGACGCGCTGGCGGAGTTCCTGGGCCGCTACCTGACCGGCGCCCTCGAGCTCTACCTGCAGGCGAAGCAGGGCGCGCAGGCCACGGCTCCCTTCAACCCGTTCGCGCAGCTCCCCTTCACCGCGACGAACGCGTTCGCCCGCATGTTCTCGGGGTTCCCGGTGCCCGGCGTCCCCGGTGCAGCGGCCGCTCCCGAGGCCCCGAAAGCACCCCCTCCCGCCGCGCCGCGTGGCGAGGACGTGGCCGACCTGCGCCGCGAGCTCGACGAGCTGAAGGCCGCCCTGCGTCGCAAGCGGTGACTTTGTGCGCCGCAACATTTTCATGTTGCACCGCAACATTTTTCCTTGACGGGTCACGGGGGCGGTCTTACCCTTCGGTCACGCTGTCGCCGATTTCCGGCTGAAACCAGCGCCTTCCGGAGTCCCTCATGGCCGAGACCACCTCTTCGCAGTCGCAGCACACGTCCGCCCCGAAGTCCCCCTTCCAGCTCCCGAACTTCCCCCTGGTCGGCTTCCAGATCCCCGCGTTCGACCCGGCCTCGTTCGGCTTCGGGCCCGTGGCCGAGGCGTGGCAGAAGGCCGCGGCCGACCACCAGGCGCGGGTGGCGGCGATGTTCGACGAGTACGCGAAGGCCGAGGAGAAGAGCGTGGCCGAGGCGCGTCGCGCGGTGGAGGAGCTGTCGCGCCTCACGCTCGCGTCGCTCGACTACGCCCGCGACCTGAGCGCGCAGGCCCGCAAGGCCGCGCTGGAAATGTCGAAGAAGGCAGTGGAAACCGCGCACGCCGACGCGAAGAAGGCGTAGCGCGATGCAGCTCGCGCGCCTCGCCCCGACCCCGCGGGACACCGTGCTGCGCGACGGCACGGCGCAGCTCTACCGCTTCCGCCGGCCAGAGGGCGCGGCGGAGGCGGCGCGCGTCCCGCTCCTCCTCGTGCCCTCGCTCATCAACCGCTGGTACGTGCTCGACCTGCGCGAGGGCGCGAGCCTCGCCCATGCTGCAGTGCAACATGGGTTCGACACGTTCTGCCTCGACTGGGGCATCCCGGAGGACGAGGACCGGCACCTCTCGTGGGACGACGTCGTCGCGCGGCTGCATCGCATGGTGCGGCGGGTGAAGCGGATCACCGGCGCGCCGAAGGTCGCGCTCCTCGGCTACTGCATCGGCGGCACGCTGAGCGGGATCGCGACCGCGCTCGAGCCGCGGGAGATCGCAGCGCTCGTGAACCTCGCGGGGCCGTTCGACTTCACCGCGGGCGGGCTCCTCGCGACGCTCGTCGACGAGCGGTGGTTCGACGTGGAGGCGATGACCGCGGCCGGCAACATCGGCGCGCAGCAGATGCAGCAGGGCTTCACGACGCTGCGGCCCACGATGCAGGTCGGCAAGTGGGTGGGTCTCGCGGACAAGTGGCACGACCCGAAGGCGCGGGAGGCGTTCTTTGCGCTGGAGACCTGGGCGAGCGACAACATCCCCTTCCCCGCCGCCGCGTATGCGACCTACATCCGCGAGCTGTACCAGCAGAACCTGCTCGTGCAGGGCCGCCACCACGTCGGCGGGCGCCGCGTCGACCTCGGCGCGATCACGTGCCCGGTGCTGTCCGTCGTGACCGAGCGCGACACGATCTGCCCGCCGGAGGCGGCGCGCGCGCTGAATGCGTTGTGCGGTGCACAAAAGCGCGACGTGCTCACGGTGCCGGGCGGCCATGTGGGCGCCGTCGTCGGCGGCAAGGCGCAGAAGGTGCTGTATCCCGCCATCCTCGAGTGGCTGCGGACGAACACGAGCGCACACGCGGCGTGACCCTCGCGGCGGAGGCGCTTGACGACCGGCACCCTTCGTGTCAAACATACACTTAGCATGTCGGCGACGATGCGAGCGCTCGTGAAAGACGGCCCGTGGCTGGGTGTGCGCGACGTGCCTGCGCCGCAGCCGGGTCCGGGCGACGTGGTCGTGCGCGTCGCGACCGCGGGCCTCTGCCGCACCGATCTCCACGTCGCGCGCGGAAGGCTCGCCGCGCGCTCGCCGCTCGTGCTGGGTCACGAAGCCTCCGGAGTCCTCGCCGCGATCGGCGCGTCGGTGACCGGGCTGCGCGCCGGCGAGCGCGTGGGGGTGGTCCCGTTCCTCGCGTGCGGTGCGTGCGTCCGCTGCCGGAGCGGTGCGGGCGTCTGCGGGCGCGCACGGCAGCTCGGCGTGCACGAGCACGGCGCGTTCGCAGACTTCGTGCGCGTCCCCGCCTCCTGCGTTCGCGTACTCCCGCCCGCCCTCTCACTCGCGCGTGCTGCGTGGATGGAACCGGTCGCGGCGGCGCTCGCCGTCACGCGCGCGCCGATCGGGCGCGGCGAGCGCGGGCTCGTGTTCGGCGAGAACCGGATCGCCACGCTCACCGCGGCCGTGCTCCGCGCGAGCGGCTTCACGATCGAGACGGGCACACGCACTGACGAGGACGCCTTCGACTTCGCGATCGAGACCGACGGCAGCGCCGCGACGATCGACGCGCTCCTGCGCGCGGTGAAGCCCGGCGGTACCATCGTGCTCAAGAGTCGCCCGGCCGCGGCCGTGCCGATCGACGTTCGTGTTGCAGTGCACAAGGACCTGCGCCTGGTCGGCGCCGGTTACGCCCCGTTCGAGGACGCGCTCGAGCTGCTCGCCGGGGGCGCGCTCGAGCTCGCGGAGCTGCAGGGGCCGGTGTGCGGAATCGAGGCCTTTTCCGGGGCTTTCGACGCTGCGGAGGTCGACGAGCGCACGAAGCACTTCTTCCTGCTCGACCCGTCGCTCCGCTGACATGTGCGGCATCGCGGCGCTCCTCGCGCGCCCCACCCCGGTCGATCGCGACACTCTCCAGCGCGGTCTTGTTGCACTGCAACATCGTGGGCCGGACGGCGCCGGGACGTGGGTCGCTCCCGACGCACGCGTCGCACTCGGGCACACGCGGCTCGCGATCATCGACCTCGAAGGCGGCGCCCAGCCGATCGCGAACGAGGACGGGACCGTCGTCGCGACGGTGAACGGCGAGCTTTACGGGTTCGAGCGCATCCGCGCAGCGCTCGAGCGCGAGGGACACCGGTTCTCGACGCGGAGCGACAGCGAGATCCTCGTCCACCTCTATGAGCGCGATCCGACGCGGTTCTGGGACCACCTGCGCGGCGAGTTCGCGTTCGTGCTCTGGGACGAGAAGCTGCGCACGCTTCTCGCGGCGCGCGATCGCTTCGGGGTGAAGCCGATCTGCTGGGCCCAGCGCGGCGGGCGGCTTTTCGTCGCGTCCGAGGCGAAGGCGCTCTTCGCGATGGGGTTGCCCGCGCGCTGGGACACGACCTCGCTGCTCCACGCGACCTCGCACCAGTACGTCCCGCCGCACCGGACCATGTTCGAGGGCGTGCACGCGATCGCGCCCGGCCACGTCCTGCGCGTCACCGACGAGACGATCGCGCTCGAGCGCTGGTGGGACCTCGACGTCCCGCGCGAGTCCGAGCGCGTGCCGGTCGAGGCCGACGAGGCGGTCGCGCGCGTGCGTGCGAGCCTCGAGGAGAGCGTGCGGCTCCGGCTGCGCGCCGACGTGCCCGTCGCGTTCCAGTTGAGCGGCGGGATCGACTCGAGCGCGGTGCTCGGTTGTGCAGCGCAACATGCACGAGCCCTCCACGCGTTCACCGTGGCCTTCGACGACCCGACCTGCGACGAGAGCGCGCTCGCGGAGGCGACCGCCCGCCACGCAGGCGCGACCCTTCACGTCGTCCGAGCGACGCCCGAAGCCCTGGTCGAGGCGCTGCCCCGCTCCGTCGAGCTCGCGGAGGGGCTCGCGATCAACGCGCATCTGCCTGCCAAATGGCTCCTTTCGAAGGCGATTCGAGATGCCACCTTCAAGGTCGTGCTCACCGGCGAGGGCTCGGACGAGATCTTCTCCGGCTACCCGCACCTCCGCCGAGACCTGTTCCTCGAGGAGTGCGGCGACGACGTGGCGCGCGCGGAGGCGCGGCTGCGCGCGCTCGACGCGACGAACGCCGTCTCCGCGGGCGTGCAGCTTCCGCATGGTGCGGGGCTCCCGCTTGTTGCAGTGCAACATGCGCTCGGCTTCGTGCCGTCCTTCCTCGCCGCGAAGGCGACCCTCGGTCTCCGACTGCACTCGCTCCTCTCGCGAGACATGCGCGGCGCCGTGGAGGGTCGCGACGCGTACGCGCGGCTCCTTCGCGGCTTCGACGTGGAGGGCCAGCTTCGCGGACGCGCGCGCGTCGACCAGTCCGCGTGGCTGTGGACGAAGACCGCGCTCGCGACGTCGATCCTGCGCATCCTCGGCGACGGCACGGAGATGGCGCACTCCGTCGAAGGTCGGGTGCCGTTCCTCGACCACGAGCTGTTCGCCGTCGCACGCGCCCTGCCCGTCTCGCTCCGCATCCGCGACGGCGTCGAGAAGTGGGTGCTGCGCGAGGCCGTGCGTCCGTGGGTGACGGCCGAGACCGCGCGCCGGCAGAAGCATCCGTTCATGGCGCCGACGCTCTCCACGCACCCCGCGATGCGCGCACTCGTGCTGGATCTGCTGGAAAAGCAGGACATCTGGGATCGCGCCGCGGTCACGTCGCTCTTCGATCGACTGCCGCAGCTCGCGCCCGCCGAGCGCACCGCGTGGGACGCCGCGGCGATGTCGGTGGCGACGACGCTCCTCCTCCAACGCGCGTTCCGACTCGAGGCCTGAGATGGCGACCGACTGGTGGCTCTCGTTCTACGGCGACGAATTCGCCGACACGCTCCTCGCCGACGCGGAGCCGCGCGCGGCGCGCTCGGCCGCCTTCCTCGTGGAGAAGCTGCGGCTCTCGCCGGGGATGCGGGTGTTCGACCAGTGCTGCGGGCGCGGGCGCATCAGCCACGCGCTCGCGCGGCTCGGCATGCGCACCATCGGCGTCGACGCCGCGGAGGGCTACGTCACCGCGGCGCGCGCAATCGCCGCGCGCGAGTCGCTCGACTGCGCTTTCCACGTGGGCGACGCGTTCGAGTTCGTGCCGTTCGAGCCCGTCGATGCCGCGGTGAACTGGTACACGAGCTTCGGTTACACGCCCGACGACGCGCGCAATGCCCGCATGTTGCAGCGCAACATGGGCGGCCTGAAGCCCGGCGGCTGGTTCGCGCTCGACTACTACAACACCGTGCGGATGCTGCAGTCCTTCGAGCCGCGCCTCGAGCGCCGTCACCCGCGCCCCGGCGGCGACGCGCTCGTCGTGCGCGACGCCTCGCTCGACCTCGAGCGCGGGATGATCGACCAGCGATGGAGCTTCCAGCTCGCGCACGAACCGCCTGTCATTCAGCTCGGATCCACGCGCCTCTACCTGCCGCATGCGCTGCGCGAGCTCGTGCTGCAGGCGGGCTTCACGAACGTCGAGCTCTACGGCGACGACGACGGCAGCCCGCTCTCGAGCACCTCGCCGCGATGCATCGTTGTCGCGCAGAAGTCGGAGTGATTCATGCTTTCGTCCACGCCGGCCCTCGTCGACCCGGAAATGTTGCGCCGCAACATTTTCGAGGGCGGCATCCTTCGTGTCGCCCCGACCTGCGAGACGCTCCAGCTCGTCGAGTACGTGGAGCGCCTTCTCCAGCAGGAGTTCGAAGGGCTCGGCGACCTGCGTCGCCTGCAGTTCGTGCTCCCGACTCCCGTGCTCCTCGAGCGCCTCGGACGCGTGCGCAGGCGACTCGTCGACGAGACGGAAGCGTGGTTCCACCTCGGCACGTTTCCGCAGTTCCTTCACCTGAGTCGCGAACCGCTCGCCGTGGACGCGCTTCGACTGCGGGCGGTGCTGCACGAGGGACACGTCGTCGACGCGGCGGCGCCCGCGTACAGCGCGCATCGCGATACGTGGTTCGCGAATCCGCACGCGCAGATCAACTTCTGGGTCCCGCTCCACGACGTCGGCGAAGACGAAACGTTCGTCTTCTTCCCCGACGCCTTCGGGCGCGCGGTCCCGAACGACTCCGCGCGCTTCGACTACGCGCGCTGGCGCGAAGAGGTCGGCTGGCAGCGCACGAATCGCCCTGCAGACGCGATCTATCCGACGGTCGCCGGCACCCCGGATCTCGGCCCTCCCATGCGCTTCTCCGCGTCGCGAGGCGAGGTCATCGTCTTTTCCGCGGCGCAGCTCCACCAGCCGGTGCGACAGGTCACGGGCCGCACGCGCTTCAGCGTGGACTTCCGATTCGTCGTGCTTCGCGACGTCGAGGCCGGGCACGGCGCTCGCAACGTCGACGCGGCCTGCACCGGCTCCGCTCTCGACGACTACAGACGAGTGGGCCCGTGACCTTCCGCTACGAGTCCGTGACCGATCGCTTCCGCGCGGTCGTCGCCCGCTCGCCTCACGCCGCGGCGCTCGAGGACAGCGACGGCCGAACGATCTCCTACACGGAGCTCGAATCGCGCGCGGCCGCGGTGGGTGCGGACCTGCGCGATCGCGGACTCGGGCGCGAGGACGTCGTCGCCATCGCGGTGGAGAAGTCGCCGGACTTCGTCGCGGCGGTGCTCGGGTGCTGGTGGGCGGGCTGCGCGTACGTGCCCATCGATCCCGCGCTGCCCGCGGAGCGTCGCGCGTTCCTCCTCGCGGACTCGGGCGCGAAGCTCGTGCTCGGGTCGGTGCCGCGCGGAGCTGGCGGCGCTCATGTTGCACTGCAACATGGCGACGTGGCATGGGTCATCTACACCTCGGGCTCGACCGGCGCGCCGAAGGGCGTCGTCGTGGAGCATCGGGGGCTCGTGAACCTCCTCGACGCGCAGATCGAGGCGTTCCGGCTGCGCGCCGGCGCGCGATCGCTCTTCCTGCTGTCGACGAGCTTCGACGCGTCAATCTCGGACCTCGGCACCGCGCTGCTCTCGGGAGCGACGCTCGTTTTCCCCTCTGAACAGGCGCTTTCGTCCACCGCCGGCCTCGAGCGCGAGCTTGCGTCCAGGCGCATCATCCACGTCGACCTCCCGCCCTCGCTGCTCGCGCGGCTCGATCCCGAGGGCGTGCCGAGCGTCGAGACGATCGTGATCGGCGGC